>Ga0307509_10009448_pt1 | contig 12187 bp, 15 predicted proteins | sample 10_EM_MG_FD_202245 | JGI IMG/M metagenome (GOLD analysis project Ga0307509, IMG submission 202245) | Populus trichocarpa ectomycorrhiza microbial communities from riparian zone in the Pacific Northwest, United States - 10_EM | ecosystem: Host-associated > Plants > Roots > Unclassified | place... | reverse complement strand
CGCTCCGAATTCCTACGGCGTCCCCGGCCTGGCATCTGGATATTCTACCCACGACCAGAATCTGGCGTCTATGATGGCCGCTTTACAGATGGGCGGTCAAAACCCTCAAGCTGGCCCGCCTCAGCCGCCTCAGCTCTCAATAGATCCCGGGTATAGCAACCAAAGCATCCCACAGCGTAGCCGGTCGACCAATGCGTTATCCGCTTTCTCACCCGCTAACGATCAGTTCAACCCGTTCGCGAGATCATCCGAAAACAGCAGCCCCCGCATTCCCCAGCGCCGTAGCGGTGGCCCTTCGCCTGCAGCAGCAGCAGCAGCCGCTGCCGCTGCGTCTTCAACCATCCCTATGCCTACCATGCCTTATGGCACTCAATCCCCTGTTCTAAGCTCGGCGGGGGCCATTCTTGGCATGGGACAGCCGTCGTATAATAATGTTGGGCCACAATCAGTTCCCCCACAGGTCTATCAGCAGTACATGTATCAGATGTATCAACAAAACACCCCAAACATGGGGGCATTCCATGCCTGAATCACCAACCGCAATGACGATAACAACCGCTCTGGTAGGTTGCATGACTTTGATATCTATCTATCACGTCACTCTCTTCTCCTGCCTATCCCTTCCTCAATGCCTTCTTGCGATCAATTTTCTCTGATTATTTACAATGATCACCCCCCAGCCGCGCGTGGTTTCGTTTGGCTTGCTATTGCAATGTCTTTTCTCTTTCATATACCCCAAAATCATCACCTGCTTGCATTTTTCCCACATTCTTTGCGTGTTGAGGAGTAAATATGGACGACAGTTTCGTTAGCTCTCAGTATTATTTTTCTCTCTGCTCTTTTTCTTCTCCTTTTCCCTCATTTCAGCTCCTCTCTAGTTCCCGACATGTAAATTGTACATACATCAAAGATGACTGAAACTATCCAATGGCTCAGGAAGGAATCTGCGTGTTTGTGCTTGCCCTTTGCCGGACCGTTATACCCGGAATCCCCGACTTTGACTTTGACTCGTCATTGCATTGGCTATGGGTTCGGCCTCATCAAAGGTCGCGCGCACCTCGGCTGCAGCTGCAAAGTCAGGACAAAAGCCGTCATGGTCCGGCGCGAGGGTCCCGTCATACGACCCTAAAACCTCGCCTATGCCAAGAACGCGACAGCCTTGGGCGAGCGAGTCCAAAGACGAAGGTGAGTTATTGCCCCTCACTTGAATCACAACGTATTCGCTTCAAGCAACGAACGCAACCCAGAAATCCAGAGAGATGCAAAGGACCCTCACCTATTGGCCAATTTGAGCCGATTAAATCCGGTGCAGGTCCACCACCACAAACCACCACTCGAAACGGTGAGTTGCGCACAACACACATACACACACCATACTGCTTCGTTTTCGTTTTATTGTGCTGAATGTGCCAGTGAAGCAAACCCACGTCAGGGAATTTTTCGAATCGCGCTCGAGGGCGGAGGACGACGCCGCTAGCGCTCGCACGCCGCGCAATCGCTTGCACGTCTCGTCGCTCGTCGCGCTTCTCGAGGAGCACCGGGATATGACCGTCTTTGCCGCCGGCGCCGGTGACGATGCTGGTGCTGGTGCTGGTGCTGGTGACGATGCTGTGGGAGCGAGGAGGCGGCTCGCGGAGAAGTATGGGATGGACGTGGAGCGGTTCGAGAGGCTCGTGCGGTCTGTGAATGTGCCGAGCGTGCGCGAGGATGGAGGTGCCGCTGCTGTTGCTACTGGGAGCGTGAGGTATGTCAGGGATGCTGAGAGTGGAGAGGAGAATCCTGTCAAGGAGGTGAGCTCTTTCTTTCTTTCTCCCCGACACTTTTCGAGTGGTTTGCTTTGGATTTGTATGTTGATACTTTGTTCCGTATAGGTCGAGTGGAGGGAGCCAAAACCTCCCAGGGTAGATTTGTAGTCCGTAGTGACTGGTTTTTGTTCTTTAATTTATGATCGCTTGTTCGCTATCATTCGCTATCCTTAACTCTACTCTTTCGGTACTGTAATCAGCTACGACAGTTAGTCACGGCACCACGACTCGAACGGCCCGCGTTGCGCGCGCGCGGCGAAGCGGGTGCATTTATCACCACCCCCGTTGCAGTCGCCGATGGTTTTCGCACCGCTCTGGTCCACGCAAATGTATAAGGATCATTTCACAATGATGCGCCATCTCTTACTAGTAGCATTGCAGCAGCGGCCTCTAGCAGGGTGAACACTAGAACAACTACGAAAGTCCGCGTAGGCAGCGCAAGCGACAATGACGACTACGAGCTCGCGCTCTGGTGTGGGGTTCGAATAGGTGAGTCCGGCATTTTCCCCCAGGTCTGTATGCTTCACCGCAACATGTCGCTCAAGACATTCCCCGTTCATCTTCGTTGCACTAACTCAATCTCAAATATGAAATTTTTGATATGGGGCGCGCATCATTTCCCCGGACGGGTCGATTCCGCACACATTCCCACGCCGAAGGTGGTTTTGTTCCTCCGGGACGTGGCGCCGCGCAACTTGGCTGTACATTCCGCGTAAGCTTCTTGGGTCGACTGACGAGGGGACGTGTATCGTGGGGCGATGGATTCTTCGCTTAGGGGTTTGCGTCTGGAGATCGAAGGTCCGTACTAACGTTGCAAGGTGCGTCTCATTTCCGTTTCGCTACATCGCTGCCAAATCGATTTTTGCGTGTCGTCGACCGTTTCCTCTTCCTTGACAACTGAATTCCTACTAAGAGTTGTATTCGGCATGTATGTAAGATGATGATTGCCCTAGTTTCAATAAACCTTGGCCAGAACCTTATTTTGAACAGAGTTGACGCATCACCCCCACCCAGAACCTCCGGGCGACTACGCCCACAGGTAATCTCTTTCTCTCATCATGCCAGCGCCAGTAGATCACTGCAATATTTACCGGGAGCAACTCCTTCCCTTAGGCTACGGACATGCACTGTGGGAACCGAACCCTATTGAACATTTCTATGACCAGGTGTCTATCGGCGACGTTGGTTACGTATCGGATGGGTTCTTTCATCGCATGTTCAATGTGACTCTTCCATCGGACGATCCCTCGAACCAACGATATAATGTACCACCACCGCCCTACGAGCCTCTGAATATTGGCCCCAATATACGTGGATCAATTGTTTCCAAAGGGTCTTACTACTCTAACAGTGTGTGTGCACAATCCAATCATAATGACCCAAGCGCTGTGTCAAGCAGCGAGTGAGTCGCGGTCCTGTCTCAGATAGTGAGAGTCTACTGACATTCTTGCAGTCTCAAAGGTTTCACATATAAGTGCAGGGGTCACGGAGCACTCCTGTGCCTTCCTCATGCTGGCCACCGCGAGGACGCCACCTGCACTGGGTCGTTCAAGGACTACATCCGAGACAATGTAGTAAGCTGGTTCGAGTGGTCGAAGAAGAGAGGACTCGGCATAGAGCGCATAGAAACCCTCATTCTAGTCTCTGGACGTACATTGGTCACGTCGTGGGGTGTTCCTTGACCATGGTCAGGAGGAGACAGCGATATCTCTTGCACTCCACACGCTACCTGAGGGCGGGGGGAGATTCGTATGGCGTGTCATCAACAGACTGGTACCACATCGCAACAGTCAGCTCGAATCTGTCTGTACTCCTGATTGTGTTACGTCGTGCACTGATTTTCTTCTGTCTTCTCAAAGGATAACTCATCCCCGAAGCTGAACCAATGTATTTTCATCAAGGGATTCCGAGCAAAACGTGGCTTTCCCTGGCTCAAACGCATTCGGGCTGAAGCAGAAACCCTCCCTGATGACCCCGACGACAGTGATGAGGACGAAATACAAGTGACCGGGATTCCAGAAGCTCCGGAAGTAGGTCATTTTCTGTGGTGAAGTGATGAAGAGGGGAGCATGACGGCTTGATTCCAGTATCGTGATCCCCTCGTTGGGGTTTTAGATTATATCGCAGAGGTTCGTCTACATGGGTATGCTAGTTGACGTCATGTCTACTGAGTCCGCTCCAAAAGAAATGCCCCGAGGACACCATAGCAATTGCCCATGATGACGATCTTCAACTTGTTGAAAACGTGGTACGTCCGAGACAAATGTTTGGTGCCACCAATAACGTGCGCGTCTAGGAAACCATCACTGCTGATGGAGTTGAGCAGTTTTTGCATGAAAATGATATCCCTGTGGTTGTTGAAGATGGCGGTATATGTCTTATGACATTCCTAGCGGGAGGCGCTCAAGCTATTTTTGCAGTCGCATGCTTACACGATCGACGCGGCGATGTGACCCCAGTTCGCGAGGATCAACAAGCGAAACTTTCTGCGACAGCGGAATTGAGGGTATGATATCTTTGTTTTGGATAGAAATACCCAAGATATACTAATGATGGCAGCCCAAGGGACGAGCACCGTCATTTTCATCGTCTAAACCCGATACAGCAATCCATGCGCACACTCCGTCGAAGCCCATACCCTCGAAAATAAACAGAATGCGTGCATACAAACCTTCCTCGACATTCGTTGCCAATGCGCCTGTGCCCCCCCGGAACTGCGATACAGCGCCCGCGTCGAAGTCACCTCCCCATTGGCCGGCGTGCTCCTCCCGTGACTTATGCAAAGAGGTTCGTACACCTCATTTCCTTTTCCTTCTGCTTCCTCAATCCCCTGCAGAGAGCGCAAGTTCAAGTTACAAGGCGATGGGATGATCGATCGATACAGTCCCCATCCCCTCCGCGCCCCGCTGTCAGGCGGCTCTCCCCCTAATGCCTCTCTTGCTACACCACTCATCCCTACGGACAGCTCTAGCTTCCCAATGAACACCTATACTCCCACAAGGAGGAAGACCGGAGCCTTAGCTTCCAATGTGTCACTGGGCGCTCAGCAATACACTGCCTCCAAGACAACTAGCCCCAGCACTCTGATGTCTACAGAATTATTCAACGAACAGCGACACCTCTTCCCCAAGTCAAGCGCCACTCCTCCGGCCCCTATGCAAACCACGCTGCACCATTCGGCTTCGGTAGCAGCCCCTGCTGCGTCGTCTGTGTTAGCAGAACTGAGTAGCCCCCTTCGTTCGGGTTCATCAACGACACTCCCTTCCACCGGCTTGTCTAACCCCCTTGGTTCAAGTAGCTTCTCTTCGTCGGAGTTAACTTCGTCTAACCATAATACTGTCTTCCCTATTTGGGGAGAATTACGCTCGGGCAGTGGCATGGATTCTGGAGCATATGGTGTCGGTGTTCACACTCTGGATCGCCTTGGTTTAGATGAAGCCCATCACCGTCCCCCTCCCCCTGCAACAATAATGCGCCGCGCAACTGTCTCTGCGGAACAACCCGTTTACGAACTTTCGTCCTCATTCAATACCACAAACGCCGCCCAATTGAGTCAGACTGGTATTCTCAAGACCGACAAATCATCCACACTCCGTTCAGGCGCATTGCCTTCCGTACGTTTCCCCGTCACCGAGGTGTCTGGGTCTCGGACGCCATCCAATCTACTGACGCCGAATCAACCCGGATGGGCTGTCTGGCTCAATACCGAGAGTGTGACCCAGATCCTGACTTCAACGCGATCGCTTCGGATCGAAAACCTCGACAGTTCGGTCACCAGCGAGCAGCTCATCCGTGTCTTCGCGCCATACGGTGCAATTGAGAGTCTATGGCTTCATCCAGGGAAGGTGAGACACAGACACAAACCAGGATGTTTGTACAACAGATTTCTCATAAAGTTTAGGACTTCGGGCTCGTGAATTTCGTAGATCAAGCAGACGCGGCTCGTGCGAAGGAAGATGTGCTTAATCGTCTTGGTGGTAACATCTGCATGCCTAATGGACAGACGGTTCGCGTTGGCTTTGGAAAGGCGGGCAGCGCGCCTGCTGCCCCGGGTCTAAGTGGTGACGGATCTTCGTCTTCAGTTACTGGAAAGAATTCGGCTAGTCCCTCCATGAGTCGCATGGAAGCCCAACTGCAGTCCACGCCGACCCGGGCTCTTTGGATCGAATCGATTCCATCAACGACAACTCCGGCGACGGCCCTGAGCGTGTTCAGTCCTTATGGCCCCATCGAGTCTGTTCGCGTTCTCACTCACAAAAATTGCGGATTCATCAACTTTGAACGCTTAGACGACGCCGTCCGGGCGCGCAAGGCTCTGAATGGTCGCTACGTGTTTGGTAGTGATGTCGGTGCAATCCGCATTGGATTTGCAAAGGTACCAGTAAAGAACGGGCAAGATGGCATCCCAGGGCAGGAGGAGGCTCCGAGCCTGAATGTTCAGGGTGTGGGGGACCTCAGCGTGGGGGCGACTATCCATGCACTACGGAGTGTCAAGGGTGCGTCTACGATCCCGGTTGATCAGCAAGTGCTAGGTGGCATGGTCGAGAATTACCGATCGAATCTGCTACTGAGTATGATCGGGACGGGAACGCATAACACTGCATTTGTGAACGACGGCACTCCTAAGCCTGCTGGATGGAGTCCCACTGTGACGGAGCAACAAATGATCATGAAGGAGCTATCGGGTGGCGCACCTGATGCTGACGCCGACATTCTGGCTTTGGCCGGTAATGATTTTTATTATTATTGCGAGTGTCCTGATAGCTAAAAATGACGTTGCAGACTTCCGTCCACCGACTATGTATTATACCACCATTCCTTTAGTATCAAAGCGCCCACATAATAGGCGCTGGGATACATCCAAGTTACATGAGCTGCAAACGAGGATGTACTCAAACACGATCTCGGACGAAGAAATCGAACAGATTGCTGCTGATTTCCTCGATGGCGAAATTGTTGACCTTGCCTCTGATCGGCTGGGCAGCAGTGTGAGTTTCCTCTAATGTCACTTCGTGGGTACCATTGCTGATGTGGTGCAGGTGGTCCCGAAGCTTTTCGAGAAGTGCGCATTGCTGGCCCGTATAGCCATGCTCGACCGTATCAGCCCTCATCTGGCGATGCTTTGTATTCACGAGGATGGCTTTTGGGCCGCACAGCAGATCATAGAATGCGTGCAGACCCCAGAGGAGGTCAACCTCATCGCGCAACATCTGCGTCCTTACATGCCGCCTCTGTTTCTAAACGAATTCAGCAAGTTTGTTGTCCGGTGAGTCCCTTTTCCGGGCGGTTCCACGTTTTGATTGACAAGGAGTCTTGCAGGTGCTGCCTGAGATTTGGACAGCCCGCCAATGACTTCATCTTTGACGCCATGGTCGACCGTCTATGGGAGATCGCCCAGGACTTTTCTGGTGCCCGCAATATGCGCGCCTGTCTTGAGAACCCAAACACAACTATCAGCCAGCAACGCCGCATCGCCACTGCCATCATTCTCAATTCCATCCCGCTTGCGACGAACCCGAATGGTGCACTCCTCCTAACCTGGTTGCTTGATACCTCTGGCTTCACCTCCCGTTATCGTTTATTGGCGCAACGTTTCACATCACATCTTTCTCACCTTTGCACACACAAACTCGCTTCTCTCACCGTGCTGCGGATAGTGAATCAGAAGGTGGAGCCCGCGGCATCGAGTCAAGTGGTTGAGGCGCTATTCTCATCGCCGAACGATCACGTCTTGACGGACGTTCTTGGAGATCAAGTCAGTGGGGTGACTGTAGTCCACGAGGTGCTCACGAGTCCCTTTGTTGACCAAGCAAAGAGATCTGCGTATATTGAGGATACGAAACGGGTTCTGATCGAGTTGAACGTAATTGCTACGGAAGCATATCGTCGTCTCATAGAGGAAGTCGACCTTCCCATCCCTACTCAAAAAGATTCGATCACTCTTTAGGGGCGCCATGACTACTCGTGGTGCCAGGGGGGAGTTCAGTGGTACCAAGGGTAAGTCCAGCGGTACTAAGGGCACGTCCAGCGGTACCAAGGACAAGTTCAGCGGCTCTCCTAAATCCTATGGCCTGAAGAAACCGTGACACACTACCTGGCTCAACGCAACATGCGGAATAGGTGTGCGTCACGCCCCAGCGAGAGCTCGCCGCCACCCCATCCAAAAAGCCTTAATCCCGCGCCGTTGCAAAAGAGAACTCAAACCGGCACGGCACCAAAACTCCACGAACCGGACAGTCATAGTTGGCACTGGCGCGACACCAGACACTTATCGTTGCTATTCGTAAATGACCTATTTTGGTAGTCGTTTTCTTGCGAATGAAGTCTGTCTTGCTCTCACTTCCCTGTGACACGACGTGCCATGATCTGTGTATAACGTACGTGCTTCCTCCTCATGGCCACTTTACAAATGGGTGGCCAAAACCCTCAATCTGGCCTGCCTCAGCTGCCTCAGCTCTCAATAGACCCCGCGTATAGCAACCACTGGCAAGGTTCATTTGTGCGATCAGGGGCTCACTCATTCCCCACCACCGTAACGGTGGCCTTCGCCTGTTGCTGCTGCCGCTGGCCCGCTGCCGCCACGTCATCAACGATCCCCATGTCGACCATTCCTTATGGTGCTTAATTCTCTGTTCTAAACTCGACTACGAGAGCTATTCATCGCATGGGACGGCCGTCGTATAATTACGCTGGGCCACAATCGGTTCCACCGCATGTCTCATCGACAAAACACTCCGAAACATGGAGACATTCCATTTATTATGACAACTGCCTGATGATAAGTGATAAGTGATTATCACAAATACGGCCAACTACGCTATGTGTAATATAGCTCAGGAAAGTACCCAAAAACTACGTTACCTCGGTGGCTCATAAGAAAGAAGGCAAAAAGTAAACGCAAATATATAGGCGATTTTGAAAATACAGAGAGCGGTCAATGAGTGGCATAACACAGAATTGGGTTAAGGAAGGAGGTGTTGTAGGTGAGAAGGCATGGTAGGGCCAGATCTACCGGAACCAACGTCCGAACAACGAGAGGAGGGAGACGCGGTCATAGCGGAGCGCCGCAGGACCATACCCCAAATGTGCGTGGCAAGTCGTATGGCAGAAGTGTGACATGAGTGTGTAGTCCGAGTAGTCGGCTTTGATTCACTTTAAGATCGCCTGTACACATCCTTGGAATTTTGCTTGCGCTCAGCCGAACGAGTCGGCTCGGTTCGGATCAGCCTGCGCCTGCGACTCGAACGGCCCGCGTGGCCCGGAAATGCGGGTGCATTTCTCACTACTGTACAGTATCGTACTGTAGTACTCTCCACTCACTCATTACCTGCGAGGTTTGTCGCCGCGACGGATAGCATGATCTGAAGACAGGAAAAGCCCACATTCAACAGTCGCCGATAGATTTCGCACCACTCGGGTCCACGTAAATGTATAAGGATCATCCATTCACAACGATGCGTCGTCTCCTAGCATTGCAGCAGTGGCATCTAGCAAGGCGAACACCGGAACAACTATGAGGTCCGCGTACTAGTAGGCAGCGCAAGTGATAACGACAACGAGGAGCTCATACTTTTGGTGTGTGGTTCGAATAGGTGGGTACAGCTTTTCCCCCCAGTTCTTGTGTCGCACCCCAACACGTCCGCTCAAGACATTCGCCTTTCATCTCCGTTGCACCAACTCGTCCCAAATACGAAAATATTGATTTTGGGCGCGCACCATATCCCCGGACGAGTCGGATGCGGCACAAATTTGTACGCCGAAGGTGGTTTCGTTCCTCTGGGACGTGGCGCTGCGCTACATGGCTATACATTCCATGCTTGCTACTTGTGTCGACAGACGAGGGGACGTGTACCAGTGGGTCAGGAGTCTGCATCTGGAGATCGAAAGGCCCACACTGACGTTGCGGGGCAAGTGCGTCTCATTCCTGTTTCGCTGTTGCGCTGCCAAGTAGATTTTGCGTGTCATCGGTCGTTCCCTCTTCCTTGATAACCGAATTCCTACTAACTGTTATATTTGGCACGTATGTAATGATACAGTATTGATTCCAATTCCGGTAGTTCCAATAAAGCGGTCAGAACCTTATGTTATCCAGAACCTCCGGGCGACTACGCCCACGGGCACTCTCCTTCTCCCATCATGACAGTAGATCGACCATGCAATATTTACCGGGAGCAACTCTTGCCCCTCGACCACGGACATGCACTGTGGGAACCGAACCCAATTGAACGTTTCTATGACCAGGTGTCTATAGGCGACGTTGGTTATGTAATGGATGGGTTCTTTCATCGCATGTTCAATGTGACACTTTCATCGGACGATCCCTCGAACCAACGATATAATGTACCACCACCGCCTTACAAGCCTCTGGATATTGGCCCCAATATCCGTCGATCAATTTTATCCGAAGGGACTTACTACTCCAACAGTGTGTTAGCACAATCCAATCAAAATGACCCGAGCGCTATGGCAAGCAGCGAGTGAGTCGCGGTTCTGTCCCAAGTATTTGGAGTCTCTTGACATTCTTGCAGTCTCGAAGGTTTCACATATAAGTGCAGGGGTCGCGGGGCACTCCTGTTCCTTCCTCATGACGGCCACCGCGAGGACGCCATCTGCGCTAGGTTGTTCAAGGACTACATCCGAGACAATGTGGTTAGCTGGTTTGAGTGGTCGAAAAGGAGAGGACTCGACATCGAGCGCATAGAAGACCTCACTCTAGTCTCCGGACGTACATTGGTCACGTCGTGGGGTGCCGCCGTGTTCCTTGACCATGGTCAGGAGGAGACGGCGATATCTCTTGCAGTCCACCCGATGCCTAACGGCGGGGGGAGATTCGTATGGCGTCTCATCAATAGACTCGTGCCGCATCGCAACAGTCGGCTCGAACCTGTCTGTTCTCCTGACTGTTTCAAGTCGTCGTGCACTGATTTTTCTCCTGTCGTCTCAAAAGGATAATTCATCCCCGAAACTGAACCAATGTATTTTTATCAAGGGATTCCGAGCAAAACGTGGCTTTCCTTGGTTCAAACTTCGGGCTGCAGCAGAACCTCTCCCTGATGATCCCGATGACAGTCATGAGGACGAAATACAAGTGACCGGGGTTCCAGACGCTTCGGAAGTAGGTCATCTTCTGTGGTGAGGAGATGAGGAAGCATGACGGCTTGATTCCAGTATCGTGATCCCCTCGTTGGGGTTTTGGATTATATCCTAGAGGTTCGTCTTTATGGGTATGTGAGTTGACTTCATGTCTACTGAGCCGGTTCCAAAAGAAATGCCCCGATGACTCCATAGCAATTGTCCATGATGATGATCTTCAACTACTTGAAAATGTGGTACGTCCGAGACAAATGTTTGGTGCCACCAATAATGTGTCCGCCTAGGAAACCCCCACTGCTGATGGAGTTGAGCAGTATTTGCATAAAAATGAAATTCCTGTGGTTGTTGAAGATGGCGGTATATGTCTCATGGCATTCCTAGCGGGAGGCGCTCGAGCTAGTTTTGACAGTCGCATGCTTACACGACCGACACGGCGATGTGACCCCAGTTCGCGATGCTCAACAAGCGCAATCTTCTGCGACGGCGGAATTGAGGGTGTGATATCTTTTCTTGGGGCTAGCAACACTCAAAATATACTGATGATGGCAATCCAAGGGGAATCAAGCACCCCCATTTTCACCGTCTGACCCCGAGACGGCAATCGATGCGCCCACTCTGTCGAAACCACTATCCTCGACAATAATCAGAAGGCCTGCATATGAACCTCCCTCATTCGGTGCCGGAACGAGGCATATCTGGGCGACGCCGGCCAACCCGACAAGCAATACATCCGGGGCCACTAGTAGGCGCCATCCGGATTACTTTTTCCCGGAGGCGGACGTCACGTTTCGGGTACGCCGCCACACCTGTGTTGCTCCACCCTTTCCCTGTTGACGATTTCGTTTCCAGGTCGAAGATGTAGTATTTAGGATTCACCGACGTTTTTTCTTACGCGAATCACAATTCTTCCGAGCCATGTTCACTGACCCCAATGTTCTGTCCAACGACCCGCCCGGTTCGTCCGAGACGAACCCAATTGTTCTGGAGGATACATCGAGCGAGGCATTCATATGGTTCCTTTGGGTCTTTTATAACCCGTATGTTTTCATTCAGTTCCGCGACTAGTCGTTTGATGACGTTGATGCCTCGCTCAAGCCAATACTCTATCTATACCACTTCGGTTGAAAATTGGACGAAGATATTGGCCCTAGCCCAGAGGTGGGGCTTTAAAGAAGTTGAACAATTATGCATCCGTGAATTGGAGAAGATATTGATACCGCCCATCACAAAGATTCAGATCTACCAGGAGTTCAAGATTGACCGGTCACGGCTACTTTCATCCTTTTCAG
>Ga0307509_10009447_pt1 | contig 12187 bp, 12 predicted proteins | sample 10_EM_MG_FD_202245 | JGI IMG/M metagenome (GOLD analysis project Ga0307509, IMG submission 202245) | Populus trichocarpa ectomycorrhiza microbial communities from riparian zone in the Pacific Northwest, United States - 10_EM | ecosystem: Host-associated > Plants > Roots > Unclassified | place... | reverse complement strand
ACAGGAAGAGATCAATCAACTCCGAACACAACTGGAATCATTCCGTGGCTTTGATGATGGAGATTTCGGCCTGAATTCTGCCCTGCAGTTTTCACCTGGGAATTATATGTAAACCCTATCCTGCAATAGGTTTTCGATCGTCCATGTCTATCAAACTTTGCTATATATATGTATTAAACCTAGCCTGGAATAACAGAGTTCATATGTACTGGGTGAAGTGTGGTTGATCATATGCCATACGAACAACTTGCCTCAAGTTGTTCTTTATGCTGTTTCTCCTTGTTTGTTTTTTCCCAAGAGGAATTGAAGTGTGCTCAGCTTTGTTTTTGTTTATCGACTGGTAATTGTTGATTATTTAGCTGTAGTCAGCGTTAGAAAAGAAGGTTGGTGGGAGCAGGAGGATGAGGATGGGGGAAGCATGGTGGAAACTCCCGCTTCTATATCTTGTTACCCTCGTATATGTGACGAAACCTCCTGGTATCACGAAATTAGATTAGAATGATCTCGACACGGTAACGGGGTCATGATAATAACGGTTGTTTTTTTTTTATAGGGTTTTTAAAATATTAATTAATCCCTTATTTATTATAATTACTAATAGATTCCATTAAAAATACCTTCATATCTCTAAACACTAACATATCCATCAAACATAAAATCAGGCATTCACAATGCGAATTGACAGTGAAAGTCAAATCTCTTATACTATAGAGTATAATATAACTACTGTACCTTGTAATGTCATAGGAAAAGAAGAAAGTAGCAAGAGGGGTTTGGGAAAGTTCTTGGTTCTTACCAGCAAACAAGTAAAATAGCAGTGGGCAACTTCTTCGTCCCAGCTGAACTAGGACCCATGCCATTGACTGGTGGGGTCGCTTTTTCTACAATATGTACGGCATTTCTTCCAACCCCATGGCTTCTCAATAGAATCTCTTAGTCAGTCTCAAGTCAATGCTTTCTTGAAGATCACAACAGAACAACACAAGACACCCTGCTCCTTGTCTCTCAATCCACAACTTATTTTAGGACGAGGAATGAAACTGCGTTCTTGTTAGTAGCCCTGCTTCTTGTTTTATTTGCAACTTTGCTTTATTTCTACGTTCAACTAGCACTTTTAAAACCAGTGATTGTATGTGATGGCGCCGGTGGGATACAGATTCCATCCAACTGAAGAAGAAATCATCTGTTATTATCTGAAACACAAAATGAACGGCCGTGATTCCCTCGTTGATGATCATATTGGTGAGGTTGATCTTTATCGGCGGGATCCATGGGAATTACCTGGTTAGTACCACAAACATTGCTGATTATTTTTGATGAAGCAGTGATGATTATTACAACTATGCTAAGTTATTCTTGGTAATTAAATCCACACTTTCTCGATAAATCCTAATGTCTTTTTCGTGTGCATCTGTGTGATCATGTGCTTGTAGTTTCTGCGAGAAAAAAGTCAGATGATCGAGTGTGGTATTACTTTTGTCGGCTTGATTACAAGCACTCAAATAGTAAACGAGCTAGCAGGGAAACCAAGAATGGATTCTGGAAATCGACCGGCAAGGTTCGTGATATCAAGGCTAAACGCACAAATGAGGTGATTGGTAGTAAGAGGACTCTGGTTTTCCAATACAGATGTCCTGATTCTAAAAAAGTGGTCGGGACCAGCTGGGTCGTCCACGAATTCCATGCTGAAACTACCACTCCTGACCAGGTATTATATAATACCATATAGTGTATATGGGATCATCACATTTTCTTTTCTTGGCATCCTGGGGTTAAGGTTTGACCGTGTTTTATTATTTGGTTGTGTGGAAGAAGTTAGAGTTTTGGTGTTCGATGTCGTGCTTAAATGGAATTATAACTACATTCCATGTTAATGTTGGATATTGCTCGCGTTAAACTCCAACCAGTTCATCTTGCTCAACATGGGGTGTGTTTTGCTACTCTTCATTGCTTTTGAGTCATATGAAAGTGTTTTCAATGTGATTAGAAGATGTCTGCTACTACATCTATGCTTGTTTGATGCTTGAGTTCTTATTTGTGTTGTTCTATCCTGGAACTGTGTTGATAGACTGCTGCTTGAGTTCTTATTGTTTTCTAGTTCTTTTTTTCTGTAGAGGGCTCTTGTTCTTTGCAAGTTAAAGGATAAGGCAGATGACTCGGCTGCTAATTTGCCTGATGATGAAGGCGAGCCTATTCGGGTTATGGGTTCTAATGTTGAAAATAATGCGGTGCTGAATAATAACCAAGAGGTGAGATGGAGCATTCCCTATTCCAATTTTTATAATATAGTTTTTCATGTGAAGCATGAGAAGCATATGTGTTTACTTACTTATGATTCTGACTCCAGGTAGATGCACTGCAATCTTTCATTGACAATCATGGGGCAAGTTTTGGTATTCCTTTTGCACTGCAGTCACAGAACCATGTGCAGAATAATAACCAAGAGGTGAGATGGACTGATGGAGCATTCCCTATTCCAGTTTGTACAATATGGTTTTTCATGTGAAGCATGAGAAGCATATGTGTTTACTTGCTTATGATTCTGACTCCAGGTAGATGCACTGCAATCTTTCATTGACAATCATGGGGCAAGTTTTGGTTTTCCTTTTGCACTGCAGTCACAGAACCATGTGCAGAATAATAACCAAGAGGTGAGATGGAGCATTCCCTATTCCAGTTTGTACAATATGGTTTTTCATGAGAAGCATATGTGTTTACTTGCCTAAGATTCTGAGTCCAGGTAGATGCAGCGCTACTGCAATCTCTCATTGACAATCATGGGGCAAGTTTTGGTTTTCCTTTCGCACTGCAGTCACAGAACCATGTGCAGAATAATAACCAAGAGGTGAGATGGAGCATTCCCTATTCCAGTTTGTACAATATGGTTTTTCATGAGAAGCATATGTGTTTACTTGCCTATGATTCTGATTCCAGGTAGATGCAGAGCAACTGCAATTTCTCATTGACAGTCAAGAGGCCGGTTTTGATTCTCCTTCCGCACTGCAGTCACAGAACCTTGATGACCTTGATGAAGAGGATGTAATAGATTTTGCAGATTCTCTCCTTATTGCTCCAGATGAATATGGCGTTGAAATTCCTCCACACCTCCTAAATGATTACACCCCACCAACACCAAGGTCATCAAGTAATGCTTATGTTTTGGATAGCAGTGACAGAGAAGCTTATCTTGCCTATGGAGAGGTAATAGAAAATCTCTAATGGCCACTGGAGAATGTTTCCTTCAGTAGCGCCTAGTTCTCTCAATAATTATACAAGAGAATGCTAATGGGAGCATTGAAGTAGTATGTGATTACTCATTATTTCAATGCCACCAAGTACATTCTCTACAGTCATGATTTTTTTATGCTTTCTTGCGCAGGTCAACCATTCTAAATTTGCTGCATTTATGGGCTGGATGTCATTTGCATTTCATATGCAGTTTAGTTCTGTTGAGGACACTTCGAAATTTAATTCGTCTGTTTGTATCTTCATGACAGTCTCCAAACTTGTATGGTGGGCACGGTAGTTCAAGAGCATACCAGCGGAAGCAAAGGGCTCATAGTGATGATACCCTCTTGATGGGGCCATCTTCCATGAATTCCACCACTGTAACTAGGCATGAACAGATTAATTTAATTCAGTCAGACTTTCCAAGGATCCACAAAGCTCAGCATGCACCAATACCCCACAGCTTCATGGAGCACGAGGGAATTTCTGCTAAAGGAGATCAATTGCTGGGTGGGATTTCAAGCACAGCATCCAAACATAAGGTGAGGATCTTAAATTGGAGGACGAAAAACATGGAAGCGACTTGTGTCTATCTAGTGAATGAAATTAAATTCTTCCGGTATATCTTTGCAGGCCAGAGAAGGTGCAAGGCAAGTTGCTAATATTGATCTGCCTAAGAAGGTTGGCATAGAATCTGTAAAAGAAAGGAAAATAGTTCAGGTTATGAACGCAAAGCCGGCTGTGAAGTCGAGATCAAATGGTTCGGCTGGCAATGAAAGGTGGGGCCGTTTCATTCACCTTGAAACAACTACATCAAGCCATACATCGACTCCTCCATCTGTTTATCTTTTCAATTTAGTCGTGGGTCTGTTTCTTTTCTTAATCATGCTCAGAGAAGTGCTGATTGTTCACTGAGAGAAGCTTCTCTTATAAGGCTATCGTCAAGAGTTTCCAGTATAACAAGAACACTTTATTTTTTGCGAGAAAAGGTCAGCAAGAGGAGGACTTGAAATCCCTAAATCTTAATAAACCCTCAACCAGCTGACAGAATGGATTTCTGTTTTTGCTAGCTTGTATATATATTGCCCCTTTCTCATGGATGCCGGGGCTAGACTGTAGTTACTGTTTGCTGTATAAATTATATTATGTTATAGTTATTACAAGAAAACTCTAAACAGCATCGGTTTTTCAACGTAGCAAACTGCGGTGTCTATTGTTTTTTTTAATTTCGTCCTCAATCTTTGTTTCTCTTCAATTGTGTTCTTCAATGCCTAAATTCATGGCTAATTTATCAAAAATATTTAAGAAGAGACAAAATTAAAAGAAAAGGCACCAAAATATAAACCGAGGAAATGAGTGGCGGTTTCAAAAATTGAACAAAAAATGCATTTCAGCTCTCAATACTTTTTAAATAAATATTTTTAACATACCATTTTTAGAGTTTATTTTTTTAAACTATTATTTTTTTTAAAAAAATTATTTAAATATATAAGAATTTCTAAATTTATTATTAAAAACTTTTTACAACTACTGGTTATTTTATCTTATCAGACATAAGTACCGGCTACCACCAGTAAGCTGGGCTAAAAAGAATAAAACAGAATATCAGATTTGGTTTCACAGCATCAACTCAAGGAAATAATGAGACATGACGACCAAAGATGTTTTTGGAGTCTGCTAAATTTGTTTTTGGAAAAAATTCAGACCACACATCATGTGATTTTGTTTAGATTTCGATCACGGCGGTGATTGAAAATTCAAGGCTTAAATTTTTTTATTTTTTAATCTATTTTGAATCAAAAGCTTAAAAAACACTCTAGATACCGTAATAAATATATCTATAGCCTAAAAAGATTAAAAAAAAATCATTTCAAAAACCAAAATTAACCCAAAATAAAAAAATTTTCCAAGCTCAAATTTATTTTTCCATGTACTTTAAAGGTAAAAAAAACTTAAAGGTAAAAAAAAGCTAATATGAACTCCCCTATCAAATGAAACTATTTGACACAAAATATTAACCTTTCAATCGGTGTCAATGATATTTTTTTTCTTTTCAGCGCGAGAATCAGGCGACCTCTCTGTCCCCTCTCTCAAACGAGGAACTAAAAATAACACAAATAAAATTTTGTACCAAAATTAAATTGAGAAAATATTAAGAAACCAAATATGTATAATTTTTAAAGTATGAGGATTGAATTAAAATTTTTGTGTGAATTTTGAAACTATCACCTATTTGTGGTGTTTTTTCTACTTTGGTGCCATGTCTTTCAATTTTATCTTTAGTCAACAAATTTGATTCAATTGCCTTTTTAGCCCAAAAGGTTGCAATTGCATAAAAAAAAATTTGAGGATCAAATAAAAAATAATTATGAATAGCAGGTCCATAGTGAGAGGGTGCACAGTGTCATTTCAATAGTACTCATTCCACACGTTTTAGTTTTTTACTTATAATAATTTCATTTAAGAAAAATCATTAAAATGACTTTATTTTAAAATTTACCAATATGAGACTTTAACATGTAAAATCCCAAATAGTTACAATCACTATAATCTTAAGGGGTTGTTTGATATTGTGTTCCAAACAACATTTCTCTAAATTTTAAAATTTATTTTGTTTAAAATTATTTTTTTATATTTTTAGATCGTTTTGATGTATTAATGTCAACAATAATTTTTTAAAAATAAAAAATATTATTTTAATGTATTTTCAAGCAAAAAATACATTAAAAAATAATCACAACTAGACTCTCAAACACCTTGAGGTTGAATCTGCTTTTCGTCAAAATTTAAATTTTGTTTTGCTTCAAATTTTTTTAAAATATTTTTTTTATTGTTTTGATGTGCTGATGTCAAAAATAAAATTTAAAAAAAATAAAAAAACATTATTTTAATACATTTCCAAATGAAAAACACTTTAAAAAATAATCTTTATTACATTTCCAAACACCCTATAAAGCAAAAAAAAAAAAAAAAAAACATGAAGGTAAAGGAATGAGATTAAGTGCTCAACAAAAAAGGCAAAAAAAAAAAACCGCGAGAGATAATATTCTCCAAGGCTGGAACGACGTGGCGGTTTGGAGGGATTTCAAACCGATATACATCCCAACAGATATATGGCCGCAATATCTTGAGCACAACGTCTGAGCAGTTCACACGACGCTCACAGTCCGATGCTGGCAACCGGAATAGGCCAATTCATGGCTCGGTGACAATGCACACCGGCGGCTCCGTTCTGTTTGCTGCACATGCGAAATGAATGATAAGATTACTTTAAATGAAATATATAATTAAATTAATTTTGAGCGATTAAGTTTGTAGCCTCCTAGTTACATGATCATCACAAGGTGGACAAATAACAGGGGCCCTTTTTTTTTAAGCATCTAGGGTGGAGTCTGCTCAATTTGTTTTTTGGAAAAAAATTCAGACTACACCTCATGTGATTTTGTTTAGATTTTGATTAATGTGGTGGCCGAAAATTCAAGATTTAAAGTTTTTTTTATCTAAAAACTTATTTTTCAATTTATTTTGATCCAAAAACCTAGAAAATACTCTAGATACCGTAATAAACCTATCCATAGCCTAAAAAGACTAAAAAAACAAATCATCCCAAAAACCAAAATCAACCCAAAATAAAAAATCTTTCCAAGCTCAAATCTATTTTTTCATGGACTTTAAAGGTAAAAAAACCTAATATGAACTCCCCTCATCAAATGAAATCATTTGACACAAAATATTGACATTTCAATCGGTGTCAACGATATTTTTTCTCTTTCTGGTGCTAGAATTTGGCGACCTCTCTGTCTCTTCTCTCAAATCAGAAACTAAAAATAACAAAAATAAATTTTTATATCAAAATTAAATGGAGAAAATATTGAGGTACTCAATATGTATCATTTTTAAAGTATGAGGATTGAATTAAACTTTTTGTGTGAATTTTAAAATTATTACCTATTTGTGGTGTTTTTTTCTACTTTGGTGCCATGTCTTTTAATTCTATCTTTAGTCAACAAATTTGATTCAATTTCCCTTGAATTTGGCCCAAAAGATTGCAATTGCATAAAAAAAAAATTGAGGATCTAATTTAAAAAAAATTGTGAATAGCAAGTCCATGTCATCTCAATAGTACTCATTCCACACGTTTTAGATTTTTACTTATAATAATTTCATTTAAGAAAAATCATTAAAATGACTTTATTTTGAAATTTACCAATATGAGACTTTAACATGTAAAATCCTAAACAGTTACAATTACTATAATTTCAAGGGTCGTTTTATATTGTGTTCCAAATGATATTTTTCTAATTTTAAAAAAAATTTTATTTATATTTTTAGATCGTTTTGATGTATTAATATCAATAATGATTTTTTTAAAATAAAAAAAAATATTATTTTAATGTATTTTCAAGTAAAAAATATATTAAAAAATAACCACAACCATACTCTCATACACCTTCTAAGTGTCCATTTGGCATTGAGGTTGAATCTGCTTTTCAGCAAAATTAAATTTTCTTTTTGCTTCAAATTTTTTTAAAATAATTTTTTATTGTTTTGATGTGCTAATATCAAAAATAAATTTTTTTTTAAAAAAATATTATTTTAATACATTTCCAAACGAAAAACACTTTAAAAACTAATCTTTATTACATTTCCAAATACCCTGTAAAGCAACAAAAAAACATGAAGGTAAAGGAATGAGATTAAGTGATCAATGGAAATTCAATTTTTTTTAGCTTAAATGTTTTTTTTTATGTTTTTATATCGTTTTTATGTGATGATGTCAAAAATAATTTTTAAAAAATTAAAAAAAATATTATTTTAATATATTTATAGATTAAAAACATTTTAAAAAATAACTATTATCACATTTTTAAACACAATCTAATATTTGTGGGATAAAAAATTTAAGGGAAAAAAAAAACGAAGAAACTTGTCGAGGAAGTTTAATGCCAAGGCCTCCTAGATTTTTTGCGCACATAGACAATTTTTAAGTTATGGTAATTTCAAATTTTCAAATGAAAAAGTATATAAAACGTTTTTGTTAATTACCTTCTGTACTAAATAAATTGAACATGATTTTTTTTTTCTTGTCATTTCAGCACTTTTTTTCCATTTTTTTTCTTGTGTAATCTAATTAAGAAAATTAAATAAATCTGATCACAAAAAAAATAAAATATAATAGAAGTCCTTGTTTTGCTTTTTTTTTTTTTTTTCATCAATCGATCTTGTAATTCTTAAAAAACACACTTGGCAGCTTCATAGTTAAGACTATGGTAATTTGGACCAGGGGGTTTGCTAGGACACGTCACTGGAGTAGGGCTCCAGTTGATTCAATTGCACTCGAAAATGTGGCTTTCCCAAATCCGAATCCAATTTTTGTTAGCCCTCTGACCACTTCATTCTCCGATAGCTTCTCAAGCAAGCTTAGCTACACTTGGATTCGGATTCCGGCCAGCTGATGAAGAAATCATCAGTTACTTTCTCATGATCCCATCAAACACAAGATGGATGGTTCTGATTCTTCTGTTGACAATGACATTCCTGAAGCTGATCTTTGCATGTTTGAGCCTCGGGAATTACCAAGTAAAGTTTAAAGACCTCCATCCCTTTTCCCCTTGTTTTGTTTAAGAATCTTCAACGTTTTGGTTGTTTCTTAAGTATGATGGGCAATATGGACTGGACAGGACTAGATATTACTGGATTGAACAAATAATTATATTTTATTGTGTTTTGGATTGGATTGAATAATTTGTTTTATTTTGTTTTTATTAAATATTAGACGGGACATGATCAATCTAAGATCTAGACTGTTTTGAGTTTAAGAAAGGATTGATCTGACATGACCCGGTTAAAAAATTAGATCAACCCAAAATAAACCCAAAATAAAATACGAGTAAAAAATCTATTGATTTTTTGTTATATATTTCTTTGGTCAAAACGAGGCTCTTATATTTGTTTTTGAATTTGAGTCAACCTGACAAGGTCAACCTCCAAGTTAACCCAGGTTAATGGTCCTGGTTCGCGACCCGGGTTTTGCCTTAAATCGACTATAGAGTTGAGTTTTAAAATTATAATAATAATAATTTTTATTCTTATATTGACTTGGATCAATAGTCAACATGACATGTGACCCGAGCCTGGTCCTGGATCGACCACCGAGTTGGGTTTTAAACTATGATAATAATCATTTTTATTATCACGTTGACTTGGGTCAATGGTCAACTTGACTCGTGACCCGAGCCTAGCAGGGTTGACCTTTAAGTCAGGTTTGAAAACTATGATAATAACCACTTTTATCCTTACGTTGACCTGGATTAATGGTCAACCTGACCCGTGACTCGGGCCCGACCTTAAGCCTAATTTCGATTCAGGTTTTAAAACTATGATAATAATAATTTTTATCCTGATTTTAACCTGGGTCAATAGTCCCGATTGGCCCCGAGTTGCCCTCGGGTCAAGTTTTAAAATTATAATAATAATTATTTTTGTCCTTCTATTCACCCGAGTCAATGGTCAACCCAACCCATGACTCGAGCCTCGTTCCGGTTCAACTCTCGATCGAGTCGAGTTTTAAAACTATGACAATAACCTTTTTTATCCTTGCGTTGACTCGGGTCAATGGTCAACTTAACCCGCGTCCTTGGTCTTGCCCCAGGTCAGCTCCTAGTCAAGTTTTAAAACTATAATAACAACTATTTTTATCCTTACCTTTAAGCTGAATTATCCCTTTTAGTAAGACAAAAACTTCTCCACTAAAATAGCATTGTACATGACAAAAATTAATATTTATACTGTATAAAAGTGCATCAAACAACTCCACAACAAATTATAATGTTCAGTTCTTCGAAACAAACACTACCTAAATATCCTAATAGCCGAAGAGTCAACAGAGCAACAAAAGCTGGATACTGGAAATCAACTGGAAGGGATCGTAAAATAAAGACTAGGCGAACCAAGGAAGAGATTGGAACAAAAAAGACTCTGGTTTTTCATGAAGGTCGTGTCCCTGATGGTATTAAGACTAAATGGATTATCCATGGTATTTATAACACTTCACTCTCCTTGCCGGGTCTTCATGGAATGAGGTTTTTGGTTGTATATTTTTACTGTGGGGGTTCAGGAATCTCTCCTGTGACATTTTGTGATTATATGATTTTTTTTTATTTGAATGTTAATGATATGAAATTGGTAGTCTCAAAAGTCAAATGCTTTGAGTTTTCTGCTTGATTTTCAATAATTGGTCCATGTTCAGAAGTTTTAACTTGCGCAGAATGTTCCAAGCACCTCTGTCAAAAGAACCCAGTTCATCAGAGATTGCAAGCTTAATTACTTGTTAAAGAAACAGAAGGGACCAATTGAATTTTCTACTTGTGTATAGGAAGGTCGTTGAGGTGATTAAACGAAATGCAGGTAGTAGGAGTGGTTTCAGTGTATGATTTTTGTTTGTTCTGTGCTCTTTTCTTTCCCTTCTTCTGCCATAGAAATTTAGTATTATGTATAGGTGGCTCACATTCATGCAACTCACTGGCGCATACATTGTTTTGTTCTTGAACTCATGCAGAGGGCTCTCACTGTCTGTAAATTGAAGGAAAAGGGGGATGGGAATACTGATATTCAGGCCTGTGATGAAGGTGAAACGAGTAGCATAGGAACTGAAACCAACTCAATTACCTTTTTTTCTTAAATCTTAATTTGAATAGCAAATTGAATTCATTTCAAAGAACCGAAAGAAAGACATGAAAAACTTACAAATGAAATTTCTCCCCAGCTGAAAAAATAGAGATAGAACATACAACTAGAATGAGTGGTCATATTGCTACCGATCTTGCAGTAGAGCGGTAAGACTAACTTTCATGGGAAGGGGTGCACGGAGCAAGCATATATAGTGGCTTGCAATTTAAACCATTCAGCTCTTTAACAAAATTGACTCCCTTGAATCACTTGCATTAATGTGGCTGCTATTTCACTGCAATGCTCTTAATCATTAAACGTTCACTGCTTTCTCCCACAGGACACTTCGGTGCGTGCATGCTTTATCAGCAGATTCGTCACTCCAATAACTAAGAAGAGCGCCCGCTTTAAAAAGACTCAAGCAGCTTTGAAGGGGCTCCAAGACACAATCACATTTCCAGAATGTTGATTTTTGCAATTTTGGCTATCAAATTTGCACAACTCATGTTCAGCAGTGAACCAAAATTGGCATTTTAACCAAAATGGCTAGCGTGTCATGATGTGCTTGAATACGAGGAAGATGAACAATACTCGATGATTTAAAATCTCAATGATCTCTGAGTGGATATCTGAGTGACAAGCAACTTAGCAGCATGTGCACAGAAGCAGGCCACAATGCATCTATTCAAAGCTGACTCACTGATCACTAATTCATAAAAAGAGCAAAAGTGTGTAAAACTATAATGCTCATTTCAACTTGATCAATAATCCACCAAGAATCTACTAAAAAAAAAGAAAGGAAAAAAAGAAAAGAAAAGAAAAGAAAAATCAACTAGCAATGTTCTAACATTTGACAGAACAAATCCACATGATAAATGTACTTCACAAAAGCAGGAAAGCGGGCAATATTCAACGAAATATTTGGGAACTTCAGTATTAAGAGCTGAAACAGCAGAAAACTAGAATGAGTAATAAATTTATTAAAGTACATTTCTAAATATCTTATATGTCAATTGGAATGTTTGAACTTTCTGCTAATTGTGCATACAAATACCTGCAGACCTGGATACTCAGCTTTCAGCTAAGGATATTTTCAATATAACAATGACATAAATAAATAAATACTTACAGTTGTTACAGCAACCATATGCTATATTTGAAGTATTGACAGTTCACATTTGGGATATATTGCTACATAATTGTCTACAGTTTTTGTTTCATACTCAAACATAGGCAACAGATTCATGCCAGTCCATAGAATGTTTTTCTGTAATTAGAAAAATCAGCATCT
>Ga0307509_10009446_pt1 | contig 12188 bp, 20 predicted proteins | sample 10_EM_MG_FD_202245 | JGI IMG/M metagenome (GOLD analysis project Ga0307509, IMG submission 202245) | Populus trichocarpa ectomycorrhiza microbial communities from riparian zone in the Pacific Northwest, United States - 10_EM | ecosystem: Host-associated > Plants > Roots > Unclassified | place... | reverse complement strand
TGTGCTCCCGGGGCCCCGGCGGCCGGGCGCCCCCCCCCCCCCCAGTAGAGCAGCAGCAGTAGCAGGGAGAGGCAGTCGAGTGGTGAGTGGTGTGGGTGGTGTCGTGGGTGTGAGGAGGAACAGGATGTGTCAAGGTTGGTAGGGGATTGACGTGGTTCGCTCAAAGGGGGGGTGGTGGTGGTGGTGGGTGTTGAAAAGGATGACCACGCCGACGTCAGCAGTAGTAGTAGACCCGAGGGAGGAGTTCCTGGAGGAGGGAGGAGGCGTAAAAGCTTGTGAGACTCGGAGAAAGACGAAGGAGTAGGATGAGGAGTAGAGCGGAGTGAAAACAATTGGCGGTAAGCAAAGATGAGCAGCAGTCAAGGGAGCAATGCACTAATGCTGCCGATATTGGCAGTGGTGATAGACCTGGGTGGACGAGTACCACCCGGGGTGGATCTTGATGCAAACGGTGATGATGATGACGATGATGATCTCCTTGAAGGTGATGGCGGCGGTGGTGATACTAGTAGTGCAAGTAACGGTAACAGATGGATATATCTCCCCCGAGCAGCCCGCTCATGTTTTCCTTGCGGGTGAACTCTTTCTTCCTCAAGGTTGTTTGGCAAAGTACATGATAATGTTACAGTGGTCGATGGTAGTAAATATTGATAGCACCGGTGGTGATAATCGGTGATAATGGTTCAAGAGAACGACAGAATTCAACAATCCGACCCGTCAATTTTCTCCAATTCGAGAAAAGAAAAAACAGAATCAGGGCAAACAATTGGATCTATTGCTGTCGTCGATTCGAGCAACAAACGAGTGCATGCGTGTAGCGTGTTAGACTCTCTCTTGCTGGCAGGGTCTATTTTCCTTTGTTTTTTTCCCTTTTCTCCCTTTTTCCTTCGTTTTTCCCCCTACTTTTTCTCCCACCTTCCTCTGCCCTCTGAATTTTTCCTCCTATCCTGTCCCTCCTGTCCCTCTCTCTCCCCCGAGATCTAGACGAACACGTAGGCACTGGCTATGCAGAGTGTCTGCAATGTGAACAGTGACAGCCTATCAGGGGATGAAAAAGGGAAGCGATTCGAACTGCTGGCCAAGCCAAGCCCTGCACGGCGGCAGTCGACTCGAGTACAAGGGGAAGCGACGGGAGTTTGAGAGAGCTTGGAATTGGGAAAGGGTGCCTGGGGGAGGCTATGATAGGAGGCAAGGTGCAGAAGAAACCAGGGAAGAGAGACCTTTTGAGGGGTCAACTGAAAGGGGGGGGGGGAGAAGCAAATGGTTGGCTGGGACGAGGAGCACCCGTAGAAAAAGGGACACAGAGCCTCTCAACCGGTATTGTATCCAAACGGATTACCGGTACTGTAGTTACAAAAGGCCATCGTTTGCGAGTAATATGTAGAACGGGTTCTACTCGCAATGGGTTGACGAGTGGTTGGTTGCCAGAAGAAGCGGGTCAAAAAAAAGAAGAGGCTGTTATGATGCAGTACCCGTACTCCACAGGCGCGCAAAGAGGAAACAATTACCATAGCGCACAACATCTCTTCAACAAGCTAAACCGCACATAGAGAATGGTGGCACGAGCACTTGTGCTGCGCACAAGTCCAAAGCTCAAGAAAGGGAATAAAATGAATGAATAAATAGATTTTCGTTTTTATTTTTATTCCTACAGGGAAGAGGCGGGGAGATCGGACGTGGCTGACCAGGGAGGAAGGGAGAAAGACAGGCCCAGAATAGGCCCGGATTGACACCAATGGTTCAACCAGATTTCTGTCATCCACAACAACTCTACCGCCACAAAGGCCCACCCCCCCCCCCCCCCACACTCCCCACTAGCCCCAAATTCCAAACTCACCGGCCGTTGAATCCTGCATGTCGCAAGCATTTCCATCGACACATCCGACCAGCCAACAATTCACCATGAAAACACATCCGTCCATCCATCCTTACTTAGCTCACTTGTATTCTGGCCCTCCCTTCGCTGGCCGTTTCATGTTCAATGAGATGGGGAAGGAAGAGGAAGAAGCAAAGAAAAAAAAGGCAGAAAGAAGGAAAGAAATACTGCCCTCCCCCTCCCCCACTTCTCGCCTCGCCTCATCCATAACTTCCATACCGACAGTAAACATGAACACGTCCCATTGGCATACCGATACCACAAAATGTTTATCTCTCCCAAGGCCCTCTCTCTCTCTCTCTCTCTCTCTCTCTAACCGCCGCGCATCCCATGTGATTCCCCCTCCAAGCCCGCCTTAAAAACGCTCCGGTTGCCCTACCGTTATTGTATTCCCCGTTGTGCCCGAGCACGGGGTTACGAAGCAACAGTTCACTCACACCCACTCGTTTCAGGAACATGCAGCAACAGCCGGGTGATCGGCCAGCCAACTGGCAAGCTTATCCTCGCGTCGCGCATGGATCTTTCCATCATACCTCGAGCATCGGCCCTACCGGTGGGGTTGTGTTTACTTTTTTTCTTCTTTCCTATTTTTTTTCCCCTGCGCTGTACGGTATGTGGGAACGAAACAACGCATCAGTTGAGCAAGTGGTGGAGGGAAGTTATTCTTAAGGTTTAGTGTACTAGTACTCTAAATGACAGAGCTAGCGTAGGTGGTGGATAGTGGGGGAGGGTGCGATACCAGTACAAGGATCAAGCATAGAAAAAAGTGGTACGGGGCAGGCGTACAGTATTGGTGTTGATTTTGGCCAAAATTAGTTGTATCATACAGTAAGCCGCAAACAGCCTGTCTGGAAACGCAAACCCTCCATGGCCTGACAAGGGAGCTTGGAAGGGGTTTCGCTCTTTTTCTCTCTCCCTTGATCGTGTATTGAACTGGAGACCAGGTACCTCATCTATCAATTATACCTCTTGGAAACTAATCAGGGCAAGAGGAAATAGAGATCCCGTCAGTGTCATACTTCTCAGATGCACCACTACTACCGGTACTGAGATTTTAGTTACCGGTATGCCATTCTTCTATCCCTGATCCTTGTATTCATCACGACGGGTTTCCAGAGAAAACGTCCGGAATGCTGGTACCGGTGCCGGTACAATACCGTCGATCATAGAGGGAAACTTGCCATTTACCACAGCATATGGGACTATGCCATCACGGAGCACAAACAGGCCACGACCTCTCCCTACTAAGATGGAAGTTTCATTTGTTTAGCCCTCTTCTGGGTCTCTACGCATACAGTGAAATAGAAAGGAGTTGTAAAAAGATGAACCCGGAAAATACTGTCCATTCCAGCATCGCCAGGTTCTCGAGCCATGGGGATTGGCAAGTCTTTGAAGTCTGCGGTAGGTGGGCGAGACTTGTTTGTGGTGCTTATTGTCTACGCAGGAACTTGGAGTGCAAAAGCATCGCGATGCCGGTACAGACGGTAAATCTAAGCGAGCTTCAATTCTTTTAGTACCCCTCACAAGGTTATTATTTGGTGCACCGGCATTTTCCTGGCTTGAAATACTAGTATTACCAAAAGTGTCCTGCGTGATCGATTGTGATATGATACAGCAGTGCAGTGCAAGATATGACTGGGGTGCGGCACCGTGAAGGAATGGGGGGCGGGGATAGCGTATGGCGGTCTCATCCATCGCATTCTGGAATGATACGGTAGCCTATCTCTCTTCCATAAACCTAGGATATCAGAGGGGAAGACTGCGGACATGTGCAGCGGCGGGCTTCGGCGGGCTATCCCATAGTACCGGTACCCGAGCATAGTCCTGTTAAGTTTGATCCACAATTCCTTGTGCTTTGTTGATAGCGGCATGGGATACGTACCCCTCTTCCTCTACGGTACGGTACTCGAGCAGAGCGGGTAATACCAACGCCATTTTTATCAACCCCGCATAAGGACATGGTGTGGTTGTCCACCCTGCTCTACCCGGTACCAGATGAACACCAATACTCGTACTATCAATCCTCCGACTCATCTATCCCTTCCTCCCGCTCCCTTCTCCTTCCTATCAATCCCATACGAGCGGGCTATCCCTCCTATCCTAATCCTCTACGAGTACCGTATGGTGCTGGCGGATCAACTCATCACCCTACACAGCTACGGTAGGGCCGACCGCGGCTCTGCAGCTTTCAAAGGGGATGCACCTTCCCTCTCGGTTGTTCTTCCCCCCCTTACGCTCCCTGATCGGTACTCGAGTACTCGAGTACAGTTCCCGCTGGTTGGTGAATAAAATGTGTTTTGGCTGACCCCTGCGGGCTGCGCTGGCAACGCTTTGACCCAGGGTGGATGGGGTTAGGGTTGGTATTTCGCGGGAGGTTTTTATTTGGTTTGTCATGAGGCGGGAGAGAGAGTTACTATCTGATCAGATAAGATGGGCGCCCCGCGCACCTTGTGCTGATAGAGGAAGGGATGGCAGGATTATAGCCGAGGCTTGCGTACTTCATTGCAGAAGCGCCAGATGTAATGAAGTAGGGTAGGTATGGTCTGGCGTGATGGTAGGTATTGTGTTTTTGAGATCGATTCTTCCGCGCGATCTTTGGGGTGCTGCATTACTGGCTATCTACCGTATCGTTCAGAATCAGAATCGCAAGCAGCGTACGGGCGCCGTATGGAGTGGTACAGCATTTGGCTTGTTACGAGTACGAGTACCGTACGATGGAACTGCAGTGCAGGATGTAGCTGGACACGGCGGCAGCACTCATTGGAGAGGTTCCTCAGGTTCCTCACTGGACATTATAACGGTAACACGTCTGCCTTCTCTCTACCTGTCTTTCTGCCTATCCTGTGCTTTCGACTAGCTACCCCCTGCTCTCGGGCCGATGAGAGCGGAACGCCGGGACCAACAGGATCGCGAGGTATTAGCTGTGAGGTGTTCCCGAGTTACTGGGTGGGATGGAGATACCACATGCCATGCTCAAGTGCTCCTGCCCATCATCGACGTTCATTGCTCGCAGCAAGAGCTCGTACTGGTAGCAGGCCGTAGTGGTGATGACGACGACGATGATGATGAAGAAGTTGCGAATAAGTCTAGATCTGGAGTGAAAACGTGTACTATACCGCCCGAGTACCGTATCGTATGGGAGATAGGTGGTCTACCGTCTGGATTGACGGGCCTGGGGAAGGGGTATATATAAATACATCCCGCCCGCCCAATGATGTTCGAGTGTTCTGTCGGAGGGTGTGGTTCGGAGGAGTGGCAGGCGTATGACATTGTATGGGGGGTGTGTTGCTGGCCGATGGGTGTTGAATATCAGCTTTCGTTACACTCTATTGCATCTTCGAGTACTCTGGTTTGGACGCGGTCTAGACAATGCGGAGACCGGTACAAATATTGCCTTCACGTGATTTGTTGTGATCCACCCCCTTCACTCCTCCTTACCTCCACGGTAAATTTATGTCACACCCGACCGTACTCGATTATTGACTTGAGCAAGAGAAATATGTCTCAAGACGTCAAAATTTCCCCTTTGGCCACTGGTAACACGCTGTTTTGTTTTGCTGGTATTTTCTCTGGTCCTCGTCAGAATACCGGTAGGAAACTTAGACGTCCTGAGGGATAATCTTTCTCTTATCCAAGTTAATACGATACACGCCGCATACGTGCCAGGAGAGATGTTTTCCTACAGTTACGGTAATCTCGGTTAACCAGCAGAATAATTCCTGTCTTTCACGAAAACATCCCCCCTGTGCCTTGTGCCGATCTTCCTTTCACATGCCCAACCAAACATGCCATTCCCATACCGTACTCGCGCTAATTACTGGTATGTGCTTCATACCCAATAGCGTAACCCGTTAGGTTTCGGTTGGCATGTACCGCATCCGCCTATCTTCAATCTGACCACCACCACCACCACCACCACAACCTCAGCTTCACTTGAAAACGGGACAAAAACAGGGCTTGACACATCCCAAAATCATGGGTATTACAGATAACGCTTTTCTGGGTATGATTTCACATAATTTCACATGCCATTCTGCCTGTAGGGCTGAATAAGCAGCACCGGTGGTGGTGATGTCAGCCAAATACCGGTATCCAAGTGGTACAGTGCTGAGTTCGATATGTGGAGGGAAGGAGAGGATAGAACGTCGATAGTGGGTGCCTGCTTTGGCTGGGATTTCATTTACAAAGAGATTAGATTACACCCGGTCCAATGAATTCCGTTGGAGCCTGGGGTAAGATTTGATTGTGGGACCTTGCTTCGGTGGGAATGAAGGGGGGGAAGTTGGTTCATGTTATGAGTAAATGGTATGTACGGGGTGATTCCGATATCCGAGGAGGAGGGGATGAGTCGAGTTATTTGTGAATTTGTTTATTTTTGGTTATATATGAGTGTGTCTAGGGTTTCGGGGCAGTATTTAATGGACGGGCGGTTCGCTGGTCTGGGGCTTTGGCTGCTGGAGGGTGTTTGCCCCTAGAAGGTATTCGCTCTGTCGTTCGCCCTTGTGTTTGCCATATATACTCTATCTATCTACTTATCCATACCCAACGGACCCGATTAACCAAACAGACCATGTCACAATCACCCCCCGAACGAGCCTCTGCCGTGCCAAACGGCGCGCAGCACCCTCCTTCCGCTCCACACCCGCTCCCCCTCTTCGCCGCGGCCCAGCAAGCGGTCCATTCACTCACGCAGGATACCCTCCAAGCAGACCCCGCAACATTCGCCAAGGGTGGCATCCCTCTCAGCGAGAACGACTATGCCCACTCCTCGGCTGACACTAGCGTGGCTGGAGATGCTAAATTCCCGCGAATCTCACGGCCCGTGCCGATGATGAGGGTTGAGTACGACGTTGTGGTTGTAGGCAGTGGGTATGGGGGTGCCGTGGCTGCGTCACGAATGGCGAGGGCCGGGAAGAGCGTTTGTGTGCTTGAGCTTGGAAGGGAGCGGTGGCGTATGTTGTTTCTTTCTGCCTGCCAATGTGCTGGAATGAGAGCTGATCATGGTGGGGCATAGCGGGCGAGTATCCGGTGGGATTGATTGAGGCTACGCCTGAGGTGCATGTTTCTGGGAATATAGGGAAGGATGGGAAGCCGGTTGTTGATGCTACCGCTGGGGATCCGACCGGATTGTATCATTTGGTGCTTGGAGAGGGGCAGAATGCTTTTGTTGCTAATGGTACTACTCGTCCCCTCTTCCCTCTTTTGCCAGATAGTAATTCCTATGGTTAAATTCAGGACTCGGCGGGACCTCCCTTCTCAATGCGAACATTTTTCTCCCGGCGGATGAGCGTACTCTGCAACTCCCAGCGTGGCCGCACGAGATCTCTGCCAACCCGGCGTCTCTGGATAAATGTTTGTCTCTTAATTCTCCCACACGCGATCATGTAATGTTCCCCAGCTGACTTGAAAAGACTATACTCGTGCGGCTAGTGTGCTGCAGCCAGTGCCATACCCGAATGATTTTCCACAACTGAAGAAGTTGAGTGTTCTAGAAAAGCAGGCAGAATTGATGGGACAGAAGGAGCAGTTTTACCGTCCTCCCCAGACCACCTCTTTTACCAATGGTTTGAATAGCTCGGGGATTGAAATGCGTGCTTCGACACTCTCCGGTCAAGACTGCACAGGTGTCAATGATGGGAGCAAAGGAAGTGTATTAATGAACTACCTCCCCGACGCCTGGAATTGGGGTGCGGAACTGTAATCTCCCTTTCCTCCATTGATCAAAGGACATCACTGACCCTTACAGTTTCTGCGAATGCGAAGTCCGCTACGTAAAGCGCGACCCAAGTGATAATGCCTGGCTTGTCCTCTTCGCTTGGCACGGCGACAAACGCTCGAAATTTGAGAACTTCTATAAGGAACTGATGTGGGTGAAAGCCCGAGAATTTGTCTTTCTCGGTGCCGGCACACTGGGCACTACGGAGATCCTCCTCCGCAGCCGGGATCATGGCTTGAAAACCAGTTCTGAAATCGGCAGCGGGATGAGCGGTAATGGAGATATTCTCTCGTTCGGGTATAATACCGATTTCGAAGTGAATTCTATCGGACGGGAGGATCCCGAGAATCACCCTCCGGTTGGACCGACGATTACGGGGGTTATTGACATGCGTGATACTATGCCGGATGTTTTGGATGGGTATGTTCTCGAAGAGGGAGCGGCACCGGAGGCGCTGGCAAAATTGCTGCAGGGGATGTTGGAGCTTATGCCTGGGAAAGTGTATCCAGAGAACTACGGACTTACGGAGAAATTGCGACATTTGTTTTCTCGTGCTGAGGCGAGGCTATTGGGACCGTATAGCCCCGGTGGATCGGTCAATCGTACACAAACCTACCTTATCATGTCCCATGACAGTAACGAGGCGACGCTCACCCTTGAGAACGGAAAGCCGTATTTGAGGTTCCTGGGGGTTGGCCGCAGCGCACATGTTAAAGAGTTGAACGAGATGTTGGCAAGAGCTACGTCGAAGATTGGGGGGACATTGATCAATTCACCGTTTTATGCACTGCTTGGTGAGGAGGAGATTACTGTTCACCCTATCGGTGGAGCGAATATGTCTAGCGATGGGACTGGAAGGAATGGTGCAACCAATCATTTTGGGGAGGTATTTACTGGTACAGGTGAAGACGTACACCCCGGACTTGTAGTTGTTGACGGGAGTGTGATACCCTGTGCTCTTGGGGTTAATCCTTTCGCGACTATCACCGCTCTCGCGGAGAGAAGTGTGGAAGGGGTAGCTGCAAAGCGACAGATCAGTATCGACTACGCCAATCCCAACTCCCGCCTGAACCTTTTTGGGCCTCCGATGCGTAGTTTCCCGCTTACGAGGGATATGGCAAGAACCCAACACGCTATCTCCTCGGCCGCTGGAAAGAGCGGAATCCGCTTCACGGAGGTAATGGAAGGATATCTGTATATCGGTGACGACATCGAAGACTTCCAGGTCGCGGCCGACGCCGCCCAAGGGTCTTCAACCTCCGCACGCTTCCTCCTCTCTGTCGATAGTTATAGTACCCAGAATCTTATTGAGCGATCCGATCATGCCGCACTTGCAACTGGAACTTTCGCATGCGGAGCACTGAGTAGAGACCCATTTATGGTTCTCCGTGGTGAGGTGCAGTTCTTCTCCTTGGACACTGACGTTGCTGATGGAAAGAACCTGGCGTATAAATTTGACTTGGTGAGCTCTGATGGGAAGCTCTTACATTTCAACGGATATAAGGTTATAGACTCGAAGATAGCCTTCTCGGCTTCAAAGACTTGGAAGGCTACAACTACGCTCTATGTCACGCTAACTAGGCCAGATAAAACCGTCGTAGCAAGGGGGGTGCTAACTATCCCATGGAGGAATTTCGTGTCTGAGCTCGCTAGTTTCGGGCAGACTGGTAGTACGATCTCCAGAAGGATTGCTGCCACGGCAGATTTTCTCGGGTACTTTGCTAGCCAGACAGCGGGGTACTTTTTCAGTCCCCTCAGAGCACTCCAGTACCCAACGCTCGCAACAAATGGGTATTATCAGAAGCAGCCGCCGACTGAAGTCGTGACATTGACAGCGCAGGATGGGATTCAGACGTTCATGCACGTCTATGCTCCAGATTTCACGTCCAGCTCACGCCAAAATAACCAAAACGGAGCAAACGGCGGACTGCCACCGATCCTCATGATCCCAGGTGCGGCTGTAGACCATCAGGTAGCCCCACTCCAAATCACACCCATCACTCGAGCTAACAAAGTTTAGATCTTCGCCCTCCCCACAATCCGCAAAAACGCGGTGGACTACTTCCTTGCCCGCGGCTACACAATCTACATCCCAACGCACCGTGTCGGCCGTACCCCGCTGGCCAAGTCCACGCAAACCACTTTCTCTGCGCGCCTAGATATAAAAGCCGCACTGGAGCACATCCGCCGTGAAACTCCCTCACAAATATACGTAATTGCGCACTGCGCTGGCAGCGTCGCCCTTGGCTGCGGGCTCCTTGATGGGACCATTCCGGCAAGCTGGCTGAAGGGCCTAACAGCTAGTCAAGTCTTCATCTCTCCTCGCTTTGCAAAAACAAACATGCTGAAAGCGCGTCTACCCCTCCCACTGCCGAAAGTGTACTCGACGATTGTTGGGGAGTACTTTGACTGCGCAACCTCGCCTACAGACTCCCTGCCTCAACGCCTCATGAACCAGGCACTCCGCTTTTATCCAGTTGGCTCCACCGCCGAGATATGTAATTCCGCCGTGTGTCACCGATCGGAATTGGTCTTTGGCAGGCTGTGGTCTCATAGCGGGCTGAACGAAGCCACACATGCGAATTTGGGGAATTTCCTCGGCGGGACGAATATGCGCTGTTTGACGCACCTTATGCGTATGGGGAGTAGCGGGTACGTTATGGATGATGAGTTCGCCTCATTAATCACCGGGGTCGGACTAAAACGGCTGGAGGGCTTGAAGGTGCTCTTTGTGCAGGGTGGGAAGAACGCAGTTTATGACCCGGAGAATACGCTTACGAGTTATGAGTTGCTCAGGGAGGAGTTTGGGAGCGCTGGGGTCGGGAGGGTCGTTTTGTGGGTTCCTGCCTTCTTGCTTTGTGATTCTTGGGAGGAGGGCGAATGCTGACCTTTGTATAGTGAGAATCGTGGACATTTGGATTGCTGGATGGGCAAGAATGCTTATATGGATGTTTACCCAGCCGTTGCGAATCATATCGATGAGGTTATGAGTGGTGGTGTTACCGGTGAGGTTACGGGAAAGGGCTAGTTTGTCGGAGGGTTTGGAGAGATGAGTGGTAGGAGTGGTAATTGTTGGTATAAGGTTTCTTTCTCCTCTCAAATGCTTCTTCTAAGTTTCTATATTATTCTCAAGCCGATGTACAACTTTTTGTTTTCTTTACACTTTCTTTATTATTCCTTTTGTTCCTATATACTTTCTTTCAATGCCTTTGTTCTTTGTTGCGGAAGTTTGGTGGAGTGGAAGCATGGTGAAGCGGAACCAGACCACCGCACTATATAGCTTGCTCATATCTTTACTATCATTCTTGTAATAGTTGGCGGTAATCTATGATCTTGATTGTCGGCTATCATTACTTACTCAGTTGAAACGATTGCGCGTTGCTACAGTAATGACACTACTGGAGAGGATGCGATCAATTTTTCTTTCTTTTTTCTTTTTGTGTTAATGGATAATGGGGTTTTCATCGTACAGTATCATCGCGGTGTCTGATAAGATGGTTGTCGTGCACTTTCTGATATGTTGCGCACACGGGGCATAAACGAATTACGTGTGTGGGGCATGAATGGATTGCGCAGCCGTATAATTCAAATGGATGTCTGAGGGTGGAATATACAACCTGTAGTGGGGTTGCGGGGGTGTTTATAAGAAGGGTTGTTCCCTGTAGTGCTTATCGATACTGAGAACGCCCTTCATGGTCTCTCCCTCATCGCAAGATTGAAACCCTCCCCGTAGGGAACCGTTTCGATATTTCCGAATTTAATAATTTACCAATGTATATTTTCGCATGGTATAGTACTGTACCCGGGCTAGGGAAGATGCACTACTGCGACCAAATCACATTGTCACCAACCATGCAGACGGAGGGTAGAAAATTATTCTTCATGTACAATCACTCGTAACCCAACCTCGCTCATGGTGTTGGAGGGAGGGGGGGGGGGGGGGTTGGAAACGATATCATGCTGCTCGGCATGCCCTCCCAATATCTCCTTTGTTGCTTATATAGCCACCAGGGACGTGCCTGTCTATGGCTGGGGAAATGCACTTAGGATGCGGGCATATATTCCGACTCCGTGCATGTGATTGTGGAAAGCATTTCAAATGCAGGAACACATGAGAGTTTTGGAACCGTGCAGCCGGCAGGAGAAAAGCGGGAACGCTGTAGGGCTAGCATGAAAGAGCTGGAACTCTAGGGGGTGGTGGGAGAGTGTTTTGTTAGCATCGGAGTATGGAAAGGGAAAGGGAAAGGGGGGACACACCTGGAAAATGATGGCTCATGGGAGGGTAGGAGGGCTTTGTGGTTGATATATGTTCCTGTTTCGCTGTTAGTTAGTTGTTGATAGTGGTGTTGTCGTTGGATGAGGAGAACTTCCCCGCTCCTGAGGGCGCGATCGGTTTGGTGTGAGAACTCTTGGCGTTTCGCCGGTTCGTTTTGTTGGCACTATTTTGCCGTCGGTGTCCATCTACATCTAAAAGCAGACGGAGGGTAGAAGGTTGTTTTTCATGTACAATCACTCGGGACTCAACCCCGCTCATGGTAGTTGGAGCGGGGGGGGAGGGGGGGTGTTAAGCCGCTGGATTTCTGACACAACCTGGTG
>Ga0307509_10009445_pt1 | contig 12188 bp, 9 predicted proteins | sample 10_EM_MG_FD_202245 | JGI IMG/M metagenome (GOLD analysis project Ga0307509, IMG submission 202245) | Populus trichocarpa ectomycorrhiza microbial communities from riparian zone in the Pacific Northwest, United States - 10_EM | ecosystem: Host-associated > Plants > Roots > Unclassified | place... | reverse complement strand
GGGCCATACCTTTACCACAGCCTGTAGAATTGTGCACCACCGACGACTACAATTATAGTGAATCTTGCACTTTCACTAATCTACAGTTACAGTTTTTATTGCACTACTACGGTCAACTCAGGTGGCCTCATGGGCAAGAAGAAACTAGGGGCGGTCGAAAACCGCAGGTGGGCGTGGCTGGAATGAGTGGGTGAATAGCGCAAATGAGTACTCAACCACCGGTCAGTACATGCCTGAACGGGATGATCGATATCACACTTACCCGAAGCCCTCCTCTTTGTCACGCCAATTCACACGCCAACATCATCCTCTGCTACCACCAAATGTCTCACAGCCTCGTCCTATGGACCCTCGTACATGACGCTGTCTTCTCCACACCCGGAATATAAAAATCGTCACATCATATTCGCAGGCAGACAGCCGAACGTAGTCGTTAGTGGGCACTGGTATGTCTCCGTGTTATCGTTCCGATTTACTCGTTAACGAGCTTCAGGGCACATCGCTGCTGTTGGATATGTATGCGGCATACCATTTACGGCCACGAAGTCAGGCTCAGGCGACGGGACGTTCGAGCGGACGCCAGAGCGTTGAGTTTAGGCAGGGGTTGGTGGGGTGAGAGAACGAATGGACGCCGCTTATCCAGGCGGGAACATTCAGCGCATCTTGGAGTTTGTCCGGGAGACACTGAAACCCACTGGATTCCAGTGCGCATACACTGGAGAACGAGCCGAGCACCATCAGAAATAACCGAATGCCGATGGCCGGCACCAACCAACGCGATATCTATCAACATTCAATGTCATACTTACAACAATACTGTATCGATCAATACTTTCCAGCGGGAAGCATACAGCTCAATCACTGTTTATCCGTGCTCCCTCTCCGAGTCCCCACGGTAAGTTATCTACGGTATCATGCGTATGGATCTAATCTAATCCCTTCACAGCCCTTCAAACGACGGAGCGGTGTTGAATTCTAGTGTCAGTCCAATACCCATCTAACGCATCAGTTTCTTTGACATTAGTCATTTCCAAGTTGTTCCCTCCCCTGAGCAAAATATATTCTGGATGATTGCCCAGCCCTTTTTTTTCTTCCGCAAACCATCACTTTCGGATACATGTCACAATCAGGGTTGAACATTGATCGCTGGCGGAAAGAGCGTTGTTTCTTGACCACCTAAACGACCTCCCAGGCTCCCCCGCTCGCTGCATTTCTGGCACCATTCTTCAATGTCTTCGAGCTTCACTGGTCCTTACAATGTTACCATCAGCAACGATTCTCCTACCATCACCTACTTCCCATACCGAGACGGGCCTGCGAGTGGAGGGTGGAACTTGACCTGCACCAACTCAGTCGAAGCAACTTGGATCCCCCACAGCTTTTGTGCCGGAACAAGTTCGCATCGTACGACATACGTTGGCGCGAGTTTGCTGCTCGAATTTGAAGGAACCGCTGCGTGAGTCTTCATTTCTGTTGCAACCATACCACATAATGGGACACTCACGGGTTTAGCGCAATAGCTATCTGTATGGGCAAGCTAGTGCTGGCTCGTTCGTGATTGAGTTGGACGGCCAGACCAGCAATTCGTCGCCCGGTAACCCCTCTCTCGGGCTGCTCAGCAAAATGGAAGGACTGGCCTTCGGCAAACATAGGCTATCCCTCAATGTCACCCAAGGAGCAACTTTTTCATTTTCGGAAGCGATCCTTACGGTCGGGATTGGCAACACAAACAGGTTGGAATTTTCAATTCGCGGCCCTCACCTACACTAAACCGTTCCTCAGCGGTGCTTACAATTTACGGAACCGCACTTTGGCCCCGTTCACTCAAACCAGCGATGGCCTTTCGACGCTCAATCCACAATTTAGCTACACGGGCGCATGGTACACCAACGTGCCGGGAACCATTGGGGATACGGGCGTAGTATATCCACGCCAACACACGAGCCAGGCAGGCGCCTACTTGACGTTCAATCTTGATCAAACCTCCGCGTTCTTCATTTATGGCCTCATCAACTTTGATCTCGGGCCATTCAGTGTTACGCTTACGCCTCCCACGGATTTCGGGTCGCCCGTAACGACCTTCTACAATTCAACCGCGCGCTGGGTTAGCCTTGACCGGGTTATGTATTTCGCATCGGGTCTAGACCGTGATAAAGAATACTCAGTCAAGATCACCAACCTCGGGCAAGCCCCCATGCCTTGGTGGGATTTCTCTCATATTGACATCATCGATGCGGGACCCACGTTGAGTTTATCTGAACTGTCGCCTGCAAAAAGGTTGCTCACTTATTCGCCTTCAGGTCAGCAGGCGGCAGTACGAAGGGTAACCATAAAGTATCAGCTAGTGTCATCGGTGGAGCTGCAGTGCGTATCATCCCCCATTGAATGAAAAGAACTTCACTTATCGATGAAACCAGGCCGGTGGCGTCGTTCTCCTCCTTGCGTTACTCGCCGGGTTCCTTTACTTTCGGAAGCGCAGGTGTGTGGACGTATCCTTTTGGAAGGTTTTGTGGCGCTAACCATTTCTAGGCGTGCAAAATCTGCAACTGTAAAGATGGACTTTTCCCCGGAGAGTCCACGTCCCTTCGTTCCTCCAGTTACCCAGGATGTTCCATATAACCCCTACGGTTCTACTCCGCATGAATTGACACCCCCTCTCCCAGGTCAACCTCGTTCCTAATTCTGAGTTGTTTATATTCATCTTAACCGTTGGCATCAGGATCTCTGGGGGTATACAATCCGCCCCAACAACCTCTGCTATATACCGGCCATCCTGAAATGCGACCCACGCCGTTCAACAATCCCGCCTCGCCTCCACCACCGCTGTCGGCGTTGCCGCCGTTGTCGTCGCTGCCACCACCACCACCAAGTTCAGGCTTGCCGTCATCAACGCTATCGTATCAACCTGGCGGGTTGAATACTCTGTCGTGGAATGGGTCTGAACTGTCCAGTTATGCCAGCGGCAGTCAAAAAGGTCCGGTTCAACAATCGGGAAGGCCTCGGTTTGTTCAAGAAGAGGACGCAGGGACTCTTTCCCCCTCAGAAGAAAATGTCGTCAGACTGCCGCCAGATTATAAGGAGGCTTGGAGTCAAGATTATAGGTAACCTTATTGTAATCTCTTTTTTTCTTATGCACGAAATATATCGAACACCGAAACGCGATGTAAATGGTGGCACATGATTGCGGCAAACAAGAACATTGAGGGGACAAGTTTCTAAACATTGTCCCTAGATGATTCGTAACCATTCCCTTCGAATTTAAAAAACAGATGCCTTTGGAAAATCTCCTTACCCATCTCAGTACTCCGGCGACGGTCATCGAAATGGGCTTCCTCGTCATCCCGCTCCCATAGCCCTAGTTCCTGCAGAATACTGATAATAACTTTGGAGGGATGATCGTCAGTAATCTCGCTATGTAACAGATGAACTCGGAGACGGTGCTTGAAATGTTCATGTAGAAAGACGGGTCCAATATCGCGGAACATTACAAATAGATAATCACCAGTACATATTGACATAATGCTTGGGTTCCTACCTCACAAAGTACATGGACGAAGTAATAATTGAGGATATACCCCACGGTACAAAAGTTTGCGTTTAGGCCGGCCTTTCTGCAACTATGTCGGGAACTGTACTGCCTAGGAGAGTATCAGAAATCGATGGTTGCGCAAAAATTGGCCCTTGTGCTGATATGGGACGAATACGGAAAGTCGTCTTCATGTCAAATGTTTCGACCATCTCCTGTGCTGCAGCTCGTCGTAAATTCAAAATAAGTTGGGTGGCCTGCCCACTAATGTTGAGAACATTTAAGAAGGTATTTCAAATAAACTGACCGAGAAAGAGTAAACGACGATCAACCACCTATGAATCAAACTCAGCCTTTACTCCAGTAGACAGACCTATTAACGACTAACGGGGCTGTGGTTGCGTTCAGTTGACCGTTACCCACAAGAGTCGTGCTAGCATCAATGACCAAGACCGCTACGAGTTATTGAGTAAAATTTCGACATCAATTATTGAACCCACCTAGAGTTCTGAACAACGTAAGCGCCTGAGTGCGATAATGAGAGAATGGGAAGCCTACAGCATAAAATATATTGTCCCATCTCGTATCAGAATAACCACCAAAGGAGGTCGTGAGTTTTCCACCATGGCCGCCTGCATGGCAATCGCATCTCGCAAGGATCGGCGTAATCGTAACAATGACGCGAGAAAAAATGCCCCTTTGGGAAAGACAAGTCAGTCGATACTGGTAAGGAGGCCTTCCCACTTACAAGCAACCAAAATGCATGGAATCCTTTGGTTAGATAAGTTTGGTTCGTATATAAAACTGATAACTGACCAGGACATTAGTGTCTCCTTTCTCGAGCGAGGAACTGTGAGACATCCAGGCCATGCGACACCAGGAGGAGATGGAATAACCCCACGGGACGTGGAGGATGACTGTCTAAAAGAAGAATAGAATTCGATCTTAACCCCGTAGGTGAATACCAGTCACTGGCAAAGCATCCCCATTATTAAGACTACTTACCACAAATTCACCTATGAAATAAGTGATTAGCAAAATCTTTCAGAAAGGCGGATTAGAGTTATACAAAAGCACAAAGTAACGAAGAGAATGAGGGCTAAAGACTTTTTAAATCAGTCAAGAAACTTCGTTGAGTAGCCGACGCGAACCTTTACGGCTCCGGCTATATAAGGCATATATGCGTAGGGTGAATATCATGTGCACCATTGTTGTGAAGAATATGTCGCCTCCCCTGGATAAAAGAGTTAGTAACCGAAGCAGCAGACGAGCAATGGACGGGCCCATATTTTGTATGGTCGACAACTAACAATATGTAGTACCACCAATATACTTTGCAGCTGAGAATTTATCAGATCGTCGAAATCCTACAAGTAATACTCGAAGGCGTACAACTACGATTTGAATGAGCTGGCTTGTATACCACGAAGATAGAACTCACTCACATGAATTGAGTGACCTGGTCTACTATCAACTAGACGTTGCGTGTCCATGGTTAGGTGTATGTATGAAGGCAATATAACTGGCTCTGCCCTTACTGATGAACGTCACGCTAAATAATTTGTGAGAAAAAGGTCAATTTTTTTTTGTTTCTCACACGAACTGGACACTCACATCAGATAGACGAAGCTGTAGTATCTGCCTACAAAGTACAGTCCTTTCACAAACGACCATTTGGCGCTAGAGCGACCATGAGCTCAAGACATCTGGAACACCTGTGTGTGCAAACGCTACCTCCAAATATATTTCACCTGCAATAAGAAAAATTAGGGTCAAGATAGACACTGACGACAATTATGACGGACCTCGTCAAAGAACGTTGTGCATATGTCATAGAAAAGGAAGGTAAATGCGGCCGCTTAGAAGGTTTCCAGGTCATCTCCAAAGTACCAGATAACTATCTGAAAATCATACCCGCAGAGTAGTTTGCACTTTGCTGTAGTCTGAGTCCATCGACAAGTGCTTTCAGTTCGGCAGATACATTTCCAGATTCCATGGCATCAGACCAGGATTAGGGAAACACACCGACGTTTTATTGTTATTGAGGTACCATCCTCAGTTGCTATTCATATATCGGCTGTGCCCCGAGATGCCCATTGAAATAAACACTCCACCCTTTCACCGACCGATCTTGTCGAGTTTAAGGTGTTCTTAAATAGAATAGTTTTTCCAACAGTTTCAGCCAGATGACCTTCCTGTTTCAACTTTGATTTGGATGACCAGTTCCGTTGAGAAGACCATCTTCTCGGGCTAATTATACTCTCTCCCTGTGGAAGCGGATCATGATAAGATAGATAGAGAGAGTTACCGTACCTCGTGGACCCCCACTAGAAGTATCGCAGTCCTCTCATCGATTGAAATCATGACTGTACCTGCAACTACGGGAAAGTGATCACGGAGCCTGCTCTCCTAGACAGACTTCGATGTACGTGATGTGCCCTTGGGATCTGAGGGAGAGCAAAGGGGGTGAAAGGTTGGTGATTCTTACGTCACATGTCACACGTCACGAGTTGTTCGAATTCCATTTTGTTGCAGGGTTGATGCGCATCAAGGCCTACAGCCGCTGCTCCAATCGCTTGGAGCTACATCCTGGGGAGTCTTGGAATATAATGGAGAAGTTCAAATTGCAGTGCCGATATGCCCGTGGGCTCGTTTTATATGGGATCTAATCTTGTCGTATGTGCGAGCTGCCTTCTCTGTTGCTATCTCGTCGTTATCTAATTCCAGCCTCTATCGACCCGTCATTTCCTGCACCGTGCGTCTCAAGAGGCCGCCTTTCTTTGTACGCCTCAATCAACATTGCATCTACCCTAGCGGCACTTTATATTCCCCCATCTCTCTCCGTGCCCATTTACGATGACCATGATGTCTGTAATTGGCGACAGCAGTCTCTAGTATTTTTGGACAGAAGTCTTCAGGAGACATGATGAAAGAGGGACGGTTCAGTCTAAGCAACTTTGCAAGTGGATGTTCACCTGGTCCAGTCTTTTCCCTCATCACCCTTGTCGATGTGCAAACTTCCAATAGTACCAACGTGTTCTTGGATCCTACAAAAAGATATGCTCAACAGAAATCGCTCCTGCGACAATGACGGCTCTTCCACCTCGGCTGTACAATTCATGCCTCCGTTCTCATGCCCCATCATCGTGATTTACACTCCACCCCCAAATCCATACATGATAACTAGGACGCCCTTGCGACCCACCCTCCCCAGTTTTGATGGTACTCACCGGGTATGTCCTTTTCCTCTTGGCCATTTTTGAATTTCACTCTTTCCATAGCGTCGGTGCGTCATTAGAACCCACAAGGAGAGGCCCCATTCGACGAAGGCAACTAGAGAGAAATTGAGATGACTTACCGAGGCCACGTCATTTGAGTCCCCATCACTCCGTCGCTGCTCTCCCAAGATGCCCTCTGTCGTGTAGAAATTGGCCTAGGAATGCCGGGTTGCGAATAGAGATAAGCAAGGAGCAGTTGTTTAACGAAACCGCTCAGTAGGCGAACAACTCGACCACGGTCAGTGGTTTAGCTGTTTCGATTCTCCTTACTGATTCCGTGTACTATATACCAGACGAAGACATAGTCTCATTATCCAAGCAGAACGAAACCAGGTTCTCCATCCATCCTACAAGCCTGCTGTCGGGCGTCTAATACAGTCTGCCAGTCGCCTCCGGTCAACTCGTAACTTCCGCGATCTCGATAACCAGTGGCTCATCCAGTATAGGTAAACTCCGACTGCCAAAGGGTTTTGAAATAGAACATGTTCAATGTTTCCAACAGTTTCCGCCCGCACAATGGAGCCTATTGCTTAAAATTAGACTGGGATGACTAGCTCAGTTGAGAGTACCCTGCATCAATTCCATGGGACGGCTTCTCGTACTGATTATAGGCACTTTCTCTCTGTGTATTTGGATTAGGATAGGAAGATAAAATTTCAAGGTGTTTTGAAATAGGACATCTTTCAACAGTTTCAGCGCGATGGACCTAGGTTGAACTTCAATTTGGATGATCAGTTCAGTTGACCGTCTCGTATCTATATAGATATATTTAAACCGCATGGACCCAAGTTTCGAAGTTCGATCTGATTCGACATTCCCAAACATACACAGTTAAACAAGAGAGTGACTGTATTAGCTAATGGTCCAGCAGCCACGGGCCTTTCTGTCTACCTGTATCCGTTTGTCCCGAACCCTTAATTGATACGGGCATACTACTGGTTTCAACTTCGACGACAGGGTAGGTATAAGATGTCCAATGAACATTCCACTCATTCGCCAAAATTCGACGCGGACCATGTTTTTGGCCTTTATTCCAACCTCGCTATCGGCACTGATTATTATTCTCACATGTATTGCCCTTCGACGCCTGAGGAACAAGACCAAGGATCCTGTCGTCGTCCCAGCGCTTCTGCCATGGGTCGGCAATTTTCTAGGATTCGCCCTGAGCCCCCTAAAGTTTTTTGAGGACTGCAGGTGAGTGGCAAACTCGAGTTATGATGTACGCATTTAACCATGGGCTCTTAGACGACGATACGGCGACGCATACAAGTTCCAAATATGTGGTCGCCAGGTCGTTGTAATTTCTCATCCGGAAGCAATTTCTTCTCTCTATAGAGATGTCGACAAGGCTTTCAACACTTTTGAGCTTTTCAGTCAGATAACGAACATTTTAACCGGCATAAAGGATGCTGCCCGTATATTCGACATATTTGAGCGCAAGCTCCACCGTATCATGGTCTTAAACCTGTCACCATCAACGTCCATAACTCATGGGAAGGAAATATCCCGGATGTTGGTGTCAGAGTTAAATGCAGTGACCAGCGACAATCTCCCAATCACACTCAACCTGTATGACTTCATTACTCGTCCTCTATACATGGCCGGTTCACATTTTCTCTTCGGATCCGACTTTCCTGGCGCCGAGACCTTCGAGGATTTTCGAATGATCGATCTGAAGGTTTGCGAACCTGAAACCCCGTCACTGCCATTTGTTGTGCCTGACAGAACGAGTGCCCGCGAACGCCTATGCTCCCATTTTGGCGCTTACATACAACCATGGTGGGAAAGCAATGGGACCCATGGCCTCTTGGGGATCTCCGATTTAATGCTACAGTCTCTACAGGCAATGAAGGAGTCAAACATTGCTCAAGCAGATGCAACGACCCTCAACGTACTTGTTTCCTTCGGCTTCCACTCTAACACCTGGTACACTCTTTTTTGGTTGATGGTGCAATTGATCCACGATGAGGGATTGATGGAGAAGATTAGATCGGAGATAAACCTCAACAACCCCCAATTGGTCGACCCTGACGACAACTCCAGAGAAGGTTTGTACCCTATCCTCAATTCCGTCATCGAGGAGACTTTGCGTTGGGGAAGTCGAATCGGTACAATCCGCCGTGCCGAGAAAGATACTGGGCTCACCCAGGATGGAAAATTTATCCCTGTTCGGAAAGGCGAATACGTTATAGCAGATGTCCGGGCCTTGCATCTCAATCCGCAGAAATATCCTGACGCCGAAGTTTTCAAATTTGATCGCTATAGTACTTCAGCCACCAGTGAGGGCACTCCTTCGAAGGCACTGGCGTGGGGGGGTGGGAAGCACGTTGTGAGTTTCCTTGAATTTTTTTTTCAACCCTTCGTCTTGATAACAGTTCATTTTAGTGTCTCGGGCGTCACCTCGCCAAGTATCAAATTCGAGAATTTGTTATCATCTGTCTTCAGCTATACGATATAAAGGGAGTGTTCAATGATGCAACGAAGAGAGAACTGCCTTCGTTGAGCGCGAAGGACGTATGGTTTGGATCACCCAAGGCAGCAGAAGATCTCTTTATCACAATTACGAAACGCAAGGACTTCAGACTGTGAACTGGGTGAGTCATATCACTGGAAATAAATGAGAAGAGAATAGGTGTAACTTCTACTGCCTAGACATGTTGCGTGTGGCGCTGGAGTCAAGGGAAAGGTTGGGGAAGGGCTCTCTTTTTCGAATAAGATTGTTTTTTCGCTTCGGGAATATTTTCTGCTTTGTAATATCAAAACCATTTAATAGAGCCAAGATCGAACAAACCAGAGGGTTGATATTGTCAAACAGAAGCAAGAGTATAGACGTAGACAGCGCTACGTGGGAGTCCTGTTGGATGGATCCTGTCCGATTAGATTAGATCAGTACATGTGATCTGTAGATACTTAGCCGTTTCGAATTCGTGTCGCGCCCAGGTAGTTCTGCCGTCTCCGCCGTTCGTTGCGTAAATTTATAGTTAAAGTGGGTCTCGTTCCTCTCACTAAAATATATTTCTCTTGGAATCTAGGACATGGTCAACGAGGACTCCGAGGAGATCGAATGAATCGAACGTGTAATTCACCAACCATATAAGCGCTATAGGTTTACTGCACCCGCTGCTCTCTGCCCGTTTGTTACTCCCGACTCGAATTCGGATGGCCACGTACAAGACTTCGAGACGGCATATCAATGCCGACATCTTAAAAAAAAAGGGGGGGAAAGCCCATGAAAAAGCATGATGAAGATTTGTTGGTTGGGTTGAAGAGAGAGTCGGTATTAGACCCACGCTGCCGATTGAATGAGACTCGTTAACTGGAATCCAACGACTCGGATGAAAGAGGCAGGGAGGGGGTAAGACAAGATTGTAAATAAATAACTCAGGAGGGTTCTTCGTTGAACAGGGAAGGAAGTCATCTCGGTTTTTGTGTGATGTGTAGGGAAAGATAGTAGCGGTCGACCCCGTGGACTATGACTAAGGTCGCCGGAGCGACAGACAAATCCGCATGGACAGTGACGCTTTAAGAGTTGCAAGACAAGGAAATCCCTTGTCAAAACCAGGATTATGAACAGATTTATCCGCCATCATCGCCGATCCATGGTAATTGAATCGACTCATTCCTTCCACTTACCCAGACCACACGAAGTATCGAAGTCCCGTAAGTACGAATCAACGACCAGCCAGGTGCATGTAACCGATACCCAATAGAACACCTAGTCATTATATAGAATGGATAGGGGATGGTCCTGCGGAGTATATCTTCGGCTGGAGAAGGACACACAGGCGGCAAGCGGGGGCCTCGGTAAAGAGATTGGGTACAACAACGGCAGAACCATCCCGTGCCCGTCTGCTCGCCGCGATGTGGACAGTGAGACTACGGAGTGATAGGAAAGCATCCTCATCAGGAGAAGGTGAAGGCGTAGATGGTAAAGCGCAGTGATGACATCGTGGGCGAGTGATCGTGGATCTACATATGACGAGATAATAGGCAACCTCGATCTAAGCGGACTCTGAAGCCTGTGGGAAACAACGACCTTGATCAAGTGAAGTGGATAACGACGATGCGAGAATGGATGGGGAAAGGAAAGATTGAGGGACGTTGGAACTTCAGCCGCCTAAGCGTTTGCACAAAGATGTATGGATGAGCGCATCTGGACCATACGCAGTGGCGGGCTCGCCGAAGATTAGAAAAACGCACAACCCTAAATACGAGTCGTCGGAGTGTGCACAGGTGAGCTTAACTGACGACTCGCCGAGTAACGAAGTCGGCCTTTGTCTGAGGGTAGGACAATATATGAGAGCGAGTAAGGTAACTTCCTCATTGATCCAAGTCACCACTGATAACGCACAAAGTATTGTAGCTCACGGTGGGGCAGATATTGATAGTAGAGGATACGGGATGCCTGTGATGAGCCTTCCAATAAATGTGCAAGGTTCCCGCGCTATACCATCGCTCCTGGAAATGGTGAGGATCGACTCAATACAGCGACAGGGACGGGAAAGCGCCGACCAGGTACGTACCTCCTCATCGCCACTGCGGAAGTCCCCTATCCCTCGTCAATGATTCATCGGCGAGAAGAAACTAGGTGGCAGTCGAAAACCGCACTGGGTGTTCCTGGGTGGACAGACGGCGAAAATGAGTTATGAACCAGCGGTCAGTACACGCTTGAACAAAGATAATCGATACAAATTAAAACCCAAAGCCCTCCTCTTCTTTACGCCAACTCATACGCCAACATCATCCTCTCCTACCCTCGAACCTTTCACTGCCTTGTCCTATGGGCCAACCCTCGTAGATGACGCTGTCTGCTCCACACCAAGCGGGCGAGTGATAGGTTTCGGAAGTGCAGGCAAGATAAAATCGTCACGCTGGCAGGCAGCCGAACTGACCTAGTTGCTCAGTGATCACCATTTCCTATGCTGAACCTTTAGTATCATCCGTCAACAAAACCCGAAAAAGGTGGAGAGCGGCTGTAAAGGTGTGCGAAATATGTTTCATTGGGTGTGGGGGTTGTGCACTGGGGTGACAGCTTTCGTTGACGCGAGATCACTTGCAGGTAAGTCGTTGTGAATGAGTAGGACATGTCCATTGGATATGCACGTGACCGTGAATTTCCATTTTTGGTTGTTCAGTCGGGGTTTCAAAAGTGTACTCAATCACGGTAAAGTACCAGTCTCTACTGTACTAAATCAATCAATTCGCCGGTCACGCGTCACAGGCCCTCCCAAATCGGCGAAAAGTCACAGCTGTCCTATGGTCACCGCGCAATAGCCTCGTGACCGTCCCTTCCTAAAGAGGAAAGCAAGAACCCGGAGGGTTTCCTCGATAGAGGGCCTGGTGAAACTCGGTCCGATCTAGTAGGCAATCCCTTATCACTCCGG
>Ga0307509_10009444_pt1 | contig 12188 bp, 10 predicted proteins | sample 10_EM_MG_FD_202245 | JGI IMG/M metagenome (GOLD analysis project Ga0307509, IMG submission 202245) | Populus trichocarpa ectomycorrhiza microbial communities from riparian zone in the Pacific Northwest, United States - 10_EM | ecosystem: Host-associated > Plants > Roots > Unclassified | place... | reverse complement strand
GGTATTTGTTTGTCCCATGATGAGGTGAAGCGGGCCGTTGGATTGTTTTATGGTTTTGTTTCGGTCATAGCTAGCGCTCCACACTGTTTCTTGTACCTTAACAACGAATACATGATTATAAAAAAAGAAAGAAAAAAAAAAAAAAAAAAAAAAAAAGGAGAACTTACGACCTAAGAAACCTGGAGACTATTGTGATAGTCTCGACTGGCGATACGAACATAGGACTATTGTGATAGTTCTATCAAGGACAGCAATCCACCCATCTTACTATCTGACGAGATAGTATCCTTCGACGGATCACGTAAGACAAGCAAGCCAGTTCCGTACTATCTGAGAAGATAGTACTTCCATACGCCTTGGTGCAGAAAAGCGAGACTAGCTTACACAGGAGACGACTGTTATTGCCTGCTGCATACCGGCTCAACAACAGGATTGTTACAATTGCTGTTATCCAGAAAACCCTCATCCGTCATGCCTTTCCTTTTCAGGCCAGAGTAATATGGAGCAAATATCACGCGCGGAATCTGGGGTACTAGGAATCTAAGTGAAATTGGCTGTCCGCCAGAGTAGATCGCTTTAGTCTTACTCCGATTAGAACCAATCCCGACAAATGTCAAAAAGATACCTCATAGCTGCCCGGTGGGCACATGAACCTATCCGCCAGTAGGTATTCCACTCTTCGTGCACAGGCTTTAGGATCCTCAATATTGAGCTAATAGAGTTCTGTTATAGCCCTCCTTCCTGTATGCAGATACTGAGATCTGCATCCGCTGTGCTTTGCCTGGATCTGCAAATCAGTGACCAGCGGCCACTCCATTTAGTCTCGGACAGGATGTCGGTTATCGATTAATGGTAACTTACCTCATCAATTGAGGGCGGGGCAGCATCAGCAAAGTCGGGAAACCCTAATTTGGTCCAGGGCTCGCTGCAACATCTGCGGACTTCTTCAGTCAGGGTAATTGGGTCCGGAAACGGATTGACAAAGATCGTCTAGTCCGACATCAGGTCACGGGATCTGGCCAGAATGGTACTGTCAAGCCCGGTTGCCATATTTCACCTACTGCTGGTTTGCTGTCCTCCGCTATCCAATTCCCGGACGGTTGGAGAGAGTTCGTTACAGGGCAGACGGGGCCCCGAAAAACGCGGGCCCTCGGCCCATTTCCCCGCCCCGCCCCACTCAACGGCCTGGGGCGGGGTGTCTTTTTCGGCATTCCCTGCCCCTGTCCCCGCTCAGGCCCCCGCCCCACCCATACCCCAGACGGGTCCCCGTTAAAAATAGGTGGTAACAAACGGGGCCCCGTCCAGGGAATGAGTGCGGGTGGGCCCCTGATGGGGGCAGGGCGGGGATTACCCGAAACATACCCCCCCCCGGCCCCGTGTAAGGGCGGGGTCTGGCGAGTGAAAACCCGCCCCGCCTCGCCCCGCCCCGCCCCATAACGAACACTACGGTTGGATCTGGGTGACTTGGGGTTATCACCAGCATCGCAAATGTATTCAAGTCTGTGGGTGAATGGGAGGGAATTGCAGATGTACAACCATTTTGACTAACTTGTACTTGAGCAGACGTTCTCCGTCCGGGGTAACTAATCCTCCTGCTCGAATTCTGGGTATTCCCATGGGTGATTGTCAGTATCGAGCACTGCGAGCTAAGAAACTCACGCCCAATTGGTCTTTGCGCTCCCCAGGCCGATGGATGATCCATATCATCCCCATGCTGGCCTAACTCGTTCTCCTCACTCTCCTCACTCTCCTTACTCTGGCCATCATTACCCTCATATTCCCCCTCATTAGAGTCTCTACTCTCATCCGTTGACTCTAAGTCCTGCTGCTGGTTGTACACGACAGGCTCTGGGACCTGGAGTCGTGAAGATGCTGGCTCCCGTACGGCATCCCTCCTCCTACCGACTGCGGACCAAGCCATAACAGACTCAACTATGGGTGATGTTATTATAGTTAATCTCTCCCTGGACCCAGATCCCCGGAAACGTCCGCGAAGGACCTCCCTTTGCCTTTGCCTTTCCTGCCTCGATGAACGCGCTCGGTCGGCTATAAGCCGCCGCTGTTGTTGTGACATAGTATGCAGGTGAATAGTGATAGAAGAGAATTGCAGTGTATGACGGTGAGGTGCACGTGGTGTTAGGAAGCCTGTATTGGTAGGTAGCTAAGGGCAGGATATGGGGTGTGAACTTGAAAGATCGAAATGGTCGGCCCAGCTTCCTTAAGAACTAAGCATATTCACAGTTCATCACTCGCTTTCATGTCCGCTGGCGTCAGTACACACCGCACGTCCAAATTGCACCTTGATACCTGATATAGGAATTTGCACCTGAAGACTTGGCCGCGCTGCGATTTCACTGGGGCAATGCGAGTGTTAGGTACTTGGGGTTACTGAACCAGATGAAAAAAGGTTTATCAGAAGGTATGGACTAATCTAGTTTGAGTAGGTCTGCCAAGCGGACAGAAACAAATGCGGGTAAGGCTAGGGCTCGGGCACGGACGCTAATCGCAGAAAGTGAAAGCTGCCACTAAGGCTCAACAGATGGGATATAAGATGAAAAGCTAGAATAGGAATAGTAAAGAAAGGGGCAACCCGGAACGAAAAACAGCTTGCGAAGAACTAGAATGATCCGCACAAGTCCAAAGAGCAAACCGCTAAAGCCAGCTGGGAAAACATACACCAAACGAAAAAGAGCTGGAAAAGAGCAAAAATAATCTGCCAAGATTCCGAGCGCAGGGCCTACGAGCTGACCCGGTAAACGCAGAACAGCTGATTGCAAACAAGAATGGTCTGCGAAACTCTAAGAGGGACCTTGTAGAGCAACAAAGTGTCCGTAGAGTACATTGGGTTGGGGCATCACGGAACGGCAACAGCCGGGCTAATCCAAACAAGAAATGTGTGGGAAAAAATACAAGCATAACTCGCAAAACTCAAAAGGTTAAACTGTAAATGAAAAACACCCAAAGGAAACACCCACAGGATCTGCGGGCTGTCGCTGGTCTAAATTAAGTATACTGATCAGGGCAAGCAGCCTAGATGTAGTGGGCTAATCTAAAACAGAAATAGTTAGGAAACAGCGAGAATAACATGAACTCTGGAAACAAAAATGAAAACACCAAAAGGAAAGGTAGAAGGGTCCATCGTGGCCTAGTACTTGTAAATTGCTTGAAATGGACCAGCATCCTCAGCTAGCGAGACATTAGCCACATTGATCGGGGAAGGAGAGCTTTGTTCACACAGCTAGTGAGCCATGACAGAAGCGGACTTGAGCGGACTCCCACCGCCCGTTTCTGCCAGAACTGTGGCAGACCTTGCCAACAGAATAGATGAAAAACCTGGTAGTCGTAACCGGAGCTTAACAGGTGTAGAGTATGCACTTGAGTCAGTTGGCGAGTCAGTTGGCGGGCATAATTCTCGTCCGACATCCTCAGCTGTCGGAATATCCGCACACACATCGCCTGTATGGGATCCTCGGCGGGGGAAGGGCTTCAGCCGGCCGTATCGACTTGTGTCGCCAATGTGTTGACAGGCTGCTCAGCCCTTGAGGCCAGCATCAAAAGATGCGGGGCGGACCTCCTCGCCTCTGCCTGCTCAGAGGCTGGAGACGCATGATGGTGACCCGGATTAGGAGTAAATGGAGATGGACTGTTTGTCGGACTAGTCCCGTCAGCCAGTTCCCAACTCAGATTATGCTCCACATCGCTTGTGGCCGTCTCAACCTCAATGCCGGCATCAATTGCCCCCACCTGGCGGGCCATCTTCTTCTGGGGTCCGTGACTTCCATCCGAACTGTATGGCTCATCGGCCTCTTGCATGACTGTCACAACTCGCGACTAAGCAAGGCAGATTTCACATGACTCATACTTATGAGTCATAAGGTATGTTGGATTTCACAATATGAGGTCACTTGACTCATAGTTTTCACATAACTACGCACTCGCGAGTTATCGTTATATTATGATTGGTTGATTGTTTCATGACTCACGATTGTGAGGTCAAATGATGTAATGACTTTCGCACATGACTCATATTATGAGTCATGGGTTTCACGCATGTGACTCATTCAAGCTCATGACTTGGTTTATGAGTTTTTGATTGGTTAATGGAATGTTGTGTGATGACTCATATGAGGGATCGATGGATTTTGTGCTATGACTCATTATGAGTCATAAAGGTTTATGTAGAGCAAGGTGATGAGTCACCAGGGTTAGGGTTGTGGGAAGATGCCTATTTATGGCGCTTGGTTCCGACCAAGGAATAGGATCTTCACCCAACCATCTAAGTACTTTTCTATACTAAAGATATTGCAATACAATTATTTACTATCTTTACCAACGTTACTCCCCTACGAGAGCTTACGCTCTAAGAACCCAGAGACTATTGGGATCGTCTCGATTGGCTGCCCGACCATAGGACTATTGTGATAGTTCTAACAAGCACGACAATCCACCCATCTTACTATCTGACAAGATAGTATCCTCCGACGTATCACTCAGAACAAACAAGCCAGTTCTGTACTATTGGAGGAGATAGTACTTCCATACGCCCGATTATAGAATAAAGGAAACAGCTTACTTGGGAAACAACTATCGTTGCCTGTTGCACACATACTTAATAATAGGATTGTTACATTGGGTTGCGTCTCACCGCAACACCCAACGACAGAAAGGCTCAACAACCTCTCGATCACAAGATCGACCTCACGGAAGGAGAAATGGACCAAGAGGGACTAGGGGAAGGAGAAATCGACCAAGAGGGACTAGGGGAAGGAGAAATCGACCAAGAGGTACTAGGGGAAGCGTTAGCTGACTCCATTCAACACTCGCGAGCTGCGAGCCCAACAACAGATAGCGCGGAAGAGGAATCAGACTCGGACGAAACAGATGCAGTACATACAAGGAGGAACACGATGGCGTCCACATCTAATCCTAATCCAGACATGAAGGGCAAAGAAGCGGCTCCACCCTTGCGATCTAACCTCCTGCCTGATCAAATACCACAAATTATTGGAGCCATAAGCGGAGGATCTGGAAACACGAAAATGCCTAAAATCATGGAACCCAGCACATTTCACGGTGAACAAGACCAACTCAGAGGCTTGCTGGCCCAGCTGTCAGTCTACTTCAAAGGAGTAGCATCGGAATTCGAATACAACAACGACAAAATTGTCTACGCTCTGGGCGTTCTGAGAGGCGACGCGTTGGAATAGGCGACGCTATACATAGAAAGACGACAAGATGTAACCTGGAACAGTTCAGATGACTTTAAGAATGAATTGCAGGAAAGGTTTGGCGAAATCGACGAGGAAGGAGCAGCAAGAGCAATACTCATGAGGATGGTTCAAGGATCGAAAGGGGCTACAGAATACTGGAATGAGTATAGACTTATCCCCAGTGAGACCGGAATGGACGATGGAACCCTGACTTACCACCTAATGACAGGATTTAAAGCAGAACTCCAAGACGCATGGGGAATGGACCGATCAGACTCGCAAGACCCAGAGTTCGTGGCCAACTGGGCCATCAAAAAGGAGACAAAGATGGCAGCCATCAAACACATGCGTCACGGGACAATCAGCAATGAAAAGACTGCATCTCCAGGAACCCCACGAAATCAAAATATGACCTTTTGACCTCAGAACGACAATCTGGGTGATCCAATGGAGTTGGATGCGACCCGAAGAAGACCTGGGTTCAACATCTCGGCCAAAGAATACCAACGAAGAATGAGACGCACTTTATGCCTCAAATGCGCTAAGACGGGACCTCGACCAGCGGCATGCTGAAGCCAGGCCAACAGCAAGGAAGGAGCGACATGGAAACCAAGGAACGACAACAAAAAGCAATGGAGACCACCAGCCAAAGCCAGGGAAAGGGAGGTGGCAAAAGAAGAAGAATCGGGAAAAGACGAAAGTCCCCAGTAAGCAATGGTCTGAGGGACAGGACCAAACCAAAGCCCATTGAGATGAGGAACCTTTACGCAGCACTGAACAACACGGAAACACTGAACAACGAAAATGACCATATTCTGGTCACAATACGACTACATGGCACAACCAGACAAGTCATGATCAATACGATGATCGACTCGGGAGCAACTAAGGACTTTATCGACAAAGGATTCTGCAGCAAATACAACATCAGAACCACGCAAGCAAAAATGATACGAGAAGTTTACCTGGCGGACGGTTGACTCAGCGCTATGGGGCTAATTACCCATATAGCGAAAGTACCCATGGACATCTGTAGCCATAGGGAATTGGCGATTTTCCAAGTGGCTAAACTACCCAACCACACGATCATCCTCGGAATGCCATGGTTAAAGCAGCACAGTCCCCGAATTGACTGGGGACAAGGCAAGATCACCGTTGAAAGCGAACGGTGTACGACATGGTGCTTAAAAGAATCACCAACGGTCTAGGCAATACCTGAAAAGGAAGCGCAAGAAGAGAACCTGAAAGTCAAGTTTGGAGCGACTCAAAGCAAGAAAGACCAGAGGATAAGAGTCAGGTTACTCAACCTTCAAGCAAGACTGCCGACTCGAGGATCGGCAAAGGCGGCAGGATACGACCTATACGCAAATGAAGAAACGAGTATTCCTGCCCGCGGACAAGAAATTGTCGCAACCGGAATATCAATCACACCACCGAATGGAACCTATGGACGGATAGCACCACGTAGCGGCATGGCAGTTAAACATCAGATTGCTGTCAATGCAGGTGTGATCGACCCTGACTATACCGGCGAAATCAAAGCGGTACTAGCCAATATGAGCGACCAGAACTACCAAGTCCACAAAGGAGATCAAATCGCACAACTTATTGTGGAAAAAATAGTCGAAAGCGACTGTTACCAAGTCCCTAAACTGGGAAAGACCGACAGAGGTCAACAAGGATTTGGAAGCACGGGAACTTCCAAAGCACAGATCTGTGAGATCAGAGCACGAACTTTCGGAAAGTTCTACCAAAGACCCGACACAACCACTGGGATCCTCAAATACAACAAGAAGGAAAGATGAATAAGTCTAGAATCCGTCAACATCTGCACGGAGCTAGCCATCAAAAGTGGGAAGTACCAGCAGGAAAGAAAGTTAGCAGAAATGGTGCCTCAAGAATACCATGGATACTTGGATGCATTGGAGGAAGAAGAAAAAACGAAGCTTCCGCCTCACCGACCGGGAGTGGACCTAGATATCCAACTTGAAGAAGGACAAGGATTCCCAGTCAAAAGGATTTACGCACTCTCCCAGGACGAACTAAACGAACTCTGGAACTAGATTAAGCAAAACGAAGAGCGAGAATAGATAAGAGAAACTCACTCCGAAGGAGGATCCCCAATAATGGTCGTCAAAAAGAAAGACGGAAAACTCCGACTATGCGTCGACTATCGAGCACTCAATCACGTCACCAAGAAAGACCGATACCCCCTACCACTGATAGGGGAAGCCTTGGACAGGCTACGAACGGCCAAATACTACACCAAGCTGGACATCAAGGATGCCTATCACAACGTTAGAATCAAAGAAGGAGATGAATGGAAGACAACCTGCACCACGAAATACGGTACGTATGAATATTTAGTTATGCCTTTTGGCCTAACCAATGCACCAGAAGCGTTCCAAAGATGGATCAACAGAACCCTGCAGTCATATATCGACATATGCTGCATAGTATATCTGGATGATGCTCTCATATATTCGGATGGCCTGGAACAACAACGAAAAGATGTGGCAGCCATCCTCCGTGCCATACGAAAGCAGGGAATGAAACTCAAACCATGGAAATGCGAGTTTCACTAACAAGAAACGGAATACCTAGGATTCATCATCAACAACGAAGGAGTCAAAGTCGACCCTATCAAAACGGCAGCTATATGGGACTGGAAACCACCCACCAACAAAAAAGGAATCCAAGAATTCATGGGGTCCTGCAACTTTTATCAACGGTTTATCGAAGCATTCAGCAGGACAGCCAAAACCCTATACGACAGTACCAAGAAAGACGTCAAATGGGAATGGGGGGACAAGAAACAGGCAGCCTTTGAGGAGTTACGACAAAAGCTATGCTCAACCCTGGTGTTGACATACTTCAAGCCAGGAAGGCTACTACTTGTCGAAACTGACGCCTCAAAATATGTCCGCTCCGGCATGGTATCTCAAGAGGACGAAGACGGAAAATGGAAGCCAATAGCGTATCGGTCGAAAGCCATGAGGCCTGCCGAATGCAATTACGACGTACACGACAAAGAACGATTAGCTATAGTTCAAGCACTCAAATGGAGACAATACCTCAAAGGAAGTGGACAACATTTCCGAGTCCTAACCGACCACAAGAACCTAAAAAGGTTTACAACCACGAAAGCACTGACTGAAAGACAAATACGATGGAGCGAAGTCTTGAGCGGCTTCGACTTCAAAATCGACTTTCGAGCAGGAACAGAGGGAGGCAAGCCGGATGCCTTGACCAGACAAATGGCCGACATGCACCAGGAGGGGGACGAAAGGCTCACACAAAAAGAAGGAATTCTCTTACCAAAAGAAAAATACTTTGATGCCGACATCCAGGAAATGGAAACAATAAGATTCGAAGAAACGAACAACAAGAAACTTCAGGATGAATCGGCTAGGAACGAAGAAATTCAAGAAATAAGGAAAGCCCTGGACGAAGGAAGCAAAGAAATGAAAGGAATGGCCCTAGGACTATGCGAGTGGAACGACGGATACGTATGGCTTCAGGGAAAGATTTGGGTTCAGAACGGCAAAGGAATAAGGGTGGACCTTATACGACGACATCACGATATCCCTCAAGCAGGCCATGGAGGAACAGCAAAAACAACAGAAGGCCTACAATGCACGTATTATTTGCCCCATATGCGAGATATGATAAAACAATACGTCAAGAACTGCGACACATGCCAAAGGAGAAAAGTGGTATGACATGCACCATATGGCCTGATCAAACCAAATGAAGCTCTGAAGTTGCCGTGAAAATCAATATCAATGAACTTCATCATGGACTTACCAAAATCAGAAGAAAATGACGCAATCCTTATCATCATAGATCGACTCACAAAAATGGCTCATTTTCTGCCATGCACCAAAGAAATGAACGCTCGGCAATTCTCGGAACTATTTATGAGGGAAATATTTCGACTACACGGACTTCCCAAGGACATCATAACAGATAGGGGATCCATATTTACATCCGACCTATAGAAGGAAACAACCAAACAACTGGGAATCAAAAGAAGATTGAGTACAGCATTTCACCCCTAAACGGATGGACAAACAGAACGGACAAATTCCACTGTGGAACAATACCTCCGAGCCTAGGTCAACAATCAGCAAGATAATTGAAAGGGGCTCCTACGGATGGCGGAGTTGGCATTCAACAACGGGCACCAAGAAAGCATCAAGCACACGCCATTCTTCGCGAACTACGGAATCAACCCCGAATATCAGACCATCGGACATCTAATGCAAGGACAAATCACACCACCAGAAAACATGAGTCAATTACACAACATACTACGGGCGGAAATGAAGGAAGCCCAATTAAGACATAAGAAATATTACGATGAGGGAAGAAAACCCGATCCGAATTTACAATCAGGAGAGATGCTCTGGTTATTGCCAAGGAATATATGCACCACACGGTCATGCAAGAGGTTGGATTACAAAAGAATTTCACCATTCGAAATCTTGGCCAAGATAGGAGAAAGCGCTTATAAGCTTGATCTTCCACCATCGATTAGGATCCACAACAGATTCCACATCTCTCTTCTTGAACTTTACCACCACAATAAATTTCCCTCTCAACGAACACAACCACGACCTCCAATTATCATCGAAAGAGAACCAGAATACGAACTCAAGGAGATAATCGACTCACACCTACACTACGGAAAACTACTATACCGAGCCAAGTGGACCAGTTATCCTCACGAACACGACAAAGTCTGGTACCCATACGACAACTTCGAAAATGCAGACATCGCAAAACAACAGTTCCACCAACAGTACCCAGGGAAGCTCTCTCGCAATCAAGATCGAAGAACAAGAGAACTGAGAGACGTGGGTCTCCATATAACCAACACCGCAACTCGCACCACCACCACCTCCAAGAATGATGACACCAAGACCATTGACACCAAAGACCCCCCAGGAAGGATGGGGAACCACCGTCGGACTACCGACAAGCGCCCCATACCGAGCCCCATACCAGTGGGAAGAAGCGGAAAGGAAAGAACGAGCTCGCCGAGAGCGCGACCAGCTGTCATGGACAGCATGTTACGACGACGGGTGCAAGACCCACTTTCGAGACAAGGAAGCCACGTGATGGTTTCCCCAAGACCGATCTCGGTCAATGCCATCAGTACCAATATTGTACAGAAACAAGAAACAAGAGAGGAAATGCGACCAGAGCGACACTGCGTGGGACAAATGCTACGAGGACAAATGTTTTGTCCCTGTCCAAGAAAAAATAAACCCAGGGTATTACCCACAGGAAAATGGCGAAAAAAAGACTCAGTCAAGATGGCACCGGAATCACCCCGAGCTAGAACGACGAAGAGTGTTCGGTGCCGTGAGGACACAGCAGGAGAGAGAGGGGCGTGAAGAAACTCAACCAGAGCTCGGAGCCCTACACAGGCAAATCCCGGAACTATTGGATGAAAAGGACCAATTCCTGAAAAACGAGAACGAATACCGACGAAATATAACGGACCAGTAAACCACGATAAGCCGAATACGCGAAGAAGTTCAAGGACTTCGCAGAACAGTCGCGGGAACTGGCTTCAGCCTAGCAAGGGTGAAGGGTGAAATAGACACCGGGAAGCGAGCAAACGAGGAGCTCGAGCTGAGAAAGCACAGCCTCCAAAAGGAGCTCAGAAGAGCTAGGCAGAGGTTGTTAGATCTAGGCAATTAGCATCGTGAGACCGATGCTAGGGGGAGACATGAGCTAATGTCACAAATCGTGACTAAGCAAGGCAGATTTCACATGACTCATACTTATGAGTCATAAGGTATGGTGGATTTCACAATATAACGTCACTTGACTCATAGTTTTCACATAACTACGCACTCGCGAGTTATCCTTATATTATGATTTGTTGATTGTTTCATGACTCACGATTGTGAGGTCACATGATGTAATGACCTTCGCACATGACTCATATTATGAGTCATGGGTGTCACGCATGTGACTCATTCGAGCACATGACTTAGTTTATGAGTTTTTGATCGGTTAATGAAATGTTGTGCGATGACTCATATGAGTCATTGATGGATTTTGCGCTATGACTCATTACGAGTCATAAAGGTTTATGTAGCGGAAGGTCATGAGTCACCAGGGTTAGGGTTGTGGGAAGATGCCTATATAAGGCACTTGGTTCCGACCAAGGGATAGGACACGAACCATCTCTCCTCCACCTCCGGCGATTGAAATCTCAACACCACGGGAAATCATCGTCACGTTCCCCCACCCACCTCTCTTCCCCCATCATGGCTTTTGCCTAGGGGTTGACGTTAAGCCATCCCCCCGCCTCTCCTGGGGCACGCATGCCTTCCCTCCTTGGGGTTCTTGTTCCCGTTCATCGTTGACGCCCGCTCATGAAGTTCGGTTCTCCCCCTTACCCCGCACTTGCTTTGCAGCTCGCTTAGCATTTTGCACGGTCGGAAAGCTTCTCGATTCGTTCACGGTCCGCGATATGGCGTCCGGACTCTCGGTTGAAGTAAGGCTTCGGTTCTGCTGGGCTTGTACCTCTGATGGGGAAAGCTTCGGTTAGTAACATCACGGTCTCGCTCGGTCTCGCTGTCGCCCCAAAAGCCCTTGCTATGGCCCGTTAGTCGGTTGTGGCTAGCCCACTCCCGATCCTTCCTCTACCCCCCTCCCGGTTCCGTCCGCTGGCACCGTACTGCCCCATAAGCTGGCACCTTACTGCTAATCCTCCTCCCCGGCTGGCACCCTACTGCTCCCCACCGGCTGGCACCCTACTCCTACTCACCGGCTGGCACCCTACTCCTACTCACCGGCTGGCACCCTACTGCTCATCATCGTTGGCTGGTATCCCCTCTGCCCGGTGGCTCCGCTCGCCCACCTGCCTCTCTCCCTCCTGCGATTTACTCTACGGTCGCAAACCTCGCTTAGGTTACGGTTGATCATGGTATTGCACTGCCTCCTTGGTCTCTCCTA
>Ga0307509_10009443_pt1 | contig 12189 bp, 14 predicted proteins | sample 10_EM_MG_FD_202245 | JGI IMG/M metagenome (GOLD analysis project Ga0307509, IMG submission 202245) | Populus trichocarpa ectomycorrhiza microbial communities from riparian zone in the Pacific Northwest, United States - 10_EM | ecosystem: Host-associated > Plants > Roots > Unclassified | place... | reverse complement strand
TGTTCCCGGCATGTAGAACCTGAACACAGGGATCAAAATTTTGTATGGCAAATTGTCTGTGCGTATCTGAGCGCCCATACTAAATTCGGATCCAAATGTTCAGGTTCTTCATGCCGGGAACGAGTACGATATGATGCAAACTTTTACAAGACTGGGGTACGTGCAAGCGAAATCCCGACGTTCCACAAAAAAAGCAATAGAAGAATGGCGAGCACAACGTCACAGCAGAAATTTCCGGATTCGAAATGCAGTAACAACGCTCACGAGTGAGTTTCTATGACGGACTCGACATATCAATCAGGGTTATCAAGAGCCTAAACACCAAACCTGAAACCCATCTCGACTACTCTTCCTTCATCTTATGAGATGCGAAACCCCGAGAAAAAAAGTGGCCACCCCTCTCTGCCCCACTCATCAAACGCCGCCACAATGGCGCTCTCTCAGACTGTCAGAATTGTATTCCCTCGCACTAATCCACAGTTCCCACCATTTTATCTTCCTCCTGGCATGACCACCTCTCATCTCTCTACGCCACTACCGCCACCGCTCCTCATCACACTACATAACACCACCCCTCACCTACCCAAACTCAAACCAATCAACCAACCAACCAACCAACGGCCATGTTCTACAGATCCACCGAAAGCGTCACCATCCATCTCCCCCCCGTCCTCTTTCACTGCTACTACATGCGCGCCCTCATCGACATCCTCTACACATACGAGGGCAAAACCAGCGCAAACAACAGTACCTTGATTGCCGTCACCCGGATTTCCGACATCTCTGGCGGGCGCATTCGTCAATCCGGCAGCGACATATTCAGCGATGGCGGCGCCGACTTCACCATTACTTTCGAGGCACTCATGTTCCATGCCTTCCCTGGGGAGGTCATGTTCGGCACAGTTACCGGGATGAGTCCCCTCGGAGTCTTCCTCATGTGTGGTGCGGGCATGAGCGTTTTTGTTGGCTCCGCGCTCTGCGCGGAGGGGATTACTTGGGATGGGAAGAGGGAGAGTAAGATTCAGGGATTGAAGAGGTTGTTGAAGGAGAAGGAGAGGAAGGAAAGGGCGGAGAGGGGGGAGGGGGGAGGAGATTGGGAAGGGGATGGGACAGGTAGAAGTATCAGGATTAACGATGGGGTATTGGTCCGGATCACCGCTGTCACTAGACAGGGTGATAAGCTACAGGGTGTCGGGGATATGAGTGGGGATTTTACTGGGTTTGCATCCCGTTCTTATTCCATACCTTCCTCTCCCACCCGATCCTACCTCAGGACATTTAATTTACCAGTGGCTAACAGAGTAAACCACCCTTACTACTACAACAGATCGTTCTAATCCCACCCCAAAACCCGAGAAGAAAGGAAAGGGAAGCACAAAACACAAAATAAATAAGTAAATAACTTGGCTTATTTCAATCCCCCTCTCTCCCCTCCCCAAGTTGCAAGTATTACTTCCTCCTGCACTAATAAATAAACAAACGGATACCAAGCAAACTATGTACTATAATATTATTTACGATACTGTACGACACAACCAACATTCATAACAAATAAACAAATATAATAAAAATATAATATAAAAAAAACTAAAAAAACGTAAATTAAAAATATAAATAGAAAATAAAATAAAAAACACCCCAGCTTCTCAAAAACTCATTTCTTGATATATATAATGTGATATGATATGTAACAATAAAGGCAATACAAGTGTGCAAGAGAGATAGATATCCAGCAATCAAAAAGGGAAGGAAGAGAAAAAATAATATGTACAATGAAAGAAAAAGAATGGGAAAAAGGGTCATTAATAATGGTCCCATCCATGCGGTCCCGGTCCTACTAAATCAACCAGCCAACCAGCCGGTCAACAGGGTGAGGAAATGAGGAAGAAATAAAATGGGTAGTATACAGTCGGTAGGTAAGTATGATATCAAGGTTGGGGAGGGAGGAGTGAAGTTAAACGGATTGTCCACAACGCCACAGCTCGCAAAGCCAATGTTAGGTCAAGCGGGTGGGATGGGACAGAGTATTGCAAAAGCGGAGGGCCGGGCCGGGGGATTGGGAGAGAGAACGGCGAGAAAAGGTTAGTATCAGAAGGTAGAAAGTGATATGGTAAAAGAAAAAGGGAATCAGAAAATGAATAAGTATAGAAAAGGAAAGTGTAAAAAAAAAGTGAATACATAACGCCATCCAAAACAGTCCAACGCTTTGCTGCTCGATGAACTTTCTAAACACGAAAAATGAAAAAAAAAGGAAGAAAAAAAACCCCCTCTTGCTTATAATAATCCTACAAGATCTGAAGCTCTTGCTGCACCTCATCGCTTCTTCCCCAAGCAGGTAGGCAGGCAGACAGGTATGTAAATTTCTCCTAGTCTCTTATAAGCTCTTCATTGATGGCGTTTCTTCGACCCATCATCATCCCCGTCGTCATTAAATAAGTCTATTATGCCGGATATCGTCGGCGGCGCTGTGCTAAAGTGAACAATCACGAGCCATCCCGCGATGAAGTTTACTAGGTGATGGAGGCTGTAGGCATATGATACGCCGTATAAGGCGGCATATGCTGCTAGGCCTAAGAGGAGTAAGTCTGTTACCAGCCAGAGTCTATTCATGGTTAGTCACATACCCCGGCACCAAGAATTAGGAAAAATGAACGGGGGACAACATACCGGTTCCTGATTCGGGGAATCATATTCCCCGTAGTCAATGTCTCGACGAGCAGGATGAATGGCATTATCGAGAGAAGGTTATGATGGGAGGAGAACGGTGTGAGCCAATGAACTGTCAAGTTATGTATCCACACAGCTAGGACTGGGAGATTAATTGGCAGGATCCAGAGCATTACGATGAGAATCGAATGCGTGTAATGGTAGAAATCCCAGCACGTGCCAGATCGCTCAGAGTATCCCTACAGCTACGTTAGTAAAAGCGAAAGAAAAGAAAAGAAAAGAAAAAAGGACCCTAAACTTAGGAAACTTTAATACAGACATTTTCTCTAGCAAACTTCAACGCCCTGACACAAGTCGCAATCTGTACAATACAAGCAACCATGTACGCGAATTGGTAAGGGATAAGCGTTGCAACAAAAAACAGGAGCATCATGGTTGTCATTATCCGTCGCCTTGGACTACTAGTGGAAAATGGAGGAGTGATCGTTGGTGATCTACAACTAAAATTAGCAACGCCCCACATAACCACATATTTTGTACACACCTTCGTTCACTGCTAATCCAGGTCGGCCACTTGCTAAAAAACGTGTAAAGAATTGTCAACGAATGCAAGCTCAGCATCGCCCCATAATTCAGAACAACGCAAACGCCAACAGCAATCAGAGCAAAGAGCGGTGCAAGGAACCAAAAGAAGGGATCCTGCAGCCCAACAAGTAAATCATTCTTCGCAAACTCCATAGCAGTGGTAGACTGCTCTGTCGCGGACTTTGACAGAGGTGACGGCACGGGATTGTCCTGTTCAGCTTTAGCAAACGAAAGCGAGATAGCCAACGCCGATAGTGCCACCAGAACATATGGCAGAGTTCTAGGAATGAGCCTATCAAGGCCTTCCCCAAAACTCATGAAGCGGCCTATGCATAGTCAGCAAACAAAACAAAGCTTTATACAACCATGGCCCCCGATAAACCATACCCTTATTGTCATATTCGTGAAACTGGATCCTGAGAACAAGCGCGACAACCAACAATGGGAATGCAGCAAAAACAGTCCGGTATCGCATGGCGAGCCTTCCAAGACTCCCGAGAAAATCGAATTCAATCGAAACTTCAACAGTGCTGTTGCACGTAGGATCCAGCCAAAGCTGCAGCGAAAGACCGCGCTTGGAGCTAGGTCGGAGTGTTGGGGGGATGAACGGGGCAGACCCGTGAAGATTGATGTCCGCAGAGTGCACATTGACAAAGAACTTGGATTCATAGGGGTCGACAAGGTACTGACGGAGGAGGGGAGTGAAGAGCTGGCCATCCTCCCCGCATGACTGCACGCCCACGTGCATCTTGTAGGTGAGCAGACTGCTGTGCATTACAGGAATATGGATTTCCGTCATGAAGGGCCGTTCCTCTGGCAAGGCCGTACGAATGCCATCCATCAACAAGCCGCGAAGGCTGGTATTTGACCGTATATACGAGTCTTTCTTTTCAACAAACTCTGCGATCACCCAGCCCTGCGCTACTCTACTAGCCTTATCAACGACAGCCACAAACTGATGCTCAGCTATGTCCTCAAGGTCATACTGTAAGTAAGAAAACGGCCGGGTTTGTTCAAATGGCTGTCTGGAAGTCTGCACGGAAGCAGGAAGTTCAATCACATCCTCAGCAGCATTCTTGCAAGCAAGGCGTGTCGAGCCAGAACTATCTCCAGACAGATCCATATTCATAGAAAATAAAGCGGCAGTCTGTCCAGTTTGTAGGGGGAAAACGCTACAGTAAAGCACCTCCAAATTCCCATCCCTTGCTCCGTCTAGCTTCTGGTCAGTCATCAACGTAAACTTAGTGCTTCCCGACTCCCGTGAAGGCGGAATAGGCATCAAGTAAGCACGGGGCTTCTGTGACTCCCCCAATTGCCGTAGAACAAGTCTTTGGCCAAGATTGACGATAGAATGCGAATTATCAAGTGTCAAAAGGGTGGTAGGGTCTGGTATCATTAGTACATGGCAGGGTTCCATTGAGAACAGCATTGATATCAAACCTTTATGCGGCAGCGTCTTTTCTGCAATCGGCTCCATGCCAGTGAGGTACCACTTCTTAAAGATCCTCATCCTTTCCGCGCGGGCCTTTGTCTGCCCAGGCCTTTTTACATCAACAATATCCAGCATAGAGCGAGCTACAACCTTCATAAGCTGATCGCACCAAAGAATTGCAAGATGATCTACGCCAACCCACACATTGGGAATAGAAGACGTAAATACAGTGAAACCATGGGTATCAGGCACTAAAGACGAAATGCTAGCATAGTCAGACGGCACAATTGTATCTAATCCTCCACCAGCGATCGAGACCAAAGTCACGTGCCAAAGTGGGTTGTTATTGGCCCATTTTGCCGAGAATGACTTGCGCCAATAATTATTAATGTCGTCATATGTTTCCACTATCTGCTTGTCGAATGGTGCGGGCGGGCGAGAATGGGGGGCAGACATTGTTATGATGGTGTTTATGGAATTCGACTGGTAGTTTGGCATGATCAACATGGTGCGGGCGACAATCCCACCCATCGAGTGGCCAAATAGAATAACAGAACTAGGGTCCGGCAAGTCCGAATCCATCGTGGCCTTTCGTGAATCGTGATACAGCGAAAGAATGTACGAAACCGCCTCATTCAAATATTCAGCCTGATCAAGCATCGTCTGGCCGTGAAACGCTGTTATGTCCTCATTAAAATCCACCGTGAAGAAATCAAGTCCTCGCTGTCCGGCTTCTAACAACGACTCATCCTTGGCTGCTGCATCCTTAAAATATTGTGCGGCTTCTGCTGCTATTGGTCGTACTTGCTTGTAACTGCCGGCATTCCCGGGGATGAAAAGTACAGGAACCCCTTTGGGCTGCGAGCACCTTAGCAAATGACTTGGAAGAACTTGAGATCGAGAACAATCAATGGTGAATGGGTCATCATTGAGGTCAGGGCGATTATTCTTCTTCGCAAACTCGCTTCTTGCCTCTAAAACCGGCCAAAGATCCTTTACGCGACAATTCGGGAAACGTCAAACGACGGTCCAATAAAAATATAAAAATAAAAAAAGTGGAGGGCGGGGGGGGGGGGGGACAAAAAAGAAAGGAAGGAAGAACATACCGGATATTCGATGTCCACATTATGTTCCCGGTAAAGGTAGAGATTATATTTGCTAGCAAACCTCGTGTGTTCCGTGTCGAAATCCTTCTCCCGGATGTAGACGGGGGACATCTGCGGCATCCGACACCCCTTGATATCGCACTGCCGTTCCCTGAATGATTGTATAGTAGTCCATAAGACGAGCGCGGAGAGAAACGTAACCCCCAGTGTCGACAAGGGGCACAACCAAGCGGACCTTAACCGCGGTCTCCTAAAATTCCGGGTATCCTCCATCTTTTCCTTCGAAAGGGTTAGTGGGGTCGTCGCGTCGAGTGGTTCCCGGTCCGGCGGTGGATTCCAAATAACTTTCGCAGAAGGACTATCCACCTTCCCCTTTTCACCACCAAGACTCTGCAACTTGTTCGCAGTAGCCAATTGGCCCTCTCCGTGCTCATCAACCGGTAACGACTCGCTGTCTTCACTCTCCTCAGTGATCGAGGCCTTCGAGTCTCGGGAGGAGCGTCGACTCCGCATCAATCACGGAGATGTCGAGCCTCAAGATTTCCGAGTAACCCTACGATTAAGGTAGGAATCGGGAAATGCGGGCGAGACAGAAATAGTCCTGGCAGAGAATGAAGTATAAGTGTTTTATTTTTTCGTTTGGCGGGGGCCGTGATGGCAGGCGGCTGTGGGTATGTGAGAAGTATAACGAGTGAACTTCCCGTTGATCTGTGTAGCTAAGAGAAACCAAGAACAAGAAGTTAGCAGAGAATTCGCCAGCGTTTCATGGACCTCTTGTTCTTTTTCTTTTTCTTTTTCTTTCTTTCTTTTTCTTTCTTTCCCTCTCCCCCCTAATCCGCACCGAGCCAAACCTCAACTAGCAAGGTGAAGGGCAAGGAAACACGGGTGATGGCGTTGGTGGTGATGGTGGTTAGGTGAAGGGCAGACAAGACAAGCAAGGAGGAAGAAGGGAGTAGGGCAAGACGGAGTGGGGATGAACAAGAAATGCCACAGCCACCACCACCACCACCACGACTACCACGAACAGAAGAAAATAGGTAATAGTAGAAGAACCAATCCTCAAGGTGATAAATTAAACTTACGGCAAAGTCACTGAAACGAAAGGCAGAGACAAAGACCGGCAGACCAACAGAAAAAAACGAGAGTTATACCGGGGGAGGGGGAGAAGCGCAGAACGGAGGAGTCGCAGGACGGCGGCAAAGGGAAGTTTGACAAAAAAAAAAAAAGGTCGAAATGTGAAGACAGGATGAGAAAGGGAAAAACGGGCGTCGAATTGGAGTTGGCTATGGCTTTGGGGGGAGGAGGTCAGAACCCTCGGGTCAAGGGAGGGTAAGTTAGTTGCGCGTCGCCTAGGCTGTTGCGGTTGCGGTTGAGAAGGGCGGTTGTTCCAAACTTTGTTGGGGAATAGGAAGAGAGAGTGGGTGAGTGAGCGAGCGAGACAGGGAGAGGGAGGAAGAGGAAGGAGGGAGGGAGGGAACGAGTTTAACTCAAGAAACAGTGAGTGATGAAGCGAATCTACAGTTACAATACGAGGGTGGGTTTAATTAGCTCTGCGATAAGTGAGAGGCCGGTATATATTTTAGTGGTTATTTCAACCGCAATGTATTCTATCAGTAACAGACAAGCAAGAACAGCAGCAGCAGCAAAAAAAAAAAAAAAAACCCCTCGCTCCCTCTGAACAGTTACATCTTCCTCTCCCTCTTCCTCCCTTTCTCCTCAGCTCTCCCTCCCCCGGCAGTTCTCGCCTGCCACCAAGTTTCTTTTTCCTCACACTCTCTTCCCAATCTCACCCGTCCCCCCCCTCTCTCTTTCTAGATACAAGTACGGTGCCTGTAAATATCAAAAGTGAGTCTCTCCTGAGTACAGTACTGTACGCTCTTCCAAAAGAAGAAGATACCAGTACTCGTACAAGTGCCCAGGTACGGCGCAGATAGAGCATCCAATCTCACAATAATACAAGCAGCGTAAAACCAGTGCCGGTAGAAAAGAACTTAGGCTCGAACCGACCACCACCACATCTAGTCGCCTATCGCGGTCACCTACCGGCACTCGAGTGCCGGTACGTACCATACCAGTACGGGTACAGTGCAATACCCACCAAATTATTAACACAACCCAATTTTTTTTACTCGTAGTCGAGCATATACCTCTTGATACCACACTCACACCGCACAGCATCACTGCAAGAGGGAAAAAATAAATAAGAAAAAGTTCATCTCAGTAGTCCACCCCACAGAGACTCACTCGTAATTGAGCATAATATAGTACCGCCAAAACCCAGCACCTTTGCCTAGGTCTTACTCGAGCAACCGGTTGGTGGTCAGGAAGCAGGTCCAAGACAACGCGACGGGAACGAAAAAAGGCTTGAAATGTCAATTCTGGTTGCGGGGTGTCTTGTCTCATCTCGCCTTGTCCGTACGAGTACTGCACTTTACCAATAAGACCAGTATGATATCGCGGTTACAACGGTAAAAAAGCCCAGATGTGATGTGGATGTGCGCGAGATGTTCCGGGGGCCAGTCGCGTGGGTGCTTGAGAGACGAAAAGAAAAGAAAGAAAGAAAAGAAAGAAAGAAAAAAAAGGGCACGTATGATAACAACTCGGGTCTTACTATTTGTCTTGCAAAACAAACGCGATATGCTATCAGGGACTCATGCCATACAACACAGTATTTCCAGAATAAAAAAAAGTCAATACTGTCAAAGTGCCACCGAAAAAAACAATTCAACTAGGACATCAACGAGACCCCTGCACGTTAAACGAACAACGAAGCGAAAAGGGGGATAGCGCTGTATAATACGTAATCTACTAGTAGAAGAATCTCTCTCACACAAACATCCAGATTTATTGGATAATGCCCTGACGCAGGGAGGGAGGGGGGAGTAAAACCCGAGTGAGCAGTAGTGACCGCTCCTACAATAAAATAGAGATGGATGGGCACAGCGCCCTACTCCCCCCTTCACTAGACATCACCCCTTCTCGGGACGGGGGCTATTCAATTGCTATATACAGCATAATAGCATATAGCACAATACTAGTTCTAACTAACGTCAGCGCTCTCTCTCTCTGCCCTCTATTTTATTTTATTTTCTTCCCTCCATTGTGCACTTATGGCTTTTACGCCACCACCCAACTCATGCCTTTAGCCTTTCTCATCGCCGTGAGGGATAAGTGTTGGAGAGAGAGAGAAAGCAGCCAAATGCAGAACCTGGCCAAGACCAATTCCAGTTAAACAACACAGTTCTAATTACAAAACTTGAGGAAGGAAGGGCTATCTATCTGATATATTATTATGAAAAATGAATTACTATTAATTTCCTAAAGGCGTGGTACAGACTCATGCAAGTTGTGTAATAATATATATGATAATATTATGTACCGAATTATTCCAATCATAATATTATGATGTTTCAAATATCAATAACCTAAAGGTATCATACTAAACATGGGCTCTACTTTATATTTATTTTCATATTATAGGTGAGACTAAAGATGATTATAAATTATCATGGTTCTTGAATATCAAATTGGCTGTTGGGCTCGATCGGCATGGGCGTATCCCAATTCTCGACGTCGGTTTTGAGGAGTGTCCCGGAACTAGGTTATATGGCAAAAAGGGAAAGCCAACGGGACATCAATTGTCACTCGTGTATATATACCGTTTCCCGAGAGTATATAATCTGTGGGGCTCGATGGTACGATAGTTATTTGGTGGGGACAGTTCGGATGGAATATTGTGTGTGGTGTGTGGAGAGCTCCTGGGGCGGCTGTCTATCTATATGTATGCGCATGAGAAATACTGTATTATACTGGACGGGCTGAGCCGAGTATCGAGTATGATGTGAGATGGTTAGGATGAGGGTTTGGGGATGGACAAAGGGCTATTGTCGGGTGGGGGAGTTGTTGCCTATCATAATTTAAGAGAGAGAAAAGGAGAACGATAGCCTATGGTAGCTGTGATAAGGTAATTTAGAGACTTTTGAGTATCGTGATGTCTGGAGAAAGTATGGTTGGAGAGAGAGAAAGTGGGTGGTAGTGCTGTATGTACTTGTATCATACTTCCGGATTTATCGTGGGGAATGATTGATTCTTCGGGTACATACGCACCCGACAAGCTTGATCCAGAAGGGGGGTGAGAAGGGGGCTTGAGTAACTAACGGTTAGGGAATAAAGAACCCCCCTAATACGGTAGGTAGGGTAAAGCTGCTTGCTAAGCACAGCTGCACATAGCACGGTGAAATAAAAGCAAAGAGAATAATATCATGTTTGGCACAGTAAATCCTTTCCCACATTTCCCCGAGGCCTATTCCAAACCGGGTATAGTACGCTCCTCCTCCCCTTCCTCTCCCAGCGACCAACTCCCATAGCCATTCTATCATACCCAGGCAAGCAAGAAAAACCCCAACACCAACTCCGAGAAAAAAATACTGCCTCCGCCCACCATCCCCTCTCCAGTCCCTTTTCAACTATTTTTCCTTTCTTCATTCGCCACTAAATTAGGCTATGATAAACTACTGTATTCCCAACTCAAACCCAACCACAAAATTAGCCAACAAGCAAACAAAAAATGCACTGGAAACCCCCTCTAGATGAGTGACGATAAGACCCGTTTCCAACTGTATTCACGGTAACAAAGAAAAGAGAGAACAAGAGCAAAAAATCAAAATTGGGAAGCGCAGTCATATTGCATACCGTGTAAATCCATGATAAAGAAGGGGTGGCGGTGGGAAAAAGGTATTAGAGATCGGGGAGGGAAAGGAAAAAACACCTCTCGGAGAGCAAGAAAGAGGAAAAAAAGAGAAAAGATGGCGAAAGAAAAGAGAGAAGAGGTTAAGTAAATGTATGCATTTAGACAGGCCCGTTAAGGTAATACGCTCGTACCTATATTGAAAAGCAAGCAAGATGAAAATGAGAGAAAGAAAGTACGAGTAGCAAGAAAGGGAAGGAGACGAGGGCAAATGGTTAGAAAGGGTTATCTAAACAGTGTTCTGAGATCCTGTACGCAAACCTCAGTCAGCCATAACCATTCCAAACCGGAGAGGAATAAATTATATCATGCCTCTAACTTCTTCGCCATAGCATCCTTCCCGCTAAGCCTCCCAGAGGACATGGAAAGATTAGCAAGCTCGGTCTTTTTCTTCTGAAGCTCAACAATCTTCATCTCGAAGGAATCACGCATAATATATCTAGTTGTGGTGACAGGGCGAGTCTGCCCGAGACGGTGTATGCGGTCGATTGCCTGGGATTCCGCGGCAGGGTTGAATTGGGGCTCCATGACGTAGGCCTTGCAGGCTGCTGTCAGGTTCAATCTGTACAGTAGGCCTTATTAGTGACTGGGCGGGATCATAATGACAGTAGGTGTTAGACATACCCGAGACCCCCGGCCGCAATAGATATTAGGATGACCGAAATTTCCGGGGATTTTTCAAAGTCCTCCATCACGCGATTTCTCTGAGTGCGGGTCATAGTGCCGTCCAAGCGGACAAAAGTGATGCCGTTATCCCTGAACGCGATTTCAATAAGGTCCATGTGGGAGGTCCAGCATGAGAAAACAACGCTGTGTGATAATTAGCTATAATCTATTATGTAATTTTAGATAGGGAGGAAGGAGGGAAGAGTGCAAGCAAACCTCTTGATCGGATTACCAGTCGTGCTCGCCTTCTTGTTCTCAAGGAGGGATGAAATAAGGGCTTTGACCTTCGTGCTCGGCCCGCCGTACCTGCCCTTTAGCTTCTTCCTCCTCGGGAGATCTTGGACCGAATCGTCACCGCAATCGCTTTTGATATCCAGCAGAGCGGGCTTGACGTACTCTCCACAGAGGGGGCAACTCCCATGCAAAGGTTCGCCGCCTCCGACGCTCATTGAGCCGCCACCGAATTCTTCAACGAATCTCGGCCCGCATGCTTTGCAGAGAAGGTGAGCGCATGGTGTAAGATGACCTATGACGCCAGTCTTCTTGTTTGAGGGTGAGTCCTCGTCGCCGGCGCTGCCGGTTGGACCGTTGGTACCAACTTTGGCTCCACAAAGAGCGCAAACGTCCTCGTTCGCGTCACACATAAGTTGGAAGAGTTGGTAACGGTCCTTAACGGACCACGAAGACTCACTGGCGTTATCCTCGATCTCGTCGACGTTGATTGCATATGTGGAAGTGATTCCGGCGGTGTCGCTATCACTCACCAACTCACTTCCATGAGCGCAAATCAAGCGTAAACGTAAGATACTCTGTAGCACATGAACGTAATTCCGCCCACCGACACGGCCTTCTTTCAGAACGAGATCCAATTTGAGCCTAGATACCCGCATAGTAGCCTCGTACAATTGTTGCTCGGAGCTAGAAAAATCGAGAAAGACCTCCAATGATACATTAGTAATAGGTACTCCTGGGGGGGGGGGGAGAGC
>Ga0307509_10009442_pt1 | contig 12192 bp, 12 predicted proteins | sample 10_EM_MG_FD_202245 | JGI IMG/M metagenome (GOLD analysis project Ga0307509, IMG submission 202245) | Populus trichocarpa ectomycorrhiza microbial communities from riparian zone in the Pacific Northwest, United States - 10_EM | ecosystem: Host-associated > Plants > Roots > Unclassified | place... | reverse complement strand
GAACATTCGCATAAGGTCAAGAGAATTATGGGAATGTTACACGGACCTCCGAGACGACTTCTGTGGTCGCCTGGAGGACTTCCTGAGCGGTTAAAGGCATAAGAAGGCAAAGTTACCCTACCTTGGTCATTTGGTCATTATGCCCATGGACCCCAGTTACCCTACTGAGCTGTCCAAGTTACCGTACCTTCACCGGCAAAGTCATCCTAGAACTTAGAGGTCGATTGCCTCACATTCTATGGGCTCTTAGATGTTCTTAGGCGCACACGCATCTGCGCGGGGAGGCCCCACGTCTATGTAAGAGAGGCCCGAACATGCTATTGAACTTGGGCGGGTTTTGCTACCACCCCCCTCTGGCCCCAGCGTTGGGACGGCGCGTCATAGGCAGACGGCTGTGTAGTTGCTCATTTGCTAGTTAAAACAGGTCATTGGAGCAGCTGCCGTAACACCATATACGTCGTCGCCGTCCGTCCGACTGAATGTCGTTCGCAAGATATGTAAGGGGAGTATGGGTAACCACCAAAATGGAGGTCGCTCATATATGGTCTCTCGGGCATCTAGGAGTCTATTCTAGCCTACGGGATGTAGGGTAGTCTTCCTAGTGGTGCTCAGGTAGTCTCAGAAGGCCCGGGTGCTTTCGAGACAAATACCTCAGTAACCAGCCCAGACCTTCTCCCCTTGATTTGTAGCATTACTATGGGTTGTTATTGGACTCTAGGGGTATGAGTCTTATCACGGTAGGGTATGTCCCGAGGGGCTGGCTATGGGTAGCGCCCACTTAGCCAACCATCGACTACATCTCACCAGGGGAGCTTGCATGTCAATTTATCACATTGGATAGTCGCGTAGATTAAATGATGGACTGCATAGCTTGTATAGACGAAACTGCCACTGGGCCAGTGAGTCCACCACCTAGGTATTGACTCCAGTTGTTGTCATAACAGCTAGCCACTAGTATGACTTCGATAGGAAGAGTTTTTCCACCTGCGGTTGTATTGGAGATGCATTGCAGAAACTCATATCCTATTGACGGAGTTAAGTGTACCAGAGTTGGTCCGACACTTCCGGTAGGGTAAATCCTGATGGAGGGTAGACCTCGGACACACCCTGAGCAGGACAGGGTGCTCGCACAAAGGTCGGAAGTAGTGGTGAATGTCAAAGGCTTAAATCTGATATCTACTTAAGTTTAAGCTTTTGGCATTCTACTTCGACAACCAACTTTTCCTCGAGAGAACTAAATTGAGTAAAGCTTTGAGCTTAACTATATTAAGTTTTACCGTTGATTCTTCTGAATTATTTTACCTCATCTTTATCTTCTACTTTGAGTGTTTAGTGCGGTCACAACCTTAGAGTTCACCTCTCTATAGGGTGCCCCCGTTACAATTATAAAGATGCGAAATATAGTATCGCTGAGCTCTGGGCTGAATATTGATATATTCTTCATCTTAATTAATTGCGAAGTGGTGGTGGTAATAGCTATTTACAAGACCCTCAAATTGGGTGATTTTGGTGTGTTTTAGGGGGTACTTGGGCACACCAACCATGAGTTTTGTCCAAGAACTATACAAATCAAGAGGAGAAGGTCCGGGCAGGTTACTGACGTATTTGTCTCGACAGCACCCTGGCCTTCTGAGACTACCTGAGTACCACTAGGAAGACTACCCTACAACCCGTAGGTTAGAATAGACTCATTGGTGCCCGAGAGACCATATATGGGCGACCTCCATTTTGGCGGTTACCCATACTCCCCTTATATATCCTGTGAACAACATTTAGTCGGACGGACAGCGATGACGTATACAGTATTACGGTCATTATGCCCATGGACCACAGTTACCCTACTGAGGAGTCCAAGTTACCCTACCTTCACCGGCACAGTCATCCTAGAACTTAGATGTCAATTGCCTCACATTCTTTGGGCTCTTAGATGTTCTTGGGCAGAGACGCATCTGCACAGAAAGGCCCCATGCCTGTGTAAGGGTGGCCCGAACCTACTATTGAACTTAGGCGGGTTTAGCTAACACCCCCCTCAGGGACCAGCCTTGGGACTGCCAGTTATTGGCAGACGGCTGCATAGTTGCTTGTTTGCTAGTAAAAAGAGGTCATTGAAGCGGCTGCCCAATTCCCAAGGTAGGGTAACTTTGCCCTCTTATGCCATTTACCACTCCGTAAGTCCTGCAGTCGACCACAAAAGTCCTCTCGGAGGTCCGTCTAACATTCCCCTAATTCTCTTGACCTTATTTGAATGTTCTCCCGACAGGTTACCCTGCCTAATAGAGTACCCAAGGCTACTCACCTATTCCCTAGACTTAGTCCTAGGTTAACCAGCTATTCGTACACGAGACCATACCACCTCTGGTTACCACTTGGTATACCATTTGGGCTAAGGTGGTAGTTATTGTAGCTACCTATCATAGGGTCATTACAACAGGTAACAATTTACTTACACAAGGATCTATAACTATATGGTAATCCTTGTGCGTTTAAAGACGAGAGAGTATTCTTCTTTCCGAGATTAACTTATAATGTCTTCTTTAGACTATCTTATAGTCTTCGGATCTTACACCAATATCCTATTGGGGAGAGATGGTGAGGGAACTTCTTCGTATCATGATCTCTTCTCACGTGAGAGAGATGTGAGACTCTCCTTATCTTAATAAGGTCCTTTTTGCTCTGACGCTAAGAGCTAAATTTCTTGTATATAAGCGAGAGGTAAAGGTTAAGGTATATTGGAAGAAAGTACTTAGAAGGTTGCGTGAAGAGCGCTAACTACTGTGACCTCTTTTTTTTCTTTTTTTTTTTTATATCATTTAAATTTTGTTTGTCAAGCTAAGAAGCTAACTAGATACAAACGGCCCGTTCACCCTGTGGTATGGAGCCAAACAACCTCCGGCAACAGTTCATCCCTCGTCCCTCCTGCTAAAAACCCTCTTCCCCTGCCCGATACCGTTTGGACTAACGAACTATCTGGTGCTATGGGTAGAAAGCCACAAGAGAAATTACAGGTCTGAATACAACAAACCAAAAAACCTCCGCAGACGTGCAGCCTATAAGAAAACACCCCAACCCACAGTGAACAACCGAGGAAACGTAAGGAAACCTCAAGCCCATCTAGAAAGGAACACCATAACCCAAGAACTGTAGACAACCCACCCTTAGCCCAGTAGTAGACCCCATTCTGACAAATCAGGGAATTGATCAAGGAGCCAGCAGGACAAAGTCATGGCCTCAACAGCACATGCAAAGGGGTAAATATATCCGGGGCGTAAAGCCCGGCCGAAGGGGCAAGAGAACGCCAGAGGGCGATCCGAAACCAAACCAACACATAGGAAGTGTGTGGCCGGACAGAGTAATAACCGTAGGCCCACCGGAAACTAGACCGGGGGAGGTGCGTGTCCTGCGAGGGACAGAGGCGGCAGCATGATACCCCTAGGAAACAAGAGAATTTCACCATCACGCACGCAGCCATGCCAGATCTCAACTTGAGACCATCATGAGGGAACAGAGGCCAGGCGGTGAGGGCAGTAGGGTGCCAGCCAAGGAGAGAAGGCAGTAGGGTGCGAGCGGACGAAACCATAGGAGCGGAGAAAGGGGGGGTAGACCCAAACCGAGAAGTACGAGGGAAGTGGACCAAAGCGATACCACGACTTTGCGACGATGCCGACCGTACCGGACAGGACTCTCATGAGATAGTGCAATACCAGAGAGCAGAGCCACTAGGGCCACTACTTCACCGATAGCCCGAGACTGCGACCGACCCGTTTACGAGGTAAGGGGGTTGCCGACCATGCAAAGTGTTAAACGTGGGCAGCGAAACACAGTGAGGAGAAAGGAGGGGAGAGTAACTGTGAAACCCCTAAACAAAGACTGCCCGTAGACAATGCCATCAGGAGGGAATCAGAGGGGAGAGGCAGAGGGGACTAGCTTGACCCTTCTAGGCAACAAGGCCATCAAAGAAGGGGAGAGGGACCAACCGTGATGATTTCCCATGGTGTTGAGATTTCAATCGCCGGAGGTGTATGGGAGAAGGTTCGTGTCTGACTACAGTGACCGTTTCTTTCTTTTTTTTTTTTTTTAAATCAGATGTTAATTGTTTCTACTGTACAAGAAATGACATGCATCTTTAACCATATGGCCAAAACAAATCCGAAAATCAAACTAACAATCAACAAAGGTAAAAACGTAACCAGTTCCCCCAACGCGAGCAATAAACGTCCCAAAGCAGCCGTAGCTAAAATCAAGGAAGGTATAAGCCGCCAGACTAGTCTCGAGGGCCAGGGGCCGATAGGGCGGTGGATTGAAGGAGGGGGTTTGAAGGAGGAGCGTGGAGGGAGGGAGCAAGCGGGGGCATCCCAGGAGGGAAACCAGTCCTGGTGGTGCGAATAAACTCAGCCAGCGCAATAAGTAGCTGCTGGTGGACCAGATCGGGGCCTCAGGGGCCAAGTCTGAGACCCCTTGGAGGAGGCAGGATCTCTGACGGGCACTGGAGGGGCAGGACTGGATTGCATGTTCGAAGGTCTGTGGGGCCTCAGAGCACAATGGGTACGACGTGTCGGCATCAGGATCCTCCTATGAGGGGTGAGCCACGAGATAGCTTTTCGCAGAGAGCATCTGGTGTATCCTCCCCGCAACAAATTTGCCCAGGCCAATGAAGGGATGGGGCTGTGTTGAGAGCGGGTAGGGATAGTATGGGGGGGCTGAGGTAGAAGACAAATCGGAAAGGAGGAGTTGTTTAGCCCTTAGCTTGAGGCGGGCCTAGAATTGGACAACCCCCTGGACCGGTAGCAGATAGTCTGTCAAGTGGAGGGAGATGGGTGGCAACATAGAGGCGTTGTGTACGAGGGGGACGGCCGTGTTAGCCAAAGCTGTGATGGCGTTGTGTTGGTACCTCAGGTTGTGGTACTTGTCCCGAGCAGAACGCCAGTCGAGGTTGAAGAAGAGATTAGGTTGGGAGGTAATCTTCCCACGCGCTATCAAGGCGGCACGGTGGGGGGAGAAGGTGGGAACGGACTTGGGAGGCGTGCCGAGGCAGGGTTTATCTCAGGAGGGGAGCCGATTAGCCTTAGGCCAGCAAGGCGGCGTTGGTGGCATATAAGAACAGGGAGCGGGGGAGGACAGGCTTCCCTGTGCAAACATGTTATGTTGGTGGAGAAAAAACAGTTGGTGATCCACCTACAGTCCCGATGCCAGAAAACGGACATCGGGCCCATGATAGACAGGGGAGGGTTCCAGATAACGGACCCATACATGAGAATCGGAGCAAGGAGCGAGCGCGCCAAGGAGAGACAAAGGGAGGGTGGAAGGCCCATCCCGGGGGGGAGACGCGGCGGATCGTCGCGAGGGCGGCATTTGCAAGTGTGTACCTCCTGGAGAAGTGGGGCCTTGGGTCAAAGGCGAGGGTGAAGATGAAGCCCGACCACTTCAGGCGGGATTGTGGATACAAGAGCTGATCCTTCAGCTGCACGGGGAGGTAGCACGGCGGCTCATTGCTCCTGGTGGTCCTCCAGTGGATCAGTTCGGTTTTCGGCACCGAGAAGGAGATGTTGATTGGCGAGGCCTTTCTCTTGAGAGGTGAGAAGGATTTCTGAAGGAGGCGGACGTTGGTGATGTAGGCGGGCGAGGCCACTGTGACAGCAAAGTCGTCGACGTTGGAGACAAAAAGCGACGTGGGGATTTCCAGGTGGAGGGAGGAGACGTATATGACGAACAGAAGAGGGGAGATGGGGGATCCTTGAGGGACCCCGGGAGAGACAGGACCAAAAAGGCGAGGGGACCCCTGAAATGTCAGGCAGTAGGTGCACTCGCTCAGGAAAGAGCCGACCCACTGGACCAAGTACGGGCTGACCCCCTCTCTGTGGAGGAGAGAGGGGCGTGAGGGAGACTCCAGGTTATCGAAGCCCCCCTTCACATCGAGGAAGAAAATGGAGACTTTGTAGCGGAGGCAGTGGAAGGACTCAACATTGTGTTGTAGGACGAGGGCGGCATCGGCGGTGGAGCTTCCAGGGAGGGACCCGCATTGAAGAGGGTGGATGAGGGAGCATATCGCTCCTTGGGCTGAAAGGCGGGAAGCTACCACTCTCTCCAGGATCTTAGAGAGCGTTCGAAGGAGGACGATTACCCTATAGGAGGAGGGTGAGTCGTATAAGGGTTTATCCGGTTTGTCGTGGACAATACCAAGTGCTTTTTTGAGGGAAGGAGGGTGAAATCCGTGGGCTAGTAGTGGGTCCAGGAGGGAGGGAAGAAGGGAGGGCTTGATGCGGTCTACACATTTCCACACAGACTACGGGATGTGGTCGGGGCCAGGGGCGGAGGTGTTCTAGGATTTGCTGAGGGCCCTGGATATCTCTTTGAATGTGAGCGGGGTATAGTCCTCGTAGTGCGTGAGGCGAAGGAGTGGGGGAGGTGGGGGTTTGGAGGGGAAAAAGTGGTCAAGAAGCGTTTGCGCCACCTGGGCCGGATCAGAGGCCCCTGGTAAGTCCAGGAACCTTTGTGGTGGGCGACCAAATGCGAATCTCTTGGCCGTCCAGAGGGAGTGTGGAGTGGCCGAGCACAAGAAGTCCAACCAGTGTGTTATTTTGGCCGAGGCAATGGCCTGAAAATATGTTCTTCTTGAGGTCTTTATATTGCTCCAGTGGAGGGGGGAAGGGTCGAGGCGGGATATCCTTGCAAACTTGTGATACTCCCGTCTCTGGGACGATAGCGGAGGGGACCACCAGGGCTTCGAGCGGAGGCACGGGCGCTTTCTTGGGGCATGGGAGGTTAAGCGGGAGGTAAGCCGGGTAGAGGAGATGTAATACCATCTACTCAGGGAGTTGGGTGTGGGTTTCGCTGGGCCGGATAGTGTGGTGAAGGCACCCAGTGCCTTCCCTACCATGTCTAGGTCAATGAGGGCCCAGTGTGGAGTAGGGAGGGGTAGCATAATCGCGGGCGGTTTGACTGTTATCACACACAGAACGTGGTCTGAACAAGCTGAGGGGAGGGGGGTGTCCCATGAGGAGACAAGGGGGGGAGAGCAGTATTCGCGAAGCGAGGTCCAAGACAGAGGGTCACGAAGTGGTGTCAAACAGGAACCGAGTATAAACCCCGGGGGTGTTGAGAAGGTGGTACAGGATGTCGAAAGGGGTATCAAAGTAGCGTGTACAGATGGCAAATCCTCTCTCGGATATGGAGCGGCAGGGAACTGCTAACGGGTGGCAGAGGTTAAAATCACCTAAAACCAGGTGCGGGTGAGAAAGGAAAGAAAAATCCCGCCAGCGCAGTATAGAGCGGCAATGAGGACGGTTTGTAGGAAGAAGGTGCCCCGAGGTGTAACGACACTACGATAGGTAGCTACAATCAATATCACCTTAGCCCAAATGGTATACGAAGTGGTAACCAGAGGTGGTATGGTCTCGTATACTTAGTATATACAAAGGTGGTAAACCTAGGATAAGGCCTAGGGAACAGTTGAGTAGCCTTGAGGTACTCTACTAGGCAGGGTAACCTTTCCAGAGAACATTCGCATAAGGTCAAGAGAATTATGGAAATGGTACACGGACCTCCGAGACGACTTCTGTGGTCGACTGGAGGACTTCCTGTGCGGTCAAAGGCATAAGAAGGCAAAGTTAGCCTACCGTGGGAATTTGGTCACTATGCCCTTGGACCCCAGTTACCCTACTGAGGTATCCAAGTTACCCTACCATCACCGGCAAAGTCATCCTAGAACTTAGAGGTCGATTGACTCACATTCTATGGGCTCTTAGATGTTCTTGGGAGCACACGCATCTGCACGGGGAGGCCCCACGCCTGCTTAAGGGTGGCCCGAACATGCTATTGAACTTGGGCGCATTTTACTAACACCCCCCTCTGGCCCCAGCGTTGGGACGGCATGTCATAGGCAGATGGCTGCCTAGTTGCTTGTTTGCTAGTTAAAAGAGGTCATTGGAGCAGCTGCAGTGAAAACGTATAAGTCGTCGCCCTCCGTCCGACCCAATGTCGTTCGCAGGATATATAAGGGCAGTATGGGTAACCGCCAAAATGGGGGGCGCCGATATCTGGTCTCCTCGGCATCTAAGAGTCTCTTCTAGCCTCCGGGTTGTAGGGGAGTCTTCCTAGTGGTACTCAGGTAGTCTCAGAAGGCCAGGGTGCTTTCGAGACAAATACCTCAGTAACCAGCCCAGACCTTCCCCCCTTGATTTGTACCATTACTATGGTTTGTTATTGGACTCTAGAGGTATGAGTCTTATCACGGTAGAGTATGTCCCGAGAGGATGGCTATGGGTAGCGCACACTTAGCCACCCATCGGAGACATCTCACCCGGGGAGCTTGCATGTTAATTTATCACATTGAATAATCGTGTTGATCAAATGATGGACTGCATAGCTTGTATAGACGAAACTACCACTGGGCCAGTGAGTCCACCACCTAGGTATTGACTCCGGTTGTTGTCATAACAGTTAGCCACTGGTATGACTTCGATAGGAAGAGTGTCTCCACCTGCGGTTCTATTGGAGATGTATTGCAGAAACTCATATCCTATTGACGGAGTTAAGTGTAGCGAGTTGGTCTGACACTTCCGGCAGGATAAATCCTGATGCAGGGTAGACCTCGGACAAACCCTGAGCAGGCCAGGGTGGTGGCACAAAGGTCGGAAGTAGTGATGAATGTCAAAGGCTTAAATCTCATATCTACTTAACTTTAAGCGTTTGGCATTCTACTTCAAGAACCAACTTTTCCTCAAGAGAACTAAATTCAGTGAAGCTTCGAGCTTAACTATATTAAGTTTTACCGTTGATTCTTCTCAATTATTTTACCTCATCTTTATCTCCTACTTTGAGTGTTTGGTGCGGTCGCAACCTTAGAGTTCACCTCTCCACAGGGTGCCCCGGTTTCAGGAGGTGACCCTGAGGCAGCAGAGGGGGGAACCAAATAGGGCCTCCGGAGAAAAAACATCAACTCAATGCATATCTGAGGAGTAGTAGAACACGGTTGAGTAGGACAAGTGCTGGTTTAAAGTACGAGAAACATAAATTGCTACCCGAGGGCAGCCAGGAGGAGGGGGGGCGAAGGATAGAAATCATGGAAACGTTGGGAGAACCAATCATCTGGAGGGGTGGTCTTGAATAGCAACAAGCAAAGGATGGTGAGGCAGCATAGTAAAGCTGTTAAAAAGTGAAAGAAAAACATCCCAGCTCCCAAGGTAGTTATGTTGAACGATTGGAAAGGACGGGAAGACAGCACTGCTGTCAGTGTAATGAGTGAAAGAATTCTCCATAAATGGGCAGAGCCCTCGGAGGAGTCAGAGTCTAGAGATTCATCACTGCTCTCTCTTGCGGCGAGATCGGTGAATGTGATAGTGCGGTGGGCGCTTTGCCTAGGTGGAGGAGCATGGCGGGGGAGTACAGGGGCACTCGGGGTGTGAGGAGGGGCACCTGGTGCTGAACGAAGGACCGTCGAAGGGCCAGCCTGGTCTTCAGCGTGATCCATGATGTCCTGCGTCTGTCGAGATCGCACTCGTGGGGTGTCTGGAGAGGTCTTCGGACGGGAGGGGCAATCCCTGCTGCGTACAGAGTGCTCTTCTTGGCAGATAGGGCAGCATGCCACCGAGGATAAGCAGCAGGCGAGGACAAGTCGGAGATTGCCACCCTTAGGGCAGGCAGGGTTAGGGCAGCGATGCTCCCCTTTGGTATGCGCGAGCGAGCAGTAGGGACAAACGGGCAGTGAGCTGGGACCACGGTTGGGGATGTGGCCGACCTTCCAGCACTGCTTGCACTGGGAGTTTGTGGAGGAGGAAAACATTTGTTCGACTCTCCGCTTTCTGGAAAAGAGGTTAACGGAGGGGAGGATGGCGTAAGCGTTGGGCGGGGCCACTGTAATGAGCACGGAGGTCGCTTTTTTGTATTGTCGAGATTCCGGGTCCGGGTTAAGGTAACACGCTGAGATAATGGAGACTCCCCTCGCATTGCGGATGGACACATGAAGAGAGGGGAAGAGATGGTCATCCAGTGAGGGGAGAAAATCAAGAGGGATAGAGTGAATCAAGAGATATGTTTCGTTCGGGGTGTGTTTGAAAAGATCACACCGGGAGTTGTTTACCGGAAAGGCCATGTTCAACCTCGTAGTAAGGGGAGCGAAGTAGGAGGTGTAAGCGGCGGTGTGGGTGTGAAGGTTAGTGCCGAGCAGTGACACTACGCCTTTGTCGTTAACTGTGCAAGTGAAGGAAAGGGGAAGAGAGTAGTTGGCCTCTCTCAGGACAGAGGCAGCGATGTCGGGAAAGTGAGCTGTTATTTTGAGCGCTTCTGGGTGGGGTTCGAAGGTGGTTCTGGGTACGAAGAATCTGCGGACAGGTTGGGGGAGAGGATGGGGAGGTTTCGTAAAAACCTCTCTCGATGCAACCGCAACGGAGCAAGTCAAGACAGGACCCTTCGCCTGGCGACCCTTCTTTCCTTTAGCAGGGGGTGCGGCAGCTTTGGCGTAGGTGGAGGTGGCCTTGGAGGTCATGGCGGTGGGGGGTCACGAGACGTGGTCCAAAAGGGACTGGGGGGGTATTTCCCTTTTGAGAATTCCTCCCCTTCCCACCTGTGGGGGTATTTTTCGCGAACACCGCTGGGTTGCCATATAGTGTGGGAGGGGAAGTTGACATCTCGTATCTCGGAGGATCCAGGTCAGCTGAGGGGGAGGGCCAGACCGTGTTAGGTGGTGGTGGCGGTGGAGCCGCAGGACGTCTTTCTTTCCCTTTCTCTGGGCGAGGGGGGTTGGTGTTGCTGGTGGGGTGGGACGAGACACACTAGGGGAGTGTAACGGGGGTACCTTATAGAGAGGAGAACTCTAAGCTTGCGACCGCACACGAACCATCTCCCCTACACCTCCGGCGATTGAAATCTCAACACCAGGGAAATCATCGTGGGATTCCACCACCACCCCCTCTCCTCCCCCTTGATGGCTTCTGGCTAGGGGAGCAATGCTACAACCCCCCCTCTCCCTCTGGGGTCTACCCCTCCTCCACGGGGTTCTTGTTCCTGTTCATCGTTGACACCCGCTCATGAAGTTCAGTTCTCCCCTTTACTCCGCACTTCCTTTGCACCTCGCTTAGGTTTTGCACGGTCGGCATTCTGTCCTCTGCGCTCACGGTCGGCGCTGAGCTTTCCAAGCCCTTTGCGAAGTACCTTTCCGTCTCGATTATGTGGTCCTGTCGGGGAATACTTCGGTTAGTAACTTCAGCACCTCGTCTTCGTTTCGCATTCGGAAAAGCATCGGCCGCGGTTACTCTAGTCGGTCGTCTCAAGTGTTCGGACTGTCCTTCCTCCTCACATTCCCCCTCCCTCTACACTCCTGGTCTTCGTCCCGTTGCTCGGTTACAGCTACACCCACCCCCCCGTTCCCACCCCCTTCAGCTGGCACCTTGCTGCTCCCCTCCCGCGGTTGATCTTCGGTCGCTATACAAAAACCCGCCTCAGTTACTCCCGTCCTCCTGGCCGTCGCTAAAGCCGCTTTGGCACACCCTCCGGCGACCCCGCACCAGAGTCACCTCCATACACCGTCCTATCCTGCCACCGGGCACCGCTTCGTCCCCCGGCACAGTTCTGGTGTGCTGGTCCATACATTCATTTCCTAGCTCAGGCTTATACGCGTCACTTATCAGACGTAATTTTCCTTTGTCAGGGGTTCATACATTTCTTTTGTTTGCCCTCTTGGCTTTTTGTAGATGTCGCTAAGGGTTCTCCTCTCCTTCCTGCTTGCTTCTTTCCTTTCTACTTCCTTCGTATGTACGTGTATGTTCGTAGGATTTGGTTGGGCGATAGGCGAGATGTGCGGTTGGTCTGATACCAGAGGGACTTGGGGGTTTGGATGTTTCCCAGGGTGAGGAGGATAGGGCTTTTGTTGGCCATAGCGTTAAAGCTGAATGCTGTCTTTGTACCTTTTTCTTTTTTTTTTCTTTTTTTCTTTTTTTTCTTTTTTTAGTATCATTTTAGTATTGTTTAAGGTACAAACTCCCGTATGCAGATCGCTCTAACACAGGAATAACCTCCACCTACAGTCCATCCCGCATCCCTCGTGCTAAAACCCTCTGACCCTGCCCGGCAAGAAAGCGCCCGGTACTATGGGTAGAAACTACAGAAGAGCGTACAGGCCTGAATACAACGAACCAAAAAACCTCCACAGACGTGCAGCCCATAAGAAAAACTCCCCACCCCAACAGTGAACAACCAAGG
>Ga0307509_10009441_pt1 | contig 12193 bp, 21 predicted proteins | sample 10_EM_MG_FD_202245 | JGI IMG/M metagenome (GOLD analysis project Ga0307509, IMG submission 202245) | Populus trichocarpa ectomycorrhiza microbial communities from riparian zone in the Pacific Northwest, United States - 10_EM | ecosystem: Host-associated > Plants > Roots > Unclassified | place... | reverse complement strand
TTGCACACAACCGCATAAAACCAGGCTCTGGATTTTCCTGATGACACACACCCCGACCTCCCCCCCTTGCACTCACTATGCGTGCCTTCGTAGTCAACCAGCTCGACCACCCATCCAAAATTAAACTCACAAAGGATGCGTCGGAACCCAAACCAGTCCCTGACAAGGTTCTGGTGGACGTTTACAGCGCTGGATTGAATTTCTATGATGTGAGCAAGCGCTTATACATCCGCCCGACCTCGGTCTTGACAACTCTGTGATCGACGTTTCTTTTTCCAGATCCTGCAGGCTCAAGGAAAACACCAGAGTCGACATGAACTGCCGTTCATTATGGGTACAGAGTTCGCTGGTATCGTCTCGCAAGAATCGCACATCCCTCCTGGTTGCTCGCTCAGACCGGGGGACAGAGTGTTTGGATACGCTCAGGGGGCGTATGCGGATAAAGTCCTCGTCGACCCCGGAAAGGTTTTGCCCCTCCCGAAGAACCTGTCCTTCGACCAGGGTGCTGGTACGCCAGTCTCTGGACTCCTGTTTCCCTGGACTGAGTGCGGGGAATGTTCTAGGAATCTTCGTCACGTGGCCGACTAACTATGAGGGTCTCGTTGGGCGAGCTCGCCTCCAGAAGGGTACGCGAATGTGCCGGGAGTTGCTCTCACAAATCCTCAAACCCTTCATTTGGTTTAGGTGAATGGATCCTCGTCACGGCCGCAGCTGGCGGCATTGGCATGTCCGCTGTACAGATTGCCAAGGGTACGCGTGGGATATCTCACGTCCCGACCAAGCTGTATCGCCGAGTTGATGCTGACCGTTGTGTTAGCTCTTGGTGCCAGGGTGATCGCTGCTGCTAGCTCACAGGTTAAGCTCGATGCCGTTAAGAAATATGCTGGCGCGGACTACCTCATAGACTACACCAAGCCGGGGTGGCAGAAAGAGGTTCTCAACATTACCGGCGGACACGGTGTGGATGTTGTTTACGACCCAGTTGGGCTCATTCAAGGTATGCTCGTTCGTTGCTTGCTTCCAGAAGATGGAGGTTTATGATCCCTTGCCGATAGATTCATTCAAATGTATTGCCTTCAAGGGAAGGGCAGTCGTTGTGGGTTTCACAGGTGGTAAAATCGAGAAGGTCCCCGTCTCTCACAAGCAGTCGGGCTTGGTACTTATCATTTCGTAGCTCCCGTCGAACCTCGTCCTTCTCAAGAACATTGAAGTTACTGGCATCCACTGGGACGCCTATAATGGTGCGTATTTGTTGCCCTTTAAGAACGGTAACAGGGGGGGAAGCTTACGTCTTGCTTAGTCCACGAACCAGGACACATTCTTACCGTGTCCGAAGCCGTTGTCAGGTTTGTCCGCGTATTTGCTTCCGCACGTCGTCCGGCTCTCATTCTGGTCCCAGCCTCCTCCGATCTGGGGTGACTCCAGTCGTCTACCCTGAGGTGTATCCACTCGAACGCCTCGCCGACGGACTTGGGGCATTGGAGAACAGGAAGACATGGGGTAAGGCGATCGTGCGAATTAAGGACGAACCCACGCCTACCGCCAAATTGTGAATATCCGATTGATCTTGCGAAATATACGAATGCACGGAGACATCACCGTGACGTGTAGTGGAACATGCAGCCCAACGAACGTGGCCCCCTGCCCTTCCCGTAGTTCAACAGCGAGTTTCCGTCGTGGGTCCCACTGGACAACACGTGGGACGAAAAGCACTTAAACTTCCTCTTTCGATGGATGGCGCAAACGAGACGTGCGCACATGCTGACAGTTAACCCATGTGAGAATAGGATGGGCAACCGAGAGTGAATGCTCACATCAACAACCAACCCACAGGAGAGCCGATCAGAGCCCGCTAACAGTCTACTTCCGCCTCTTTGAAGATCGTGATTGTTTTCCACCTGCTCGGGCAGCCTTCTCGAACTTCCGTGCCTGCTGTTTCTTCTTTTCCGCCAACCGAGCCGCTTTAGTCTCGTACTTAATTTTCTTTACCGAGGCGGCTTTCTTCTTGGGTGTCCCTGATGTGTCATTGGTGGTATATTTTGAGCCTTGGGGGTGTTCTGGACGTCTCGCCTCATTCTGATCCTGATTCAGCGACGAGCCCGGGTTAGGACGTCCCGAGGGAGGCTCGGGGTGAATGAGGGCGTCGATGTCGAGATCTTCCACAACGGTCACCGTCGCCACTTGCTCTTCGTTCTCGTACTCTTCTTTGATCATGTCTTCTCCGGACTCCGGGCCTGGTGTACCTCCCTCATCCACAGGGTTGCCGCCGTAAGCGGCCTCCACCTGTGCGGCGTTCCTGGCAGCTCGTTCGGCGAGCATTTGTCGATTCTGGCCGGGAAGGTCCAGCTATGCACCCCATTTTTCAGACTTGAAACGGGTATCCTCACCTGTCTCCTCTCCTCGAGCCGCTCCTGTTTTTTTCTCTCTTCCCACCTAACCTTCTTTTCCTCTGTACGCTGCTGCTTTCTCTTTCGGAAACCAGTTAAAAACTCCCTACAAGGTTCATCCATCGGGACATCATAATTGAGCCACTGCTCCATATGAGGAATCGCTTCAGATCACACACCGACGCGCCTCATCGTCGAAAATGACCTCCTGTATCTCATCTCTCTTCGCCTTCCTCTTTTTAGCCGCGACCGCATGCGACTGGGTCAATACCGTGATATTCGAAGAGTTCATCGAGAGAGCAAACGGCACAAAAAACACATTCAAGGGGGTCCTGGTGGGAGGCGATGGAAAGTGATCGATGATCGGTGATCAAATCCACACGATCACCTGTGAAAGGGGAGCGAACTTCGACCAGGCCGCTGACGAGGTGAGAATGGTGAGAACTGGTGAGAAATGGCTTGCTTTTTACGGGTGGGCCATATGTTATCGATAAGATCCGGGGGTATCCCGGAATCTTATGCTCCGGTCGGTTCCGTGTACTTCTGAAGCCCAGGCCCGCCAAAATGAAGGGAACGTTTGCACCCGGTGTGCTCAAGGGAAACTATCCTGTGGGTTTGGAGACCTGTGGGGTTGATCAGGACCTGGGATTAGGCTCCCCCCCTCGCGTTTCGTTCACGGTTACCCTTCCAACATGAGCTTTGCGTATCCACGTCTCGCTGACGTATCGTAACAACAAACCACTGCTGGTGCTCTATACGACAGCCCTGCGGATCTGTCTGAACTCCAAAGAGATGAGCCTGTGTATGGATCAACTTCATGCTATGCCGCCAACCTACTCTTCCACCACCGGTTGGGGATTGATCCCGTTCGTGAGAGAATCATTCGGCCGACCCGGGTGCGAGTTGTCATTGGTGGCGATCAAGGCCCGGGTCTCAGGGAAAATCGTCCATAGAGTTATTGTCTCCACCTTCCCCGTGTGCATGAACCTTCATCAACTTAGTCACGCAACAGCCTATGATATTTGTGTACGCAGAATTACAGTGGGCGACTTGATTAACCGCGATATCGGATGGTGATAATATTTACAACTTGATACAACAAATCGAAGAAAACATGTTGGAAATCAGGCGCCGTGGGTTAACGAGAACAGGACAAAGTGTTGAGGGTGACGAGAGTAACGAAAGACTGGCACCAAATTGATTGGGTGTCGATCAGCGTGAGGGCCGTCATGGGTCGAGGGGTATAAACAAGGTCGAGGCCACGGACAAAACTCCAGATGATAAGAAATATAAAAAACGAATGGCTGGTGACAGTGCGGAGGCGACACCGGTCTGTCGAAGCGGGTTTCACCGACCACAGACCACTGCCATCCCCGTCACCTTGACGAGAGTGTCACTGTCCACCCCATCATCTTTTAGAAGAGCACCTTGAGATAAGCGCTGCCAGGAGCCCTCCCCGCGTGCTCGAGGGTCTTCCCGAACTCCCGGGATTTCTCCGTGCCTCGATAGGTGGTGCCAATACATAATATCTCCCGCCCTGAGTTTCACGATAGGTGATGGAGATCGTGGAGGGGGTGTTAATCGTTGGGGAAGGTGAGGGGGTGATAGGGTTCTCGTTGGGGCTGGAGACCTGACAGTGCCGAATGATGGAATTTGGGGGGACGAAGTACGAACACTCCATTCATCCGAGTCCCTTTCGTCCACGTCGACTGGAGGGGGCGGCAAATACCCGGAGTATTGTCCGCCTTGACTGTAAGGGTACTCGCCAGTGTGTGTGAGACGGATGGGTGGCCCGTTGATTGAAATTGATGATGGGTAACTCGGCATCATGCGGATCGCAGGGCAGAGGGGGGGCGGTGGGGGATGGTATGGAATCACGCCGGGTTCACCAGCGACGTAATGGCGTTCCGACGCACTGACCTCGAACGAGTGGAAAACAAAGCGGTGTCCGTTTGTTGACCGATTGCTCGCAGACATAGAGGACGTGCACCGTTGGCACTGTGTGACGAGAATGGGTTAATTCAGTTCCCACCGATCCGGGTGGAATCCGAATCGCTTACGGGGATGACAATCATGTAACCAATGGTGTTTCCACATCCGTGACAGCAGAGCGTCTGAGTGAGACATTCGCATGTCCGCATAGGCTCGGTTATGCTGGGAGGAGTGGGTGCGGGTGCGTCCGTGATCAACGAGAAGGCAGAACAATTTGTCGGCAGAGCGTCCGTCGAATAAAGTGGAACATTGGGTCGCAGCAGCAGAACAGCCTGAGGCACACGGGGTTACAGTTGTTCAAACGAGACAAAGGCTGACCTCACCTTCATGCCGCGATTGGTGAAGAACGTTCCGCACGACTTACAATCGAGTATCCAAACCTTGTTGGACTGTGGGGGCGGGAGCTGCTGTGGCGGAACATAGGTGGTGTGTGAGGGATGGAATACCGGGTGTGCGTGTCTCGTGAAGGACTGATGGCGATGGTAGGGGTCCGGGGGCGGGTGTGGGTGTGGTTCGTATGTCGTCATATCGTCTCGGGGGTAAAGTGAGTGTAGGGAGGCACCGGGCATGCTCGTTGGCCAAGACCAGGAAGAGCGGAACCGAACCGCAAGCACCTCGCTGAAGGGTTAACTTGCAGATGGGTGATGGCGTTTATAGCCAAGATGATATAGAGCAGCCCATGTCACATCGCGTTACCATGTCACATCAGAGGTGGACCTCTGCAGACGCAGCCGACGTCAGATTGGGATTTGACGGCGCGTTGATGGGAACAAGAGATGGAGGCGATGGCCGTCCGTAGCCCGAAGCTCATCTCTTAGCATGCGGGGAGGTGCTGCCGCGGAATGGCCATTTCAAGATCTACAGAAGCGAATCTAGCGACCGGACTTCCCTCACCTGAGATTCCGCCATCCTGGTGGATTATCCGTCTCGATCTCCTCCTTTCACCTCGCTTATCCGGAGCATTAAAGCCTCCACCCTCCCTTCTAGGGACTCAACGTTACCCCTCACTACACCTCGGTTATCTTCTAGACTCTTTTCGACGCTCTCGATCGCGGTACTGAGTTCGGTTAGGATACCCCTGGTCGCTTTTTGTTCCTTCTCCAGGCCATCCAAAGTCCCCTCCAACTCCGCAGCGGAGGCGTGCAGGGCAGATAAAGTGCGAAGGCGGTTCAGAAGGTGTGGTATATGGGGCAACGAAGGCGCCAGCCGTGTCACCAGGGGTGCTAGCTGTTCCGCAAGCACCTGGGGTGTCGCCGAATGACCGGTCGCGGTGGAGGAAGGTGTTGTCGTCGACTGTCCGATGGACGGCTTGCGCTGCGAGCCACTCGATTGACTATGGGATTGTGGTTGCTGCTGCTGTTGGTGTGCCCTCTCGAGATCAGATAAAAGTAACTTCAACCTTCGCGAAATCGCATCAATATGCCGAGGTTGTGTGAGGATGGTCATCTGAGTGTTGAGCCGCGTGAGCAACGGCAGCAATGGGGGCGGGAGTGGTGACAACTGAGAGGAAAGAGTTAACATTACGGGACTCCTAACAGGTTCGCGCAACCGACCTCATCCAAACTCGTTGTGGAAGAACCGATCGCGGACTCGAGCTCTCCTACCCGCTCATCTAGCTTGGCAAGATCTTGGGGGTTTACCTGCCTTTCGGCCCTTTGACCAACGGGGGTCGAGTCTGTTAGGTTGGGATCAGGGAGACTGGGTCTCATCCCATCTATCACAGCGTTAACCAATTTCCCTCTGCCTGTCTTAGTGCCATTGATCTTTCCTAGTCGCCCTCGGACGTCAACGAGACCACGTAAAAGCTCCCCCGGATCAATCCCGGAGTCCTGCTCATTAACCAATAGGGGATTCGTTGGATCAGAGATGTCCGCTTCCAGTGCGGAGAGTTCCGCCTGGAGGGTCCGGAGCCGATAGGATAAAGGCGGCGGTCCCCGTGTCGGTGATTCTGGAGGATCAGATGAGGTTGGGGAAGGAGGGTATGCATAACGCGTCCTGGCTCGATGTCGCTCTATACACAATCGTCTCAGCGATGGACATCCAGAACGACAGGAAAACGCTCTCACCGCTTCTTTTCTCCGCCCTTTTGAACTTTTTGCTCGCCTCTGCTGCGCTCATGAGGCTGCTCGAATCCAGGTCCTCCTTGCTCGGTGGTGGATCGGCATTCTTCCCTCTACGCGATGTGCCTGTCTGATCTTCATCCTCAGACTCTCCTTTCTATCGAGTTGCATCCAGAGGTAGTCAGCGGTTGGCGATCACGACCAGCTTATGCGTCAGACATACAGTTGCCTCGTTTGTTGGAAACACGTCTTCGGTTTCGTAGACATCTGGGGCGGTATCCTGTCGCGACTTTAGCCAAAATACGAAACGAACGTCATGCTAAGCAAACCACGGACGATGTACGGCAGATTTGCGTACTTGGCTACACTCATGGTCGAAAGCGGACTTGATGTAAAAGCCACTCCAGAAGGTTCGATCCTTGATCGGGAAAATCCCACGGCGTCTTGTCCAAAATCTCCACCCCACAGTCACGGCTCCCGGTTGCTGGATTCGCCTTCGCTAGGCTAACCCTTTGACTCTACTATGACACTTCACGCCTCTATTTGTCTGTACGATGTCGAAGGGTCCGAACACCAGTCACAGAGCCCAGGCCTCCTGACGCCGTGATCGATCGAATTACACTCGTCGGTCTTTGCGGCGATCCGTTTTACTCGAGCTGTATGGATTTTTTCCCTCGCACCTGGCCTTTACACACTTTGTACATACAGTCTGGTGTGTAATGGGGTCCGTAGGGGGCTATTATCCTCCGCCACGACTGATGGAATGTACACCTTACGAGCGACAAGGGTTCCATCCACTATTTCGTGGCCTGGTCCCTGACTCGGGTTCTCTTCTCTCTTCTCTCCACCCCCCTCCCCTCCTGCTATGTTCTCTGTCGAAGAAAAACCGAGCCAGAAAGACCGGAGTACTGAGGCCGTCGCCCAAGTAGTCGCTACGCCCACGATTAAAGATGAAGATGATTTTCCAGATGGGGGTCTCAGAGCATGGCTCGTGGTCGCCGGGTGCTTCGTCGTCAACGCAGTGACGGTCGGTTTCTGGTAGGTCCTCATGCTACACCCCCCCAAACGACAACTCACGCCCCCCTCTAGTTTTGTGAGTGATGCTCAACGTGGAGCACATCCCATTTCCACCAGTATTTCAGGTTTACGAGCATCACGTTATCAGACCTGGGGCGTTTTCCAAGTTTACTATGCTGAGGGTATTCTCGCCGGAACGTCCCCATCCACCCTGGGTCTCTTGGGAAGTATACCAGGAGCAGTGGGTTTCCGGATCTCGTTCGTAGATCTCACGGGAGACGCTGATGTGTAATCTCAGCTCATGACGATCTTATCTGTCGTAACAGGGAAGCTTGCGGATCGCTAGTAAGTCATCAGCATCAATTACCCCGCATTGCCGTTCACGGATGGTCACGTAGCCAGTATAAACCGATGATCGGCCTGGGCTGCGTTCTTTGGGTCGTCGCGATGCTAGGGATTGCCTTTAGCACAAAATTATGGCATTTGATGCTGACGCAGGGTGTCATGCACGGCATCGCTGCCGGTTTCATCTTTCCTGTCTCCGTGCGTGGTATTCCCACACGTGTCTTATCTCCACGACCGACGGGACCATAGTCCGCATTCCCTTCCCAGTGGTTCCGCAAGAAACGTGGCTTCTCGACTGGTGTAGTACTGTCGGGAAGTTCCTTCGGTATGCTCAAGACCTCGACGCGTCGTAATCCGCTCACTGACCCAAGCTCAGGTGCCGCTGTAACTTCTGCCACCATCAGAGTGATGCTTTCAAACTTTGGCCTCCGGAAGACCATGTTGATAAAAACAGGGGTGGACGTGATTGTACTAGGAACTGCCTACCTCCTCATCCAAGAACGACGAAAACCCTCAACGACGATTATTTGGTACGATAAAAAGTTCTTGACAGACCTTACCTTCTGGAGCATTACCATGTGTATGTGCCTCTCGAACTTTGGGTATCCCGTGCCATATTTCTACTTGCCCGCATTCGCCAAACAAAAGATCCCAAACTTGACCGAGTTGGTCAGTACCTGATACGATGACACTCTGGTCTGTTGGGAGGTTCACAATTTATGATAGCTCTCAGTCCTCTCCGTCACCACCCTCAACACATCGGCCGGAATTGGTCGTTGTTGCGCTGGATTTTTCGCTGATCGGATTGGACCCACGAACGCCATGTTTACCTTCGTTCTCGCCTCTGGTCTCGTACAACTGTTCGTCTGGAACTTTGTCAGCGACTACCCTGGGATCGTAAGCACCCTCGAACAAGGCATTGATCATCTGAACCTGACGTCGTATAGATGGCTATGTCGGCATTGTACGGCTTCTTCGGGGTCTGCTTCTGGTCTTTAGCGACACCTGTCGGTTCGTCCCTTCTTTCTATTCAAGCGAGCTTGTTGCAGAAACCATAGTCCATTTCAACAGCCGCTCAGTTCTACGGTACAGAGAACCTCGCTGGGTTGACCGGACTTTTGTTCCTTTTTGCGGCTCCTGGTGAGTGAGCCATCTTGTGGGGTTCGTCAGTGTTCACTGAATGTCGACAGGGGAGTTACTGGGACCTCCGATCTCCGGAGAAATCTATGACTCTACCAACAATTGGCATTGTGTAATCGCTTTCTCAGGGACCATACAGGTCGCGGCGGCCATCGTCATATTGTATGGTGGGTTGGGTTCCTTACGTTTTACGGGGTTGGGCCTGACAAACCCACGACGACCCATTCAGCGAGATTCAAGAGAGAGCCCTCAGTGTTCAAGGTTTACTAGAACGAGAAAGCCGTACTTAGATCGCGTTCACAAGTTTACATAGATGAATAGCCGGCAACTTTTGAGTGAACCGTCGGTATCCCGAGTCGGTTCCGTCTGGCCGCGGGTATATTACCTCAAAACTACCCATCTGGAATCCCGACCCCACGGCCGTCTCGCTCTAAAACCGGCCAACCTCCCGAATCACCGATGTCGGGGAGCGCAGCGGCTCCACCTACTTCAACCCCACCAGGTAGTGGCGTCCTAGATGCTTGGTTTTTCGGTTTCACAGGTGTATGATATGCGGGGGTTCTATATCAAGGAGTAAATCCCCGCTCCCGGAACCCTACATGGTTAAATATGCACACTTCTAGAGTTGCGGGTAGTCGCCCATCGTAAGCTATGGTCCGTTGAAAATAAGGGTCATCAACAATGAGTGGGACGTGAAATGAGTGGGGCATCAAGGCTACCCACTCATCAATAACGTACGTAGATACGACCTACTGTACGTACTGTATTACAATTTGGCTACAGGCGAAAAAGTTAGATGATCGTTGATCGTGATGTCCGTGAGCTCGTGGACGCCTTAAATGAGGCAGGGGTCCGGGGTGGGGGGAGGGGGGCGACTGGTCCATGACAAAGGGGGGCCGCGTGGTTTGGGTGTAGGTCATACTTCGTTGTGATCGGTGCAGGAAGGGTCACGGCAGGTTGAGAACCTGGTGGGATCAGGGCCGGGGGAGTGCAACTTCCGCCTGTGATATCGAATGGCGTACCCCAGCGCGATGGCGAAGTAAGCCAGTAGTACAACGCTGATGAGGGCTTTAGACATGAATAAGGGGTCCTTGATGGCGCCGAAATCGAAGACGAAAGATCCCGCCCTGAAGCTTATGGCTCCTTGGCTGCTCGGAGTAGCATCTGGAATGGATCGGTAGATGGGCCCATGGCGAGTATGGCGAACGCCATTTGCCATCCATTGAATCTACGAGACATTGTTTCCAAGTGAGACACTGTAAAGTAGGATGTCCTCGGAGACACTCACATTCGGGTTGCTAAGACGGTTGAATCGTGGATACCGCCCGTGGACGAGAGCCTCCGAGGTGGTGATCTGACAGATAAGGCAGAGGAGGAGAAGGATGAGGGAGTACATTGCGATCGACCTGCGATGGATATGGCGGAAGGCTAGGGCTCGAAATTCCGTGAAAGTCGTGGGCAGCGGAAAACTTGCAGAAGCAAAGAGACTGCTTGTCGCCGTTCCTCCCCCTTTATAGAGGGTTACCAATACAATGGAAAAATGTATGAAGAGTGGTGCGGGCGTGGGTGATGGCTGTCTGTGGACTTGACCTTCTTCCCGGAGCCTCGACGCCACAGGGGCTATTCGCACGCCACAAACGTTCGGATTCAAAGCGGAAGACATAACAAAGTACATCGGGTATCGTGGTCGGAGAACAGTTCGAAGAGGGTGTAATGTCCACAGAATGAATAAAAGAGAAGGTCCGACGGTATTACACGAAAATAATTGAGATTATGAGTCCTTGGGATTATACGACATGGTAACCGATATCGCGGGGGTTGTATTGGCATCGGGGAGATTTGGCGCGAATACGGTGGTCTGGGGAATGCCATAACTTCTTGTAGTATCGAACAGCATACGCCAATGCGATGGAAGCGTACACCCCCAGGATCGCACTGAGGAGGACCTCCAAGACAAAGATGGCGTGCTGGAAGCCATCGAAGGAAGCCGGGCTAAATCCTCGAATCTGGGACGATCTGTTAGGGATTTTTTCCCAAGGGAGAGACGCTGCACACTCACGTTTGCACCCTGAGCGGGGTTGAGGTGTAGATATGGCCGGCTTATCGCCCCCTCTGACGTCGTGATTTTTGCGACCAAACGGAAGAGAAGGATGACTGGGTCCATCCGTGAGGAGTGCGAGGGGGTAACGCCTTGCGATGTCAGCCTATTTAGTGCACCCTTGTGGAGGGCAGCGTGGAGGCTGGGGACTGCGCATGGATCCTGATTCAAGTCGCGGGCCCCCCTTTTTATAGAACTCGACCCATGCGATGAGTTCGCTTGGCGGAATGATATCGTACCCGAGGCTCGGGGTCCGGAGGGGGGCAGGGGACAACAGCCGTTCACCCTCGCTCTGGGTGGGCGAGAGGGTTTGCGTGGTTTCTCGCTCGGACCGCAAATCTGTGTGGAAGCACCCAAGCCAACCCCGGACGATCACAGCCTTCTCCCTCCCGCTTCACCGTGTCTATTTTCATCGATGCCGCAGCCGCGACCAATCAAGGTGCTGAAACCAGAATTGCGACAAGCGGGATCAAGGTCGAGTTGATGCGGAAAGGAAAAAAGGTGACCGGGCGGTCTCCAGTTCCGTTACCTAAGGCCATTCCAAGAACAGCCCATGTACGTCTCAGGCTAATTATCCCGGAGAAAGTGACACCGCTGTGCCTTTGGGTGGCTGTATGTTGGACATGGAGGAATGGTCGTGGGAAATCCATTGGAAAAGAGTGTGCAGAGGCTCGGGAGAGAAAGCCCCAAATAATGTAAAGTCAAATATCCGTTCCGTTTCCCAAGCTCCAGATGCTGCCAATTGACAACAGTAAGAAGAGTGAGAAAGAGAAGAGAGAGATCCCCCGACGACGCAAGCCAGTAGTGCAGTAGCAAGGTCATCGCGTCCCTAAGTTGCAAGCAGAGCTCGGGGAACAAGGGCTGCAAAAATTAGATAACCAATAATGAAGGCGGTGCCTTCATAATAGTGGTTAAACTATTAAGAACAGATACTACACTTGATCTAAGCCAAAAGGCCAGAGTGGTAAAGAACCTAAATCCGTCCGCGAGAACGATATATACCCCCGACGACGTGCGCACGGACCATGTTTGTCGTGTTTGTCATTTCTTGTGGGAACAAACAATGATCGACATCACCGGGTCAGGCTGGGGGCAGAAATGTCGACCAAAGGACCAACGAGACAGCACCCCACACAACACTCCAACCCACCCAC
>Ga0307509_10009440_pt1 | contig 12195 bp, 9 predicted proteins | sample 10_EM_MG_FD_202245 | JGI IMG/M metagenome (GOLD analysis project Ga0307509, IMG submission 202245) | Populus trichocarpa ectomycorrhiza microbial communities from riparian zone in the Pacific Northwest, United States - 10_EM | ecosystem: Host-associated > Plants > Roots > Unclassified | place... | reverse complement strand
TCGAGGACGTGGTCTGGCGGAAGCCATTGTCCCAGATCTTGTCCATGACCACGAGACCCGCCTTGCCGATCTCGCCGCGCACATGGGCGCCGAGATCGCCATCCATGGCCTTCCAGACCGTATCGTAATCCGGAAATGCGAAGCCGATGCCATTGATCGAGGCCGCCGGCACCAGCGTCGCCAGGATCAGGCCCGACAGCGTGAAGAACTCGACGCCGCCCGAGCGGATCTGGCTCAACATGTCGGTGTCCGAACCGAGCTGGTTGTTGGGGAAAATCTGCAGGTCGAAGCGGCCCTGGGTCTCGGCCTTGATCGCCGCCGCCATCTCCTTGGCCCGGGCGTTCATCGGATGGGTGTCCGGAAGATTGTTGGCATATTTGTAGGTGAACTCGGCCGTCTGTGCCCGGGCTACCCATGGCGCACCGATGCCGCCAAGCGTCGCTGAAGCTGCCGAGGCCTTGAGTAGCGCGCGTCGCGAAACCTTCATCCCATTTCTCTCCCTTAAGCTTCTTGTTGTTGTGAGACGTCATCCTATACGGACGTGACGCGTTCCGGTCATCTCCGTTCTCGTTCGAGCTGGCTTATCGCAGCGTCCGCAGACGACGGCAATGTCGGCATTCCGGGAGGCCGATTGGCGCAATCTCCTGGCGCGCAAACCAACCGCGAAGCCAACGCAAATTGCCAACAATTCGAGCTAAATCACTGATCTAACTTAGGATAAATATATTCCATAATATACCTTATGCGAATCTTAGATACCCTGTGGACCCGGATTCGATCGGCAAGGCCTTGAAGAAGCGGAACGCGCAAATCGCGCCTCTAACGGGCTGAATAGCAATTCGCCGGTCAGCAGCCGTCCGCCGCTGCGAGCGCGAGCCGGGCCAGCTCGGGAAGCGATCGCACCCTCGCCTTTTTCATGATCGACGCGCGGTGGCTCTCGACAGTGCGCCGACTAATTCCGAGATCAACGGCAATATTCTTGCTGGGGTGACCGGCCAGGACCATCTGCATGATCTGTTGCTGCCGTGGCGTCAGTCCGGCGAGGTGATTTGCGGCATCCTTGCGCCACTCCGTGAGCTTTCCCGAATCACGCGAGAATTCCAGAGCGCACGCGACGCCCTCAAGAAGCTCAGCAACGCGGATCGGATTCTCTAGAAAGTCCGGCGCGCCCGCCTTCATCGCCTCCAGCGCTGTCGGAACGTCAGTTCGCCAGGTCATGAGGATGGCCGGGACAGGATGCCCCGTGTTCCTGATACGCCTCAACGCATTCAGTCCGCTTATTCCGGGCAGATTGGCATCGATAATCAACAGGCACCCGTCGCGGCCTGGCCGGAAGGCCTCAAGGAACGATTCGGCGTCCCCGTAGTCTTCAACAATGTGGCCGTCGTTCTCCAGTATGCGGCGGATGGCACGGCGCAACTTGCCATCGTCATTGACCACGTAGACGACCGGCGCCGGCTCTTTGACTGCTACGAGGGACAATCGAGGATCGCGAACTTCCGTATCGTCCTCGCCAATGGGAGTTCGTCCTCCTCGCTGCGCTTTATGACTTTCGCTGTGGGGCAAGACGTCCGCAAGTTCGGCCAGTGTTCCGCCAGCAGACTGCTCGACTTCGATTGAGAAGACTGACCCTTTCCCAAGTCTTGAGCGTACCCTCACCGGATGATTCAGCAAAACTCCGAGCCGCTTCACTATCGAGAGGCCCAGGCCCAGCCCACGGCTTCGGTTTCGAGCTGAATTGTCGAGCTGATGATACTCTTCAAAAATATTCTGGAGTTGATCTTCGGGAATGCCCACGCCGGTATCCCATATCTGGATACTCAAAGTTCCCCTCCGACGACGACAACTGAGCAGCACCCTTCCCCGCTCGGTATATTTGATCGCGTTCGACAGCAGATTACGTATCATCTGCTCGAGCAGACGTGGATCGCTGCGGACGAAGAACCTGCACGGTAACACATAGAGCGCGATCTGTTGTGCCTCGGCCTGGCAAGCAAGATCCGATCCGACCCGGCTGAGCAAGGCGTCAATCGGGAACGTTTCGAACTCCACTCGGACGGTCCCCGCCTCGATCCGGTTGATGTCGAGCAACCCGTTCAGCATTGCCGACATGCTGCCGAGAGTCTGATCGAGTCGATCGACCAAATTCTTGGCCTTCCCGTCAACGACAACTTTTGACAGAAGCTCCTGGAGCAGCACAAGTGTCTGCAGCGGCTGCCGAAGGTCGTGGCTTGCAGCCGTGAGAAAACGCGATTTGGCTATATTGGCGGAATCAGCCCGACCTCTGGCGTATTCCAAGGCCGCGGCTGCCTGTTTCTGATGGGTAATATCGACAAAGGTGATGACGATGCCCTCGATCTGCCCCTCCGGGCGATAGGGCAATATGCGGCGGACGTACCAGGCACCGCTCAGGGCTTCGATTTCGCGCTCGACCGGCTCGAGTGACTGCAACACTTTCCTTGCATCGCTCACAAGCGCTGCTTCGGAGCCGAGTGAACTCAGATCCGTCAGGGGCCTGCCGATATCGTCCGGGATCACATTGAACAACCGTTTGGTCGCGGGCGTGAAAAGCCGAATAGTCAGATCAGTATCGAGGAGAATGATTGCGATATCGGTACTGTTCAACACGTTTTGCAAGTCATGGGCCGTCAGCTGCTGCTGTTCGAGCGACAGCTGCGTGGTCAGGTCGTTGCGCTCCTGTGTCCTGGATTGCCGTTGGCCCTTGAAGCTGGCCAACTCATCAGGTCGACATCGTCTGTCGGCGGCAGCATCCCGAGAGAAGACTTGTGCGGATACAACAGGCGGGGCAGCTAGCTCGGAGGAGGTGTAATTACGCGGTCGCATTTCTACGCCTCACTTCATGTCATCAGGGACTTGATCCGCGGCGCGACTTGCTCTGCACTTTGGGACACTTGAAGGCTGCACAGGCCTCACCGAGTTAAAGAAACATGCCTCCTCAGCAAAGTTCTCCAGGCTGAAACCGAATGCTAAGTTTGGGAACTGCCACCGGGCGTCCATAGCTATGCCGACCCCAAGCGTGCAGGGGTGAGGATAGTTGAGCCGCTTGCCGGAAGCTGAGCAAAAGTGCTCACTCGCCGCCGCTTTCCAGGCCGCTTCCCGTATCTGGTCGATCGCGTCTCTGAACCAGGCGCGCAACGGCGCGAGCCACCTCCCCGGCATGGGTCGCGATCATGAAGTGCGCGGCTCCGACAATCGTAACGAGGGAAGCGTCCCGGATGCAGGTGCCGAGCAACTCATTGGCGCGCTGAACAGCCGGATGGCTTGCCCCGCCTCTGAGCACCAGGGCCGGAACTCTCAGGGCGGCGAGGTCTGAGCCGGACAACCGGAAGCCATATGCGCTCGCCCAATCGAGAATGTTAACTGGTGTTGTCTCCACGGCGTAGGCTCTGACGCGGGCAGGCCATGAGGCATAGGTGCCTGGGCCGCCGTAAAAGTCGATCATCGATGCAATCGCTTCGCTGTTTCCGCTCTCAAAATCGGCGAAGTAAGATTTCGTCATCTGGCGGAAGGTGCGATAGTGGTGATCTTCGTTGCTCGCCCGTAGCAGCTCTGCTGCCGGGGCTTCCACGATCGCCAGGCTCGCCAGCGGCACCCGGTTGCGTAACGCCACCGCGAGCGCCACCAGGCCACCGAACGAGTGTCCGACAAGATGGACGGGGCCACCAGCTTTGCGAATGACTGATTCCAGACTCTCCGCCTCATGGGAAATACAGGGATCGTGAGCCGTGCGCCGCTCTGCCGTGCCTCCATAGCCGAGGAGGCTTGTGGTGACGCAGCGGAATCGGCCTTCCCAACTCGCGATCACAGGCCGCCACGCCGCGCCGGTGCTGCACGATCCCGGCACCAGCACGACCGTCGGGCCGGTGCCGCCGGCATCATCGAAGTCGATCCGTCCGCGCGCCTCCTCGATCATGCCGGAATCCCAACCTTCACTTATCGCCGCAAGTAGCCGCAAGGATTGCCGCGGCAGGCGGACCGGGGTCGGCACACGTGGCTCACGTGTGCCGACCCCGAACGCAAGATTAGGGCCTTGCTTCGATGATCATGTTGAAGGGGGTCTCGGCAGCGCGACGTACTCTGGTGAAGCCACCCTTGAGAATGACCTCGCGCAACCTGGCCTCGCCTGCCTGCGCGCCCAGGGCCGTGCCGACCTCCTGCGAGAGCGAGGTGGGCACGCAAATCATGGTCGATGCTGCGTAGTATAACCGTCCAACGGGATTGAGATTCTGTTCGAGACGATCGCCGGCGATCGGCTCGCAGATCATCCAGGTGCCGTCGTCCTTCAGGGATTGGCGGATGTGCGCAGCTGCGCCTGCGGGGTCGCCCATGTCATGCAGGCAGTCGAAGCAGGTCACGAGGTCGAAGTCCTTGCCTGGATAGTTCTTGGCCAGCCCCACCTCGAAGCGGGTGTTGGCCGTGACACCGTGGGTTTTGGCATGCGCCTGCGCGTCCGCGATCGACCCCGGATGGAAGTCGTAGCCGACGAACTGGGATTTCGGGAAAGCCTTGGCCATCATGACGGTCGACCAGCCATGGCCACAGCCGATATCCGCGACCTTTGCTCCCTCCTCCAGCTTCTTCAGGACGCCGCCGCCCAGCGCAGGCAGCCATGTGGAAACGAGGTTGTTGTGATAGCCCGGCCGGAAGAAGCGGGCCACCGCGCAGAACATGCAGCCGGCCTGATCGCCCCAGGCGACACCGCCGCCCGATTTGAAGGCAGCCTGAACCTTCTGCTGGTTGTCGAGCATGGCCGCCATCAGATCGAAGCCGCCCATCAGGTAGACGGGGCTCTCCGGAATTGCGAACACCATCGCCTGCTCGGGCGTCAACTCAAACGTCGTCGATGCCGGATCGTAGGACAGGTAGTTTGAGCTCGCCTGGTTGGACAGCCACTCGCGCAGGTAACGCGGATCGACCTTCGCGCTGCTGGCAAGCTCGGCGGAGGTCATGGGGCCTTTGGCGTGCAGTTCCTTGTACAACCCCAGTGCATCGCCCATCCGGACCATGGCGATGCTGGACGCACCTCCGAGATCCCCGAGCATCTGACCGATAAATGCGTTGAGCTTGCCTTCATCAACCTGTTTCGCAGTATTCACGCTAGTCATCTTACCTCCAAATGGAATTGAGTTCTCAATCAGACAAGATCCGCAAGCATCCTTGCGGCACGGGTAGCACCGCCGGCTTCGACGGGTTCGAATGTGGTCGGCGCGCGCAACGCATCGACCATGGCATCGGCAATCACGTCCGGCGTCGACGTGGCGAACTCCATGCGCCGTCCGGCGCCATACCGGTCGAGACGGTGCGCAACATGGAAGTTCTGCTCGAAGTGATTCTTCAGCGGAAAATAGAGGAACGGAGTTCCGGCCGCTGTGAGCTCCATGCAGGTGGTCAGGCCGCCTTGCACCAAAGCGAGGTCGCATGCGGCGAGATGACGATCGAGGTCCGGTACGAAGGCGCGCACCTCGACGCCATCAGGCGCGTCGAGCCGTGCAGGATCGATGCGCGGGCCCGCGACCACGATCATGCGCAGTTCAGGCAGCCTGGCCCTGGCCAATCGATAGCTCTGCAGAATGCGCCTGATCAGATGTGCGCCGACCGCCGATCCGCCGACGGTGACGATGCAGACGCGCTCGTCCGGCCGATAGCCGAGGCGCTCCCGCAGCTCCGCGCGGCTGCCGAAGGTCTGCGGATGTTCGCCGATGATGTAGCCCGCGAAGTCGAAGCGCGTCGGCACCCAGTCGCGCATCAGCGGCAGGTCCTTGCCGAACGACAACGGAACGATGTCTTCGGGATCGCCCACGAAGATGGCGCGGTCCCGCACGCCAGGATTCCGCTCAATGTGTTCGATCATCTCGGCGTTGTAGTCCGTGGTCAGGAACGCCTCATGTTCGCCGCCTGACGGCATCGGCACATAGCCGACGAAGTCAGTGAACCAGGCCAGCCCGGCTTTCTTCATCTCCGGGTGCTCGTGCCAGTAGTGGTCGATGTCCCAGGCTTCGTCGGCGATCACCAGGTCGTAGCCGCCCTCGTCGACCGCATCCTGGAAGATCATGAAATTCTTGATCAGCACCTCGTCCATGCGACGGATGGCCTGAAAGCAGTGCAGATCATGCTCTCCGGACTCGAGCTCGATGTGCAGCGACTCGCTTGCCAGCCGCGCACTGAGAGGATGCACCCGCTCGCCGCTGGCCTGCAGGAGGCGCGTCACGGGATCCTGCGCCAGCCAGTCGACCTCCAGATCCGGATGCAGTTTGCGCAACTCGCGCGTGATGGCGATGTCGCGGCGCCCATGCCCGAGCCCGATCGGAGAAGAGAGGTAGAGAACTCGCTTGCCCTTCCTCGTCGATCGGTTCACCCGCCTGGCGGGGGAGGCAATGCCGAGCTTGCGATCGAGGAAATCGACGATCAGGGCGTTGACCTTCGCCGGAATCCGGCCCAGGAGATTGTGACCGCCGCCCGCGATGGTCACGAACTCAGCTCCGGTGACCTCGGCCAGCACCTGCGCGCGCGCGTAGCTCTGGATATGATCATCGTCGCCGTGAATGATCAGCAAGGGGCATCGGATCTTGCGGTACATGGTCTCGCCGACCTCGAAGGGCGGCGGCATCGTTCGTGCGTCGACGGTCTTGACCAGCACAGGCCCAGTGGTCTCGCTTGCCCAACCGAGGCCATCCTCGATCTGCTTCGTCGAGTGCGGTTCGGAATGGATGTTGCGCACGAAGTGCTCGGCGAAGTCGGGATAATCAGCCAACCAGTGTTCGCGGTTGAATTTATTCCACCCCTCGAACCGCTCCCACTTGGCCTCGAAATGCTTGGTCCCAAGATAGGGGAAATTGGCAGGACCGATACTTGCGACGGTGCCGACCAGGATGGCGGCCTTGACGCGCTCGGGATGATGCGCGGCCAGCACGCTGGCGTACATGCCGCCCAGAGACAGGCCAACGAGGATTGCCTTCCCCGCCTCGGTTGCATCCATCACCGCAAGCGCATCCGCCACGCAATTTTCGAGCGAATAAGCCGCGACTTCCGCCGGTCGGTCCGACTTGCCATTGCCTCGGCCATCATAGGTGATACAGCGGAAGCGCTCGCTGAAATATGGCAATTGGGCCTTGTAGATGCGCGAGTGGACGATCGACCAGGACGGCAGGAACACCATCGTTTCCGGACCGTCGCCGTAGATCTCGTAATAGATCTTGACGCCGTCGCGGTCGACAAAACCGCTCTTGCTGGGCAACTTTGCACGCATCGCATCACCCTTTCGACCGGCTGGCTTCGATGCTGCGAACGAGATCGCCGATCCGCCGCAAGGATTGGCGTATCGGCGAGCCCTTCTTCTCGAAACCGAGCAGGTAGAGACTTTCCGCACCGATGAACGCGTTGGCGGCGAAGGCGCCGATTTCCTCTGGCGTCAGCGGGCCCAGGCCGCCGAATTCACGTTCCGCCTTGCGCGCCGCGTCGACGATGAGATCGACCCACTCCATGATCGCAGCGCGAACGACTTTGGCGACTGCAGCATCGGACCAGCTTGCGGCGATCAGTTCCTGCAGGATGCGCACGTAGCCCGAGGCGATGTCGTCGTCGAGATAATCGCAGGCCCGATCCCACTGCTCCGACAGCGTGAGACTTGCGTCGTTGAACATGGCGTTCTGCCGGTCGAGCAGCTGCGCATTCAGGTACTCGAACAGCGCCAGCACCATCCCCTGCTTGGATCCGAAGTGATAGTGGATCTGGCTCAGCGGAATGCCTGCGGCCGCCGCCACGTCGCGAGTCGACAACGCGGCGTAGCCGTTCTGCCGAAGCACCTTCTTGGCCGCTTCGAGCAGCGTCGTGCCGGTCTCAACCTTCTTCGCCCCCTCGCGCGCCATACCTCGTCTTCCAATCTCTGCTGATGAGCCAATTCGAGCTCGCCTTACAGGAATCTCGTGCTCCGCACATCGACCGAACAGCGGACAATCTTCCGGTCGACAGCTGGGGCCAGCATCGCTGGCTGTTGGAGATAGCGACAGGCCTCCGATCGCTCGGAAGCACGTTTCTATAATTCGGTCGACCGACCGAAGTCAACAGCGGCCACGCCGGTCACGAGTTTGTGTTGCGAACCGCCTAACTGTCGAAAGGAGCGCTCTCGGCGCGCTATGGCCATGAACAAGGAGGACGCGCGCGGCTCGAGGCGTCGCGCGCAATGGAATAAGTCGCGGGCCGCCACGTCACACCGATGTGATCGTTTATTCGACGCGAGCCTCCTGATGGAATTTTCCACCACGCACGGAATAACTTTCGATGCCGATCGTCATTCTGACGACGTCGGGACAAGAGCGGAGATAACGAATGTTGCGATTTTTGAAAGCCGGTCTCGGAATGTTCATCTTCCGTGCCGCCCTCACCCTCGTCCTGCCTCCTCTTGTGCTGGCGCACGAAGCCCATCACGTTCCGGCGCCCGCCGAGGCGGTCTCCGCCGGCGCCGAAGCTCTGTTTCTTCGGGAGAACGAAGCCGCGATGACCAGGATGATGGACGGCATGACAGCCAGGCCGGCCGGCAACATCGATCGCGATTTCGTCGCCATGATGGTTCCCCACCATCAGGGCGCAATCGACATGGCTGTGCTCGAGCTGCGCTACGGCAAGAACGAGCAGCTTCGACGGATCGCCCAGGAAATCATCGTCGACCAGATGCAGGAGATCGCGGCCATGCAGCTGGCGATCGGCGAGCAGGTCACGGCCTCCCTCCCCGCACCGACACAGCCCGGCTCTCTACCGCCTGCGGCCGGCCCCGATCACAACAAGAATATGTCGCCCGACGGCGAGAAGTAGGAGACGACGAATGCAGCGTTCATGTCTCACGGGCGGCCTGCTGGCCGCGACGATTCTCGCATCATCAGCTGCGGCCTTTGCCGGTCAGGCGCCAGGGGCAGCATCCGCCCCCGAGATGCCGATGAGCCATCGCGACCGGCTCTATGCAGCGGAGCAATTCTCGAACACGGTGTCCGTCACGGATCCCGTCGACAACAAGCTGCTCGGCGTGATTCGTCTCGGCGACCCGCAACCCGGAAACTTCAGTCCGCTCTACAAGGGGCAGGTTCTGGTCCACGGTATGGGCTTTTCACCTGATCACCACACCCTTGCCGTGGTCTCGATCGGTTCGAATTCGGTGACGTTCATCGACACGGCGAGCAACACGATCAAGCATGTGACCTATGTCGGACGCTCGCCTCACGAAGCCTTCTTCACGCCCGATGGCAAGGAAGTCTGGGTCACGGTGCGCGGCGAGAACTATGTTTCCGTGCTCGATGCGCAGACCTTCGCGGAGAAGACCCGTATCGTGACGCCGAACGGCCCGGGCATGCAGATTTTCTCGCCCGACGGCAAGTACGGCTACATCTGCTCGTCATTCACGCCGGAAACCGACGTCGTCGCGGTTGCCGAGCACACCATCGTCGCCAGAGTGAAGCAGGAGAGTCCGTTCTGTCCGAACATCGCGGCAACGCCCGATGGGCAGCAAGTCTGGTTCACCCTCAAGGACATCGGCAAGACCCAGGTGTTCGCGGCGAAGGCTCCGTTCAACCTGATCAAGACGATCGACACCGGGCCCATCACCAATCATGTCAATTTTGCCCGGACCGCGAAAGGAACATTTGCCTATGTCACGATAGGCGGGACGAACGAAGTGAAGGTGTTCCGCACCGACGATTTCTCGCAGGTCGCCACCATTGCCGTAGGCAAACTGCCGCACGGCGTCTGGCCCTCCGGCGACGGGACCCGCGTCTATGTCGGGCTCGAGAACGACGATGCCCTAACGGCGATCGACACGGCGTCCAATACGGTGGTCGCCACGGTTCCGATCGGTCAGGCGCCGCAAGCAATTGCCTATGTGCCGGACGCCGCCGGTCCGGATGCCCTGCAGAATTTGCAGGCCCTTGGGGTCGCGGGCGAAGTCGCTCACCTCGCCCTGGCTTCGAAATCGGCTGATCCTGCAAAACCGCTGACCAGCGTCTCCCTGTTCGATCAGGGGCTCATTCAGATTCTGCAGGCCGCGGTCACAGGCCTGGAGCCCAGACAGCGCTACGTCCTGGCGCTCGCGGGTCAGGCCGACGGCACGGGTTCGTTGCAGCCGCTGGCAGCGTTCATGACCAATCCGGCCGGTAGCGCGATCGTCAACGCCGTCGGTCCCATTCGTCAAATCGTTCAGCGCCCCGGTCAATCCGAACGGCGCTACCTCGTGATTGCGCCGGGCGAGGCGGCAAAATTCGGAGACGCCGTGCAAGTTCAAACCCCGTGAGCATGCATGTCCGCACCCTGCCTGGCATCGCGTCCGGCCGGAGGCCACCATGAATGACATGCTGCGCCAGATCGAACCATTGATCCCGGCGCTTCGCCGCTACGCGCGGGCGCTGGTGCGGAATGCTGCGACGGCCGACGATCTGGTGCAGGATTGTCTGGAACGCGCCGTGAGCCGCTGGCACCAGCGCCGCGATGGCGATGCCCGCCCCTGGCTGTTTGCTATCCTGCACAATCTCGCGGTCAGCCAGTTCCGCCAACAAGCCACGCGCGGGACGCACGTCGCGCTCGACGCCGCCAACGAGCATGATGTCAGGCAAGACGCGGTGCAGGAAGACAAGCTGATTTATCAGGACGTCATGGACACGCTGGCGCGGCTCCCGGAGGACCAGCGAGCGGTGCTCCTGCTCATTGCGGTCGAGGACCTCACATATGCGGAAGCCTCCAAGGTCCTGAACGTTCCGATCGGAACGGTGATGTCGCGTCTCTCGCGGGCGCGCGAGAGGCTGCAGCAGGAACTGGAAGGAACGACCAAGGACATACAGGCGGGTCCGGCGCAATTGCGGAGCGTGAAATGAACCATCGCCCGATTACTGAAGACGACCTCCACGCTTACATCGACTGCGTCCTTGAACTGGAGCGGCAGGCGGAAGTGGCCAGTTATCTCGAAGGCCATCCGGAGGTGGCGGAACGTGTTTCCGCCTATTCCAGCCAGCGCAAGCTTCTCCGCACCGCGCTGGCTCCCATTGCGGATGAACCCTTGCCGCCGCAGCTGAATCTGGCGCGGATGATCGAGGATCGCCGGCGGCGCGTCGTGCCGAAATGGTGGGCGATCGCAGCCGTGCTCCTGGTCTGCATCGGCGGGCTCGGTGGCTGGGTGATCCGCGGCGCCTTGGAAACCACAGGTCGGGGACTGACGGCTCTCGCCCAGGAGGCCGCCTATTCCTACAGTGTCTATGCGCCCGATCACGTCCGGCCGGTCGAGATCAGGGCAACAGACAGTTCGCAGTTGGTAGAGTGGGTCTCGAACCGCCTGCATCAACCGGTCAAGGTGCCGGATCTGACCGCATCGGGTTATCGGCTGATGGGTGGACGGCTGGTTGCGACATCGCATGGTCCGGCGGCGATGTTCATGTATGACGATGATCGCGGGTCGCGACTGGTCGTGCTGGCGCGCCCCATGCACGAAGATCAGAACGCGCCGATGGCCCCCCATTCAGGCGATGGCGTTTCGGGCTTCGCGTGGGCAGACGACGGCTTGGGTTATAGCCTGGTCGGCCCGTCTGCGTTCGATGCGCTCAAACCGATCGCCGATGAGGCCCGCAAGCAAACGCGCAGCGCCATTTAGGCACCAGCGGCGTTTCGCGCGATGACGTTGCGATAGAAGGATGCGCTGAGTTTCGGCGTCCGACGCTGGCTGTTGAAGTCGACGTGGTAGAGGCCAAACCGCTTCTCCAGCCCGAAGACCCATTCGAAATTATCCATCAGGCTCCACAGGAAATAACCCCGCACCGGCACGCCTTCGGCCGTCGCACGCTGCAGCTGGGCGAGGTAGTTGCGCAGGTACATGATGCGGTCGAGGTCGTAGACCTTGCCGTCGGGAGTCAATCGATCGATGCTGGAGGTGCCGTTCTCGCTGATGTAGATCGTCTCCAGGTTCCAGACCTTCGCCGCAAGCCGCGGCACCCAGTAGGCGGTCTCCGGCGCGATCCTGAGCCACTCGGAACTCATGTGCGGAAACGAGGCCGGAATCGGCAGAATGTCGAACCCCGGCGCATGCGACGCCGCGACCACATAAAACTGCGGCGCATAGATATTCAGGCCGACAAAATCGACCGGCGTTGAAATGATCTTCAGCTCATCGGCGGTATATTTCGGCGCGTTCTTGCCGGCAAAGGCCAA
>Ga0307509_10009439_pt1 | contig 12196 bp, 10 predicted proteins | sample 10_EM_MG_FD_202245 | JGI IMG/M metagenome (GOLD analysis project Ga0307509, IMG submission 202245) | Populus trichocarpa ectomycorrhiza microbial communities from riparian zone in the Pacific Northwest, United States - 10_EM | ecosystem: Host-associated > Plants > Roots > Unclassified | place... | reverse complement strand
AGCGCGGTGAGCACGGACGCGCGGGTGGCCTCGGAGACGCCGCTGCGCCCGTTGAGCACCCGGCTGACCGTGGCCTCGCTGACGCCCGCCTTCTTGGCCACCTCGGCCAGACGTTTGGTCACGGCGGAATCCTACGTCAGTTGGTTGCAAAAACCGAACCCAACCTTGCCGTCATTTCGAATCAGTGCGGCAGTGCTTGCAGATTCCGTCAAAAGCTTCAGCGCGGTGTTTCCGGAATGTTGCACCGAGTATCCGGCCGTCGACGGTCGCCCTGCGCTGAAACGATTAAGTCGTCGCGCTGCGCGACGACAGGACTTACGCCACGGTTACATAACGCCCGGTGAGAGAATCGGCGGCATGGCTCGACGAACCAAGACGGTGACGGCCTGCCCCTGCGGGCGCGGCCTGCCGTACGCCGACTGTTGCGCCCCCGCGCACCGGGGTCACGCGCCGGCCTCGGCCGAGGCGCTGATGCGCTCGCGGTACACCGCGTTCGCGCTGGACGACGACGCGTACGTGCTGCGGTCCTGGCACCCGGACACCCGGCCGGCCGCGATCGAGCCCGACTCGCACCTGCGCTGGGTCGGTTTGGAGATCATCGAGTCGACCGGCGGCGGCGTGTTCGACGCCGAGGGCGTGGTCGAGTTCCGGGCGCACTACCGCGATCACGGCAAGCCCGGCGACATGGTGGAGCGCAGCCGATTCGTCCGGCACGACGGTCAGTGGGTGTACTGGGGTCCGATCCTTACCGACGGCTCGCTCGCCAAGATCTGATCAGGTGTGTTTCCCTGCAAGGGTGGAAAGCAACAGCAGGCCCTTAGAGGACGGCATCGTCCGGGATTTCAAGGTCAATCTCTCGTACGGGAAGTACCTGCACCTCGACGAGATCCTCAACGCGCAGCACCCGGTCAGCGTGCCCGAGCACCACGACGAGCTGCTGTTCATCCTGCAGCACCAGACCTCGGAGCTGTGGCTGAAGCTCGTGCTGCACGAGCTGCGCGCGGTGCAGCGGCAGATCGCCGCCGACGAGCTGCGGCCGGCGCTCAAGGGGCTGGCCCGGGTCAAACACATCCAGCGCACGCTCACCGAGCAGTGGTCGGTGCTGGCCACGCTGACCCCGAGCGAGTACGCCGAGTTCCGCAGCTTCCTCGGCACGTCCTCGGGCTTCCAGTCGTACCAGTACCGCGCGGTCGAGTTCACCCTCGGCAACAAGGACCGCCGGATGCTGTCGATCTTCCACGACGACCCGGCCGCGCTGGCGATGCTGACCGAGGCGCTCGAGGCGCCCAGCGTCTACGACGAGTTCCTGCGGTACCTGGCACGGCACGGCTACCTGGTGCCGGTCGAGTTGCTGCAGCGGGACGTGACCCTGCCGTACGCGTTCAACGAGGACCTGGTTCGAGTTTTCGTTGCGATCTACCAGGACCCGGAGAAGCACTGGGCCGCCTACGAGACCTGCGAGGAGCTGGTCGACCTGGAGGAGAACTTCCAGCTCTGGCGGTTCCGGCACCTCAAGACCGTGGAGCGGACCATCGGCGTCAAGCGCGGCACCGGCGGCTCCAGCGGCGTCGACTTCCTCAAGGCCGCCCTCGACCTGACCTTCTTCCCCGAGCTGTACGCCGTCCGCACGGAGATCGGAGCACCCCGGTGAGCGACGACCTCATCGCCCGCGCCGCCACCCTGGACGCGGCCGACCCGCTCGCCGGGTACCGCGAGCAGTTCCTCACGCCGGACGCCAGCACCAGCAGATCCGGCGACGTGGTGTCGTACCTCGACGGGAACTCGCTGGGCCGGCCGCTCAAGGCGACCGCGGAGCTGATGGAGCGCTTCATCCGGGAGCAGTGGGCCGGCCGGCTCATCCGCGGCTGGACCGACGAATGGATGGAGTGGCCGCTGCGACTCGGTGATCGGCTCGGGCGGGTGGCGCTGGGCGCGGCGGCGGGGCAGACGGTGATCGCCGACTCGACCACGGTGCTGATCTACAAGCTGGCCCGGGCGGCGGTCGCGCTGCGGCCGGGCCGATCGCACATCGTTCTCGATACCGACAATTTCCCCACCGATCGGTACGTGCTGGAGGGAATCGCGGCCGAGCGCGGGCTGGAACTGGTCTGGATTTCCACCGATCCCGCCACCGGTGTCCACCCATCGCAGGTCGCCGACGTCGTCGACGAGCGGACGGCGCTGGTGCTGTTCAGCCATGTCGCGTATCGATCAGGGTGGCTGGCCGACGTCCCGGAGATCACCGGGATCGCACACGCCGCCGGCGCGCTGGCGATGTGGGACCTGTGCCATTCGGTCGGCTCGGTGCCCGTCGAGTTGGACACATGGGATGTCGATCTGGCGGTCGGCTGCACGTACAAGTATCTGAACGGCGGACCGGGGGCGCCTGCCTTCGCGTACGCGAAAAAGGGTCTTTTATCGGAACTCAGGCAGCCGATTCAGGGGTGGATGGGACATCGGGCGTCCTTCGAGATGGGGCCGGGGTACGAGCCGGCCGAGGGCAGCCGGGCGCTGCTGAGCGGCACGCCGGCGATCCTCGCGATGGTGCCGCTGCACGCGAACCTGGACATGCTGGAGGCGGCCGGGGTCGGCGCGGTGCGGGAGAAGTCGTTGCTGCTCACCGGGTACGCGCTGGATCTCGCCGACGAGTTGCTCGCGGCGTACAGCGTCGAGGTGGTCAGCCCGCGCGACCCGCGGCGGCGGGGCGGGCACATCACGCTGCGCAAGCCGGGATTCGAGAAGCTGCTCGATCCGCTGTGGGAGAGCGGGGTCATTCCGGACTACCGGCGGCCGGACGGGCTGCGGATCGGGCCGGCGCCGCTGAGCACCAGTTTCGGGGAGGTGTATCGGGGGCTGTCGGTGCTGCGGTCGCTGCTCGAGAAGTGACCTCGTACGTGGCCGATTCGGTGTGGCGGGATGGCAGGCTCCAATCTCCCGATATTTCCGATAAGTCGGTCACCCGACTTCCCGGGACGCTGCTGCCCGGGCTGATCGACGCCCACGTCCATTCCGGGCTCGTCGACCTCGCCACGGTCCGCGCCGGCGGCATCGCCGGGGTCTGGGACCTCGGCAGCGTCCCGGCCGCCGTGGCCGAGCTGGCCGCCGCCCCGGCCGCACGGAGACTCCCCAAAATCCGGTACGCCGGACCGTTTCTGATCGCTCCGGGCGGCTACCCGAGCGACCGTTCCTGGGCCGCGCCCGGCAGCTGGCGGGAGATCACCTCGCCCGCCCAGGGCCGCGAGGCGGTGGACGAGGCGCACACCCTCGGCGCGTCGCTCATCAAGATCACAGCGCACACCGGCGGCCCACAACTGGATCCGCCGACGATGGCGGCGATCGCCGACGCCGCCCATGACCGACGCCTCGAGGTGGTCGTGCACGCCGAGGGCCCGGGCACCGTCCGGGCCGCCTATGAGGCCGGCGCCGACCTTCTCGCGCACACCCCGTGGACCGAGCCGCTCGACCCCGGCCTGGCCCGCGCCTGCGCCGAGCGGATGCGCTGGATCAGCACGCTGGACATCCACGGCTGGGGCAGGGAAACCCCGGAACTGGTCACGGCCGTCGGCAACCTCCGGCTCTTCCTGGAGTACGGCGGAAGCGTCCGGTACGGCACCGACCTGGGCAACGGCCCGCTGATCCCGGGCGTGAACCCGCGCGAGATCCGGGCCCTGCAGGCGGCCGGCCTCTCCCCCGCCGACGTCCTGGCCGCGATGACCGGCCCCGACCTGACCTGGATACCGGGCGGCCTCGACCTCGATCCGGCCCGGTTCGCCGACTCGCTGGCCACGGCCCGGGTCCTGGACGACTCGGTCCGGCCGCGCCCGGGCGTCCGGCCGGCCTGATCGGGATGACGCCGCCGGGGCGCGCGCGGTCGCGTACAAAGGGACTATGGGTTTGATCGTGGTGTCCGGCGCGACCGGTCGACTGGGCGGACGCGTGGCCCGCCGTCTCGGCGGCGAACCGCGTTTGCTGGTGCGGGATCCCGCGCGCGCCCCGCAGGTGCCGGGCGCCTCGATCGCGGTCGCCTCCTATGGCGACCGCACGGCCCTGCGCGAGGCGCTACGCGGCGCGGAGACCGTGCTGATGGTGTCGGCCGCCGAGACGCCGGAGCGGGTCGCCCAGCATCGCAACTTCGTGGACGCGGCGGCCGCGGCCGGCGTGCGGCACCTGGTCTACACGTCGTTCGCCGGCGCCTCCCCGCACGCGACCTTCACGCTGGCCCGCGACCACTGGGCGACCGAGCAGCACATCCGCGACAGCGGCCTGGCCTGGACGTTCCTGCGCGACAACCTGTACGCCGACTTCCTGCCGTTTCTGGTGGGCGAGGACGGCGTGATCCGCGGCCCGGCCGCCGACGGGCGAGCCGCGGTGGTGGCGCAGGACGACATCGCCGACGCGGCGATCGCGGTGCTGCGCGCCCCCGGGCCGCACGCCGGCCGGACCTACGACCTGACCGGCCCCGAGGCGCTGACCCTGGCCGACGCGGCCGCCATCATCGCCCGGGCTACCGGCCGCGAGGTGCGCTATCACCCCGAAACCCTCGACGAGGCGTACGCGTCGAGAAGGCAGTACGACGCCCCGGACTGGCAGCTCGACGCCTGGGTGAGCACCTACACGGCGATCGCCGCCGGCGAACTGGCCACCGTCACCGCCGACGTGGCCCACCTCACCGGCCACGCAGCGACGGCGCTCGCCGACCTGCTGCGGCGCGGATCCGGGCCGGCGTGACCAGATGGACCACCCACCGGTGCGCCAGCCGTCGGTGTTCTCCTCGCCGAGCTCAGCCTCCGCAAAGCCCGGCCCATACCCGTCCGGGGTGCCGAACACGGCATCGGCCGGCCCGGCCCCTCGCGGCGACTCGGTCACGGCCACCACGTCGTACCGGCTGTGGGTGACGTGCGGCCTTCGTCATCGGGTCAGCCGCCTGGACAGACGTCGTCGCTGCCGCTGTGCACCTGGCACGGCGGGTCCGGGTCCGGAACGCGCTGCAGCTGCCGCTCCCGATCGTCGGCGTGATAGCTCAGCCGGGCCAGCTCGTAGCTGGGCCACATCGCCACGATCGTGACCAGCACGGCGAGCAATGCCGCCCATCGGCGCCCCTTGACGGCGAGCCAGAGGGCGCAGGCCGCCGGCACCGCGATAAGTACCAGCGCCACGACGAGGAATCCCGTGCTGAGCCGGGACACCTCCGTCGAGGTGCGAGCCGGATCCCGGATCAGCGAATCCCAGTGGCTCATGCTGAACAGCCCGTCGAAGCTGACCGAGCTGACCAGGCGCAGCGGCGCGGCGATGAGCACCGCCCCGACCACCACCGCCGCCGCGATCCGCACCGCCCGTAGGCCGCGCCACCACGGCATTGCCCACAGCAGCAGCCAGCCGACCAGGAAGATCCGGGCGTGCACCGCGATCATCGCGGACACGGTCTCCTGGCAACCGTTACGGGCGGCGGCCGAGTCGCAGATCGCCGGATAGCCGGCGGAGGACTCCGCCACCAGGATGCCGACGCTGATCGCCACCGCCGGCGCGAGCACGAGCGTCACCAGCGGCGTGGCGATCCAGCCCCGCAGGTCGCGGCTCCGGTCCCACCCGGGCCTGGGCTCTTCTTCGGTGTCGTTCTCGGCGACCGTCACGGTGCGGAAGGATATCGAGATTCGACCGTCCACATCGCCCGCTCGTCCGCCACCCTAGTACGCCGTCGGGCGTCAGCATGGGGAAGGATGTCGGGGTTCGATCATCCACGCCGGGCCGATCGCCACCGATGACCCGCGGACCGGGTGGCATGCCGGGTTCTTCGCCGTGCCGCATTTTCCCGAGCTGCTGATGGCCGGGCGGGAGCGTGAGTTCTGGGGGGCGTTCCTGCGACGCGCCATGTACGACCCGAGCGCGGCCACCGCCGAGGACATCGACGAGTACGCCGGCTGGGTCGCCCGGCCCGGCGGCCTGCACGCCCTGCTCTCGGTCTATCGCGCCGGGCCGCGGGACGCCGAGCAGAACCGCGCCCAGTTCGCCGAGCCGCTGACCATCCCGGTGCTGGCCGTCGGCGGCGCCGAATACCTCGGCGAGGAGGTCCCGGCCCAGATGCGGCAGGTCGCCACCGACGTGCGGGCGCTCGTGCTGCCCGACTGCGGCCACAACCCGCCGCTCGAGCAGCCCGGCCCGCTCGCCGAGGCATACCTCGACTTCTTCCGCGCCGCCCGATAGCCGCGCCGCCCGATAGCCGCGCCGCCCGATAGCCGCGCCGCCCGATAGCCGCGCCTGGAAGCCGGGCCGCCTGGAGGAACAGGTGGCCCGGAAGCCGGTCAGGCCTTCCAGACGTCCTGGTTCGCCTCGTACATCTCGCGCAGGATCGCCGGGACGTCGTAGGTGAGCTTCCACTGCGGGTAGTGCGCCTCGAAGCGGGACAGGCCGCTGATCCACCACTGGTGGTCGCCGATCCGGTTCTCCTCGACGTAGTCGGTCCTGGCCTCGAGGCCGGTGATCTCGGAGGCCAGCTGGAAGGCCTCGATCACCGAGCAGTTCGAGTGCCGGCCGCCGCCCATGTTGTAGACCTCGGCGATCCGGGGAGCGCGGTAGACCGCCTCGAAGGCGGAGACCAGGTCGCTGGAGTGGATCGCGTCGCGGACCTGCTTACCCTTGTAGCCGTAGATGTGGTACTGCCGCTGCTCCATCACGCAGCGCATCACGTACGCCAGGAAGCCGTGCAGCTCGGCGGCCGAGTGGCCGGGGCCGGTCAGCGTGCCGCCGCGGAAGACGGCGGTCGGCAGGTCGAAGTAGCGGCCGTACTCCTGGACCATCACGTCGGCGGCCACCTTGCTGGCGCCGAAGACCGAGTGCAGGCACTGGTCGATCGACATGGTCTCGTCGATGCCGGCGTACCACTGGTGGTCCTCGGGCAGTTCCCAGCGGGTCTCGTGCTCGATCAGCGGCAGCGAGTTGGGCAGGTCGCCGTAGACCTTGTTGGTCGAGGTGAAGATGAACGGCGCCGACGGGCAGTGCTGGCGGACCGCCTCCAGCATGTTCAGGGTGCCGACCGCGTTCACGTCGAAGTCGGTGAACGGCTCGCGGGCGGCCCAGTCGTGCGAGGGCTGGGCGGCGCAGTGGATGACCAGGCCGACGTTCCGGCCCAGGCCGGCGAAGAGCTTGAGCACCCCGTCGCGGTCGCGGATGTCGACGTCGTGGTGGGTGTACCGCTCGCCGACCTCCTTACGCAGCCGGTCGAGGTTCCACTTGGTGGAGCCGTCCTTGCCGAAGAAGTAGCCGCGCATGTCGTTGTCGACACCGACGACGTCCATGCCGAGCCCGGCGAAATGCCGGACCGACTCGGAGCCGATCAGGCCGGCCGAACCGGTGACGACGACCACACTGCTCATCAAAAGACCTCCGCGAAATCTGCATCGGAACGGGGCTGAGGCTACCCCGTGTATGGCCTTCAGTCCGCTTAAGGGTGGCTGGTGGGGCGGTTGGATGAGGCACGCTCGGTGAGGTCTGGGCGAGTGTTCACCGGCCGATGCTTGGCATGGGCGGCAAATGGGCAGATCCTGAAGTATGACGGAGTCACTTCCGGTCGCGGCCGAGGCATCGACCGCCGTGGCCCAGGACCTCACGCTCGGCGCCGAAGAGGAGCTGCACGTCGTCGACCTGGTTACCCGGGAACTGGTGCCGCGAGCGCCGGAGGTGCTGGCCCGGCTGGGTGACGGCTTCTCGGCCGAGCTGCACCGCTCGGTGGTGGAGACGAACACGCCGGTGGCCACCACGCTGGACGGGCTGCGGGACGGGATCGTCGGCAAACGCCGCGACGCGATCACCGTGGCCGAGTCGCTCGGGCTCGGCCTGGTCGCCGCCGGGACCGTACCGCTGGTCGACCTGGAGTCACTCCCGGTGACCCCGACCTCACGGTACCGGCGGATGCTGGACGACTACCAACTGCTGGCCCGGGAACAACTGATCTGCGGCGCGCAGGTGCACGTCGGGGTGGCCGACCGGGACGAGGCGGTCGCGGTGACCCGGCGGGTGGCGCCCGTGCTGCCCGTGCTGCTCGCGCTGTCCGCCAGCTCGCCCTACTGGATGGGCGAGGACTCCGGCTACGCGAGCGTGCGGTCGCTGGTCTGGATGCGCTGGCCGACCGCCGGCGACCCGGGCGAGCTGCGCTCGGCGGCCGAGCACGACGAGCTGGTCGCCGACCTGATCGCGTCCGGCACGATCACCGACCCGAAGATGGTCTACTTCGACGTCCGGCCGTCGGCGCACCTGCCCACGGTGGAGCTGCGGGTCACCGACTCCAGCCCGGACGTGGACACGGTGGTGCTCATCGCCGGGCTGTTCCGGGCGCTGGTGCTGCGGTCCCTGCAGGATCACCGGGCCGGCCGGCCGATCGCGCGGGTGCGGCCGCCGCTGCATCGGGCGGCGATGTGGCGGGCCGCGCGCTCGGGTCTGGAGGGCGACCTGCTCGACCTGCCCCGGTCGCCGGCGCCGATCCCGGCCGCGGCGGCGGTCGAGCGGCTGATCGGCGACCTGCGGCCGCAGCTCGAGGAGCTGGGCGACTGGGAGCAGGTCTTCGACCTGTCGGTGCGGGCGCTGAGCCGGGGCAGCTCGGCCGCCCGCCAGCGCCGGGCGATGACCCGCCGGGGGCGGATCGCCGACGTGGTCGACCTGGTGGTGGAGGACACCCGGGGCGGGGCCACCGGCATCGCCCGCGTCGGCCCGGGCGACACCGTGCCGGCCGGCCTCTTCCCGTACGCGGGGACCGGGGACGAGGCGTTCCCCGGCGGGGACGTCTCCCCGGCGTACGCGGGAATCTTGAATGTCTTGACCGCCCTCGGCTCGGCCGGCCTGCGTCGTCGCGAGGACGCGCGGGACGACGAGCAGCGCTCCCGGGGCATCACCTTCAGCGTGGCCGGCGAGGCCTCGACCCGGCTGTTCCCGTTCGACCTGGTGCCGCGGATCGTGCCGGCCGAGGACTGGCGGCGGCTGAACGCGGGGCTCGTGCAGCGGGTCCGCGCGCTCGACCGGTTCGTCAGCGACGTCTACGGCGAGCGCGCCGTGGTCCGCGACGGCATCGTCCCCGAGTGGGTGCTCGGCCGATCGCCGGAGCTGCGGCCCAGCGGCGCCCTGGTCGGCCACGACGGCGTGCGCGCACAGGTGGCCGGCGTGGATCTGGTGCGCGACGCCGACGGCAACTGGTGCGTGATCGAGGACAACCTACGGGTGCCGTCCGGGATCGGGTACGCGATGCAGAACCGCCGGCTCACCATGGCGGTGCTGCCCGAACTGCCCCGGCCCGATGGGCTGCTCTCCGTCGAGCCGACGACCGACCTGCTGCTGCGGGCGCTGCGCGAGTCGGCCCGGCCGGCGGCCGGCCACGAGCCGCGGATCGTGGTGCTGAGCGAGGGGCCGGACGACGCGGCCTGGTTCGAGCACCGGATGCTGGCCGAGGAGATGGGCGTGCCGCTGGTCCGCTCGACCGAGCTGTTCGTCGAGGACACCCGGGTCTACCGGCTGCGCTACGGCAAGCGGCACCCGGTCGACGTGATCTACCTGCGGATGGGCGAGGACGCGCTGGTGCACGCGCCGGGGGCGGACGGCATGCCGCTCGGGCCGAGCCTGGTGTCGGCGCTGCACGGCGACACGGTGACGCTGGCGAACGCGCTGGGCAACGGGATCGGCGACGACAAGGCCGTGTACGCCTACGTGCCCCGGCTGATCGAGTACTACCTCGGCGAGAAGCCGCTGCTCGCGGACGTGCCGACGTACCTGTGCGGGATCCCGGAGCAGCGCGACGAGGTGCTGCGCCGGCTCGGCGAGCTGGTCAGCAAGCCGGTGGACGGGTACGGCGGGGACCGGATCGTGATCGGGCCGCACGCCTCGGCCGTCGAGCTGGCCGCGCTGCGCCGGCAGATCGTCGCGACGCCGTACCGCTGGGTGGCGCAGGAGGTCGTCAACCTCTCCACCCACCCGGTCTTCGACGGGCACCAGCTCGCCGCCCGGCACGTGGACCTGCGGGCGTTCGTCTTCACCGGGTCGGCGTCGGTGGTGGCGCCGGCCGCGCTCACCCGGGTCGCCCCGCCCGGCAGCATGATCGTCAACTCCTCGCGAGGCGGCGGTTCCAAGGACACCTGGCTGCTGGAGTAGGGAGAGCCGAATGTGCGGAATCGCCGGTGAGATCCGATTCGACTCGAGCCCGGCGGACGGTGATGCGGTCCGCCGGATGCTGCCGCCGCTGGCGTCGCGCGGCCCGGACGGCGAGGGCTTCCTCGCCCGCGGGCCGGTCGCCTTCGGGCACCGGCGCTTGAAGATCATCGACCTGTCCGAGGCCGGCGCCCAGCCGATGACCGACGAGCTGCTCGGGCTGACCGTCGTCTTCAACGGCTGCGTCTACAACTACCGCGAGCTGCGGGAAGAGCTTTCCGGGTACGGGTACGCGTTCTTCTCCACCTCGGACACGGAAGTGATCCTCAAGGCGTACCACCGCTGGGGGCCGGCCTGCGTACGCCGGTTCCTCGGCATGTTCGCCTTCGCGCTGCTCGAGCACGACTCCGGCCAGGTGGTGCTGGCCCGGGACCGGCTCGGGATCAAGCCGATGTACCTGGCGGCCGGGCCGGGGCGGCTGCGGTTCGCCTCGACGCTGCCGGCGCTGCTCGCGGCCGGGGACGTGGACACCTCGATCGACAAGGTGGCGCTGCATCACTACATGACCTTCCACTCGGTCGTGCCGGCGCCGCGGACGATCCTCGCCGGGGTGCGGAAGCTGCCGCCGGCCACGGTCCGGACCGTACGGCCGGATGGCACCTTCACCGACGAGCGGTACTGGGCCGCGACGTTCGCCCGCGATTCGTCCCTGCTGGCCGAGGACTGGGCCTCGCTCGTCCACGAGAAGCTCGCGGAGGCGGTCGAGCGGCGGATGGTCGCCGACGTGCCGGTCGGGGTGCTGCTCTCCGGCGGGATCGACTCCAGCTACATCGTGGCGCTGCTGGCCGAGCAGGGGCAGCGCGGGCTGACCACGTTCAGCATCGGGTTCGAGGCGGCCGGCGGCGAGAGCGGCGACGAGTTCGCCTACTCCGACCTGATCGCCAAGCGGTTCGGCACCGAGCACCACCAGATCCGGATAGGGCGGGACCGGTTCCTGCCGGCGGTCGACCGGACCGTCGCGGCGATGAGCGAGCCGATGGTCAGCCACGACTGCATCGCCTTCAACCTGCTCAGCGAGGACGTGTCGGCACAGGTCAAGGTCGTCCAGTCGGGGCAGGGCGCGGACGAGATCCTGGCCGGGTACAGCTGGTACCCGCCGCTGGCCGGGGTGCCGCGCGGGCGGGCGGTCGACGCGTACGCGACGGAGTTCTTCGATCGTCCGCACGACGAGCTGGCCCGGCAGCTCGCCCCGGAATGGCTGGCCGGCGAGGATGTGAGCCGCGACTTCGTGGCGGCGAGCTTCGCCCGGCCCGGCGCGGACACGGCGGTGGACGCGGCGCTGCGGATCGACTCCGAGGTGATGCTGGTCGACGACCCGGTGAAGCGGGTGGACAACATGACCATGGCGTACGGGCTGGAGGCGCGCGTGCCGTTCCTCGATCACGAGTTCGTCGAGCTGGCCGCGGCCTGCCCGCCGGAGCTCAAACTGGCGCACGGCGGCAAGGGCGTGCTCAAGGAGGCGGCCCGCGGCTTGGTGCCGGACGAGGTGATCGACCGCCCGAAGGGCTACTTCCCGGTCCCCGGCATCCGCCATCTGGAGGGAACGATGCTCGACCGGGTGCGCGACGCGCTGCTCGCCCCGGAGGCCAGGGCGCGCGGGCTGTTCCGGCCGGAGTACGTGGCGCGGTTGCTGGCCGACCCGAACACGCCGCGGACCACGCTCGGGGCGAACCAGCTGTGGCAGGTCGCCCTGCTGGAGATGTGGTTGCAGGACAAGGGGATCTGAGCTTGGGCGCGCTCGCCGTGGCCAACGGCAGTTGGTCGCCCTCGCTGTCGCCGGACGGCCGCCGCTGCGCCTATCTCTCCGATCGGGGCGGCCGGCCGCAGGTGTGGATCGACGATCGGCTGGTCGACACCGGGCCGGCGCCGGTGGTCGCGGTGTGCTGGTCGACCGTGGGCGATTGGCTGGCCGGTCAGCTGTCGCCGGGCGGGGCGCCGCGGCACGAGGTCTGGATCTTCCGGCCGGACGGGTCGGGGCTCCGCCAGGTGGCCGGGTTCGGCGCGGACACCG
>Ga0307509_10009438_pt1 | contig 12196 bp, 10 predicted proteins | sample 10_EM_MG_FD_202245 | JGI IMG/M metagenome (GOLD analysis project Ga0307509, IMG submission 202245) | Populus trichocarpa ectomycorrhiza microbial communities from riparian zone in the Pacific Northwest, United States - 10_EM | ecosystem: Host-associated > Plants > Roots > Unclassified | place... | reverse complement strand
AATTACCCCTTCAAAATCCTCTGCAGTCCAATTTTGGTGTGCCCTCGCCCAAGCTAGCCTCTTTTGAGCATGCTCTGGTGTCAGCTTCGCTCTTTTCTTAGCTAGCCACTTCTTAATGCCACTCTCTATGAGAGCCCGGTCCACCGTACATAATGAGACATTAGGTGCTAATATCTCCCGCAGCATTTCCCTATTCCAGTCTCTGTGAACCCTTGCCCCCCGCACTAAAGATCTCTTAGCTCTCTGGGAGAGCAGGGGTGGTAGGCCAGAGCGGGGAAGGTTGTCAATTGAGCCCCGCCTCAATGACCGGGCAAGGAAATTTCTGACTGTGGACCATGGACGGCCAACTACCTGGCTAACGGTAGATATTTTTTGAAAAATCTCAAAAAGGCAAGGATCATGCCTTTCTCAACTCGGGTAAGCTCTTTGCGTGAAGTCTTCGGTGCCATGGTTGCTCCTGTTGTGAAAACTCGTTCGGTCTTCTTGGTCGCACGGTTGAGTTGTCTTCGCTTATCGGCCGTTTTCACCAAGACTTTTGCGTAGGTGCTTTAAGTGGGATGCACGGTGGCTGGAACGATGTCGATGGAGATGTAATTTAGACCGAACGCTGGCGGACTGACCCGGGATGTAAATACCGGGATTGCCGACTAATTGTTGAAAGGGTGGTGCATTCATTTGGTGGGAATCTTCATGAAGTAGAGTCTCTCTTTGGCGGGAGTGCCCTGGGCTAGGGGGGGGATGTTGAGCAATCGGGCGATCCATAAGGGGGAGCCTTATTTCATTCGCGAAAGATGGAGCTTGTTGTGCAAAGGCTTCGGCTGGGCAGGAGAAATAGACTGTGAGGACGGAACCGCGTTTGCCGCTTGTGTATACTCGAGTACTAGATCCCGTTTGTGCTCCCTGCTTATATTTAGATTTCAAGCACTATTTTTGCACCTGCCTAGCCTCAGAGGCACCCACAAGAAGGACGATCACAAACATTTTCGAGGAGGTGAGTGCGACGATAACTTGCCTGCCTCCCCCCTCCCCATTGCCCTTTCCTTTCCCGTCTGTCCAGTCCATTCTAATCTCCCCGCGCTTGCGCGAGCCCGCCCAGCAAAGGTTGATCGCAGATATTTAATCGAAGCGGTTTGATCGTGCATGTACGAGCCCGATCCTGGAGATGCCCTCCCTCTGTTCAGTCCCTCCATGTTGCTTCAAATTTGTGTTTCATTTTCGGACGGTGTTCCATCATCCCAGCACACCACCCTTACTTACTTCTCCAAGTCGACTCTAAGCCGCAATTGAGCTACGGAAGAACTTACACGGTTACACCCCCTGCGGAATCATCACTAGCGCGCAGAACTTTACCTTGACCTCAAAAAAATAAAAAATAGAATATGGTACAGGTATCAACTAACCTCAAAATGCTGGAACGACACCCTCAAGACTTTAGCAGTCACAAACTCTGTTTCCCCAGTAACGAGAGGACTAGGATAACTGGAATTCCATACTACACAACAATTTTACTTGTCTCCTGACCCCCTCGTTATTATCTCAGCGTCCTATTCGCCACCCGATTGAAGAGGCTGCTAGAATGCGCACTAGCATCTTCCCAGTCTACCTATAGATGGGCCTCTCGCGTAGGAATGAGCCTTGGAAGCTATATGCACTGCTTTAGAGGTCTTGCAGAGGATATGTTAATTCGTGATATGGGTGGGAACAATCGGGCTAAGGTTGCGGACTGCAGCAACAGGAGTTGTCACATCGGAGATATTGTTTGAGGAAGTTGGGAGCAAAATGCGAGTGATATTTGATGATTTGAGATGGTTGTAATATTCGCCATTTATCTTTGGGAGGGAGCAACTCTGCTGGCTGGAGGCAAGGTAGGTGGTTCTTCTGGGGCACGGCCCCAGCGGTGCCCGAGTAGAAACAAGAGAGCTCAAGTTTTGGTTTCACAAATTCCTAGTCAAATGATTGGGCGCAATACTCGAGTAGGGCAGTTGCAGGGCTGGGCGATGAGCCCCGCTTTTCTTAAACCTAGTGGAACTCTCTCACCCGATCAAAAGCTCTTCAGAACCCCACCCTCCACAGAACTTCAAGCAACGAAAAGCGAAGGATGTCTCGAGCTTTTACCGAAAACATCAATTCTTTCAATGTGTCGAACAACATTTTCCTTACTCCTGCCGATGATGAGTCCAAAATCCTGGCCTGGCTGTCACCCTTAGAGCCCCAGGTGCGTCATCAGGATATTTGCGATCAGCGGGTGAATGGTATAGGGGGCTGGCTACTGGAAACGAAAGAGTTTAGAAGCTGGTACAAGGGTGATGAGAATGGCGAAACTGATCATGCGGCCTTATTCTGCTACGGGAACCCGGGGGTCGGCAAGAGCTACATCTGGTATGAGAGATGATCAGTGCGGAATAAAGAACGATTATCGCTGACAGTTCACCATGGTAGTTCCTTGGTGGTGGACTATTTAGGCGACCAGACCGTCGAGCAGGAAATGGCAGTCACTTGTTTTTACTATGACTTCGCTTCGCGAAGGGACCAGTCTCCAACCAATATGCTCGGCTCTTTGTTAAAACAGCTTCTGAGTGGGTTGGGAGGAATTCCAGGGGAGATAGCACTGAAATTTCAGGGGCAGAAGAAGGTGATTGGTGGCCGGAGACTGCACCTTCCTGATGTTGTGAAAATGTTGGCCGATGTCTCATCCTTACAACGCACATTCATATGTGTTGATGCTCTCGACGAATGTGCTCCAAAGCATCGAGTCGAGGTTCTTGATGCATTGGGAGAAATTCTTCTGAAGTCGCCAAACACGCGAATTTTCATGACTGGAAGGTCACATATCCGGGGGGTGGTTGAGAGGGGACTGGGTGGGAGAGCGACAAGTGTATTGATTAAGCCTAGGGATGACAATATAGTCACATATCTACGCACAAGGCTTAGGCAGGACACAACCCCGGAGGTGATGGATAGTGGGTTGGAGAATGATATTATGAAGAGCGTTCCCGAAGAGATCTCGGAATCGTAAGTAGCATCGGGGGTCCGAGAAACCTTTATAGGTTATGTACCATACTGACAGGTGTAAATGCAGATTCCTACTGGTTTCGCTCAAGGTGGACACAATCCTAGCAGAAACAACAATCCATCGTCGGCGGAACAGGCTCAATGCGATGGGGGATGGGTTAGGGTTGGTAAATGCCTATGGGGCAACCCTGGAACGGATAAAAACTCAAGAAGGGGAGAAAGCAAAACTTGCGATGACCACGTTAATGTGGATATGTTATTCGGAACGACCATTACGGATAGATGAACTGTGTCATGCGCTTGCCGTGGAAATTGGGTCTCCACATTTCAATAACGATAATGTGCCAGCAGCAGACACATTGCTCGCATGCTGCCAAGGACTAGTCACGGTAGACAAGGAAGCCTCGACCGCGCGGTTGATCCACCACACACTCCGCGAGTACCTATCCACTCACCACAACCTTTTCCCTCGAGCCCATTTGATAATGGCAGAAACCTGCTTAACCTACCTAAATTCAGAGCAGGCCAAAGCCCTTCCAGCTAAGCCATGGCCTGACCTCTCAAGCATGCCCTTCCTCAGATATTGTTCGAGGTATTGGGGCACCCATGCAAAAAGGGAACTTTCAGATCATGCAAAATCGCTTGCAATGGGACTATTGGAACAGTATGAGGATCACGTAGCAGGTCACTCACTTTTTGAGCAAACATTAGAACCGAATGATTCACTTCAAGCCGGTGCTCATGATCTGTTCGCCGGACTCCACTGTGTATCCTTCTTCGGGATCGTTGACGTTATGGTTGGCCTGTTAGGAATGGATGGCTGTGATGCCAACCGGAGAGATTCTGCGGGAATGACACCACTGATATGGGCCGTGAGGGGCGGGCAAGAGGAGGCTGTGGACCTATTGCTCGGGCAGGGAGCTGTCGACCCTAACACGCCAGACAATGAGGGCAATACAGCACTTTCTTGGGCTGCAATTATAGGTCACGGGTCCCAAGTGAAGCAACTTTTGAAGAGGGAAGGCGTCACCCCCGACAAGCCAGATAACGAGGGCAGAACACCACTTTGGTGGGCTGCGAGTCGAGGACACGAATTAGTAGTGAAGCAGCTTTTGGGCCGAGAGGCAGTCAACCCCGACAAGTCTGATAACCATGGTGCCACACCCCTCGGCGAGGCTTCGGCTAGTGGGCATGAGCGGGTGGTAAAACAACTTTTGGACCGGAAAGACCTCAACCCCAACAAACCAGACAACGAGGGCAATACACCACTTTCGTGGGCGGCGAATAACGGGCACGAGTCAGTGGTGAAGCAATTCTTGGACCGGCAAGACGTCAACCCCGACAAGCCAGATAATGAGGGTAGAACACCACTTTTGTGGGCCGCGAGTAAAGGACACGAATTAGTAGTGAAGCAACTTTTGGGCCGGGAAGACGTCAACCCCGACAAGCCAGATAACCGTGGTGTTACACCCCTCGGTGAGGCTTCGGCTGGTGGGCATCAGCGGGTGGTGAGGCAACTTTTAGGCCGGGAAGGGGTCAACCCCGGCAAGCCAAACAAAGAGGGCGTAACACCACTTTTGTGGGCTGCGTATAAAGGACACGAGTCAGTGGTGAAGCAACTTTTGGACCGGGAAGACGTCAATCCCGATAAGCCAAACAACAAGGGCGAGACACCACTTTCGTGGGCTGCGAGCGAAGGACACGAGTCAGTGGTGAAGCAACTTTTGAACCAAGACGTCAACCCCGACAAGCCAGACAATAAGGGCAGAACACCACTTTTGTGGGCTGCGAGTAAAGGACACGAATTAGTAGTGAATCAACTTTTGGGCCGAGAAGACATTAACCCCGACAAGCCAGACAACGAGGGCGGAACACCACTTTCGTGGGCTGCGAGTCAAGGACACGAATCAGTGGTGAAGCAACTTTTGGGCCGAGAAGACATTAACCCCGACAAGCCAGATGGCGAGGGCAGAACACCACTTTGGTGCGCTGCGAGTAAAGGACATGAGTCAGTGGTGAAGCAATTTTTGGACCGAGAAGACATTAACCCCGACAAGCCAGATAACTTTGGTGTTACACCCCTCGGCGAGGTTTCGGCTGGCGGGCATGAGCGAGTGGTGAGGCAACTTTTGGACCGGGAAGAGGTCAACCCGGACAGGGCAGATAACGGGGGTGGAACACCACTTTGGTGGGCCGCGAGTAAAGGACACGAATTAGTAGTGAAGCAACTTTTGGGCCGGGAAGACGTCAACCCCGACAAGCCAGATAACCTTGGTGTTACACCCCTCGGCGAGGCTTCGGCTAGTGGGCATGAGCGAGTGGTGAGGCAACTTTTGGACAGGGAAGACGTCAACCCCGACAAACCAAACAACGACGGCGAAACACCACTTTGGTCGGCTGCGAGCGAAGGACACAAGTCCGTGGTGAAGCAACTTTTGGGACGAGAAGATATCAACTTCGACAAGCCAGATAACAAGGGCAATACACCACTTTCACGGGCCTCAATTAATGGGCACGAGTCAGTGGTCAGGCAACTTTTGGACCGTGGAGACGTCACCCCCAACTAGCCAGACAACATTACACCCCTCTTAGGGCCTGTAATTGGTGGGCAAGAGCCAGTGTTGACCGGGCGCCCCTCATCTCTGACTGCCAGGACTAGCCCCCACTTTCGTGGGCTACGATTTGAGGGCACGAGGCAGTGGTTCAGCAAAGCCTTGGCGGGAAAGACGCCAAACCTGACGAATAAGGCTGAAAGGAAAGGACTTCTCTCTGGCAGACTGTTCAGGAGGGGCGCAAAGTAATAGCGAGCCAACTGTTGGGCCGCTGGATAACTCTTGCTTGCCCCACGGAAATCGCCACACACTGGCAATGATACCGTTCTCCCCTACGCCTGCTAAAGGACATAACGGACCGCTGGATTTACCGCAAGCTTGAACCTACAACCATAGTCTCTTTTGAGGTCAATAAGTTTAGGCCTTCCTCATCTGCTTTGACTCTCTGGCTGCCGATATGTACTATCCTAGCAGCGTGCTTACCGTCGTATTCCATTCTCTTGTTTTCATCCCTCCTCTACCTCACATCCTGGCCCCGGATCCTACGGTACAGCCACACCTTCTTTGCTTCCTTCATTCTTTCCATTCCTTTTGGTTTAACCCACATTCCTGGCTTCGAAAATTCGCGCAAAGCATTGGGTTCCTGCGTCTCTGCAGAGTGTGCACCATATGTATAGTTAGCTCATACATTTCAGATGTTTAATAATGTGTAGACTTTTTAGTTTCCCTTCTGGACGTTTGGCATATAGAAGCGGGGGGTGTTGCGCTTTGCCTCTGAGTTTATACATTTTATTCTAATTACTTTTTCAGTGAACTGCTCTCTCGTCATAGACACCTTTTTTCCTGTCTTGCACTTTTTCTTATGTCCTATCGCTTGAACTATTTCTTTCACCTTGTTTTCTTCGTGTAAATGATGCGGTAGATGCGGCAATGAGGATAGCATTCCCTACAGGTATAGTACAAGCTACCAATACTTCTCAGGTGACGACTCAAGTGTGCCGCTGTATTGATTGCTCCACCGATCTCTTCGCTTAAATAGGGCACCGCTCATTTTTTTCCCCGGTTTTTTCGCACAGCGTGAGACTCTCGAGTTGCGGGAATGGGTAAGTCTTTCTGGTCTGGTCTCCTGGGCGGATACAGTGCCCGCAGTGCCAGAATCTCCCGACGCTAGAACAGACTATAATCAGAACTGGGGTACGCCCCCCGATGGGATGGGGTAGAGACTCGAATGATGCGAAGTCGCGGTTTTTTACCATAGTGCTGCACAATTTGATACCGGGGTAATTCGTCCGTCCTTTTTACAAAACCTCTCTAGGTTTGGCGGGGTTTATTTTGAACCTCTAGTGGTCTTGATACTAGTCTCTCCATCCACCGAGAAACGGTACAACTGATGGTCGAACACGTTGTAGAGGACTTTCATGAGTTTTAGATTATGAGTTCACGAGGTAGCCCTCGCAAGCACGGAATGAATGGATTTCAGAGCTACGGCCCCAGATTACAAGGGGAAATGCATGAGTGTCAGGCTTCACTCGCGCTCACACAGAAGCTTGCAATCATGGGGGTGCATCCTGTGCTTGATACTAACACTTCTGAGGTGTTGACTAAGCGCTTCCCACGGGTTGTGATTCTCTTTATGCTTGGTTTTGCGATATGTTTGGTGTCGTCCGTGGGCTTTTTTTATACCTGAGTATACGATGCCCTGTATTTGCTCGAGCTTTCGGAACTAGGTACTAGGAAAAGCAGTGCGTTGTCTCTGATGTGAAACCAGGTGGATCATTGTTGTTCCGGAGATATTACGCGAGATAACGGAGATGCTGTACGAGTATTGCGTGCGCGCTCCGCTCGGCCCTGAACCCGGCAGGCCAAAAGAAGCTCTCGGTTTTTCTATGGGAATTGTGGATTACCATCGGCCATCAGATAGAGGGTCGGAATCCACTCGCCAGATTTTCGAATGCAAGGCGAAGCGATACAGGGGTTCAGGAAGCGAGCACCAACTGTGATGGATCTTTTCATTTAGTCACCTCTCTCCTTCTTACCCCACGGCATCTCATTTCTTCACTCCGCCCCTTAGTCCGTCGGAGGGCCAGGAAGATGTGTAGAATAAATCACAGTTAACCACCCTGGTAGTTAGGCTCCAGCAAATAAAAAATACTTTCTAAATGGGGTTGTTTCTCCGCCCAGGCACACAAAGGACTAATGGATAAAGAATTTATCGCTTCCAGAATACTAGTCTTGTAACCTCGGGTAAGGCTTCGCTTCATCAATTTAATTATGGATAATGCTAGGGCTGGTCTGTTGTCAGGGTGAAGAAGAGTGACAATTCGTGATGTCTGGAGGATTCGCCATTGATCTTTAGGAGGGAGTAACTCGGCTGGCTGGAGGCAAGCTGGGTGGTTCTTCTGGGGCACGGTCCCAGCGGTGCCCGAGTAGAAATAAGAGAGCTTACAAGTAGGTTTTGGTTTCACAAAGTCTTGGTCGATTGATTAGGCGCAATAAGGCAAAGTCAGTTGGAGGGCTGGGCGATGAGCCCCCCTTTTCCTAAACTTAGTGGAACTCTCTCACCTGATCTAAAGTTCTTCAGCACCTTATTCTCCACAGAACTCCAAGCAACGAAAAGCGAAGGATGTCTCGAGCTTTTACCGAAAACATCAATTCTTTCAATGTGTCTAATACCATTTTCCTTACTCCTGCCGATGATGAGTCCAAAATCCTGGCCTGGTTGTCACCCTTAGAGGCGCATGTGCGACATCAGGATATTTGCGATCAACGGGTGGACGGTATAGGGAACTGGCTACTAGAAACGAAAGAGTTCAGAAGCTGGTATAATGGTAGTGAGAATCGTGGATCCGATCACACGGCCTTGTTCTGTTATGGTGACCCGGGGGTCGGCAAGAGCTACATGTGGTACGAGAGACTGTCAGCGGGTGACAAGGGATATTATTGCTGACAGGTCGTCGTGGTAGTTCCGTGGTTGTAGACTATCTAGGTGACCAGGCCATAGCACAAGATATGGTGGTCGCTTGTTTTTACTTCGACTTTGCTTCCCGAGAAGCGCAGACTCCGACAAATATGCTCGGCTCCCTACTCAAGCAGCTTCTGAGTGGGTTAGGAGTAATTCCTGTGGAAATCGTGGAGAAATTTCGGGGCAGAAGAGGGTGATTGGTGGGCGGAGGCTGAAACTCTCTGATATTGTGAAAATGTGCGCGACTGTCACATCTTTTCGACCCACATTTATCTGCGTTGACGCTCTCGATGAATGTGTTCCAAGGCATCGGCTGGAGGTTCTTGATGCATTCGGACAAATTCTCCACAAGTCGCCAAGCACACGAATGTTCATGACTGGAAGGTCACATATCCGGGGAGAAGTTGAGAGGGGATTAGGTGAGAGAGCAATAAGTATATCCATAGTGTCAAGACAAGACGATATAGGCACATATCTGCGCGCGAGGTTGAGGAAGGACACAACTCCAGACGCAATGGATGGTTTCCTAGAAAATGATATTATGAAGAACGTTCTAGAAAAGATCTCTGAAACGTATGTGCCAGTGGAGGGACCAGAAAGCCCCTGTGAGTTGTATACTGATACGTGAAAATACAGATTCCTGCGGGCTTCGCTCAAAGTCGAAACAATCCTGAGAGAAACGACCGTCCATCGGAGGCGAAACAGGCTCAATGCGATGGGAGAGGGGTTAGGACTGGGAGATGCATACGAGACAACACTTCAACGGATCAATGCTGAAGAAGGGGAGAAAGCAAAACTTGCCATGGCCACGTTGATGTGGATATGTCATTCCGAACGGCCATTAGGGGTAGACGAACTGTGTCATGTCCTAGCTGTGGAAATTGGATCAACACATTTCAATAATGATAATGTGCCCGGGACAGAGACGCTGCTCACCTGCTGTCAAGGACTGGTCACATTTGATCTGGAAGCCTCGACCGCCTGGTTGATCCACCACACACCCCGCGAGTACCTTTGTGCTCATTGCAACCTTTTCCCCAAAGCTGATTTGGAGATGGCTGAAACCTGCCTGACATATCTGAATTCAGACCAGGCCAGGGCCCTTCCGGCCGCTACCCAACCTGACCTCTCAAGCATGCCCTTCCTCAAATACTGTTCGCGATATTGGGGCATCCATGCAAAGAGAGAAATTTCAGATCACGCGAAATCGCTTGCCATGGGACTCTTGGGCCAATACGAGAACCACGTAGCCGCTAGCTTACATTTTGAGCAAATATTGGATCCGGATGAAGATTCACCGGAGGCCAATGCTCCTCGGCTCTTCGGTGGACTACACTGTGCCTTTTTTTTCGGGATTGTTGATGTTATGACCGGCTTGTTGGGAATGAGTGGCTGCGATGCCAACCCAGGAGATCCTGCGGGTATGACTCCACTGGCATGGGCCGCGAGGGGTAAACAAGAGGAGGCGGTGGAACCATTGCTGGGACTGGAAACCGTCGACCCCAACAAGCCAGACAACAGAGGCAATACACCACTTTTGTGGGCTGCCCAAAAGGGGTACATGTCTGTGGTGAAGCGACTTTTGGACCGAGAAGACGTCAACCCTGACCAGGCAGACAGCGAGGGCCATACACCCCTCCTCGTGGCTGCAGATTCTGGGCATGAGTCAGTGGTAAAGCAACTTTTGGACCAGGAGGATGTTAAACCCGACAAACCAGACAACAAGGGCTACACACCACTCTTATGCGCTGCAGACAAAGGGCACCAGTCAGTGGTGAAGCAACTCTTGGACCGAGAAGACGTTAACCCCGACAGGCCAGATAACGAGGGCTATACACCACTCTTATGCGCTGCAAGTAAAGGGCATGAGTCAGTGGTGAAGCAACTCTTGGACCGGCAAGACGTTAACCCCGATAAGCCAGACAACAAGGGCTATACGCCACTCTTATGCGCTGCAGACAACGGGCACGAGTCAGTGGTAAAGCAACTCTTGGACCGGCAAGACATTAGCCCTGACAGGCCAGATAACGAGGGCTATACACCACTCTTATGCGCTGCAAGTAAAGGGTACGGGTCGGTGGTGAAGCAACTCTTGGACCGGCAAGACGTCAACCCCGATAAGCCAGACAATAAGGGCAAGGCACCACTTTTGTGGGCGGCAATTAGTGGGCATGTGTCAGTGGTAAGGCAACTCTTGAACCATAAAGACGTCAACCCCGACAAGCCAGACAATGAGGGCTATACACCACTCTTATTCGCTGCAAGTAAAGGGCACGAGTCAGTGGTAAAGCAACTCTTGGACCGGCAAGACGTCAGCCCCGATAAGCCAGACAATAAGGGTATGACGCCACTTTCGTGGGCGGCGAATAATGGGCACGAGTCAGTGGTGCGGAAACTTTTAGACCGGGAAGACGTCAACCCCGACAAGCCCGACAACGAGGGTAATACACCCCTCTCCCATGCAGCATCTTGGGGGCATGAGCCAGTGCTGAAACAACTTTTGCGTCGGGAGGATGTCAACCCCGGCGCGCGAGACAATCAGGGCTATGCACCACTTTCGTGGGCTGCTGGCGAGGGGCACGAGTTCGTAGTAAAGCAACTTTTAGACCGGCAAGACGTCAGCCCCGATAAGCCAGACAATAAGGGTAGGACACCACTTTCGTGGGCGGCGGGCAAAGGGCACGAGTCAGTGGTGAAGCAACTTTTGGACCGGGAAGACGCTTACCCCACCCGGCCAGACAAAAATGGTCACATATCAGTCTGGCATGCGTCTGCAAATGGACATGAAGTAGTGAATCTACTTCAAGCCTGGCAACCTCCAATCCCAGCCTAGTTTGCGGTCGAGGAGCTCCAGGCCCCTTTGCCCCCTTCGAGTTTTTGACCGCGGCTAACTTATCTACTATTCCCATATCGTCCCCACGCCCCCCCCTTCATAGTCCCCTCGTCCCTCCTCCCCACGTCTTCCCCGGGCCTCCAGAGCCTACCCTATGGTACTGGCCTCTTTTCCACAACCTACTCTTTCTTTCCCTTCTGTGCAAGCCCTATTCCCGAGCTTGCTAATTCTCTAGGTGTTCAATTTGTCACGTTTCCCGAAAAATGGGCACATGTGTAGTTACCAGAAACCTCCCGGGTATTTCGTATCACGTTCAAGCGAAGAATCTCTAGTCACTGTTACTAGCGGTTGGGAGAAGGTTGAAGGACTGTATTTTCCTCCTTTATATTCTCTCTTAGAACTTTTTTTTCGTTTCATTGATCCTGGTTCTAACTTCCCAATATAGACTCCCCCTTTTATGTACAGTATGATCCCTTCTTTTCACTTATTTTACGCCCTTGATCCTTTCCTTTCTCCTCTGAATAATGCATTGATATTGCCGTTTGTATAGTACAGTTAGGTTAGTTTACCACCCAAATTACTCCTCGTCCAGTGTTCCCAAGCGGCTAGTCCGGACCATAGTCCGGACCATGGGTCGGCAGTCCGGTCAGTCCGGCCATGGTTTTGAGAAGCCTGGGTCAGTCCGGCTTAAATTTGTTGAAATTCTGTTATATTTCCTATGTGCATTTCATAACACTACCGGGTAATCTTTTACTTAGTTTGTGTTTCGGCTCCACCTGTACAACGCTTTCAATAAAACACCATAATATATATCTTAGCTGTAGTAATGTAAGCGGT
>Ga0307509_10009437_pt1 | contig 12196 bp, 6 predicted proteins | sample 10_EM_MG_FD_202245 | JGI IMG/M metagenome (GOLD analysis project Ga0307509, IMG submission 202245) | Populus trichocarpa ectomycorrhiza microbial communities from riparian zone in the Pacific Northwest, United States - 10_EM | ecosystem: Host-associated > Plants > Roots > Unclassified | place... | reverse complement strand
CCGATGCTTTTCCGAATGCGAAACGAGGATGAGGTGCTGAAGTTACTAACCGAAGCGTTCCCCGACAGGACCACACAATCGAGACGGAAAGGTACTTCGCAAAGGGCTTGGAAAGCTCAGCGCCGACGGTGAGCGAAGAGGACAGAATGCCGACCGTGCAAAACCTAAGCGAGGTGCAAAGGAAGTGCGGGGTAAGGGGGAGAACCGAACTTCATGAGCGGGAGTCAACGATGAACAGGAACAAGAACCCCGTGGAGGAGGGGGTAGACCCCAGAGTGAGAGGAGGGGTTGTAGCATCGTTCCCCTAGGCAGAAGCCACCAAGGAGGAGGAGAGGGGGTGGTGGTGGATCCCACGATGATTTCCCTGGTGTTGAGATTTCAATCGCCGGAGGTGTAGGGGAGATGGTTCGTCGTAACTACTGTGACTGAGTCTCCTCCTTATGTAGACTCATCATGCCAACAACCCTAACCCCGGGTGACTCATAACTTGAGTCACGCAGTCCCATAACTCATAACCAGTCATACCCGAAATCTATCAGATGACTCCTATGAGTCACTGCCCAATATACCGTAAACCAATCATATAACCTAACCCAAGTCAGGTGCGCAAAGCGCCTCACCTGAGTGAGACTCAAGACTCATAATATGAGTCCCACGCGCTAGTCATTACATCATTATGACTCACAATCATGAGTCATAGAAACATCAACCAATCATAACATAACTATGACACACAAGTGCTAGTCATGTGAGACATATAAGTCAACTAACTGCATAGCGTGAAACATGAACACACCTAATGACTAATAAATATTAGTCCTGTGAAATCTGCCTTGCTTACTCAGCATTTGTGACACTTAATCATCATTGTAGATAAAATGAAGTCAGAGTGGACAGGGTGGCTGATCAAAAACTGATTGCATTAACGGGTAAGTATTCTGTTTCATCAATGAAATCTTAGCCACGCAAAGATTTCTTCCTTATAATTCACTAGTAAAGACTAGGCCGTATTGGTGACAAATAGTAATACAACACGGTGTCGCCATAAAAATTCCTGAAACCATCCTGAAGAAAAAACAAGAGTGCCGCTAGAAGCTCAGGATAGGTACTTCCCCATAGGTCTTTTGCCTTTCTCCGAAAGCATCCATCCCTTACCGACCTTCCCTCGCCTCTCCTCTTCAAAAAGCATCAAATAATCTTTTCTCCATTTCCGGCTATTGACAATTACACACCACTGTGCCGTCACAATATGAATTATCTCCACCAGCCTACTCATTTCTCATTTGCATATTTTCTGGCTGCCTCTATCGCCCAATCATGCTCTTCGGTATCTGAACCAAGGCGGAAGCTTCCTCAAGTGTCGGAGGTCTTATTTTAATCACCGTATTTAGCTGAGTATTGGGTACACGATAGTACTCCATCCAGCTCAACACCTCTATTTTTCTCCATCGCGTATAACTTCTTTCCACTTGCTGACAAGGTTCAGTCTGCATCTCGACACTTTAGTAAACTGTTATATATGTTGTGGAACACACCTTTTACCTGTCGCTGCAATTTATGCACCTCAAGTTTTCTCGGCTTAGGACCCCTCTGTACTCTTTGTTCACTCTCATTATTCTCCTTCAGCAGTCCTAATGGTCTTCTAGCTGCCAGCATTGTCCCTAAGGATTATTCGGTGTTTCTTTCTTTCTTTTTTGGACTTTTGAGTTGTTTGCTAAGTGATCAGGTGTTTACTCATACTCTGGTGATTGAGCAGATGTTGTTTTTAGGTCTTCTGCCAAGCTCCTAAATAGGATAGTGTTGCCAGCCACCTCCTTGGCAACAGTCTCTATCTACAGAGAGTCTACTCGTAGTGTGGTGACGTTTGTGAAATGGACTGGGCTTGCATGGTGGCGGCAAGGGACGTGCGTAGTGTCACATAAGAGCCCAAAAAGGATTTAATTTAACATATGCGGCAAGACAAGATACATAATTAATTAATGTTATATTATAATATAATCAAAGTAGCGAGGAAAAAAAAATTAAAAATTAAAAATTAAACAATTAAAAAAAATTAAGAATTAAGAATTAAGAATTAAAAGTTAAAAGTTAAGAGTTAAAAGTGAAAATTATTTCCTCCTTCATCTTCGATACAAGCTCTCATTCGTTCTGGCATTGAATCAATATGATGATTGATTCGCTCTTGTGGGTAGTGATTTCTAGCCTATAGAGTATTACATAAAAATATAAAATAAATAAAGAAAAGTAAAGTAAATTAGAATTAGAATTAAAATAAAATAAAATAAAAGTCATTCAAGGAAAAGTAGTTACCTCTTCACGAACTTCACGAATCTGACGAGTAGTCATTCGAGCACCAATTCTTTCTTGTAAAATATCCTTCAACTCCGTCCAGATGGTCTCAATAGGATTCAAATCTGGTGAGTTAGCAGGCCAGATGAGTTTCCTAAAACCTAGCAGTTCACGAGGGATATTGTGATAATGGTGGACATGTGCGGGAGCATTGTCCTCCATTACCACAATATCCCTATCCGGAAACTCTATGATTGCCCGGCTAGTCATGCGATAAAGAAGAAGGGTTAGAATGCACTCCCGGTATATATACCAGTCGATCCCCCCTTTGCTATCAACCTTCCAGGTTTTTAAGGCCCTGTCTGGAAATGGGATTGGTAATCCCAAAGAGCTGGCATTTGTATTTGCTGCTAGCTCATATGAATACACTCTTTGGAGAGCAACAAGAGCTGGCTTTTACTGGTTTGTAGTCTCATATGGTGTAGCATATAAATGATAGGAAAGTTCGTGACCTCGTATATAATTTATAATTTATTAGTATTAAACATTATGTACATATTAAAAATAAAATAATTAAAATATAAAATTGTAATAAACAAGAAGTTTAAATATAAATAATAATTATATAATAATTAATTAAACTTATACTTGTACATACCAGATTGGCCATAGAGAATTGCACCCCAAAACATCACCATTGCCCCTTGGGCAAACTTGCGATCAATATTCTGTGGCCGATAGACCTCCCCTGCCCGACGAAGGACCCCACAAGCTTGACGAGCACGTAGACACCCAGTCTCAAAATAGGATTCATCGGTGAAGATGATATTCCTCCAATTGTAATTTTGATAGTGATGGCAAAAGGCAAGTCTCCTTGCCTTTTGTTCAGGATTAAGCGTTGGTTTTTTCACTGGCTTTTCGCGATAAATTTTATTTTCCTGTAGTACATTTGAGATAGTCTGTCTGCTAACATTTAGTTGAGCTGTTTATTTAATTTTTAATTATTAGTTACACTTGTAAGCTTAAACATTTAAAATATAAATTAAATTAAATTAAAATAAATAAATAAAATAATATAAAAAGAGAGTACCTGCTTCTGCCAACTGTGTAAAAGTCATACGACAGTGGTCTCCATCTTGTAGAGTTACCTCCACAAGATGGTCCTTTTGTGCCTGTGTTAAGGCCTCATTCGAACCTTTAATAGCATTTGGTAGTGGGGCGAGATTCTCATCAGCAAAGAGATCTGGATTCTGGCTTTCACTTGCTCGCTGACGTCCTTTTCGGATGATATTTGAACAGGTACTAATAAGCACCCCTGTCTTTGCTGAAATCTCCTGCAAACTCTTCTTTTGTGGCTCATCTAGTATTGCATACCCCATGATCTGCCCTCGTTTGGCCATGGAAGTTGTTGGGCCCCTTGGTGTTGACATTTTGGTGTACCGCTGACTGGTATTCCTTATTTTAAGAATTGGACATGATATATTCTACGAGATCCCCTATTCTTGTTTTTATTTTAATAATACCCCTATTTACACTAATTATCTCCTAGTCCTATTCTGGTTCGACTTGGCCTCTCTGCACCCCTGTGCGCCACCATGCAAGCCCGGTCCATTTCACTAACATCACGACACGACGAGTACGGTATGATAACTGGGGAGTATCAAAAGGCCTATTTTAGACTACGGGCACCGTCCAACCTTAAGTGACGCACTTTCTTGGCAAAAAAACCGGATAACACCAAAAAATACGGTACATGAGGCCATTGTTCGACTTGATTATTAAGCAAATTCTTGGCATTTTTGCTTGTGTTTTCACGACTTTTTTGACCGATTGTTGGGATTTTTCCATGTGTAAGAGTCAGGAAATTCACAAAACTTATCTTTAATGACCGAAATGCACAAACTATACCCAAAAAGGCAAATAGAATTTGCCTTTTTGGGACTAGTTCACTGTCTCACTTCCGAAATATGAGTGACTTGGCCCATTTTTGCCTACATTTTGCAGGTGGCCATTATTGGAGGACCCCATACAAAATGACCCAACTTCAAACCCAAAGATGAAGGTCTTCCAGTTCATATTTTCAGAAATTAAAATCGTAGATCAATGCAGGAGGTGTTTAGCTACATTTCTACAATCTTAAAATCAAAAAAAAACTTTCTTTTTGGTAGTGATCGTTCAACTTGAAACCAGTTGATTATTTTTCCCTTCCATGAACAGGTTTATCGTGACCGGAACCATACTCTATTTTTTATTCCTTCAGTCTGGATTTCTGGTACCTGCCATGACAAGAATTTTTCCACTGTTGCGACCTGTTTTCTAACCACCCCTTTCCTCCCTCCCTCCCTTTCCTCCCCACAGAACGACCCTCCATTAACTTTGCCTCGAAGCGTTTCTCTCTCTATTTGCAAGTGCGTGCCTTGGCCACCCCGTCGCATACCTACCCCGACGCCCCCCCTCTAGCCCCCTCGTCGCCCACCATCGATACCGTCCCCGCTCTCCACCTTGTCACCACAAACGTTCACAAGTATGCCCTTTTCTTCTTTTTTTTTTATCTGTCCCCGTTACTGACCTGACCGTTCCTTTCCAGTGCCTCTTAATCTCTTCAACCTTGGCGATGAGTTCTTCGAGTCGTGCCTGAGAACCTCCGGGCAATCCGGTAACCAGTTGCCGATCTCATCAGTCTCGACCCTCGTCTCACCTACTGCCTTCACGTCCGACAAGCTCGACATCAACGGGGGCGGCGTCGTCGCTCGCTCCTCCCGTCTCACCAACCGTTACCCCACCGCATATAAAGACTTCTTCGGCACGCCTAGCGGGGCTCCCTGCATCTATAAGTCGGGTCCTGCCTGGCCGGAACGCAAGGGTCCCCAAGCGCAGCGCTACATCCGCGAGGCGCGCCCTGTCTACTGCCACCCCATCGCAGGCGACTGGCTCAAGATCGGTACCGACATCTACCAGGCCCTCGATGCTCTCGGCGTCAAGTGGACCTCGATCGATCCCGTCGCCTTCGCCGACGCCGGGGAGAAGACGCCGTTTTGCCCGCTCCTGATGTGGATCGGCGTGAAGCACGAGACGCTCGCCTTCGAGGCTGCAGTGACTGCCGCCGGCACCGTCAAGGACATCCTCCGCCAAGCCGGCTTCCCCAAGATTGAGGTCGCTTTCCGCGAGTCGGAGGTGACGCGCTCTGTGGGTGGCCCGAAGCTCCTCTCCTTCGACCCCCTTGTCGACCCCATCCCCGAGTTCCGCAAGGCCTTCACGCCCACGCTCGGCCTCTCCATCGCCCCGCTCAGGGCGCCCCACTATGAGGGCACCGGCGCGCTCTATTTCCGCCTCGGCCGTGACGACGACCGCGTCGCCCTCCTCACCGCTGCCCACGTCGCTCGCCCGCCTCCCGTGTTTGCCAACACGGGCATGTCGCGCAAGGGCACCAGCCAGCCCCGCGAGGAGATCGTCGCGCTGGGCAGCATGGGCTACCGGAACGCGACAAACGCCATGATGGCCACAATCGGCAGCCTCGCTCGCTCCGTCGCCGTGTGGAAGAAGGTTGTTGAGAGGCTGGGCGAGCCCGTCGACGGCGAGAAGGCGGCCGTCACCAAGAAGCGCCTAGAGAACCAGCGCGAGGTGGAGAAGGCGACCGGGATGATCGACTCCTTGAACAAGCTCCACGACGAGGTTACCAAGCTCAGGACGAACCCGGACCAGCGCGTCATCGGCTGCGTCCTCCACGCGGAACCCATCGTGATCTCTGACGGACCCCACGGGTTTACGCGTGACTGGGCCTTTGTCCAACTCTACAAGGAGAAGATAGACTGGGCCACCTTCCAGGGAAACAAGGTCTACGTCGGTACGTTTCTTCCCCACCCGCCGTTTCCGTTTCCGTTTTTTTTTTTTGGCTGACTAGTGTGATCCTGCAGGTGGCGAACTCTCGCCGTCCGACTTCGGCGAGCTCTTGTTCCCGCAGCCCGAGGACCAGGCGGACTACGAGTACCCGGACGATGGGCTCCTCCAGGCCTTTGGCGTCGTCAAGGATCACGAGATGCGCCATCCCCAGCACCTCGACGCGGACGGCGAGAAGGCACTGTTGGTGGTGAAGAACGGCCTGACCACGGGCACCACCATCGGCCGCGCCAATGGGCTGGACTCGTTCACTCGCGTCTATAACGACTACAGCATCGAGAGCACGTCCGTCGAGACCGCCGTCCTGCCCTACAACAAGCAGCGCGGCCCCTTCTCCGCCCGGGGGGATTCGGGCTCCATCATCCTCGACAGGTCCGGTCGCATCGTCGCCTTGCTCACCGGCGGCGGCGGCTCGACCGACGAGACCGACATAACCTACGGGACCCCGTACTGGTGGCTCGAGGAGCAGGTCAAGAAGGCCTTCCCCGGCTGCTTCCTCTACGAGGCCGTCGGCTAGGTTCGTGCAATTCTTTTTTTTTTCCTTTCCTTTTGTCCATTTGGTGTAGGAAACTGGGCCACCATCTAGTTTCTTGGAAAATTTGCACGTACTGAATTACTAACATTCAACAAAAAACTTTAAAAAATAATTCCTCTGGTAGTTTTGTGAAGAAACGCCTTTCAGGACCTTGATTGATTCATATTTTATTTTCATTTTATTTTCATTTTATTGGCGCGCTCAGAGAGGTCATTTGGAACGCTGTGCAATACCGTGAAAACTCTTGATTGGCTATCAGATTATCAGCGGAAATCAGCCCGTCAGCCCACGATAGGTTTAGTTTGACCAATTAACAGAATTGCTAATACCAGTTAACGAGATCCAACACGTCTGGAGGGCCGATCTTATACCGTGTTGGGCAAACACTAATCCTTCTTAGGAGTCTTTGACTAAGAATCCGGAGATTACGGGGCTGTCGGAGATAGCCAATCCCAAGAGTTTTTACGGTAGACTATTTGATAAGGTTGTGCAACAACTTCAATTCTGACTCAAACCGCAACACAACTTTCAGCACAATCCTAGATGAAAGCGAAAACCATAGACTGGTTCTAATTTGCTATTTAAGTAATTCTACCAGAGAGAATTCTAGTTTACCTTCTCAAGAACAAGCTACTACGCATTTTAGGAACATTGGATCAGGTTGGCCACCTGGGCTGGTTTTGGTTGACTGGCACTACCGGTATACCTGACGGACGTAGTCTCTCCGCAATATATAGGTAGGCCGTGAGCTCGACTCGGTGCGTAACAGGCTCCTTAACAAACTTTTTCCCAACGTATCCCACTTTCTTTTTCTCGCCTCGCCTCGTCTCGTATTATCCATCACACTCGTTCCCCCTCATCTATCTATTTGCTCATTGTTGATGCCGACGCGGTGAATTGCTGTCTAAGTAGACCTCTCGGACTCGCCGACTCGGCTCCTTGTTGGTCGGCCCTTGTACGGGATCAATTGTTTCTGCTTCTTGGACATTCGCAGCGTATCTTGTTGTCATACCTTTCATTTATACTACAACCTGTAACCAAACGAGTGGGGGTTACCGAAAAAACGTGGAGCGGGGAGGGGTGATGGTACGTCTTTATATATTGTCCTCTGCAATGAACAGTGCTCATGCCTATTCTACCTTGTGTGTGATTCAGTGACAGTTTGATACCAAAGGTAAAGCTCGACGTGGGCACTTGTTGCTCCGGTGCAGAGGCGCGCTTTGTGACGTTGTCTCTCTCTTCTCTCTCACCCACCAACTCCAAGGTGGCGACCAAGAGTCCATGTCAACTTCGCCTCGCAATCTCCACCGCACTGGAAATCGCAGTCATAAGAGGTACTAAGTCGGGACGAGGAGTTGTGGGACGTATCGTAATAGCAACCCAGTTTCCTCTTATGCCACCTCGTCCACCCAAGCACCGAGATAGTAGGCAATATACTGTATCCCAATGAAATTACAATGCGTAGAGTCTGAGTCTTTCTATACTACCTGGTTGTGCCATATAAAGGTGTCCCCAGCTCCGAATCCCGCTGTTACATGGTGCCCTGTCCCCAGTGTCGATCCCGGTATGCTCTGTATCCATATTGATGCAGGCTGTCCACCTTGGCTTCGACATGGTCTTCAGGGCCGGATGTACGGTGCAGATACGCAGATATACACAATAGATAGGCGTACGCAGTGGATGGCTTGAGAACAATGCAGACTTGTGTTTATTAAAAAATAGCTTCGTTCATGAGTCGTTCAAAATACGATAAACACTCACAGCGCTGCTACGGTAGGCCCGCCAAGGACCCTATGCTAACGAGTCAGAGGAACGGACGGTTGGAGGACGCCCATCATGTTCTCCAGATGCACAGCACGTCTCTACCCTGTAGAGTAGAGTCTTTACTACCTTGGTACGTTTACTACCTGGGTAAGGCATCTCAATTATTGCATAAATAGCCGCGTATGTATTGAGATGATTCAGCTAGTGTTATGTTTATCCATAGCACTTGCTGTCATTAAAGGCTTATAAGTACCGGTATGTAGCATAGCTATGCATTCTGTGCGAGGCAAATAGAGGCGAAAAGGCGGCACAAACAACACTTTCCAAATGTGAGAGCTACCAAAATAGGGAGTTCTTATGTCGCGTTTTCCGAAGCGGACACGCCATCAGAAATAATACTTTGATTAGACAATGTGGCGGCGGATCTGCCGTCGTTTTTGGCGGGTTCTGGCATCGATTCCGGTGGGGTTTCCACCAGAGGCCAACGCTAAGCCGCGGTTGTGCCTTCCGCGCCTGAGAGATCCCCGCCCAAAAGTATACCGGTATTCTGGGCCCGAAATCTGGATCTCTTCGGCATAAGCCCGCACAGCAATCCCGCAAATAAACGAAGAGGGATATCATACAGGTATATGACGGTAGTAATTATAGTGGTACGCGTATGCAACGAACACCGCTTCTCTCCTCCCAACGATTGAAATCAACACCATGGTTTTTTATCGTCACTTTCTCTCCTCGCACTCTTAGTGAGCTGCACCCTCCGCACTCTTCGTGAGCTGCTTCTCCCTTCGGTCGCGTCGCTTCGCTTCAGTTATCTTTGGTTCTCGGTTGCGTCGCGTTGCTTCTGTCGTACTCCTCTCCCCTGCCTCATGGTGGGTCTCCTCCTCTCTCGGGCGTCTTCCCTCGTCAATGGGTCGGTCGCAGTTTCGGGTTATCGTCGAAGTAGTGGCCCCGGTGGTCCTGCTGCCTGATATCGCACTCCCTTCTGGCATCATCGATCGGTACGGTCGGCTTTTCGAAAAGTCGTGATCCTGTTACGGTCCTCCCTCCCTCGCACTTCTTGGGTCGGTTACTCTCGTGTCCCGTGTCTCGTTCCCGTCGCTCGGTTACAGCTATCTACACTCTCATTGGAGGCATCCTGATGCCACCCCCCTCACTGCCTACCGCCCCGTGGTAGCGCCTCGGTCGGCCCCGTCGTCGTATTGCTCTATCTCGGTGACTGAAGTTTGGCCTTGGACTCGGTTGTAATGATGGCGTTCGTCGACTGTTTCGGTGTCTCTGCCTCCCCCTTGCTTCGTTGCTTTGGTTTACTGTTACGGGTTGCTTTATTTTTCTTTTGTTCGGTTGGAACACGGCTAGGGTTTTCCTTCCATTTCCTCCCCGCTTTGTTGATTGGGACTTTTGCTAGTTACATGTAGTTAGTAGATTTTCTTTTCTTTTGAAGTGGCTGGCGTGCGGTTGGTCTCAAACCAGAGGGACTTGGGGTGTTTGTGTTTTTTCCTTAGGCCGGTAAGAGGTGGTTTCACAGAGGGTTTGTTTACGCCATAGCTTATATTGCTGCATGCGAGTTCTTTGTCCCTAGTTAGCTTCGCCCTATCGGGCTCAGCCGAAAACAAATGAATACATGACTTAAACAAAAAAACAAAAAATAGTGGTACGCGTATGGACTGGTGGAGGGATGGGCAAGCCTTGTTCCTTCCTTGTCCTTTCCTAGCCGCGATCTTTCCTCCTTTTCTTCCCTTACGCACTCAAGTTCTTTTCTTCTCTCGAGTCCTCAAGTCTTTCCTCTCCTTTCATCACTTTATACAATCAATCATGATCTCCATCACCGCTTGATACAACCTCCGTGCATTCACTTGTGGCGTTCCACTCTACTGCGTAGAACCCTCCTTACCAATCATTATCTCCGCTTCCAACAAAGAGAGTACGGCAAAACACACCAACGTGGATTTTTTGAGCTATAATTACCCAACCCTCTTAAGCTAATTGCTTTCAGGAAAATAATGACAGGTCAACCCATGTGCGAAGGCCTTGGGCTAAAGTAAAGGGGTCTTTTAGGGCCTGCTTGATACGCAGGGACTAGAAGACTAAGATTTTGGACTTGAAAAATAGGGTCCGGAAACTTTGAAGCCGAGACTTTGGAAATCAGTCAGGAGAACGAAACACGACAGGATTTAGATTTGGACTTTAATGGAATGGTAACAACTTGTGTATTAGATTCTGATGCAAAGCAAATAAATTCAAGATCAAAGGCAAGAAATATTAAAATGGTTAGAGATAATACGTTTTTATAGTTTGTTCTCGGTGACTGGATTTTCTGAGAAAATCCTGATCCGGAATCCTGATCTAAATCCTGAAAAAGGAATGTTAGTATAACCCTGACATACCAAACGTGAATGGACCTAAAGTCCAGATTTAAGGCATGATCCGGACTTTGAGTCCAAATCCTGGCATACCGAAAAAGAAAAAAAAAACAGGCCCTTCTTACTTCGTTCCCTGTACTCATGCCGCCGAGTGCTAAGTTGGTCACGTGATTTTCGATTCTGAATGATTCCCAAGATTCCTGACACAAGCGGTGAGTAGAAGGCTTAAGGGGGGGAGCATTGAACCTCCTCCTATACCCTGGTCTTCCTGAGCCAAAGAAGGAAACTAGAGAAGCACTCAATTACCTATTAAAATCGCTGGCGAATCTGAAGAGAGGATCACGTGACCTACTTAGCACTCGGCCGCGTGAGTAGTGTGGCCAGGTATCAGCTCTTGGGCGTCTCGGGGCGCCTATCTAGACGCCGATTTTTTGTGTGTGGGGTATTCGTACCTCAGAAGCAGGTATGATATGATACTTGTACAGTGTGCACTGTATAGAATTCTTAGAAAATGGTCCCCACTGTGTTTCAAGGTATGTGTTGGGTGGTGGCCGTGTAGAAAAAAACGCCGAAGGAGGCTTATGTAAACTACGACTGCAATATGAACAGTATGACCATTATTATTATTATAATCGACCTAAGAAATTGATTGTTTGGGTATACTACTGTGATCACCAATGGATGTCAGTGGGGAAAGGTTCTCTTCGTGTCTTTCTTGCAATCTCCTACCGGTATTCAATCCCCACATTATTTTCCTGCCCTACACATCTGCTTCATGCATTTTTATTATTCCTGTTTTCCCATACCGGTATTACTCAGCTACCGGTATGTATATATTTTTAACTCCCATTTCTCAAGAGGAGAGGTTAGTGCATAGGTTCCATCTCATGACTCATGCGGGAGAGGTGGAACAATAGGCAGTAACAAAATTTGCTGCAACAGAGTCAGATCCTAGTATGGCAAATCGGGAGTTACATGAAGCTGCCATATGTTCCTATTAATAGGATTTCAAGTTAGAGGCTAGCTTGGCTTTAAGTAAGTTTCCGGTTGGTTTTGTTGAATATTACCGGCGATCACTGCGCGCCCAACGATATTTTATTCTTTGTGCCTTTTCTATTTTTCTCAAGTTATTAGCTATTTGTGTAATGACCCTACGATAGGTAGCGACAATGAATACCACATTGGCCCAAATGGTATACCAAGTGGTAACCAGAGGTTGTATGGTTTTTTTTTTGTTAAATCCGTGGTATTGTTTTTAGGTACATGTAAACCAAAGTAAACACTTCCCCCAGGCACAAACCGCTGCATTCGGAGAAGACCCCATGGCAAAGAAAGCCCACCCCCTTCAGCC
>Ga0307509_10009436_pt1 | contig 12197 bp, 13 predicted proteins | sample 10_EM_MG_FD_202245 | JGI IMG/M metagenome (GOLD analysis project Ga0307509, IMG submission 202245) | Populus trichocarpa ectomycorrhiza microbial communities from riparian zone in the Pacific Northwest, United States - 10_EM | ecosystem: Host-associated > Plants > Roots > Unclassified | place... | reverse complement strand
ACACCCGGGAGGTGAAGGTCGGGCAGCCGCTGCTGGTGCTGGTGTTCCTGGCGGCCGGCATCGCCCAGTTGCTCGGCTCGCTGCTGCGGATGCGCCCCGCCCGGCGCAGCTTCAAGGAGCTGAAGAAGGGTCCCGAGTTCCTGGTGACCCCGCTGCGGGTGCGCGACGACCTGGGCCAGACGTACGAGGTCGAGATGCACGGCCACCTGCCGCAGTCGGCGCTGCACCGGGGCGACCTGATCCAGCTGACCACCCGGCCGCAGAAGGACGTGCGGCTGCCGGTCCGGCTGATCCAGGTGGTCAACCTGACCACCATGCAGCCGCTCACCCCCCGGATCCCGACCATGTGGTCGCATCTCGGCCCGGCCATGCTGCTGCAAGCCGTCGTCGGGTTGCTGGTCGCCGCGGCGATCGCGGCGGCCTGGCTTTCCTGAAACCAACACACCCTTCACGTGTGGCGCAGACCTGCCCGGTGTGCGAACTTGGATTCACTCGAGAAGAGGTGGTGTGCCGTGGGCGAGGAAGTCGAGCAGACCAACTTCAGCCGAGAGGATCGAGCGAAGTACCGGCACAAGATCCGCCGGAGCCTGGACGTGTTCGCCGCGATGCTGCGCGAATCCCGCTTCGAGTTCGAGCGGCCGCTCACCGGCATGGAGATCGAGCTCAACCTCATCGACGACGACGCGAACCCGGCGATGCGCAACGCCGAGGTGCTCGGCGCGATCGCCGACCCCGATTTCCAGACCGAGCTGGGCCAGTTCAACATCGAGATCAACGTGCCGCCGCGCCGCCTGGCCGGGGACGAGAACGCCGATCTCGAGCGTACGCTGCGGGCCAGTCTCAACAACGCGGAGAAACACGCGCGCGAGGTCGGCGCGCACACCCTGATGATCGGGATCCTGCCGACGCTGCGCCGCGAGCACATGACGCTGGACGCGCTGTCGGCGAACCCGCGCTACAAGCTGCTGAACGAGCAGATCTTCGCGGCCCGCGGCGAGGACCTCGACATCCGGATCGACGGGGTGGACCGGCTGGCCGTCACCACCGACACCATCGCGCCCGAGTCGGCCTGCACCAGCACCCAGTTCCACCTGCAGGTGAGCCCGGCCCAGTTCGCGTCGTACTGGAACGCCGCGCAGGTCATCGCCGGCGTGCAGGTGGCGCTGGGGGCGAACTCGCCGCTGCTGTTCGGCCGGGAGCTGTGGCGCGAGACCCGGATCCCGCTCTTCGAGCAGGCCACCGACACCCGGTCGGAAGAGATAAGAGCGCAGGGGGTACGCCCGCGGGTGTGGTTCGGCGAGCGCTGGATCACCAGTGTGTTCGACCTGTTCGAGGAGAACGTGCGCTACTTCCCGGCGCTGCTGCCGATCTGCGACGACCTCGACCCGGCCGAGATCCTGGAGCGCGGGGAGATGCCATCGCTCAGCGAGTTGCGCCTGCACAACGGAACCATCTACCGGTGGAACCGGCCGATCTACGCGGTGGTGCGGGGGCGGCCGCACCTGCGGGTGGAAAATCGGGTGCTGCCGGCCGGGCCGACGGTGGTCGACACGCTGGCGAACGCGGCCTTCTACTACGGGCTGATCCGCAATCTGGCCGAGGCCGAGCGGCCACTGTGGACGCAGATGAGTTTCAGCGCGGCCGAGGAGAATTTCCACGCCTGCGCCCGGCACGGCATCGACGCCAGCGTGTTCTGGCCGGGGCTCGGCTACATCCAGGTGACCGAGCTGGTGCTGCGCCGGTTGCTGCCGCTGGCCCATCAGGGGCTGGAGCGGTGGGGGGTCTCGCCGGGTGAGCGGGACCGGCTGCTGGGCATCATCGAGCAGCGCTGCCTGAAACATCGCAACGGGGCGTCGTGGCAGGTGGGGACGTTGCACACCCTCGAAGCCGAGGGGATGGACCGGCAGCAGGCGCTGCACGAGATGCTGCGGCGGTATCTGCCGCTCATGCACGAGAACGTGCCGGTGCACGAGTGGCCGGTGGCCTGACTTTCAGTCGACCGCCTGGGCGAGCAGCAGGCCGATCGCGGCGGCGCCCAGGCCGGCCACGACCGAGGCGATCACGTTGACCAGGGCGTAGAAGCGGGCGCCCTGCTGGACCAGGCGCAGCGTCTCGAAGCTGAAGGTCGAATAGGTGGTGAGCGCGCCGCAGAAGCCGGTGCCCAGCAGGGCGGTCACCGACGGGCTGGTGGGCAGGGCGGTGAGGAAGCCGAGCACCAGCGAGCCGCAGACGTTGACCGTGAAGGTGCCCCACGGGAAGACCGAGTCGTGCCTCGCCTGGACGGCGCGGTCGGTGAGGTAGCGCAGCGGGGCGCCGATCGCCGCGCCCAGCGCGACCAGGAGGACGGTGATCACCGGCGCACCGCCGCGCGGGTCAGGACGGTGCCGGCGTAGACCGCCAGCAGGGCGCCCACCAGGGTCAGGGCCAGGTAGCTCAGGGCCGGCAGCGCCGCGCCCTCGCCGGCGGCGCGCTGGATGTCGACGATATAGGTGGAGAAGGTCGTGTAGCCGCCGAGGACGCCGACGCCCAGGAACGGGCGCAGCAGCGGCTTGTGGGTCACCACCTCGGTGACGATCACCATGAGGACGCCGATCAGGAAGCAGCCGGTCACGTTGATCACGAAGGTGGACCAGGGGAAGCCGTCCGGCGGGTGCGGCCAGGCGGTGGCCAGGCCGTAGCGGGCCAGGGCGCCGGCGATGCCGCCGGCCGAGATGGCGGCCAGCACCGGCACGCGCGGCTCCGAGCGCATGGCCGGGACGTGGAGGTCGACGTCGGAATCCGTCGGGACGGCGTCCTGCTCGGTCACGTACACACTCCTGCCCTTGATCTTTCCGGGCAGGGACCGTTGGCGTCGTCGCGGTTCACCCCGTCACGGGGATCGGCGGGCCCCACCGCCGGCATCCGAGCCTACCGTGGGGCCCGCCAAGATTCACGCCGTGGGCGTGAGCGTCACGTCGTCGAGGACGAAGGACGTCTGGAGCTGCGAGCCTTCCACGCCGGTGAAGGTGATCGCGGTGCTGCCCGATCCGGAGATCGTCAGAGATTTCTGGACATATCCGGAGGAGGCGTTGAGGTTCGAGTACGTGGCCAGCGTCGTTCCGCGCGCGGTGACGGTCAGCTTGTCGTACGCGGTCGTGGTGGTCGTCTCGTCGGTGTCGATGTGCAGCCAGAAGCTCAGGGTCGCCCCGCCGCAGCCCGCCGGGACGGTGACCGTCTGGGCGAGCGTGTCGGTGGTCGCCGTGCCGTAGCCGTCCAGCCAGGCCTTGTACGAGCCGGCGTGGGCGGCCTCCGACGACGAGTTGGTGATCACGCCCGAGGTCGCGGTCCAGCCGGTGCTGCCCGACTCGAAGCCGGTGTTGGCCAGCAACTGGCTGGTGCTGCACGTGCCGCCGGTCGGCGACGTGGTCGGCGAACTGGTCGGCGACGTGGTGGGCGTCGACGAACCCGTGCCGGCCAGCCACTCGGTGGCGTTCAGCGCGAGCGCCGCGTTCGTCCCGGCCGTGTCGTTCCAGCCGTCGTACAGCGTGTTCCCGGACTGCCCGGTCCCGTCGTCGATCGGCGAGCTGTCGCCCCACACCGCGACCCGCCCCGACCCGAACGTGCTGGTCGTGAAGAACGCCCCGGTGCTGCCGGTCTGGCTGAACCCGGGCCGCCAGACCAGGCCCTGCACATTGGCGTTGTCCGCCTTGTGCAGGGTCTGCGTGCTGCCGTCGCGGATGATGCTGCCGGTGACCTTGCCGTACGGGCCGTTGATCACCGGGTCGGTGCTGCTGGTGATCGCGGTCGGGTTCTCGCTGGAGATGTCGTTGGTGTCGACGCTGAAGCCGAACGGGTCGGTCGAGTCGACGGTGTTGTTGGTGAGCAGGTCGTTGGCGATCTCGACCGAGTCGTAGCCGTCGTTGTTCCGGTCGCTGCCGGTGTGGTCGACGATCAGGAAGAACCCGCCGCCGGCCTGGACGAACTTCATGATCGCGGTCTTCTCCGCGGCGCTGAGCAGCACGTTCGGCTCGGGCATCACGAAGACGTCGAAATTCTTCAGATCAAGAGCGCCGCTTCCGCCGTACGTGATGGTGCTCCCCGCCGTCAGCGTCTTGAGGCTGTAGGACCCGGTGCGCTGCAGCGCGACGCCCCAGGACGAGAGCGCGCCCGTCCACGAGGTCTCCGAGGTCGGGTTCGAGTTCTGCCCCAGCGGATCCGGCTGGGACGTGCTGATGATCCAGTCGGCGTTGCCCGCCGTCTCGGCCTTGCTGTTGTCGAACAGCACACGATGGACGACCGCCGCCGACGCTGGTGGCGTCGACACGACGGCGACGAGGGCGGCACCGGCAGCCACGATGGCAGCGGCCAGGACAGCCCGGGTACGGACCAGCACCTTGCACCTCCGATAGTCGATATATCGACCGGAGCCTATGGGCGGCAGATGGCCACGCCCAGCCCTCAGAGGTGACGCAAGGGGAAACCCTCATCGGAGGCGGGCCGGGCGACGGCCACCGTCACGCCGGCGACTATTCGCTTCGGCACGACGAGCGTGGCGCCCGGGCCGGCGGCGGCGAGCGCCGCCGCCTCCGCGACGCCGGGAGTGCCGACCGCGGCCGCGACCGTTTCATTCCCATTGGGCACGCGCTGCGCCGCGAGCTCGCCGACCGGGTAGCCCGTCAGCTCCCAGCCGAGCTCGGCGGCCGCGGCGCGGACGCCCGCTTCGGCCGCGCGCCGGTCGAGCGTGGCGAGCGCGCCGATATCGCGCGACGAAAGACCCGCCTCGGCGAGCGCCGCGCGGATCGCGGCCTCGAGTGCAGGCCCCGCGGTATCGGGTCGTGCGCCCAGACCGACCACCAGCCGACCGGTCACCGCCGGGCCGCCGCCACCACGTTGCCGGCCAGCGACGGGACGCCGGCCCAGTGCAGGTGCAGGTAGGAGGCGTGCACGACCGGGGTGGCGAACCCCTCCGGGTCGGCGCCGCGCCACTGCCACGCCGCCCCCGCCGCCGGCGAGAGCAGCAGCCCCGAGCGCGGGTGCACGGTGGTGCGGTGGAACTCGTGCCCGGTCACCCGGGTCCCGGCCGGGGCGAGAGGGCTGTCGGCGAGCGCGACCGCGTCCCGATAGCCGAGGGTCAGCGACGGCGTCATGGCGGCGTCGGCGTCGAGGACCCCGCACATCGGGGCGTCGTCGAGCGTGCGGCACAGCCAGAGCAGGCCCGCGCACTCGGCGACGATCGGCCCACCGGCGGCGGCCAGGTCGGCCACCTCCCGGCGCAGCGGCTCGTTGGCGGAGAGCTCGGCCGCGTACACCTCGGGGAAGCCGCCGCCGACGACCAGCCCGCGCGTTCCGGCCGGCAGTTTCTCCTCGCGCAGCGGGTCGACGATGACCACCTCGGCGCCGGCCGCCGTCAGCAGTTCGGCTGTCTCGGCGTACGAGAAGGAGAAGGCCGGCCCGCCGGCCAGCGCGACCACCGGACGCTCGGAAAGAGAAGGCGCGACCGGCGGACTCCACGGTTCGGCGTGCAGCGGCGGGGCCGAGCGGGCGATCGCCGCCACCTCCTCGAGGTCGACCGACGCGGCGACCAGCGCGGCCAGGGCGTCGACCGAGGCCTGGGCCTCGGCGCGGCGTTCGGCGGCGGGCACCAGCCCGAGGTGCCGCGAGGGGGCGGCGACCGCGCCGGCCCGGCGCAGCGCGCCCAGCACCGGGGTGCCGACCTCCTCGCACGCCTCCCGCAGCAGGGACTCGTGCCGGTCCGAGCCGACCCGGTTGAGGATCACGCCGGCCAGCCGGACGTTGCCGAAGCTGCGGAACCCGTGCACCAGCGCGGCGATCGACCGGCCCTGCGCGGCCACGTCCACCACCAGGATCACCGGGGCGTCGAGCAGCGCGGCCACCTGCGCGGTCGAGCCGGTGTCGCCGGCGCCGACCCGGCCGTCGTACAGGCCCATCACGCCCTCGACGACCGCCAGCCCGGCGCCGGCCGCGCCGTGCGCGAACAGCGGGCCGATCAGGCGCTCGCCGACCAGCACCGGGTCGAGGTTGCGGCCGGGCCGGCCGGCCGCGAGCGCGTGATAGCCGGGGTCGATGTAGTCGGGGCCGACCTTGAACGGCGCGACCGGCACGCCCCGCCGGGCGAACGCGGCCAGCAGCCCGGTGGCGACGGTCGTCTTGCCGTGGCCGGAGGCGGGGGCGCCGATGACGACGCGCGGGATGTCTACCACTCGATGCCCTGCTGTCCCTTGCGGCCGGCGTCCATCGGATGCTTCACCTTGGTCATCTCGGTGACCAGGTCGGCCGCCGCCAGCAGCGCGGGCGCCGCGTACCGGCCGGTGATCACGACGTGCTGCGTGCCGGGCCGCTCGGCCAGCGTCGAGACGACGTCGTCGACATCGACCCAACCCCACTTCATCGCGTACGTGAATTCGTCGAGCACATAGAATTTGTACGTCTCGGCGGCCAGGTCCCGTTTGATCTGCGCCCAGCCCTCGGCCGCCTCGGCCTGGTGATCGCGTTCGGCGCCGGGCCGCTGGATCCACGACCAGCCCTCGCCCATCTTGTGCCAGGCGACCGGCGCGCCCCCGGTGGCGCCGAGGGCCGTGAGCGCCGCCTCCTCGCCGACCCGCCACTTCTCCGACTTCACGAATTGGAACACGCCGATCGGCCAGCCGGCGCTCCACGCCCGCAACGCCATCCCGAACGCGGCCGTCGACTTGCCCTTGCCGTCCCCGGTGTGCACGGCGAACACGGCCTGGCGGCGGCGCCGCCGGGTGGTGAGCCCATCCTGCGGCACGGTGGTGACCTTGCCCTGCGGCATCGGATTCACGCGGCCTTTCGGGTCGTCGGGGCGGTGGCTTCAAGCTGTTCCAGGGGCATCAGGTCGGCGTTCAGGGCGGTGGCCAGGCGGCGGGCCAGGCCGAGGCGGATCGGGCCGGACTCGCAGTCGACGACCACGGCGGCGACGCCGCTCAAGGCCGGGGCGACCGTCACCGGGTCGGGGCCGCTGGTGGCGCGGCCGTCGGTCACCACCACCAGGAGGGGGCGGCGGCGGGGGTCGCGGCGGCGTTCGGTGGCGATGGTGGCGGCGGCGGTACGCAGGCCGGCGGCGAGGGGGGTGCGGCCGCCGGTGCGCAGGCTCGCCAGGCGCAGGACGCCGACCTCGTGGCTGGAGGTGGGCGGCAGCACCTGTTCGGCCGTGTGGCCGCGGAACGTGATCATGCCGATCCGGTCGCGGCGCTGGTAGGCGTCGCGCAGCAGGGACAGGATCGCGGTCTTGACGATGGTCATCCGCTTGCGGGCGGCCATCGAGCCGGAGGCGTCCACCACGAAGAGGACCAGGTTCGCCTCGCGGCCCACGTGCACCGACTCGCGCAGGTCGCGCGGGTCGACGGCGCGGGCGCCGCGGTGCAGGGCGGCCCGCAGCGTGGCGGGCAGGTGCGGGGCGCCGGCGAGCTTGCCGCGCGGGATCCGGCTGCCGACCACCCGGCCGCGCCGGGCGAACGCCGGGGACCGCCGGCCGGCGTGCCCGCCCTCGCCGCGCCGGGAGATCGAGAGGGCACGGGTGCGGTAGGGGTTGCCCGCCGCGACGGCCGGCGCTTCCTGGTCGGCGCCGGCCGGCCCCGGCTCGGCGTCGCCGGTGGTCTCGGCGCCGGGATCGGCGCCGGGATCGGCGCCGGGATCGGCGCCCGCTCCCGGCCCCGACTCGCCGCCGGCCGAATCGCGCATGCCCGGCTTTTCGGAGATGTCGGGTGTGGGCGGGCGCCGGTCGAGATCGGCAGGGCGGTCCGGGCCGCCCGAGTCGTCCGGGCCGGGGCCGTCCGGACCGGGCGGCGGGGCGCCACTGCCGGGGTCGTCGTCCGGGTCGTCCGCATCCTCGTCGTCGAGGCCGGCCTCGGCGGCGGCGAACGCCTCCTCCAGACGCTCCTCGTCCGTGCCGGGCGGGTCGAGCGGATCCTTCCGCCGCCGGTGCGGCAGCGCCAGCCGGGCGGCGTCCCGTACGTCATCGGAAGTCACCACCTCGCGGCCGTGCCAGGCCGCCAGCGCCACCGCGCAGCGAGCCACCACGATGTCCGCGCGCATCCCGTCCACGCCGTAGGCCAGGCACACCCGGGCGATCCGGTCGAGCTCCCGGTCCGGCAGTTTCACCCGGGGCAGCACCCGCTGGGCGGCCACGATCCGTTCCGCCTGCTCCCGCTCGGCGGAGGCGAACCGGGCGGCGAAGGCCACCGGATCCGCCTCGTACGCGAGCCGCCGCCGCACCACCTCGGCCCGCTCGCGCGGCTCCCGGGGCGCGCCCACCGTCACCACCAGGCCGAACCGGTCGACCAGCTGGGGCCGCGGCTCGCCCTCCTCCGGGTTCATGGTGCCGACCAGCAGGAACCGGGCCGCGTGCTTGACCGACACCCCGTCCCGCTCGACGTGGGCGCGGCCCATCGCCGCCGCGTCCAGCAGCAGGTCGACCAGGTGGTCGGGCAGCAGGTTCACCTCGTCGACGTAGAGCACCCCGCGATGCGCCGCCGCCAGCAGGCCCGGCTCGTACGCCTTGACCCCGTCGGCGAGGGCCCGCTGGATGTCGAGCGTGCCCACCACCCGGTCCTCGGTGGCCCCGACCGGCAGCTCCACCAGGGCGGCCGGGCGGTCCAGCGCGGGGCTGTCCGCCGGGTGCGGCCCGTCGGGGCAGAGCGGATCGGGCGCGCCGGGGTCACAGGCGAAGCGGCAGCCGCGTACGACCGAAACCGCCGGCAGCAAGCCGGCCAGCGCACGCACCACCGTGCTTTTCGCCGTGCCCTTCTCGCCCCGCACGAGCACCCCGCCGACGTGCGGCGAGACGGCCGTGAGCAGGAGCGCGAGGCGCAGGTCGGCGAGCCCGACCACGGCCGAGAACGGGTACGGCGTCACGAGTTTCCCTTCTGCGCGGGTGTCCGCGCCCACGCGGCGGCAAACACGCCGTGCCGGCCGGCCTCGCGGCCGTCATGCTTTCCTACCGCCCTCGGGGCCGTCAACGCGGGTCCCCGGCGCAGTGGCGGCCGTCTCCGGCAACGGCGCCAGCCGGTCGAGTTCGCGCACGGTTTCCAGCACCGACATCGCCGCCTTCTCCACCAGCGGCCGCATCCGGGCGTAGAGCGCGGCGTTCGCCGGGTCCGGCCGGGTCGGCTCGCCGATCTCGATGAGCGCCGCCGCGTGGTCGAGATCGGGCAGTTCCCCCAGCGCGTGCCAGCCCAGCAGGCACGCCCCGAGCGCGGTGCCCTCGGGCGTGTCGGCGATCGCGACCGGCAGGTTCAGCGCGGCGGCGAGCACACCCACCCACAGCTCGGACGCGGTCGACCCGCCGGTGGCCCGCACCTCGCGCACCTCGAAGCCCTCGGTCGCGAACGAGTCCCGCACCAGCGCCAGCTGCTGGCACACGCCCTCGACGGCGGCCCGCACCAGATGCGCCCGCCCGTGCTCGCGGCGCAGGCCGAGATAGGCGCCGCGCAGGCCCGAGCGCCACCACGGCGCCCGCTCGCCGAGCAGGTACGGCAGGCAGAGCAGCCCGTCGCTGCCCGGCGGCGCGCCCTGCGCCTCGATCAGCAGCGCCGCATCCCGCTCGTCGGCGTCCTCCCCCTCGGCGCCGGGGCGTTCGAAACCGGACGCGAAGCTCTGCCCGGCCCAGCGCACCACCGAGCCGGCGTTGTTGACCGCGCCGCCGATCGCCCAGCGGTCCTCGGTGAGGGCGTAGCAGAACAGCCGCCCGTCGGCGTCGGCGGTGGGCCGGTCGACGATCGTCCGTACCGCCCCGCTCGTGCCCAGCGAGACGGCCGCGACGCCGGCCGGGGTGGCTCCGAGGCCGAGGTTGGCGAGCGGCCCGTCCGCCGCCCCCACGATCAGCGGAAGGTCCCCGATCCTGAGCACCTCGGTGGTCGGGACCACCTCGGCGAGCTGACCCGGCGCCACCCCGGCGATCTCGAGCGCCTCGGGGTCCCACCGCCGCTGGTGGATGTCGTAGAGGCCCGTCCCCGACGCGACCGACAGGTCAACCAGGAACGATTTGTCCATTAACTCGGACAAAATCAGTTCTTTTACGCCGCCCCAGCGAGGCGTCTCGCGCAGGAGATCGGGATTTTCCGCCCGCCACCAAGCAAGCTTGGTCAACGGCGACATGGGATGAACCGGAGTCCCGGTACGAGCCTGCAAAGCCCTGGCACGCCCGGACGCGATGATCTCGTCGCACTGCTCCCCCGCCCGCCCGTCGGCCCAGGTGATCAGCGGCCCGAGCGGCTTCCCGTCGCGGTCCATCGGAACGAGCCCGTGCAGGAACGCGCTGAGGCTCACCCCCACCACTCGATCGCCGTTCGCCTCGCACGCGGCCCGGGTGTCCTTGAGGGCCTTCACCGCCGCGTCGACGAGGTCGGCGGGCGAGAGCTCGGCCCGCCCCGCCCCCGGCACCGACAGTGGATAGTGGACGCTCGTGCGTGCCCGCAGCCGCCCGTCCAGCCCCGCCGCGATCCCCTTGGTGGCCGTGGTACCGGTGTCGATACCGATCACGACGTCCATGGCTCAGCTCACCAGGCAGAAGACATGCCCGTCCGGATCGGTGAGCACCGCCTGGCGCTCACCCCACGGCTGGTCGGCCGGCGGGTCCACCACCGTGGCGCCCGACTTCTCGGCCGCCGCCGTCGCCGCGTCCACATCGTCGACCAGGTAGCTCACCGCGGTGCCGGCCGGCCCGGCGGTCGGCGTACGCCGGTGCAGCATCAGCTCCGGCTCGCCGAGCATCACGATGTCGTCCGCCCGGTACTTCTCCCGGAACCCGAGCGCGTCCCGATAGAGGGCGAGCGCCCGGTCGAGATCGGCCACCGACACGATGATGCGACGCACTCCACGAACCGTCATGTCCCCAACCTAGTGCCGCCTCACCGCGGCCACAGCTCGACCGTGGTGACCCACGTGGCGGGCCGGTCAGGCCACGTGGCGGGCCGGGCGCAGCAGGGTCAGCGCCCGCAGCGCCTCGGCCCGGGAGATGGGCTGGTCGTCCTCGGCCTGGACGGCCAGGGCCATCTCGATCGCCTGCCGGATCCAGGTCGTCTTGGGCACCTCGGCGGCCTTCGCGGCCATGGCCACGGCCTCGTCCAGCTCGGTCGGCAGGCGCAGCGACCGCACCACCATGACCGGCGACCCGGCCGGTGGCAGCGAGTCGAGCAGGGCCCGCTCGTCCCGCGGGGCGGGGGGCGGCTCGAAGGACAGCCCCGCCATGAACGCGGCCAGCTGCTCAGGCGTCCGCGGCACGTCGTCGTCGTGACTCATCGCGTCTCCTCCCACCGGCTGAACTCGGTCAGCTCCGCATCCGACATCTCCCGCGCGCCGATGATCCGCCAGGTGAGCTCGGCGATGTGGTAGACCGCGACGATCAGCGGCCGCCCGGCCGCCGTGCGACCCCAGACGGTGAGAACCGGAACCCGGTTGGCGCTGACTGCCCGCCGCGGCCATCGCCGCTTCGCCTCCAGCACCTGCCGGACCTCATACGACTCGATGCCGACGAGGGCCGCCAGAGCCCAGTCCTCCCACTCATATGGCACCCTCCCAGCGTACTACGCGCGTATTACGCAAGGTGAGGGCCGATCAGCCGAGCCAGTCGCTGCCTAGGAAAGCTTTTGTTTCATCGCCTCGGCGAGCGCGACGAGCCCGCTCATCGGCCGCACCATCACCATGAACTCGGAGATCAGCCCGTCGCGGTCCAGCCGCAGGAAGTCGCAGCCGTTGACCGCCCGCTCGCCGATCCGGGTCTCGAAGATCAGCGCGGTGTCGTCCCCGCCGCCGATCTCCCGCACGTAGCGGAGGTCCTCGAAAACGGTGAAGACCGCCCGCAGGATCGTCGAGACGGCCGCCTTGCCCTCATACGGCTGGTAGGCCACCGGGCTGAGGAAGACCACGTCGTCGGCGAGCAGCCGCAGCGCCGCCTCGATGTCGCCGGCCTCGACCGCTTCCCGGAACGCGTGCATCACGCCTCCACAGCCGTCAGCTCGGCCTGTTCCCCTGGTGAAGTCATGCCCGCAGTCTAGGAAAGGAGCCGGGACAGCCGGCGCCGGCCTGCCGGGTGGGGCGGCGGTCAGTGCGGGAGCGGACCGCCGGCCAGCACGATCACGACGCCGGCCGCGGCCGCGGTGAGCAGGGTCAGGACCGGGCCGCGCCGGAAGCCGAGGGCGAGGATCGCGGCGCCGGCCAGCACCGCGTACTGCCACGGC
>Ga0307509_10009435_pt1 | contig 12197 bp, 6 predicted proteins | sample 10_EM_MG_FD_202245 | JGI IMG/M metagenome (GOLD analysis project Ga0307509, IMG submission 202245) | Populus trichocarpa ectomycorrhiza microbial communities from riparian zone in the Pacific Northwest, United States - 10_EM | ecosystem: Host-associated > Plants > Roots > Unclassified | place... | reverse complement strand
AAGTGCCATGTAAAGATTCTGAAGAGGAGGGAAAGGAAGAAGGTAACAACTGCTCATTATCTCTGCTATTTTTGTTTAAGAATCTGTTGGTGTCCAAATACATAACTATCTAGACTCTTCGAGGAGAGAAAGAGGGTGAGCAGATAAGTAAGGTGGAGAGAAATAAAGAAAAAGAGGCTTAATTGAGAAAAAACGAAGTGTCTCCATATCTGTCTTGGGTAGCAAAGACCTAATCCATTATTAAAGACTTTGGAGTCTTAATTGCTTCTATTTGCTTTGACCTTTAAGATATTGCCACTATTTGTTGATTGCATTTGCTGATATCGATTAACCTTTTTATGCTAATTTTGTAAGCTATGACTTTGCTTGAACAGGGCGTGCAGCTGACTGGCAATCCAACTTCTCCAAAATTTCAGAAGAATGTGGAGGTGAAAGAACTGGCACCTGTTCCAAGTACGGCTTCTTCAAAGCTTATGTTTTATGTATTTTGGAAATGGAAGGATTTTGCACCTTGCACAGCTTTGAGGGCACTAGACCATCATAAAATGATTGCATTTCATTAGATGGATCCTCATATAACATCAAAATAAAAAAACTGAATGATCTTTGAAGTTTTTTAAAAATAATCTTTTGCGAAGACATTGGAACCCCTCAAGTTTATTGCTATGAAAACCAAAAGCCACTTGATGCAGATCATGTATAAATTTGAACACGTGAATTTTTCAGTTTGATGTCCAAAACTGAATGTAATTCTTGTTAACTGTATTTCTTAATTATTGTAGTGATCAATCCTTTGAACAACATACCCAAGGATAGCGAATTGTATGTGGCAAAACGAAATGAGGCTCTTCAGAAATATGAGATGTAAGTGATCATTGTTTCTTTTTAATTGCATTCTAGCATTTTTGTTTTTCAAAATTTAGTTTCATTCCTAGTTATTGTTTATGACATTTCAGTTTGCTGGAGTTGGAAAAGAAGCTTACCCCCTACTTTTCAAAATGTCAGGCTGTAAACAACTGAAGCAAGTCTTGAATCAAATTTCTCCTAAGCAGACCTGAAATAGCTCAGGTGTTGCAAATGATTTTTCACTAATTATGATTTTTTTTTGTTGTAAATAACTGCCTGATGGATGATTGCCTAACTTGTCTCAAGTTTTATAAGAGCTATTCTTTCTTACCCTTTCACTATATATGTTGTCTATAAATCTAGTTATACGAGTGCATTTGTGTTGCTGAATACAACTTAGTCCATTTATTCAGCATCATTATGTGCGATGACATTTTTGGCTGTTTGACCACAAATGGTAAGACATTGCAAATGAAGAGCGAGACTTTGAGAAACTTTTGCTCTCCATAAACATTAAAGAGAATTTTAGTTTAAAATGCTATTTGAAAGAATTAAATTTGTGAACTTGTTTGTGACCTTAAACTTGCTCTTGATATTGAAGCCTGATGCCAGAAGTTGTGCGCTCGGCTTTTGGGAGCATAGAATCAGTGAAAAATGTTCGTGTTGTAGAAGTTGGTATCCAGTATAATACCCGTTTGATTTTAGGAGTTGCCCAGACAAGTACCACCATCTAGATCCTTTGCTCACTTGCCCTCAAGCTTGGCACATGATCGGGATTTTCTGTAAGACAAGAAAGCACTCCTTTTCATGCTGCAAAACTGGTTGATAGAAACTCACGCAGAATTTATCTTCAATTGAGAATGGAGAACCTGTTGGTTTGACCTCGCTCCCAACAGGCACCCTTACATTTGCCATGGCACAAATATATAAAGCCCAACTTGTGTCCAAATCTGATTGTAAAAGGTGCAACTGCAAGAGCTCATTCACTCGGATTCGCCTTCAGTTAGGCAATGGCCTAGATTCAAGGCTGTAGCCAGAGATGAGTTTGTTTTGGGTGCCAGTTGGGAGCGAGGTCGAACCTGCAAAGGCTCTAGATGGTAGTGCAAAAGGGTCCACAGCTCAGCAGTTCTCATATTAATGCACGGGCAAATGTAAGAAGAGAGAGAAACAACAGGGCCATGCAAAAAATTGAAAATGGACCAAAATTGATAGCAAGGCAAATATGCTTGCTTTAAAAAAAAGAAGGAATTATTCATGGAGCACTTTTTAAAGATTTTTGCCTCTATATTTTTTTTCCTTTTTAGTTTTTTAAATTTGAAACTTTTATATTTTACTCGGAAACTTCATTTTGTTCACATTTTAATCATTAAGTTTTAGAGAGAAAAGAGTCACCGAAAATGATGAAGAAAAAAGAAAGTGATTGGCTGGCAAGATTTGATGAACAAAAAATAATAATTCAAAAATTTGATATTAATGTGCTTCTCTTGACGAGATGAGTATCATTGATGTGTTTTTGAGTTTATTGCTGGTAAAAGTAGATTGGGGTTGTGAGAGATTTATTTTCAATTTCATTGTGTTTTTGAGTTAATAAATTAGTTTATTGAGGTATTAAAAGTGTTTATTAAGGGTGATCATTTTCGGTTCGGTTCGATTTTTATAAAAAAAAGTAACCAAACCGATTTAAAAAAAAAACCGAAACCGGTTCAAACCGACCGGTTTCGGTTCTCTACTCAAAGAACCTTTTTTTTTTTTCTAGATTTAATTCTTGATTTATGGTAATTAATCAAATGTTGATAATAGTAAGAATTAATTCTTAGTAATTCTTCAATCTTTTAGCTTTCAAAATCCAATATAAAAATGGAGGTGAAAGAAAAGTTTTTAACTTGAATTTTTTAGATTCTTACATAATCTCCTTACCTCATTGTTAATGTTTTTCTTCTCTTTTTTATGCTTTGATTTTCCTCACAAATATAAAGCTTAGGTTTATTTTATTGAAAGATCTTTGAATTTTATATTTTTTGGTTCAAATATCTTGTTTAGAAGTGTATCTACTCTAAGGCGTGGTTGTTGAAATTATGAGAGACATATTGTAAACATTCTAGTTACGCAAGTGAGAAGCAATAAAAGTTTTTTTAAAAAAATCATTCTTAACAACAATAAAAGATTCATTATTTTAAACTGCTTCAATAAATAAATAATAATACTATTCTTGTTTTGATTTAAGCATAGTTAATTTTATTATTAGAATGCATGCTAAGACTTTAATGTTATATTAATTGTAAATTTAAATATATATTTATTATATATATATTGAAAATATATTTATTATAGATTATTAGTTTATATCCTTATATATTTAAATTTCTATACACGTTAGGGTTTTATTAAAAATATTTTTATATATAACATTCCTTGATAAACTAAATTTAGTTACTCCCCAATCTAATAATATAATATATATTTAGATCTTTAATAATAACAAAGTCTTATCTTTGAAATCCGTGACCATAACGTATTAAGAAACAAACAGCAACCGTTGACTAGAGAAAATGACTCGAAAGATCCATGGCCGGCTCATGTAATGGTCCACACTTCAAGGCTTCTTCTGTGCTTTTTAAATAAGGGATTTTGAAGTCATTGGTCACAGAGAGTGACAGTGTGAAAATAATACTAATGGAGAGTTTCTCATCTCTTCAAATTCTGATTATACTGTTAGTTGGATGCCTGTGTGTGGACTTGGGTCGTCTTGATGTAGCAGCTCACAGCAAGAATGGAATGGGAGTTCAGCCACTGTCGAAGATTGCTATTCACAAGGCTGTTTACTCTCTTCATGACAATGCTTCTATCACAGCATACCCGTATGTTCTTGGTGCCAAGGTAATATTTAGTTCTTGCCAACATGTCGCCTGATGAACTTTGTGTTACAATGTCCCTTGAAGCCATTGAATATTGAATAGCATCTTTGCTGTTTTTTTTTATCATTATTGTTCATTGCTTGTGTGTGTGCACGTGTGTTTATTGGAATTCTAATGCAAATTGACGAAGTATTCTGAATTTGGAGTCCTGTGATTACAGTTCTTGGAACTGGTTTTATTACGAGTCCCTTCTCCATCATTTCATTGAAAAGCTTTCATGTCTTTTTGAGGAGCTGTAGAAACACCTTCCAAAATTTGGAATAGAACACATGAGAAATGGAGTTTTAACTGAGTGTATAATAATCCATGGCATCAGAAACTACAAAGATCATAAACACTCAGCTATTCATATTACCAGAATTTATTGAGCTACACACAATGGTACCATCCCATAGCAGTTTGATGCTAACCATGCAAGGCACTGCAAAGTTAAGATAGCTGCTATATAAACAATGGCATGTTTCCTAACGCTACCATTTGAAATAGCAATATCTGGTTTTTATTCATGTGCAGGGGGGAAGTTCCCAGTGGATAACTGTGGAAATTGAATGCCCCAACCCTACTGAGGATGACTGGGTTGCAGTATTTTCTCCGGCAAAATTCAAGTATAATCACTTTCCACCCCTTAATTGCTTTGTTTTCCATGTTTAGAATGAATGAATATTGGACAAGCATCTACATAGACTCTGCTCAGACTGAATAAAACCCTGAGCAGAAATTCCCAATTTCTTGTAGATTGCTAGTCCTTTCCATCAATTTACTTGTAAACGTGGGAAAAACAGGTTGTCTTTTATATCATTACTTTTATACATGGGAAAAAAGTTCATCTTGTTCTGCAGAAATCTTCTTAACTATTATGCTCACAAATCACAATCCCGTCATCGTCGAGAACTGCCTATTGCTGGAACTTTTTCCCTAATTTTCTATCTTATAGAGTAATGAAATTCATTCTACTTTGCTAGCTCATCAACATGTTCATCTGATGACGACAAACAAGACGAGCCATATATATGTTCAGCTCCAATAAAGGTCTGCCTTAGTTCAATGCAATATGACTGATATTCTGTAAATGTGTAACCTTTTGAACTTGCTTTGAGCAATCTCATGATCAGTGATTCTCTTTCTCAGTACAAATTTGCCAACGATTCTGATGCTGGATACACAAAGACCGGCAAAGCATCTTTGAAATTTCAATTGATCAATCAGCGGGCAGATTTCTCATTTGCTTTATTCTCAGGCGGGTTGTCAAATGTGCGACCAAGTCTATTTTCGTAGTCTATTGCTTATATATGTGAACATAAAATGCAATGTTTCAGGCTTGGATTTTAGTATCAAATTTCTGACTTGGTTCTACATTATTCTTGTGCCACTACTTCAATCTTGTTGCTCAATCCTTTAGATTGCCGATGATTTTATGCATTGCAGCCAAAGCTGGTGGCAGTTTCTAACTTCATAAAGTTTGCAAATCCAAAGGCGCCTCTTTATCCAAGACTCTCTCAGGGGAAGTCTTGGGATGAAGTAAGTTTATGCCATTCAAATTCTATGCATACTTCTTTTAACCAGCAGTTTCAACAATCAAAGGCTTATTTACAAGCTCAAGCTACTGAGAATAATGAGAGAGAACTTTTGGGGACATCGCTATATACTGGTCATACCGATTGATTTGAAAATATTTAAATTTATAGTTTGTAAACTAAAGTCGCAAAGATGTAACATTTCTCACGGATGAATCAGAGATAAAGATAAGGTTGTTATTAAAAATCATCCATGGAGTCTGAAAATTCATTCCATCGATCAGTTTTTAGCCTTTCCTGGGTGCTGCATTTTTTACTCACTTCTTATCAGCTTTGAGAATTCATTTTAAGATAGCTTTGTTTATTGTATCATGCAGATGACAGTTACCTGGACAAGTGGTTACGGCATTACAGAAGCTGTGCCTATGGTTGAGTGGGGTCTCAAGGGAGAGTCTCAAACTCGATCACCTGCTGGGACGTTGACATTTCATCAAAATAGCATGTGTGGTATGAGCCATATCCTCTTGGAATAATGATAATGGTATTTGCAATTATCTTAATAGTCCATCATGTTAGAAATACTTTTTTTATTCCTTTTCTTGCCCAATTATCCTCTTTCAAATGCATCAACTCGTGAAAAATAACTAAAAACTAAGTTGTTTCTGCGTTGTTTTCAAAATCTAGTCATGCTCTATGTTCATTCAGTAGCAAATGTTGAAGTTCAGGAAGTATCTCGACTTTCTTCTGTAACAAGGCGACAGGAAGCTTTGTTTAGAGGAAGAATTATGCTTCTGCTATTTGCATTGGACCGCTTACCGGGATAACTTTTTCCAGGAAATTAGCAGGATAGAAACTACAGTGGTAAATACTTGTTAAATACTTGTTATATCGCTGCAGGTATACCAGCTCGAACAGTTGGTTGGCGTGATCCCGGTTTTATCCATACGAGTTTCTTAAGAGATTTGTGGCCAAACTCCATGTATGCATCTTAAGTTCTAAGAATCATATTATAACAATGACAAGGAGCATAGATGGGAATTATTCTGATGGTTTCAGTGATGATTGTTTATTCAGGTACTCGTACAAGCTTGGTCATAAGTTAGTTAATGGTTCATATATATGGAGCAAGTCTTATTCTTTCAAGTCATCACCATATCCAGGGCAAGAATCATTACAGCGTGTTGTGATATTCGGCGACATGGGAAAGGTACTATGAAGTAGTATAGTGCAGGATAATAATAGCCTTCTGGTTAAAAGCATTAGTTTACTTGATATTATATATATATTTCCTCGACACCATTTGTACTTTCGCTTAGATCAAAGAACCTTTGATCACTGAATGCTTATAATAACATACATCGAAGAAGGTTCTCCATTATATTCCGTATCTAATGTTCTTGTAATTGATGGAATTTATAAATTTTAGTTACCAGCTATCAACGTTGACAGAACAAGCTCCAAGAGCTAAAAACTGTTCTGTAATTATGTGGAACATACACACACTGTTAGGTATACAGATTTGAAGAAATTAGGTTGTTTGTAGCTCATGCAATTAAAGACATCCACCATTTCTTTCTTGATGTTTCAGGCAGAGCGTGATGGTTCAAATGAATTTAATAATTACCAGCCAGGCTCCCTTAACACCACAGATCAGCTAATCAAGGACTTAAATGCCATTGACATAGTTTTTCATATAGGAGATATCACATATGCAAATGGATACATCTCACAGTGGGACCAGTTTACCTCACAAGTAGAGCCCATTGCATCGACTGTTCCATATATGATTGCGAGGTTTGAATGGACGCTATGCTTGCTTGTTGCAATTCATGTATGATTATGTTAATAGGTACAAGTTTTTGCTACTCCGAGATACTTTAACATGGTTCTTTCTCCGATAGTGGCAACCATGAGCGAGACTCGCCAGGGACAGGATCCTTCTATGATGGTAATGATTCAGGTGGTGAATGTGGTGTTCTAGCAGAGACCATGTTTTACGTTCCCGCTGAGAACAGAGCTAAGTTCTGGTAAGTAAATCAGTTATAAGAGTTATTCAAACATCATGAGAGATTTATTATGAGAAGACTTGAATATAAACACCTGTAGTGTATAAAGAAGGCCAATTCACTTTCCAAAGTTAACTAAGATTTTACAAATTCGACATGTTCTGTATATTCCTGAAGGACTCAAGAAAAAAGAAATCTACATATTTCAGAGAATGGCATGAGCTACTTTTATCAATCTTTCGGTGTAGATAAATATACAAGCCTGTGATTATGTTTAGATTTAGCTTGGAAAATATCCAAATCCTTGTCTGGCCAGTTCTGCATTCAATATGTTTATCCATCAAGATGAGCACTGTTTTCTGCAGGTATTCAACAGATTATGGCATGTTCCATTTTTGCATAGCTGACAGTGAACATGACTGGAGGGAAGGATCTGAACAATACAAATTCATCGAGAAATGCCTTGCATCAGCAGACAGGAAAAAACAGCCTTGGTTGATATTCGCTGCTCATCGTGTTCTTGGTTATTCCTCCTCCTACTGGCAGAGTGGTTCATATGGAGAGCCAATGGGAAGGGAGAGCCTGCAGAAGCTTTGGCAAAAGTATAAAGTAGACATTGCATTTTTTGGACATGTCCATAACTATGAAAGAACGTGCCCAATTTACCAGGTGTGCTTGTGTCTGATTTCATAACGTAATCGCACCATTTTCTTGGCTTTCATGACTTTTTGTGCAAGTCCTGATTCTCATTCAACCCTTTCTCCTAAACCCAGTCTATGTAATTGCTTGCTAAGTCTGATCATGTAATGTTTATTATGGCAATGCAGAATCAGTGTGTGAATACAGAAAGATCCCATTATTCAGGCACTGTCAACGGAACAATCCATGTTGTTGTTGGTGGGGGAGGGAGCCATTTAGGAGAATTTGGTCCAGTGCAGACCACTTGGAGTATTTACAAAGATTCAGACTTCGGATTTGTCAAACTTACAGCATTTAATTACTCATCTCTTCTCTTTGAATACAAGAAGAGCAGTGATGGAAAGGTCTACGATTCATTCACCATATCAAGGGACTACAGGGATGTGTTGGCCTGTGTGCACGATGGCTGTGAACCAATTACTTTGGCTCGATGAACCTGACTTCCCCTTTTATTTTCGTTTAAACTATGCTTGCTTTTCTTTAAAAAAACAAAAACTTATCTCCATCATTAATGCGATTATGACAGGATCACAAATGGGTGTTTGTGGAATAACTATGATTTTTGTTAGCATATGGCTGTTGCTTATATCTACTTGAAGGATTCTAAACAAAAATCCTTTCAAGATTAGGGTTTCCTACTTTAGAAATCCTTCTCCTATCTCAACTGATCTTAAACTGCCGATACGCAGATTACTGTAACCAAATTTTCTAAAGCAATCCAAATTAGGTCACTATAAAATCATTTACACACCAATCCAAATTTTCTTGTTGACAATGTTCAAAAGAAAACTTAAAAGCAGTGACAGCATCACTATAAAATCATTTACACAACAATCCAAATTCTATTTTATAATTCATAGTTGTGCAGTCTGCAAACCGCAATAATTTATTGTATCTGGAGAATAATTATTCTCCTGAATTCTTGGTGGATAACGTTAAATTACAGCTATCCGAAGTATCAATTCTCCTTGATCATTCACTTTCAGGTGAATTTTGCCGGTGAGAGGAACTTCGGAAACTTTGCCAAAGGATATTTGTCCTAAAGAACAGTCGAATTTGAAGATGGATGAATTGCTCTGCCTGTTGCATATTTTCTTATTGACAAACGATAACAAAAAATAAAAAAAAATTACCTCATTACTAATCTCAGTGTATATTTATAACTTACAACGAGTGATTCTAAGCAGTTATATATGAATCTGCCACAACTAGATAAGAATTTATTTGAGATGGATTATGTAAATAATGTAACTGATGTATTTATAAATCAATAAAACATGTCTAGATTCAAAAGGAGATCTAATCGTTTCGGGCTAGAATGATGGCTTAAAGAGACCATTATTTTTTCTCCAACTGTTAAATTGAGCTCGAATCTTTAGATATTGAAAATTTTGTTGAGACATGCAGTTTTGATAGTTTTCGGATTTCATGACTTATTTTGAATTTTATGTTTTTTTATATATATATTTTCAGATTTCTTTTTATTTTGTAGTTGAAGTAGAGCTTTTGAACTATTTAAGATTTTGTAAATCTTTAAAAAAACAAACTTTATTATCATTATTTTCAGAGAAAGAATAAACCAGTGAGTTTGGGATTTACATCTGCAGTCAATTTTACTTATAAAATTTATGTATTTTTGGTTTGTTATTATCTTTAGCTTTCATGAGCGTCACTTTTCCGTGTGATTAACTTTTTATTATCCCATTTTCAATCTCAATGCGTTGTGAGCTAAATAGTTGCCATTTTTCATGTATCAGGTAACCGAGACGAACCAGGTTGATGTTCCACATGCTAGATTTCAACGTCCAGATCAATGGCTGCCGGTTTATTCCTGGTTGGAATCTTTGGATAAAGATGAGGAAGTCAAGTCCAAAGATATTTCTGACTGGCTGCCTGGGAATCCAGAGATTAGAGAACAGTTGTGCTCTAGGCATTCTTGATATCATTTGATGCCCTGCGTTAAAAAGTAAAGATTCTGCAGAGGGGAAAGGAAGAAAGTAGCGACTGCTCATTATCTCAGCTCTTTTTGTTTGATAGGATCAGATTTCATTTTTTTATTATTATTATTATTATTATTATTTATTTTGATAATTTTTTAAAATTGATATTTTTTCAGTTTTATTTTTCAATATTAAATTGGATAAAGATTGAGTTTTTGGTTAAGTTTAGGTTTAGAATTTCACGGGTTATGAGTTTGAAAAATTAACCTAAGTTTCAAATATTTATCTTAATTTGTTTATTTTAAAAAAAAAATTATATTTTTTCAGTTTCATATTTCCTTATTTATTTAATTAGAAATTAGCTCAATTATTATTTTTTATGTGCTTTTTACACTAATTTGGAAAATAACTCAAGTTATTTTAGGTCTTCATTTGTTTTTAAAAAATTAAATTGGCTTATTTTAAAGAAATTCATATATAAATTAATTTAATTTAATTGATGAAATATAAATATAAAATGTTTTGTGTGATTTGTGATTTGTTTTTCGGATCTTTGTTGCCTCTTTCACAATGACATTACAAGTGTCGCGATAAGCTCTTTCTAGTGGGGTGTTTTCCATAATACAGCAACGATAAGACTCTAACAGGAGTTTTTCTTTTTTTTTTCCCTCCTGAGTATAATATTAAGTTGTTTTTTATGATTAATTAATACCATTTTTTTATTTGCTTTATTTACTATGAAAACTTTTTTTAATTATATTATTAAATTAATTGAATTTACTAAATGTAGTCAAGTCAATGATCTAGGTGCCAAATTTTTCTTGCTTATTTGAAAACACTGGCTATCTTATTTGAAATTGATAGCGTCTCTTGAACACTTTTTTTATATATATTTAGAAAAATTTGACCTGGCTATGCGTGACGCCTACTTAGTTCCCATTACTTACTGATTGTATTTTTATTTTTCCAATATCGTTTGACCTTTTAATGTTAATTTGGTAAGCTATGACTTTGCTTGAACAGGATGTGCAGCCGATTGACGATCCACTTCTCTAAAATTTTATAAGAATGTGGAGGAGAAAGAGCCGGCATCAGCAATGTGGAGGAGAGAGCCGGCATCAGCTCCAACTACGACCTCTTCACAGCTTTAGTGCTTGGTTAGATTCGATCTCCTATAATTGACATGCGTGGTAGACTCTCACACATTCCTTAAATTTCAAATCATGTTCTTCAACTAAATTTTTGGCAACATCGTTCCATTGAAATGAAATAGTACGACGAACGAAATAGTACGACAATGGCATTACCAATCGGCGGCCCTTCAGATCGATTGGTAGTGACATACTCCATCCGCAGCCAGTAAAGAGTCGAATCTTACAGGAAAAAAAATACTACAAACAATCCTCATGATTGAAACACTGGTCACCGCAACTGCAGAAAATTTAGTGTATAATACAGTTGAATGCAAGAGATCTCAGTTTCTACAATCAAACTCAACTGGTTTTCATCTGGATTGGTTTAAATCTCGACCAGTTTGCATCTGGATTCCAATCCATTTATGTAGCAATATATAGCTTACAATAATTGGGGTGAAGGAGTGACAAAGTGGAGAAACTAATGTGACAACCAATTCTATTAGCATAATCATTTTTAAAAGGAAAGCCGGGAGAGACAAAATGCTTCAGAAAATTCCAAGTCGTTTACATAGAGTTTGCAGTTGAAAGATGACTAATTATGGTGGCAAAGAAAGCTTCAGACTTCAAATTTATTTAGAATATAGAAGGAAACAGAAGATCTAAAATGGTGGCATGATTGGGCTCTCACCTATACATTGACCCCTAAGCAAGTTACTGGCATGGACAGCCAAAGCCTCGGTACTTTGAGGGATCAGTGGGACCCTTAACCAATTAAGAAACTGGAGTACTAGAAAGCCAACGAAATATCAATAAAAGGGATGGTTCCAAAAAAGAAAATCAATCAAAGGGAGAAAATGACAATAAATTTAACGACCAAAAGTGGAGAGTTTCCATCCTAATCTAGACTTGTGTCAATCAAAGAGACATGCATGAAAGAGAAAGATCCAGAAGGGACTCACGTTGCAAGTGGCATCAATTTAAACAAAGAAGGGAAAAAAATGGAGGGATGTATGTAGCTCTTTGCAAATTCCATTCACATCTATCATAATCATACTGTTATTAGTACGAAATGATGGCATTTAATGCATTGTCATTGTCGTTGTCTTTATCCCTAAGTTTTCGACTATTGCAAGTAGCAAAG
>Ga0307509_10009434_pt1 | contig 12198 bp, 18 predicted proteins | sample 10_EM_MG_FD_202245 | JGI IMG/M metagenome (GOLD analysis project Ga0307509, IMG submission 202245) | Populus trichocarpa ectomycorrhiza microbial communities from riparian zone in the Pacific Northwest, United States - 10_EM | ecosystem: Host-associated > Plants > Roots > Unclassified | place... | reverse complement strand
CCCGAAGCGCCTCAGCCAACATGGTTAGGTTTGATTCTACGTTTTGGCCGCCTAGGTGGTCATTTCCGAGGTTCCAAAAGGATTCGACTTCTAAACAGCGCGCAATCTCTAACCAAACACACTCAGCTCTGATCCATTCTATCCTCACTCTGCTGTTGCCCCTCCTCAAAAATCAACTTCCCCGCCTGCCCCTTCAGCCACTCCTGACTTCTCGCTAAATCCAAGAAGAACCCGTACGCCTTCTTCACATCGGCAACCTCAATTTTCTCCGACTTCCGCTTCTTGGAAATCATGTTCGCAGTGGAGATGAGGTTCAACGCGTATCGGAGGTTCGATTCTCTCGCGACAGCGGCGAGAGTCTGGAGCGTTTCATCGGCGAACTGGGCGTCCTCCTCTTGAGCTCTATTTTCCGGATGAGCACGATCACAAAAAGGGAGAGGAGTGGGGTGCGTTACCGTAGGAGAATGATTTGCTCCAGCTCGCTCGAGGTATACTCCTTTGTGCTCACGATTAGGACTCGGTCCAGGAGATCCTCCGGTAGGCCGTGCGGACTCGTGTACTTGGTTCCCCTAACCCGAGACATTCCCCGATTTGTGGCCATGATCACCAAAGGAGCCAGCTCCTTTTCAAGAGCTCGGTTGAGGAAGGAGAAACACTCGATGTCGAGCATGTGCACTTCGTCAATGAATAACACCTGACGATGGGTTCGGTGCCGCGTCAGTGTACAGTCCAGAGACGCCACTGGGAGCAACCACCCACCCCCGGGATAATCTCAGCCTTCCCTTCTTCCCTCCACTCTGCCACCTTCGTGTCTATCTGGTTTCGAAGCTCAGGTTTTATCTCGCCAGTATCCCCAGCGAAGAGCGCGAGGAATCCCTGTGTCCGGCTATTGATGACATCGATCTCGTGTAAAGAGACGGTGTGAACGACCTCTCTGCGTCTTTGCACTTCACCCTCTGGGCACTGCACGAACTTCGTCTATGTGGGCAAACGAACCAATGGTAATCAGTGAGGCTGGTCAAGAATAAAATCGGGGCAAGTACATCGGCACCCATGGCATCGTAGTCTCTCGACCGAGCGAAAGACCGGCCAAGCTTGGTCACTTTTCCCGAAGTCTTGTCGATGGCAATAATGTCTCCTGCCAACACTTTCTCTTTTGATAGTGAATCGATCATTTTGGTTCCGAGGTCGTAGATCGTCTCCATATCCGTGGTTTTGATTGTCAACTTGCCCGTTTTTGTAGCCTGTATATGCGTGATCGCGGTCAGAGTTTGTGGGGGTCAAGGGATTAGCAACGTACGCCTGTTAGACTCCTGTCGATTTGGATCTCCACGACTTCACCCTCGATGACCTCAGTCTCCTCCTTGATCCTGACACCGATACTTCTCCGCAACGATTGCGTGAGGGCCTCCGTTTTTGACATGGACAACGAGAATACCTCGCTAGCAGCAACTATCGTAAAGGGCACATCCTGCCCCAGCGTCTGGGCCATCCCTATTCTCATGGATCAGTTACAGTTCGTCCCAGTCACGCACAAACTAGGTTGAGAGCGTGTATTTGATCTCACCAAGTGCAATAGCCGTTTTTCCGGTAGACGGGGGCCCTGCAAACAAAATTGCGCGTCCTGCGATCTTGCCTTCCTGGACCATCTTCAGGACCATTCCTGCAGCCTTGCGTGCCTTCCCCTGGCCGACCATACCCTGGGAATTCATTCTTGGCTCCAGTCTATCATCCAGGCCCAGCCCCTGAATGTGTGAGTGGGGACCTAACACAGTGAATCAGGGGCAACTCTTTGAACCCTGGGTTTCGCTGTCTACCTATCCGCTCCATTTTCGTGGTTTCGCGTAGCTCTGCAGTGCTGGTGGATATCTGAGCCTGTTTCCGGCATCTTGTCGGTCAGATTAGAGTGCAAGTAAGTCGACGAGGGGAGAGAGAATCACCATCTTGTGCTTTTTGTGCTGGGTAGTTGATCGCGGCTGTTGGGAGAAGTGGTCGATCGCGTACTTACCACGTCTCCCCCCACCTCCCATGTTCGCGACTCAGTGTAGCCGGTCCCTCCTCCGGTCATGCTTGAGGCCGCAGAAAACGTCGGTATTGTCAACCGCGATGCTAGGACTTAGAAGTTACGCTACCGAAGTCACCCTCGACCCTTCCACATCCATCTCTAAATCCCTCTCCCGAGCTTCAACACTTTTCAAAACCTACAAGCCCGTCAGCCCCGGTATCCGCCACCTTCGTCGCCCCCTAAACCCCCATCTCTGGGAAGGCCGACCCATCCGCGAGCTCACCGTCGCGTTACGCAAGAAGGGAGGACGGAACAACACTGGCAAGATCACCATTCGGCACCGCGGAGGGGGTCACAGGCGTAGAGTCCGCCTCGTAGACTTTGTTCGCAAGGAACCCGGCCCACACGACGTTGTCCGGATCGAGTACGACCCGAACAGGTCCGCACACATCGCGCTCATTAAAAACCGCGATCCGAAAGTGGAAGGAATTAAGAAATGGAGCTACATTTTGGCTACGGAGGGGTTGCGGGCGGGCCACGTTGTGGAGAGCTTTAAGGAGGGCATTCTGGATGGCTTGGTGCCAGGCTACAAGGACTCGAAGGAGGATCGGGCCAAGGCGGCAGTCAAAACGGTAAACGCGGATGGCGTCGTTGAAACTTCAAGTGCTTCACTCGCACTCGGTGTTCTTCGTTCACTGACGATCAAACCGGGCAACGTCGTTCCACTGCGGCTAATTCCTCCTGGTACCATCGTCAACTCTGTTGCCCTCCAGCCCGAGGGACGTGGCATCCTCGTCCGCTCGGCAGGTTCGTTCGGACAGGTCGTCTCACACGAAGAGAGTGGCAAATATACCCACGTCAAGTTACAGAGCGGTGAAGTCCGGAAGGTGTTGCAGGAATGCTGTGCTACGATTGGGAAGGTTAGCAACCCGCTGTGGAAGAATCGCAGCCTGGGCAAGGCTGGCAGGAGTCGGTGGTTGGGCCGCAGACCGACAGTCCGTGGTATGGCCATGAATAGGTTCGCTATCCTCTCTTGTGCTTCGTTCTTCGTTCGCAGCAACTCACTGCCGTCCCTTCCAGATGTGATCACCCCCACGGTGGTGGACGTGGTAAATCAAAGGGCAACAAACACCCTACTTCGATTTGGGGATGGAATACGAAGGGCAAGCGAACGAGGAAGCCTGGTCCCAAAGGTCCGAAGAATAGCAACAAGATGGTCGTTCACGAGAGGCCTAGAGGTAAAGAGAAGAGAGCTAGTTAATATCCGCATCATACGTTCGTATCCTAATACACGGCTTGCCTTCCTCTTCCTCATCGTCTTCGTCTGCATCCGCCTGAGTTTTTGGTGGCTTCGCATCCTTTCCCTTTTCCAAGTCGCCGACCTGATCCCGCCATTCGGTCAACTCCTTTCCAACTGTATCCTTCGCCGCCGCGATGGCGGCCCTCAAGCCCGAGTAGTGACCTTCACCGTCCTTCACAGCAAACGTCTGAGTTTTGGATGGGGTGAGATTGGACTGAGGCGTGGCTGTCGCTGGTTTGAGATCGTAGGATATCGTTATCGCCCTTGACATTTCGAAAACAAGGACGGATGATTTGTTTGCATCTGTTTGACAAACCCTCCTCCGTTCCACCGGACCGCCCATCCACAAATACACGGGCCGTGATTTTTTCTCTCACTTTTCCCCTTCCTTTTCCTCATCTCCCACTGCCTGCCGTCAAGATGCCTATCCTCATTTGCTGACGGTTCAAACCGTCGGCTACTTTCTCTGCATTTGTTTCCCCCTAGAAAAGATAGAAGATACCCTCTTAGAAGACCCTACTTAGAAAGCTACGGTAAGTGTTGCCCGACATATGCGCTCTAGGTCTCACTGTTTGACGTGGTCATGTCCGAAGCTTGAGCTTAGAAGATATACCGCTTTTCCTCCCCAGCTATGGAATCAACGATTCGCCCCATTTCGTCTCTCCCTCCCCTTCGCCGACTCTCCTCCCACACGCTTGACACCGTTCACCAAGCCATTGCTGGACTCCGTTCGTTATATTTCCCTCCACCGCCTCCAAAACTCGTATTATACAAGCGCCACACCGTTGTGGTTCATACCCACGATTCATCCGCACCGGATTCTGGTTACGCTTCCGCAGAAGACGACGAGGAAGATGAAGTGGAAGAGGGAGAGGTGTCCGAGGGACTGATCGGACATGAGGACGTTGATGTTCTTCGGTCTGATCCGTCAGAACGCGGTTTTGCTGTCAAGTGGCTGACTGGCCTCATTGCACGTTCCGACGTTTGGGTTGCCGAGGCTCCAGAGGAGGAAGGTTGTGGCGACACGTTTGAGGAGAGAAGTAGGGTTGTGGATGATGCGGCTTCCCTTCTCTCTTCATTCGCAGGAGACTCAGAGCCAGAGCCCACCCTCACCAGGGGTTTTTCCTTCCCCCGATCTGGCGGAGAGGACCCTGTCCGTGTCCAATTGAACGATAGGGCTCTCCTCACCACAGATCACACCTCCGTTGGGTTACAAAGTTGGGCGAGTTCCATCATCCTCGCAGAACGCATCTGTTGGGAGCCATCTTCGTTCCATTTCGATTTGCTCCATCGGCCAGGGATCAGGATTCTCGAGTTGGGAGCTGGCACCGGTTTGCTGAGCATCGTCGCTTCAAAGTTCCTTCCTTCCGCGGGAGTCGTTGCCACAGATTACCACCCCGACGTCCTTGCCAATCTCCGCTCAAACATCTCTGCCAACGCCCCTGGACAAGATCAGCCCCCGATATCTGTACGCGCTTTGGATTGGTCTGACCCCCCCACTGATGGTCCCTTCTCCGAAGGATCATTCGATATGGTTCTCGCTGCGGATGTGATTTACCACCCAGACCATGCGCAATGGATCAAGTCTTGTGTCCAACGTTACCTCCGTCGCGGCCGGGATGGCGATGCAAACAGGCCCTTGTTTTGGCTCATCATCCCACTGAGGTCTACAGGACGACACGAGGGGATAGGCGCTACTGTCGAACAGGCGTTTCCCACCATCAGTTCCATCCCTGATCCCTGGTCAAACTCGGAGAAGGGAGAACTGGTCATCTTGCGTAAGGAGGAGATTGCGAGGAGGGATGGAGTAGGGAGGGCAGACGAAGGGTCGTATATGTTATTTCAGATTGGCTGGCGGTAGGTTAGTTTTACCTTACGCTTACCGTTAATTCTTCCAGTATTTTGGTGCATGAGCGCCACGATGGTCTTGACACGAGTTTGGGTGTAGTTGTCCGATGCATATTGTGATTGTTTCAGCAGCCGAGATAGCCAGGGTTAAGGTAGACACCCTGACCCTAGGCAATCCCTGAACTGGACGCCTGCATCGTCTCCCTAAACGAGGACAAGGCTGATGAATCCGAAACTGCTCCGTCTCGCCCGGGGACTTTCCTTTGTTCCGACCTGCCCAAGCCGGCGAATTTAATTTGGGTCCGGGGAATTGTGGCTGCCATGCATCATTCACGTGACCGTGTTTAGACGATCAAAGCAGCCCAATTGGTCACACACTCGCATCCGCTGCTTCCACCCTCTCTCACACGGCCACACCCACGGTCTCTCACTGAGGGCCAGCCATGAACCCCGCCCTGTCTCGTACGAGCTCAGTCGCGAGCGTGACCTCGGACGATGCGACCACCCCCCCAGTCCCAGGAAACGAAGTCAAACGAACCAGGAAACGCTTCACTCAAGCTCAGATCGTGAAGCTCGAGCAGCTGTTCCACGAAACCAGCCATCCTACCCGAGAACAACGCGAAAGTCTCGCGAACGAATGCGATTTGTGAGTCAGTTTGTTCCACCCGCACAAGTTTTTTTGATTCTCGTGCCTCGTGAAATTCTCGTGTTGCTAATTACGCGTTGTTCGGATGACTCCTCGCCGGGGTCGTACAGGGAGCTGCGATCGGTCACTGTCTGGTTCCAGAACAAGCGGCAGACGGAACGTAAATCTGCGTTGACCTCCACGAGCACCACTTCCGGACTTGTATTGTCCAGCTCTCAACCCTCCTCATCCTTGACGCGTCCCAAAATCGGCTCTTCATCAACCTCGTCCACCAGACACGGCCACAGTCGACTCCGCACGCAATCCCTAACGGGAAGACCTTCTCTTGACGACGTCGCGTCCAGGTCTGAATGTCGTGTCCAACCTTCTACCCCGCCACGGAAATCGCTCTCGTCTTCGAGTCCAGGATACGCGTTATGGGAGAACATGCCGTCGTCTCCCATCGAACCGCCATCCAACTCCCCAGAGGCCACACGCGTCTTCGTCGAGTTCGGCAGGAAAGGAAAGCTCAAGAGGACCAAGACTTTGGAGTGGGCCTGTGCGGCTGCTAGGTTGTCCGATCGAAAAAGCCATCACGGACATCAGAAGAAGGAGGAGCGGGAACGGGATGATCCCGATCGCCTCAACCTCGGTCTTGTCGACGACGACGGAGGAGACACGGAGCTGGACGAGGACCACGAAGCCATCACCCCGTTCCATAGCTTCCGGAGGGAAAGGGTCGATAGCACGCCGAGTGTTATGTCGGAGGGTGGGCAGGAAACTCCGAGAAAGGGTTCTGTGGGAGGCGGCAAGGCGAACCACGACGAAGAGACGATGAACGCTGCCTTGGTTCTCTGCGGCCTTCGTCAGTGAGGTGGTCAACGCGGCGATGTGTCGGTGACCACGGGACAGGCCTCCCTCGGGATTGTGGTAGGGCAAAACAATTCTATCGAATCGACGGACTCTTACAAACTCCCTTCCCCGATCCCCCACCCCGACAACGTAGATAGGTTATTCTCTTTTTGTATCACGGATTCGCTTTGTCACAACCCCGCTCATGTCGTTTTTGGAATATATACGATACCGATTGCAGTCTAACAGGTCTTCCCGGACCACTTATACTCCTTCCCATACCAGCTAGAAAACGAACCCATCGACCCAATGTCTGAGAGTACTATCCACAACGTCGGGGTCGAACCCTCTATCCTCCCTGCAAACGATGGAAGCGTGTGAGTTCCTGGTATCATCGTAGAACGCCCTCTCCTTCTTCAGACCCGATAACTTGTTCAACCTCTCGATCATCTCCCTCTGTACGTCGAGGAGGATTGGCGCGTCCACCTTCGGGTGTGACTTCTTGTGGGAGCGCCACTTGCATTTTCCTTCAGCCTTTGAATCCGTCTCGGCGATGGACGAGGTCTCAGAACTCGGGTCTGGAGATGGAGCACGAGAGCTGTGCTTGAATAGCGACCTGAAACCTCCCTTGGACCCCTTCTCGTCCGAGCCTTTGCTCGACGACGCACTCGAAACGCTCCCGCTCGCGACGTCTTCAGGGGCAAGGTGCTCCTTCTTCTTCCTCTTACAAGAGCAGAAACAAGCATGTTCCCCATCCCGCCTCTTCGAACACGACACCCACCACTTATCCTCCTCCTTCTCCTTGGAAGGTTTCTCCTCGGGTTGGAGCGTAGGTCCGGTTTGGGTATCGATGAATTCTGCCACCTTATCTTCCATCTCCCTTTCGAGTTCGGCGACGGCGTGGATGAGCTTTGAGCTGTACGAATCGGCTTTCTCGATTTCTTCGACCCTTCGACGGGATTCGCGACCTTGCATTAGGATCCTTACGTATACGATCCCAAGAGCGGTGGGGACCAAGATTGGTGACGAGAGGTACACGATCTGTTGAAACCGGCACCGATCGTTAGAAATCGACCCGCAGCTTCTGGGGATGTGGAGCCTTACCAGGTTATACGGGAATTTGAGCGGAAGGAACGGCACGAGTTCTCGAGGAGTGTAGTTCCTGGGAGTATCGGGGTCGCTATGAAAATCCCAAGACTTGATCACGTTGGGATAGTCCTCATGAAAGATTCTATGGTTTCCGTCAGCCAAATCAAAGATGAAAGCATTCGGATCCCACACATGTCGATTCCATTGGTTGCGTGATGGAGGAATGGATCTTCAGCTTCGATGGCAGCCGTCACGTATGGCACGGTGAGGTCGTTGATCCTAAACCCTCGTTCACAGTTTAGTTGTACAGAACGGTGGAGAGGAATTGTAGGGCGGCTTACGCGTTTGCATAGATGGTTTTATGTGGGAACAGTTCCAGAGCCTGATAGAAAACCCGATCTGCATAGGTTTAGCAAACCCCCAACAAACGATGTACACAGCGGAGAGGTCATACCTGGGTCAGCCATCACAGCCAAAAGCGGTCTCCCAGACGGCGACCACTTATCAACCGCAAAGAACTGTTCTCCCGTCCTAGACAACAACTTCGGTCCCAACGAATTCGCAAGGGCCGAGAAGAAGTTTGGGTATCGAGGGAGACCGATATGCGGAGTAGCGAACGTGTTGAAGTTGACCGGGGTGACATTCTCGAAGAACTTGCGTTGGTGGAGAACGCCGATGAGGTATCGACTGACGAGCCCGCCTAGGCTGTATCCAGTAACGGAGAATTTCGTGACGATTTGTCCCTGTTGCTTGAGTTTTTCTACTGCCTCGAGGACCTAACGAGGAATACGACAGGATCAGTCGGGTGTATGAGATCAACGAGTTCAAGGGGTTTGACAACGGACCTCTTCGGCAACTCGTTCCCCACCATGGTCAGCACCATCATACGTATAATCTTCCACATTCGTATTCGCCACAAGAACCTGGAATTCGCCAGGGAGTGCGACATTCTTCAAATCCGACTCCTTCCTTCTTATCTTCCGCGCCATCTCGCTGAGATGTCCAGGATTTCCCCACATCCCATGGACGAGGACCTATTAACCGGTTGGATTCTCCTGGAGTTGGGGGTGCTTTGTTGCTTACCAGCAAGTGAACGTCGGTAGTCATGGCGGAAGATGGTAGAGCAGAATGGCAGGTGAGAATCCATTACGAGGCAGCAGGTCTAACCCTTATTATACTCCCGGCCGTAATAGCAACCCACCCCACCTCCGACCGTAGCGCTCGGGTCGATCCTCAGAACTGATGACTTCGCCTGCGTAAGCCCCCGGCACCCAGCTGCGCAGACACGGGTAAGTTGGCCGTAGAGGTTTATCACCGCGCTGCGATCACCAGATTCTGCGGTGGGTCTGGACACTATAGACTCGTCACCGCGCACAAATCCCCGCGTTCCTGGATTGTTGGGTCGTCAGTCAGCATTTAAGATCACAACCCCAGTGGCAGTGGTGGCGTTCGCCCGGCGAAACCTACTGGGGACGTTCTCTATTTGGATCGTCAGCCCGAACGAACGTACGGTTCTGTAACTTTATACACTCAGGTGTCGCTGAGGGAGGAGGAGTTCATGCAATGGAGAGCACCTCCGTTTTTCAAATCATGGCGCCCTCAGAGGTCGCGACCAAAGTTGCTCGAAGTATTTCAAGCGACCACCCTTCGGGCAGAATGCTTCCCTTCTGAGAAACATACGTTCATCTATGCTTTAGGTACGTGTTGACGGTGACTGAAAAAGTCGTGGAACTGACTGGCATTGCCAGGGTTCAGGAACGCGGTCTCGAACTTGTTGATCCAAGTCCCAGGCGGTCAGGTTCCTTGCGGATGATAGTTTCCTGGAAAACCCGGGGATGCAGACTCCAGGAGCACGAGATCCAGGTCCTTTCCTCGACCGGGAAATCCCTTGATGAATATTTGAATCCAGCAGTATGTTCATCCACCATCCGAGGTACACCTCCGTCGTCGGAATATCTGTCGTGTCCTCTCACGACTTACTCGCCCTTACCTGGACTCAGATAATCGAAAACTGGTGGGATTTTTGTGTAGTGAAAAGGCTACGCTTTTGCTGCGACCCTGGACCGGTCGTGTGTCCAACGGATGAAAAACCGCCACATCCTTCCGAGGAATCTGCTTCTACTATAACACCACTATTCCCAACCAATAACCCACGGTCTAGCAAATACCCCAACTATCCCCCCTGATTCTCCCTCCGTCAAAAGGGGGCATTTTGAGCATCACCTTCCCATTCCCCCACATCGACGGAAAACATACTCTGATCAAACCATTGAAGGAATCCCCTCCCTCCCACTGTATCGTTGTCACTACTAGGGTCACGTCCTCACACAAGCTGAGCCGATCTAACACCTTATCGACAGAGTTCCACCCGCTCAATTCATTCTCGCTCACAGTGCGATCTGGGGGGAAGTAGATGGTTAACTCGGTGAACACGTTTGAGGTGATGGTCAAGAGCGTCTCGGATACCCATCTGGCAACACCTTCCATGCCTGACCGCGTGACTGGTGTGATTTCAAGTTGTCGGAACGCGGGGTGTTGTTTGAAACTGAACGGAGGACAGGGGGGGACGTCTGGTAGTCAAATCCTATGAGCTTAGGACAGTCCCCTCTGCAAAGGAATGGCGCACCTGACCACCGTCCCGTAAACTCCATGCGCTCAAGGGTTGGGGCACAAGCGTCAATCAGGGGTTGGAGGTTCTCGCCGGTGCACTGCGAAAGCTTGAGAGTCCGGAACTTGAGGCCGGAAGGAAGCGTCGCAAGATTCTTGAGGATGAACCGGACACCCACTGGGTCACTATTAACTCCCACACTCATATCCAGTTGGAGGTCGAGGGTACCATCGAGAGGTGGAGAAGTCTTGATGTAGAAGCGAGGATCGTCGATATGCGCGGGGCGAGTGTGTTCGAAGACGAGGGCAATCTTGAGCTTGAGATCCCGAAGGTTCGGAAACTGGCAAGCGAAATAAAGGATGTGGTTGTGAACTCCTCTCGGAATGTCCAGTTCCAGGGATTGCAATGACCCCAAAAACGCTCCGAAATATTCCTCCATCTTTGGAATGGATGAAGGGATATCCATCCGATGAGTGCTGAGGCTCCTGAGGTTCGTGAGGGTGTGGAGATGTTTGGTGTAGGGGCCCAAACCGTATGAGATGAATGGATGGAAGGGAAAGTCGATCGAGAGGTGGCGAGTGTATTGGAGGAGACCGCGTTCGCCTAGGACTATTAACCCCGTGAAACCGTACCAACGACGACCTATAACGTCGGACCACGTGGAAACCCCAGACCGGGGAAAAAGGTCCAGGTACAGTGCTCGGTGGATGAGGGGTTTTGCTGAGCACGATAATGCCTTGCCAGTTAGCGAGCAAGATTTTAGGGATTCCATGTCCAAAAGGCTGAAGATCTCGTTGATGATGTCGTCTGGGAGGCTGGGGAGCCCCTTATCGTATGTGATCATTGGTGTAAGTCCGGGATCGTCCCGTAATTGATGCCAGCGAACGATGCTGAACACGGTCACTATTGGGTTCGTCAGTCCCGAATGGACGTGTGGCTCTGTAACTTTGCATACTCACACGCTGCTGATGCGCTAGCGAGCGCTGGGAGCCAAGGTGGACTCATCGGGGTCGAAGGTGGACGATAGTTCTCGTCGTTTGGGTCAAGGGCTCTTGATCGGGACCAGATTTGACCGAAAATTCGCAAAGACATGATTTGCTTCCGGACCAAATGCCGTCTCGGAGCAAAAAATGTGTGGTTTGGTCAGGAGCCTTCTTACATAAACCATATCTCGGAGCGATCCGAGCTGCGTTTCCTTCGCCAGGTTCGAGGCTTCTTCCCCTGCCCTCAGGGATACAGCTGTACAGAGGCGTACCTGCCCATGGAGCTTTCTGTATCGACGGAGATAACCGATTGATCGGACATGGACACCCGGGGGCGATTCCGAACGTTGATCTCGGCCTTCAACGGGCTTCGTAAAAGCATCTCACATTGGGGGGCGGGGACGACCCACCCCGCCCCCAGGACATCCATAGCGGAACGTCCGAAGTAACAGGGTCCACGGAGGTATCCCGGAGGCATCCACCTCGATCTCCTGCATGCTTCAAGCATACTTTCGGTAATGACGCGTGAATCATACCGTCTCACCCCGCTCATTCCCCATCCAGTGGGGATCCTCCAGTATCTCAATGACCACAACCTGCACAGTTGCTTCGTCACTCAATCACGTAGTTTACATAATATTCGGGTTGACAAAGTGTAGTACGAGTCCAACGGAGAAATTACGATTTCATGACAGTTTCTTCCGAAAGAGGGGAGCTTGGAGCGTTGTCACGCTTCTCGATTGACAGCGTTACTCAAGTGCAGCTGCTGGGAGGGTGTCAGTAAAGTGAGTTTGAGGTGTAAAGAAGTGGTATTCCTTACTCGAGCAATCAACAATGTCCTTGGAACGTGCTATTGGTTTCGTGATCCCCCGCAAGTCACTGCTAAGG
>Ga0307509_10009433_pt1 | contig 12199 bp, 8 predicted proteins | sample 10_EM_MG_FD_202245 | JGI IMG/M metagenome (GOLD analysis project Ga0307509, IMG submission 202245) | Populus trichocarpa ectomycorrhiza microbial communities from riparian zone in the Pacific Northwest, United States - 10_EM | ecosystem: Host-associated > Plants > Roots > Unclassified | place... | reverse complement strand
GCCTCATGGTGGGTCTCCTCCTCTCTCGGGCGTCTTCCCTCGTCAACGGGTCGGTCGCAGTTTCGGGTTATCGTCGAAGTAGTGGCCACGGTGGTCCTGCTGCCTGATATCGCACTCCCTTCTGGCACCATCGATCGGTACGGTCGGCTTTTCGAAAAGTCGTGATCCTGTTACGGTCCTCCCTCCCTCGCACTTCTTGGGTCATTTACTCTCGTGTCCCGTGTCTCGTTCCCGTCGCTCGGTTACAGCTATCTACACTCTCACTGGAGACATCCTGATGCCACCCACCTCACTGCACACCGCCCTGTGGTGGCACCTTGGTCGGCCCTGTCGTCGTATTGCTCTATCTCGGTGACTGAGGTTTGGCCTTGGACTAGGTTGTAATGATGGCGCTCGTCGGCTGTTTCGATGTTTTAGCCTGCCCCTTGCTTCGTTGCTTTGGTTTACTGCTACGGGTTGCTTTATTTTTCTTTTGTTCGGTTGGTACATGGCTAGGGTTTTCCTTTCATTTCCTCCCCGCTTGGTTGTTTAGGATTTCTGCTGGTTACATGTAGTTAGTAGATTTTCTTTTCTTTCGAGGTGGCTGGCGTGCGGTTGGTCTCAGACCAGAGAGACTTGGGGTGTTTGTGTTTCTTTCCTTAGGCCGGTAAGAGGGGGTTTCACAGAGGGTTTGTTTACGCCATATCTCACCGATGCATGCGAGTTCTTTGTCCCTAGTTAGCTTCGCCCTGTCGGGCTCAGCCGAAAACAAACGAATACATGACTTAAACAAAAAAAAAAATGATATGTGATACACACAACGAACACCGCTTCTCTCCTCCCAACGATTGAAATCAACACCATGGTTTTTTATCCTCACTTTCTCTCCTCGCACTTTTAGTGAGCTGGACCCTCTGCACTCTTCGTGAGCTGCTTCTCCCTTCAGTCGCGTCGCTTCGCTTCAGTTATCTTTGGTTCTCGGTTGCGTTGCGTTGCTTCTGTCGTACTCTTCTCCCCTGCCTCATGGTGGGTCTCCTCCTCTCTCGTGCGTCTTCCCTCGTCAACCGGTCGGTCGCAGTTTCGGGCTATCGTCGAAGTAGTGGCCATGGTGGTCCTGCTGCCTGATATCGCACTCCCTTCTGGTACCATCGATTGGTACAGTCGGCTTTTCGAAAAGTCGTGATCCTGTTACGGTCCTCCCCCCCTCGCACTTCTTGGGTCGTTTACTCTCGTGTCCCGTGTCTCGTTCCCGTCGCTCGGTTACAGCTATCTACACTCTCATTGGAGGCATCCTGATGCCACCCCCCTCACTGCCCACCACCCCGTGGTGGCACCTCGGTCGGCCCTGTCGTCGTATTGCTCTATCTCGGTGACTGAGGTTTGGCCTTGGACTAGGTTGTAATGATGGCACTCGTCGCCTGTTTCGATGTTTTAGCCTCCCCCTTGCTTCGTTGCTTTGGTTTACTGCTACGGGTTGCTTTATCTTTCTTTTGTTCGGTTGGTACACGGCTAGGGTTATCCTTTCATTTCCTCCCCGCTTAGTTGTTTAGGATTTCTGCTGGTTACATGTAGTTAGTAGATTTGCTTTTCTTTCGAGGTGGCTGGCGTGCGGTTGGTCTGAGACCAGAGAGACTTGGGGTGTTTGTGTTTTTTCCTTAGGCCGGTAAGAGGGGGTTTCACAGAGGGTTTGTTTACGCCATATCTCACCGATGCATGCGAGTTCTTTGTCCCTAGTTAGCTTCGCCCTGTCGGGCTCAGCCGAAAACAAACCAATACATGACTTAAACAAAAGAAAAAAAAAAAGTGATATGTGATACACAAGCTTCGCCTCCGCTATCTCCCTACCTCTACATTTCTCAACACCACATTGCTTCTGGTACAAAATCTCACGATACTCTGCACTCTCAGTGAGCTGCCTCCTCAGGCACTCTCAGTGAGCCGCACTTCGCCTAGCACTCTCCGTGAGCTGCAAAAATGTCCGTCCATGGTGCCCCTCAGGGTTTCCCTCTCCCCCCGTCCTCAGTGCCCTCTACCGGGCCCAGCTCCACCTCCCCTCCTTCTGAACAGATCATCTACGTGAGGAATTTTCTTGGAGAAACCCTCAACAAATTAGGCTTCAACGAAGTAGTCCCCCTGCCTACAAGCTCTGAGCTCCGTAGAGAACTCTCTACGGGTGAATCTATTATTCTTCCCCTTCTATGCTCTACGATCAAGGCATTGGCTTCTCTGCTCGAAAGGGTTGACACCCTCAACGACCGCATCACACACACCCATGACTCCATCAGTCAGGTGGCAAACTCGGTCCCCAATAGAGACGAGCTGACCGCCTCCCTGGCCCCCATCACCTCTTCGGTTCGAGACCTGTCACATAGAGTCAGCACAGCCCCCGTGCCGCACAAACCTGCACCCCCCCCGACCAATCAAGTACCTGCCCCACCCCCCACGGCGAAAAGACCCTCTGCCCCCACGCCCAGCCTACATCCCGACTTTCCCAGGCATGATCACGCCACCAAGAGGTACTATGGCAACCCCGAAGCATTCGCCAAGTCTCACCCCACCTGGTGGGAAGCCTCCCACTTCGCCAATGGGGGTTACCCCGCCGTCTCCACTTTCCTCCCTGGGGTACAAGATCCTACTTGCCCCCGACTGACCTATGCACAGGCCACGGCCCCTCCGACAAAGGGAAAGAGGAAGTCCTCCCCCCAGGGGGTTGCCTTCTTGACTTCTCCTCCCTCCTCCTCCTCCCCTCCGGCTTCCTCCTCCTCCTCCTCCAAACCCTCCACTCTTCCGGCTGCGGCCAGGAGGTTCTATGCACCCAGACAGGATCCCCTCCCTCACCCGGATAGGGAAACCATTGCCGCCACCTTCCCTGATATAGCCGCAGAAGTACTGCGCTCGTCCAATTGCGCCTTCCCCCTTTCGTTCACTGCCAAAGTCAACTCGAATGGTACGGTCACCCTCTTGGGAGTCTCCCCCTCCACGCCCGCCTCTGACTACGCTCCCTTCTTCGGTGCTCTTGCGGCACATTTAAACAAGTCCTTCCCAGTTGGCTCCTCCCCGTAGCTCCCGTTCAGGCCCGCCCCCAATGAAAATCAGTTCGTCATCCATGGCCTCCCCCTCCGCTACCTCCCTGAAGACAATGAGGGCCTCTTTGTGTACCTCAGGGCTGCAATACTCAACGCCAAGGGCGTCGAAATCACCTCGGCGCGTTTTCTTAACCCGGATCCTGTTGCCCGCTCCCTGAAGCTCGCCTCTTCGGTTGTTGTCACAACTACCCCCGAGGAAGGAAAGAAGATGGGCTCTAACATCTTCCTTCTCTCCCGCAAGAGGGAGATCAAGACTGCTCACTCTGCCAACAAAACCACTCGTTGCCGCAACTGCCAGAGGTACGGCCACACAGCCCCTGTCTGTAAATACGACCACCCCGTCTGCTCAATCTGCGCCCTGCACCATCGTAAGACGGAACACCGCTGCCCTAATCCCACGTGTCCCAAGGAGGGCAACCTACGCCCCGTGGCAAACTGCTGCTCTGCTTCCCCTGCGCACTGTGCTAACTGCGGGATCATCACCCTGCCACTGACCCTACCTGCCCAGCTAGACCTAGCCGTCCCCCCACTGACGAGGTACCTCTTGCACAGGGCCAAGTCGACCCTGCCCCTGCTGAAGGGGACATGGATACAACTGAAGATGAGGGTGAGGCCGTTGCCGAGACCCCCAGACCCTCCGCTCCGTCGACTGTCAGAAGACTTCTCCCGGCCTTTGAGGTAGTCACCCCACGTCCGTCTCGTCCCTCAGCTCCTCCCTCGGTTCTGCGCCCTACTCCATGGGCGGGTGGCCCACTTCCCCAGGTGGCCCCCAGCCCCTCCCCTGCTCCTTCCAATGATCCGGGCAGGGCGCGATAATGCAGTACAATAATAGCTCAACCATGTCTCCCCGGCTGGCCAGGGGGACACTTCGTTCCTTTTCCATCGTTCAACACAACAGCCTTGGGAGCTGGGATGTGTTTTTATCCCTTATGAATAGCGTTAGTCAGTTGACCTCCCCTCCTATGATAATAGCCCTCCAGGACCCCCCCGTCAGGAGAGGGCAACTCCCATCCTTCTCTACATATAAGTGCTTTCACCCCTCCTTCCCCAAACCAAGGGTGGCTTTCTACGTCCACCCCCACCTGCTAAATTCGGTTTCGCTCCTACCCACCGCATCCACCCGTCCTGATTTGTTTTCGATCGACATATTTGCCCCTGAGGGCTTCTTTGAGCTCCAGTTCACTAGATTCAGGATTATCAACGCCTACAATCTCCCACTCAAGTCTCCCCCCTTCCGTTCTCTCTCTCCCCCTAACCTGTTTCCAGACAACGATTTCCCGACGATGGTGGTTGGTGACCTCAACATACATCATCCATCTGCCGACCCTCTACGAACGTTCGACTCTAAGGAATACAACCTGTCGCACCCTTACTACAGCCAGGCTTCGGAACATGGCTACTCTCTTCTCAATCAACCTGGGTTATATACATATTTCCCCTTCACACACAACGCCAGGCCCTCGGTCCTAGACCTTGCCTTCGCTAATAGCCCGCTTTTCCCTTCGTTCTCTCATTGGGACACACCTCTCCCCTCGACTGGCTCTGACCATGTCCCTGTGCTCATCACACTGGAGTCTCCCAGGTTCAGGCTTCCGCCTCCCTCCCCCAACTGGTCAAAAACAGATTGGTCCAGTATCCTGCCCTCCCTCCCCTCCTTGATACCTCCCCCTTCTCCGTCTGTCTGCTCGCCCTCCACCTTTGAAGAGTGGTTCGACACCCACGCCAATAAGGTCAAGACCCTCATCTCCTCCAACACCCCGGTGTCACGCCCTTCCCCCAGATCCAAACCATGGTGGTCCCCTCTTCTCTCCCACCTGAGATCTGCTTTCCACTCGGCCTCTCGGAGATACAGGTCCTCTAGGGACTCCTATGATCAGTCGGCTCTACGGTCGACAAGACGCTCCTATTTTGCTGCCATTAAAAAAGCTAAGTTCGCCCACTGGTCTACCTACCTTTCGTCCCTCACCCCCTCATCGGTTTGGGAAGCTAAGAAGCTCGCCTCCGGAAGGCAAGCCTCGAGGTTCCCCTCTTTTGCTGATCAGGATACTCCTGAGGGCATCAACAAGGCCCTACTTTCTCACTTTTTTCCCTCCACCCCTCCTCCGACCGACACTCCTCTCACTCTCTCTCCCTACCCTGACTACTTCCCTCTCAGTCAGGAAGAGATTGCGCTCGCCCTCTCAAAGTCCTCCAACACTTCCGCTCCTGGCCCTGACTCAATCTCCTACGTTGTATGGAAACAGGTTCACCGGTCATGCCCTTCCCTCCTCACCAATCTCCTCTCTCCTCTATTACGCTATGGACATCACCCCGCCTCCCTGAAGCAGGCGAACGGCATTGTATTAGACAAGCCAGGCAAGGCATCCTATGATACCCCTGCCTCCTTCAGGGTCATTGTTTTACTCGAAACTCTCTCAAAGATACTGGAACGAGTCATCGCTTCACGTCTCTCCCTCCTGGCCAGGCATGTGGGCCTGCTCCACCCGCACCAGACAGGATCCCTCCCGGGTCTCTCCACTTTCGACGCCGCATCTACACTCACTCATGAGGTTCACCTCCTCCAGAGACTTGGTTCCAAGGTCTCCTCTCTTTTCCTGGACATCAAGGTCGGCTTCGACAATGTCGATCCCGGCCAACTCACGTCGGCGCTGCGGGCTAAAGGAGCCCACAAATATCTCACTGCGTGGGTTGGCAGCTTCCTCACCAACCGCATGTGTAGACTTCTCTTTCAGGGTTCCCCAAGAATATTTTCGCCGGTCGCCGTAGGCACCCCTCAGGGCTCCCCCATCTCCCCCCTACTCTTTGTTATATATGTTTCTCCATTACATCCTGTGATACCTAAGGGCATTGTGATCTCCTATGTGGATGATTTCGTGGTCACGGTCTCCTCCGCTTCCCACAGACGCAACGTTCAACTCCTTCAAGGCCACTACCGCTCCCTCTGCAGGATCGCGGCGCCCAGGGGCCTCACTTTCTCCGTCCCCAAGACTGAGCTCATGCACTGGCGCACCCCTCAGGAGCGCTCGCCTCCCGCAAAGGCAGGAGTCCGGCTGGACGACTTGTACTTTTCTCCCAAGGACACGGTAAGGTGGCTAGGATACTGGTTCACACCCCCTCTCTCCTTGAGTGCCCACTTCAGCAAAAGGCTGTCCCTCGCCCAGGGCGCTTTCGACTCGATCAAAAGACTCTCTCCTCCGGGGAAGGGTCTCCCTCCATACCTCTGTCATACGTTAGCTTCGTCCCTTCTCGCCCCTGTTCTCCTATACGGCTCAGACCTCTACACTCCCCTCGTGGGGATGCAAGACAAGTTAGACGTTTTTTGGCATCGTGTCCAGAGATGGGTCACCAACTGCTTCTCCTCCACCCCAGTCCCCATACTGGCCATCGAGTCTTGCCTCCCCCCTCTCGTCCTTCTTAAAGAACACCGACAACGCATGGCGGCCCTGAGGATGGTCTGCTCTCCGCCCGAAATCAATCCTGCGTCAGCCAGGCTCCACAAATCGGTCCCAAACCGGTCTTCCTACCGCTCCCCTCTCTGTCACCGCTCCCTGCTGGTCAAGTTGAACCCTGCTTATCGCCCCCTTATGTGGAAAACACCCCAGGTGACGATCCGCAAACACCTCCCCATCGATGAAATCGCCCACAGGACGCTTCCCCTGCTTAAAGATAGGCTTTTCTTTCCTTCACACAACCGTCAACTGGTCCCCACCCTATCCGTCCCCCTGGTGGACGCTCCCTCGGACTCGTACAAGGCCCTCAGAAAAGAATCCCGAGCGATCCTCCACCAGCAGTGGTCCTCGCTCGCTGCTCCTCCCTCTGGCTATCCTTACCCACCTTCGCTCACTCCCCATCCATTCATGGGCCTCCCCAAATTCATGGCCGGTCGTTTCCATCAAATGCGGTCCGGCAAAAGCTACCTCGCAGCCCATCCTTCCTGGTTTAATCGGGACACTCCCTCTCTCTGCCCCAGGTGCCGCGCCTCGGCTGAAACCTTTGAGCATGCCATCCTACACTGCAAGGCCCGTCGCCGCCTGAAGGAGAGTCTCCTCCTGACCCTCACCTCGCTTGATGCCGCCTCCCCCTATGGTCCTCCGATCACGATGTCACCGTTCTTTCTAGATTTATCGCACTCACGGCTACCGGTTTCCCGCCCGACATGTTCCCCCCGAGCCCTACTTCCAGTATTGCCCACAGCCCTGTTCCCTCCCCTTCCTTCTCCCCCTCGCCCCGTTTCAGGTTTTCTCCTGTGTAGGATGTTTGACTTGCTTTGGGGTTTCTTTACTTTGTTGTTTTAAGACGGGAGTCGTGAGATTTGTTGGTCTTGGATATTTCTTTACAAGTTTATGATGTTTTCCCTTGGTTGGTTATTGCGTCATGGTTTGGCTACGCTTTGGAGAACTGGGTGGTTGGGATTTTCTTTTGTTAGTTGTTTGATTATAGGTTTTGTTTACGCCATAGCTTACCGCTGCATGCGAGTTCTTTGTACCTTTAAAACAAACGAATACATGACTTAAACAAAAAATCCTAGACAGGTTCTCCAAGATGGCACATTTCATACCACTATGGATGGAGGAACATATTAAGGAATTGGCCTTGATGTTCTTGAAAGAAATCTGGCGCCTCCATGGGCTTCCTGAATCAATTGTCTCTGACCGAGATACCCGATTCACGTCTAAGGTTTGGACAAGCCTAATGCAACTACTGCAAGCAAAGCTAAACCTCTCTACCGCATTCTACCCAGAGAGCGATGGGCAAACTGAAAGGGTTACTCAAACACTAGAACAATATTGAAGAAGTTATTGTTGATATCAGCAAGACGATTGGGTATCGCTGTTGCCCTTCGCGGAACATGCGTATAATACTTCAATGTCGGAATCCACAAAGGCAGGCCCCTTTGAAATAAATTATGGATTCTCCCCACTGACTCAGTGGTCAGGGATAGTATCAGAAAACAAAGGAATACACCCAGACAGCAAGCTTGTTATAAGGGATTGGGAAGGTACATGGCAAGAGATCTGAGAAACAATACAGCAGGCACAGGAAAGACAACGGAAATGGCATGATCAAAAGAGATAGCCAGCTCTGGAATATGTCACATTGGAAGATGTCATACACAGCAGAGCTAAGAAAGCGGATAGGGTTATGCTAAACTGCAAGAATCTCTGTACAAAAAGGTCTATAGAAAAACTGGACCACAAGATGTTTGGACCCTTTGTTGTCAAACACAAGGTGAGGTCTAGGGCCTATGAGATTGAGCTGCCGGAAAGATAGGACATCCATCCTGTATTTCATGTTAGTCTGGTGGAACCATATCGTGAGGATCCTCTGAGTAGGCCTCAAAAAATAATTCCAACACCTGACATAGTGGATAATGAGCCTAGCTATGTTGTTGCGGAAGTGGTTGATAGCCGATGGTATGGGAATCCTAAGTCAAAATTCCCACCCCTCTTTGTGCAATACATGGTTGCTTGGGAAGGGTACGGTCCAGAAGAAAATTCTTGGGAACCGTTCAAGATGTTAGAAGATACCGCAATGCAAGCATTGTAGCAGTTCCATGAGAGGTATCAGTCTAAACCTAGAGACTAAGGTGTTAGGCGGGAGCCTATCTCAAAGTCTTGCGAGATAACTCAGGCCGATAATCTTAATCGTAGACGCAGATTGTCTAGGAAGGCTCAATGTCTCAAATAGAGGTAGGTAAAATGATAAAGATTTTTCTCACATAAAAACTTATATTGATAAGATCTCTTCTCCGTTCCTTGATTGTGTTCAAATAGCTCGGGAGACACCTTGATATTTATATGCCGCGTCTGGGTGGTCGCGAGCTACATCTAGCTTTCCTACTATCTAAGTGGCCGGCTAACAAACTCCAGCTTTTTCTTCAAGTGCGAAAACCATTTGACCCTGACAATTCTTGTTATCTCAGTTCGACTTCTGAATCGCCACACAATGAATTTTCCTGACGGTGCTCCCACACATTGGTTCATTGGTTACGATCCATCTTCTTTGGCATGGAGTCTTGCTTACCATTGCATACGCAGAATGGTCTCCATGATGGAACCAACAAAGGGGCTAGCTTTGTTATCGAACCTCTTAGCATTGCAGATGCATTCTGCACACGACCGCTGTGAGGCATAAGATAGACTAGTTACAATAATTGCTCCAATAGCCATTATCCCTCCATAGTCATATCGTAATTGTATGGTTCCGTCAGTATCGGAGAATACTATTGACGTGTGTGAGTGCGGATATGCCTGATTTCTCAAACTACCTCATCCAACAACACCATTGAGTTCTGCGACTTTCATCGCAGGAGCGTGGAGTATAGAATGTGTTGCTTAACCATTGTCCGTACAAACGTCCCGTTACTTAGTGATCACTTTCACGACTCACGTCTTTAGTGCTCAGTAACCTTATGCGACGTCGACCGATTTGCCTCAAACAACTTGCATAAGCTTGCCAAGGGTCTTCCCTCATATATCCTGCGAACGGGATCTGGTCGGACGGACGGCCGCGACGTAAATGGGGTTACGAGGAGAGTTCTAATGACCGTGTCTTTGGTGATGGGACAAAACTACGGCGGTGTCTGCTGATATAGTGCCGTCCCAACGCTGGTGCGGGAGGGGGGTGTTGGCTTGTCCCTTTGAACTCAGAATCCTAAGGTAGGGTAACTATAGGTCTTCATTCACTATTGGAAGGCTAAGCCTTCCGGTATGCCTAACGATAAGGTTACAGACAATCTAAACTGTGGGACTCAAAGACGATGTTGACGGTCTGAGGATTGACTAAGAGAAGAGGGGAGTAGTGTAACCACCCTACGATAGGTAGCTACAATAACTACCACCTTAGCCCAAATGGTATACCAAGAGGTAACCGAAGGTGGTATAGTCTAGTATACTTTGGATACAAGAATACTGGTTCGCCTAGGGCAAGGCCTAGGAAACAGTAGAGTAGCCTTGGGCACTCGATTAGGCAGGGTAACCTTTCAGGAGAACATTTGCATAAGGTCAAGAGAGTTATGGGAATGTTACACGGATCTCCAAGACAACATTTGTGGTCAACTGGAGGACTTCCGAAGCGGTTAAAGGAATGAGAGGACAAAGTTACCCTACCTTGGGAATTTGGCCATTATGCCCATGGATCTCAGTTACCCTACTGAAGTATCCAAGTTACCCTACCTTCACCAGCAAAGTCATCCTAGAACTTAGAGGTCGATTGCCTCACATTGTATGGGCTCTTAGATGTTCATGGGCACACACGCATCTGGATGGGGAGCCCCCACGCCTCAGTAGGGGTGGCCCGAACATGCTATTGAACTTGGGTGGGTTTTGCTAACACCCCCCTCTGGCCCCAGCATTGGGACGGTGCGTCATAGGCAGACAGCTGCATAGTTGCTTGTTTGCTAAGAAAAAGAGGTCATTGGAGCGGCTGCCGTAACACCGTATACGTCATCACCGTCCGTCTGACTGAATGTTGTTCGCAGGATATATAAGGGGAGTATGAGTAACCACCAAAATGGGGGTCACCCATATATGGTCTCTCCGGCACCTAGGAGTCTATCTTAGCCTACGGGTAGTAGGGTAGTCTTCGTAGTAGTACTTAGGTAGTCCAAGGAGGCCAGGGCGCTTTTGGGACAAGTACCTCAGTAACCAGCCAGGACCTTCTCCCATTGATTTGTAGCATTACTATGGGTTGTCAATGGACTCTAGAGGTATGAGTCTTTTCACGGTAGAGTATGTCCGGAGAGGCTGGCTATGGGTAGCGCCCATTTAGCCAACCACCGGCTACATCTCACCTGGGGAGCTTGTATGTCAATTTATCACATTAGACAGTCGCGTAGATTAAATAATGGACTACATAGCTTGTATAGACGAAACTACCACTGGGCCAGTGAGTCCACTACCTAGGTATTGATTCCGGTTGTTGTCATAACAGTTAGCCACTGGTATGACTTCGATAGGAAGTGTTTTTCCACCTACTGTTGTATTAGAGATGCATTGCAGAAACTCATATCCTATTGACGGAGTTAAGTATGCCCGAGTTGGTCTGATACTTCCGGCAGGATAATCCCTGGTGGAGGGTAGACCTCGGACAAGCTCTGAGCAGGACAGGGTACTCGCACAAGGTCAGAGTAGTGGTGAATGTCAAAGGCTTAAATCTGATATCTACTTAAGTTTAAGCGTTTGGCATTCTACTTCGAAAACCAACATTTCCTCAAGACAACTAAATTGAGTGAAGCTTTGAGCTTAACTATATTAAGTTTTACCGTTTAATTCTTCGTGAATTATTTACTCTATCTTTATCTTCTACTTTGAGTTTTGGGTGCGGTCGCAACCTTAGAGTTCACCTCTCTACAGGGTGCCCCCGTTACTGTACTCTACAAGGCAGGGTAACCTTGTTGGAGTAAGTTCGCATAAAGTCAAGGAATTTATGGGAACATTACACAGGCCTCCGCGATAACATTAGGTGTTGACAGGAGAACTTCCGAAGTGGTTAAAAGCATAAGAGGGCAAAGTTACCCTAACTTGGGAATCTGACCAGTATGCCCATAGACCCCAGTTACCCTGCTGAGGAGTCCAAGTTACCCTACCTTCACCAGCAAAGTCATCCTAGAACTTAGAGGTCAATTGCCTCAGATTCTATAGGCTCTTAGATGTTCATGGGCGAATACACATCTCTGCAGGGAGGCCCCACGCCTGAGTAAGGATGACCCGCACATGCTATTGAACTTGGGCGGGGTTTGCTAACACCCCCTCTGGCCCCTGCATTGGAACGGCGCGTCATAGGCAGACGGCTGCATACTTGCTCATTTGCTAGTAAAAAGCGGTCATTGGAGCAGCTGCCATAACACCCTATACGTTGTCGCCATCTGTCCAACCAAATGTCGTTCGCCGGATATATAAGGGGAGTATGGGTAACCGCCAAAATAGGGGTCACCCATATATGGTGTCTCCGGTACCTAGGAGTATATCTTAGCCTATAGGTAGTAGGGTAGTCTTCCTAGTGGTACTGTTAGGCGGGAGCCTATCTCAAAGTCTTGCGAGATAACTCAGGCCGATAATCTTAATCGTAGACGGAGATTGTCTAGGAAGGCTCAATGTTTCAAAATAGAGGTAGGTAAAGTGATAAAGATTTTT
>Ga0307509_10009432_pt1 | contig 12200 bp, 10 predicted proteins | sample 10_EM_MG_FD_202245 | JGI IMG/M metagenome (GOLD analysis project Ga0307509, IMG submission 202245) | Populus trichocarpa ectomycorrhiza microbial communities from riparian zone in the Pacific Northwest, United States - 10_EM | ecosystem: Host-associated > Plants > Roots > Unclassified | place... | reverse complement strand
CTGAGTCTACAAAAGGCACATCCATTAACTAGCTGAGGGTAGCAAAAACCACTAAAATAATCAGACTGTGTAATGAGTGCTTGTGAAAACACTAAAGGTATTTTAGTCAGAGATTAATAGAAGTCCTTTGCTAGTTTAGAAGTCACTTGTTATAGTAAATATGAACTTGGGGCGGAGAAAAAAATTGTGGACACTGAAGGTGAATGGACAAACCTGTAGCATCCAGGGCACGGATTGATTCACAGAATGCATTAGCTCTCTCACGGCGACGCATCACATCACTTACAGAAGCTGGCAAGGCTGTAAACTGAAATATCTTGGAAAGGAGATGTTGGAATGTCAAAGAAACAACTGGCATAAGTTAACAACATGTTCATTTAACGTTGGGAGCTAATAGATGCTGGTAAATTGGTGAAAACACAATAAATAATCTCAGCTTGCTGAATAAATATATTTAAACTTAAATTTTTATCTTCTAGTGAAGGTTGAGGATATAATCTCTAAGTTTGTCTGTTGTATGTGGTACTGCCACCAATAAAGCACGGACCACAGCAATAGTAGCTTCATGGGATCCATCTTCAAGAAACGCATCCATTTGGACGCGTATCTTGTCAACAATCTGAAAGATGGCAAATAGTTAACTTACAAAACTTTCTCCTTCAAGATTACTAAAATCACTTCCCGGAAAAGAAAAAAAAAACACATACCATGTCATTTTTGAAATGCTGTGCAACAGCTCCAAATGCTTCTATGCTGGCATACTTAACATTCAGGTTTGGGTCAGAGCCAAGAGTGATCAGCGCGGGCAAAACGTGAGTGGAAGCAACTTTCGCATCAATATATGGCATCTATTAAATGAATGGGAAAAAAATGTTTAAAACTAGGCTTGGGGTAGCAGGAAATGATGATTACAGAGGAACATGCAACTTACAATGGCTTTCAAAAGGTTGGCAGCATTGATTTTCATATCTATGTTGGAGCTGACAACCATTTCCCATAAAATATTGAAAATGATACTGTGGTGCTTCTCAAATGTGCTGCATCATGAAGAAACTGGTATTTATCACTCAAAATTGAAACTGAAGGTAAGTGATACAGTATTACACATAACGGTCTACAAAGTACAAACCAAAGAAACCGAACAGCATCAATAATCTCAGCAGTGTGCTTTGTTGACTGACTCTCTTTCAGGGTGCCATCAACTAGCAGCCCTCTCAAGTAGTTTGCTAACTGTTCATGCTGGCTGGGGGCACCTAAAACACCAGCCAAAAGCAGTGGCAATACGCACATAGTAGCAAGTCTCTCAGCAACAGCAGTTCTTGGCCTCAAACCTGCAATAAAGCAGAAATTAATAAAATACAATAATGTGAAAGGAATTCACTGAAATTTATTATCACACCTTTTATTCTTGGATGGTTGACAGAAGGGAAAAATGACAAATCAGCATTATCTCCAACCGATACCATGAATATGGGCAGCATTATGTGTACCAGATAAGAATCCCCAAAGTATTCACTTACAGCCAGCAAAAACTGCAAACCATTTTAGTTAGAAACAACAGGAAGCACTATACTTAACATCCAAGCACCAAAAAGAAGTCAAGATGACTTAATGAATTAATTCCAAGCAGGAAAAAGCTACCTTTGTAGTTCTAATTCTTAAACTATCTTCTTTCTGAGGTAACATGCAGGTGAGCTGTATCAGATCAGGAAAGCAATCGACATGCATCCAATCAAATGCTGGCCATTCAGCATGTTCCCTAGTATGACAGTAAAATATCTTCAAAGTGATTATGACCATAACTAGGCTCAGTATTATTAGAAGCTACCTTTACCAGGAAATAAACCAAAAAAAAATTATTAAAATTAAATGAAAAGAAAGAATAAAAGAAGAAGAAGAAGAAGACCAGAGCTTACCTTGCATACGTTTCAAGCAAGGAGGTAGAGAACATCATGTCCTTTGACTCTGGGGCTGAAGATAAAGGGCAAGTCTCAACTGCTTTCTGGTGCACAGAGGAAAGCAATTCCACCAGCATTCTTAATAAAACATCAATATTCCAGCGCTCACGTTCCCCTAAAACATGTAGATGTGATTCCATAGAGCCTTCAACCCCCGAGAGAGGAGGACAATGCTGAAAATAGCAGAGAGAAAAATTAAGGAGAAATGTACCAAAAACAACAGAAGAACATCAAGAAGAAAATAACTGCTAGAAACAACCAAACCTGAGCAGAGCTCAAGATGTGGGAGAGCAGAACTCTTAAAATGTGTTCTAGTCTGTTTCCCCACTTTATAACTGCAGGAAGCAGTTCTTTCAATGCAGTATCCACCACCACTCCAGAGGGATCACATACCAATTGGAACATCAACTCCTCTACCTATCAACAAACAATATGAGATACTGAAAAAACTAAATGTTTCAATTTGTTTTACTTCAATATTTTCATTTTCTTCTCAGACATCATATTGTGGCGAGGAAAAGGCTCCATTGCCTAGACCATGTGCCATCAGCCTGTTCTAGAGCTTACATTGTAGCCAATTCGGTCAAATCAGAATTCTTCTCCATGATTGCCCCGAAGCTTATTTAGTGAGGCTGACCTTGAAATATTTGTCCACATTTGGGAATAGTGGAAGTAGCAAAGCCAAATTATGAGCAGCAGCTTCTCGTACAACAGTTGCAGAATCTTCTATCAGCTGTTGCACAATGGACAAAATTAGAGAATCACGAATCTCAGGGCGGACGAATTCTGCAAGCTCTCCACAAGATTGAGCCACAAGCAACCTACGCTCCTCATACATATGGTTTATCTGCAATCCATGTAAAATTGATCCTTAGAAAGGGGGGACAGAAATGAAATGAAAGATGAAAAGACATTTATGGCAAAATTGGAAATTCCCTGCAAAACAACACTGAACTCACTTGTTCCCAACACTGGGGAAGCAATTCCGTTTCTGTTCTCATCTCCCCTACATTCTTAGCAAGACTAACGCATGCCTGAAACAAACCTCAAAAGGCTCAGCATCATCTTCAAATTAGATATACATGTTGCTACAAAAGCTTAAAACTTCAACTTCAAGGAATTCGGTATGATAAAATTATGACCCTACATCCATTATTATTCGTCTCTGCTGCTCATCCGGACGTTTTATCAAATTAAACAGTGTGTGGGTCAAGGAGTCTCGTGTGCCACTATCTGGATGACACTCAATTGCACACATCATTAGGGGAAGAAGCTCCTGAGCAAATAAAACCAAGACAGTATATGAAAAAAAACTTCCCCACAGAACTCAGAGTCAGATGAAGAACAAATGAGTCTAAAGCGTACCTCTCGGTGATTGATCAAAACATAAGGAACAATCTTGGGCAAAGCATCAGCAAGGATCTCAATGGTTCGCAAGCCCTGCAAAGTAAATATATATTTCAGATATAGCATATAAATAAATTACTTCTAAAGAAAAGCATGGAAAAGAAAACCAGGGAAATTATTTTTTGGGTGGTGAGGGAGGTTAGTTTATCTAAGAAATGATGATATTAAAAAGGAAACCCCATTAGGATTCAGGAGAATTCATAGGCCGGAAGGTCTACATCTTATACACGAGGTGCCACCCAATTTAAAGTGAAAGAGAAAATCAACACATGGGAGAGAGTATAATGTCTGATAGGAAGAAGATGAACTTGCCATATTCTCAGAAGCAGCTTTATCACCCAAGTTGTCCGATTCTAGTTGTAACGTACCATCTTCTGATGGTGCTTCACCATTTTGTTTGGTGACTAATACACTGTTATCAACAAGGGCATTTTCATCTGAACAACTGTTCAATAAATCTTCCAAAACTTCCTCAGGTTTATTGGTTTCATTGATAGACAGTGGTAGAACATCTCCATTGCCCAAAACTCCTGCCACATCAACTGGGTGGGAGACTATAGTTTTATCTTCATCTATTTCAACCACTTTCTCTTCAGCCTGACAAGTCTCTTTCTCAGAAGTGGAGTTATCTATGGATTCGGAAGCATATGCTCCCTTTGCCTTCAATCCTGCTATTTCCATCTGCAATGACTTTATTTCTTCCTTGTACTTTTCCAAGGACTGCGATTGAACAGCATCGACATCACTAGCTAACACGTTCATTCCAGAACGGGATCCTTCAATGTGCATTTTTAATGAAGTGATTTCAGATCTGCAATCATTGATTTCCTTTCTTTGGCGCTCCCATGATTGCTTCAACTCTTGTATCTGAAAAAAGAGAGGGAGAGAGAAACTTAAAACACACACACACACACACACACACACACATGACAATAATGTTTTCCTTGCATGAAAATTACTTGGCTCTCCCTGTCCTTGAGATCCTTTTGCATGGCTTCTAAGGATTTAGTTAATCCACTAATTTGATTATCGGACAAATCTTTAGCTATCAGCAACTTCTCCTTTTCGTTATTCAGCCTTTCATTTGTTTTTAGTAATGACTCATTTTCTCGAAGCATAGCAATTTTCTCCTGCAACAAAAACAACAATGTCATTATTGTGCAGTTCAGAACATAAAATCCTACTTCGCAATAAGCATCAGAGCAAATTTGTTCCATAAGTTTTGTCCAAGATGTCTAATCTGAGATCTTCACATGAAAAAAGTATAACATACAGAGAAAAGAATAATATAACTTGTGTTTAAGTTTCAATACAAGCAACAAAAATAAGGATACAAGCCTACAACAGATCAGAATGCTAGCGGGTCTTAGACTATAGAGAATCATATGCATACTGAGTTTAGTGATCTAGAAATGACTTTCAGGAATGGTTCTTTTTACTACTTTAGCCATTTTTGCAGGCAGTGACTAAGCATCAGAAAAACCAAAGGAGTAGAGCATGATTCACACATTCAGGTCAGTAATCTTGTGAACTTATAGAGCTCTAAAGTAGAAATGATAATTTTTTTCATATTTTATTTCAGGTGGTCTTCCAGTAGCATTTCACATGATAAGAAAATGCATTACGAAAAGCAAAGCATTGGAAAAAAAAAAAGTTATCATTTCATCAAGCCTAATGAAGCATCATCATAAGGTAGCCATTAGCTTCATATATAGACATTTGCCAAAGATATCTTCAAGCATATGTAAACAATAAGTAGCTTATCAAACATGTACAAGAAGAAATACCTCGGCAGCCTCTGAAGTGGACGAAAGGTATTGATAATAATAATGGCGCAAGGCATCTGGGACACATGCAGGTGTATTCTGCCAAACATCTAAATTCTGATCTGTAACCTGAGGTGGAAAAAGTTATCTGACTATGATAATATTTCAAAATAGTTGTACACAAGCGCCCACAAACAAGGGACACACATCCACCTGATTGCAGGTTGTATATTAGCTAAGAGCTACAAGCATTTCTATGCATGGAAAAAAAAATTAAGGTATTGTTTTTCTGATGCAGCCTTCAACAGCAATGAACAGACGAAATGATATTACCCTGTCCAATATGAATTTTACCCCAGGTTCCTTTTTGTCCTTTTGAACTAACTTTCACATGCCAAACTTCAAGAATTTCCCAACACTGGACTACAATATATGAAATCAATGCAAAGAGCAAGCAAACAGTGACGAGGTAGATTGATCAAGCAGGCTAATCCAAATAACAGTCAGTATGCCAGATGTTTGTTTTCAAAGCTACCTTAATACCTAAGCCTACATCATCTTATTCATTCTTAGTTTGCCAAATGCACTAAGGTACTTATCAAAATAAACTTTACATGTCTCAAGACATTTTTTTTAATCCTTATAAGTTTGCATTATGTTTCACCCCCTTGGATCAGCAGGACAGTAAACGATTGCTGCTGCAACAATAAATTCAATTCAAGGCTTTTATAATGATTTGTGCACTTCTATCAGCAGAATACCCTACAAATTCTAATGCAGTCCCCTACAATCAATTGTTTCTGTCTAATGATGAATCAAATAGAACATAGCATAAAACGATCATAAAATAATTTAGAAGGAAAAAGCTTGTATACAGCAACAGAAAAGACTAAACACTGCATTAAATATCTTACATAATACATACTTCTTCATAAAATGTCATAGCAGCAAGCCGGTACCCTGCTAAAAGTAAATATTCCTTTACAGCACAGTTAAGATCTCTACGCTCATTATCTTTCAAAGGGCCCAAGTCAGAGAGAGAAGCATTCTTCTTTTGTCGCACAACGTCTGGTCCCGGATTAACAGAAAAATTTGACTTCGACTCTGGAAATTCATCCAAGATGAAATATTTATAAAATGACAAAAGAAGTGGCTAAGCAATGAACATTGTTTATGCATGGTAAGTCCCGTAATGCAGCAATATTTACAGTTACATAAGTGATTCCAGACAGGACAACAATTTTACATAATAAATGAAAGCCAAAAGGAAGAAGAGGATGGCCAATTAATCAAAAGATAGTGCAATAAAACAACATATAAGAAAATGCCTCGTACAAAAAAAAGTGAGAGATTAATATCGAGCAGATGGAAGAGTTTACCACTCAATTCAGCCAGTGACAAATCTGATTTCTTCTGTAATTCAGTCTTCAACTTAGAAATATCCTCTAGTGCTAAACGAAGCTCGTAAGCAGTAAGTGCTAATTTTTCTTCCATAGCTTCTTTCTCTTCTAACAAACTCTGAGGATCTGCAACTGCTTTTCAACAACAAAGGGGGCAGAAAAGAACATTGCTTACATTCTGTATTCAATATACCATCAATAAAAAATGCAGTAACTCATTGCTGAATAACTCAATCCTAATACTATCTACATGCATTCTACACATTTCTCAAATTATCGAGAAAATAACGCAATAATCATTCATTTCTTTACACTATCATATACCAAACATGACCTAATTAACTTTTTCATACAAATCCAAATCGGAAAAAAAATCAACAAAAATTTATCAAAATCAGTAACTAACAAGATAAAAGAAGAGTGAGAGAAAACCTCGAAGAGAGTTGAAGCGAGAGATCTGATCAGGAGGGAAGTGAGAAGGGTCAGAGAAGAATTCTTTGAGACGAATAGCGTGATCGTCTCTTCCATCATCTAGTAATTCTTGTAACAATTCAAATGCTGTTAATATGTATTTCTCTTCTAACAAGAAATTCACCACACAATTGCACAGCGACGATCTCTCCACTTCCATTTCTTTTCTTTTCGATTTAATTTAATAAATTTAATTTAATTTTTAATTTCTGTTTTTTGTTATAAAAGATTGAGACGACTCCATTTGATCGAGATCTGTTACGAGAGGGGAGGGACTTCTTGTTTTTGGGAGAGATAGAGAGGGAAGGGAAGGGGTGATACAGTGCTTCGCGGGTGGCTTGGAGGTTTGGGTTTTGAGGTGTTGATTTTGATGTCTTGGGAGTTGGGAGATTGAGAGGATGGTTTGGATCTGTTTGGGTTGGCCCGTGTGTGTGCTGTGCATGAAAGTTGAGTCACCTACTGGAAAGTCAACGGTGAAGTCTTCTTCTGTGATTCGTTACGCTGATGACACCCAATGGGGATGCAACTAAAAATAAAACAGAAGGTACTGTCCACTGTCTGTTAATGAAATATAATAGTAGGATTTTTTTTTTCATGGGAAAAATATAGTGAACTGAATTATTATTTTTAATTGTAAAGTTGCTTTTGGATTCGCTTACAACTTTTTTGAGGTTAAATTCTTTTTCGAACGATCTTAGAATCACACTTTTTATATTAATCTGTGCATTGAAATAGTATTTTTAATTATTACATCACCTCTTTGAAATTAACAGAAGAAATTATTTATTAAAGTTATTTATGGAGTGATGTACAATAAAATCTATTAATAAATTGTAATTTCATAAATAAATTTTGATTTTTATTGTGTCTATTGCAATCTATTTGTGTTATTTTATATTATTACCTTATATTTTTTATTGATTTTTTTTTTATCAAATCTTAAATGTATTATTTATCTTGTTATTGGTGTTTGGTGTGACAAGTGGTATTGGTCATGATTAAAGCATTGCACAATTGACAAATTTTAGTTAATCTAAAATAAATGGACGAAGGATTGGAGGTTGAGATGAGAAGTATGACATTGGTTTGGTTTAACTAAATTTATTTAGAAAGATCAATTCTCCAAACTTTATAATGTAAAGAAAATATATTTTTTAATATTAGGAATATATCTTATATATAAATTTTTAATTTTTAATAAAAAAATAAACAAATTAATTTTTTTAGTGTTTTTAATATTTAGGCCAAATATTCATGATTTTAAAAAACTTATTATTATATATGCGATGTGCGCCTTCTGTATAACTTTATCATCTCAAATATCAAATATAAAAAGGTAAAAAAATGGTATGAAAGACCTAAAATTAATTGTAAATTGGTCTTCTAAAAATCTGAAAAATTATTAAAATTAGACTAAAACCATGTTTGTTAAAACACAATAATTTATTTTAATCAAACTATTTTAATTAAGATATCAACTAAAACAAAATATTTATTCATCATTTACCAACTGAATAATCCAACAATACCAATAATCCACTTAAATCTTGTTAGTTTCATGAACTTTATTCAAATCGCATACTAATTCAAACCAATCAACACAAACCCAAGTATAATCCATGAATCAATATTCAATGTTCAAATCAACATAAACTCAAGCACAATCCATTAACCAACATTTAATTTTCAATTAGCAATCATTACCTTAAAAATAAACTTACAATCCAACATAAATTAGAAAATCATCTTAAATAAAAAAACACATATCAATTCAAATCAATAATGTCCAAACAATCCAAAAATTATACACAACAATGAGCATTTTGCCCAAAATTTCACAACATTTTAACAATTTGTCAAAAGGTGATTTGAGGTTATGGGTTGACCTTTCGAGGTTATTTGTGTGTTTGGGTCTACTGGAATCAAGCTAAAGGGGTTGTTGGAACAGTAACAGTGCATGTACCCACACGTCACCACCATTGTCGGCTCGTGGTTTCACACGTTGCTGCTGCTGGAGAAGAGTGAGTTGGTGGATCCAAAGCTCTTTTGTGTCCTCTTCACTTCTAGATCGATGGCGAGGCAAACAGATATTTGAATAAAATGATATTTTTAGTTGAAGGTTCAATCCTCTCTCACTTCTTCTTCTTACTCTCTATCTCTATTAGTTTTCACCGCCACCAATTACTACAAGGAGGGAGGCAAGCATGATGGTTTGGAGACTGGTTGACAACATCCAACGATCTTTTTTAATAAAATGTTGGTGGTTTTGTTGTTGTTAAGAAGAACAACATTGATAAAGGTTTAAACTTTGGAATTTCTTCTCCTAACTGCAATTTATGCTACCTTTTTGTCATCATTTCTACTATCGTGGAGGGATTGTGATTGCTGAAGGTTATAAATAACATCGGTTGGTTTGTTGAGGTGGTGTACGATGTAGGAGGTGATCTTTGGTGTGTAAAGGTAGTGATGAGGCTATGATTTTCTACTATAAAAAAACTAAAAAGGTTATCTTTTTTCTCTAAAAATCTTGAATTTTCTTTTTTTATGTTTTTTTTGGAGAGTAACGGGGGGTATAATTTTATTTTGTTTAAATAGAGAGATTGACAGGTTGTCTTTTTATTTTACAAGAGGTTAAAGATGAATACGAAGATTAAATATTCTTGGAAATGATGGAGAGAGATGGATTTTTTTATATATGTTTGTAAGAGAAGAAGAATGTGTGTTTTGCAAGCGAGTGGAAAAATATGGGAGACACTTTTTTTTTTTTGCTTTTTGAGGGAGAGAGGGTTGCGAGGGTCATAGGTTTTTGTGGCCTTTCTTAGTTTGTTTTTGGTGATTTATAGGAGATTAAGTGTTTTGGTATGTACAGGGGATGTTGGTGTGTACAAGGAAGGACAAGGAAAAATGTTTTTGGTGTGGGGTCTTTTTTTGTAGCTAATGCTTTCACCCCCTCCCCTTTTTTTTTTTGTGTATGTTTATAACAACTTATTTATATTATTCAAAATATTATTTTCACATTTAATCTTTAAAACCTTCCACAATCATCTACTATTTTCTTGGTTTCTCTAAAAACTTTTACCACCTTATAGCTTCTAATTTTTAAAAATTCCCTATCTTGCCATTCAAATTTCTTTTTTCTAAATTGGTCTTTATATGTGTGTGATTAATTTGTTTGACTACCCTTTTATTGTGTAGCCTGAACCTTGTGCAACAAATGAAGATCTGTTGAGTTGACTATTTCTTGAAATGTGACAAACTCGCGTAGCCATGATGTTGCCTTCTAGTCGAATGGTGCCCTCCAATTATGGTATTCTTGCACCATTGCCCACTCATTATTTATTTTGATGGAAAAGCGGTGCTCCATTACTCTAACTTTCTAAAGGCGTTTATCAAATCATTTATTGTCAATAACCATTTGAAATTTTCCCTTTGGTTATGTGCATCTTTTCAACATTTATTAAAATATTCTTATGTGATAACATATTTATTAAGTATCATAGTCATCTTAAAAGGGTAAACCAGCTCTTATTCATGAAGGTTCCCCCCTATCGTTACTCTCAACTACCGATGGAGTTCACTAAGTCATCTAATGTCATATGCTATTTTTATTTTTTATTAGTTTTTTTGTCAAGAACTTTGAAAAAATAGTCAATTAAGAGTTTTCAAGAAATTATTTTTCATGTTTAGAACCATTTCATAAATTTTAATGATTGCCTTTGCATGTTCTATGATTGGTATGAAATCACTAAGATGTAATTTTAAAAGTATTTATTTGGCCGAGGCCCACACGTCTTTCAATAATGAGATGCAATTTTTTATTGATAATTGGCAAGGTATAGGTTGAGAAGGAAGTGTTAGCTCAAAGTTAGGCTATCCATGGCTCAAATGAATTTCTTATATTTTGAAAATAAAAATTTACCCGATATAAACTTAAAACAATTTTGGTAATGGGGGAAAGACAACGTCATTTGGTTTGTTGAGGTGGTGTACGATGTAGGGGGTGATCTTTTGTGTGTATAAACAATGATAAGGTTGTGATTTTCAACTAAAAAAAAAATGGAAGGGTTGACCCTTTTTCTCTTAAAAAACTTGGTTTTTTCTTTTTTAGTCTTTATGTTTATCCTAGAGAGTGAAAGGGGGTTCACAATTTTGTTTTGTTTAAATAGAGAAATTAACAGGTTGGCTTCTTGTTTTCCAAGAGGTTGAAGATAAAGATGAAATGTTCTTGGAAATAATGAAGAGAGAGGGGCTTTTTTTACATGTTTTCAAAAGAAGGAGAATGTGTGTGTGTGCAGGTGAGTGGGAAAAACATGGGAGATATTTTTTTTTTTTTGGCTTTTCTAGGGAGAAAAGGGTTGTTGAGGGAGAAAGGGGTTGTGGGGGTCACATGTTTTGTGACTTTTTTGTTTGTTTTTGGTGGTTTATAGGAGATAGAGTGTTTTGATATGTATATCGGGTGTTGACGTGTATGATGAAAGAAGAGGAAAAATGTTTTTGGTATGGGGCTTTTTTTTTTGTAGCTAATGCTCTCAGTCCCTTTTTTTTTTATGTATAACTCACACCTATTTATACTATTCAAAATATTCTTTTCATAATTAATCTCTAAAATCTTTCACACCTATCAATTATTTTTTTTTATTTCTCTAAAAGCCTCTACCACTTTCTAACTTTTATTTTTTTTAAATCCCTCTCTTGCAATTCCAAACTTTATATATATATATATATATATATATTGGTCCTTATTATTTTTTCACTAAAAAAATCTTATTTGTTTAATTGATTTATTTTTTGAAATCATCAATACGAAAACAATAAGCGAAATGGTCAAAATTACGAAATGACTAGAAATTAGCCAAATCATGTTGAAAACATTTTTTTTAGAATTTTGATATTTTTTGTATTATTTCTAAAAAAAGATTAAAAAATTAGGTTATGACATAATCAATTACAATTTTACATATTACTTTTCCACCCTATAGGTGTATTTTTTCATGATGAACAGTTTGTACACAATATATATTATTTTATTTACATTCTAACATCATGAAAGAAAGCTAAAAAATTAAAAAAAACAAGGGAGCAACCCTTATTTTAAACATTATGAGAGAAGTTGGGTCTCATTCCAAACGTTTCTCCTACAGCTCCTAAACAATAAAAATTAGAGTTCATACCACTAATTAACATTTAACCATTAAAAT
>Ga0307509_10009431_pt1 | contig 12200 bp, 14 predicted proteins | sample 10_EM_MG_FD_202245 | JGI IMG/M metagenome (GOLD analysis project Ga0307509, IMG submission 202245) | Populus trichocarpa ectomycorrhiza microbial communities from riparian zone in the Pacific Northwest, United States - 10_EM | ecosystem: Host-associated > Plants > Roots > Unclassified | place... | reverse complement strand
GCTAAGAGACAGAGCACACGAAGATGCATCGTGAGATTCCTCAGACTCTGATTGACAAACGCAAACGGTTGAATCAATGCTCTCGATGTGGACAAGCCGGTCACTATTGGGCAAAGTGTCCTTCGGCCACTCCAGTTGTTGCGTCCTCTCGAATTGATCAAAAAGGAGGCACCGGTGATGCTGGATACGAAGCCACCCAAGTCCCGAAATCACGCCGCATTGAAGCTGCTCCGAAACCTGCTGTTAAGCAAGTTATAGCCGAGGTCCGCGGATCACCACCTCCAGATTTGGATATCTTGGAGATTGATACCGATATGGACGGCTAGGTAAGATCTATCCCAAGAGGTGATAGGAATGCAAAAGCTAACTCTACTCTAGAGCCTACAAAGGGTGATGAGATGGATGACGGAAACGAACCAGTAATGTTCCCCACCAGAGGTACAACATATTGAAAATAATATCTGGCTACAGGGATAGCGAGATTGGTTGGGTTTCTTTTGTTATATTGGGAATGGTTGCGATACTTTGTTTTGCGCTTTTGTTTTATTTCTTATGTGATTTTGCGAAAGTGTTATTTGCTTATCTCATATTGTTTGGAATTCTCGATTGAATTTGGTTGGGTTTTGTGTTGATTTCGTCAGGCTGGACTTGACTTAGCAATTGAAGTTATTTTGCAAGTTTACCTGAGGAGGGTTGAATACCCGAAATCATGCCGGCGTGATAGTAAACAGCCAAGCTATTGAAACCGCGTATAATTTATCAAGTGATATAAGTTATTCGCGACCCATTGCGGCCGCTCTTATGTCGAAAGGCAAGAGACATTGATTAGGTATTATAAAACCATACCAAATTCTTGGGGAAAGTTACTAACCGCAATGTTTAGGGACAAGAGACCCGATAAGCGGTTGAGGCTTGCAGGCCCACCGCCACATAAGACATTCATTCACGTGAGAGTGAGACTGGAATGGAGCCACAATCAAGAGAGGCTGAGTGGTGAAGCCCTCTTGTTGTTGGATAGTGGCGCTACTCGGGCTGTGTTAAGCAGTGATTGGGTTAAGAATGCCGAAGTACCTTGTGTACATCGGAACGAACCGACACCAATTTTAGATGCTTGTGGAAACCACATTCCCGGCTCAGGTCTACACTATACCACTACGGTGGATATGTATATAGGTGACCATATGAATAAGATGCGATTTGAAGTCAGAGATATGCCGGCAGGCCAGGTGAATGATTACCTGCCAATGTCGTGGCTAAAGGACCACAACCCAGATATCAACTAGGAGAAGGGCAGTCTAGAGTGGCGGTCAGAATATTGTAAAGCCCACTGCCTAAGGAAAGAAAGACGCTTAGAGTTCATTACCAAAGAGGAACTCTTAGCGGAGGACCCAGACAATATCTTTGTCATGGGCATGGCCCTTTACACTGATGAAGACGGCGAGGACATCCAGATTAAGATTCTCCCTCAATATAGAGACTATGCAGATATATTCAGTCAAGAGAAAAGAGATGCTTTACCTGAGGATAGTAAATACCATCATCGTATCGACTTGATTCCTGAGGCCAAACTAGCAGATGGGCCTATCTATCCCTTGTCTAAGAAGGAATTAGACGCACTTTGGGATTATATTAGGGAAATGGAAGACCATGGAAAGATTAGGAGATCTTCCTCACCAATAGGTGCCCCTATATTATTTGTGCCGAAGCCTGATGGAACACTTCGGTTATGCGTGGAATACCGAGGGTTGAACAAGATTACTATCAAGCATAAGTATCCGTTGCCCTTGATGAGCGAGCTTAGGAGTAGGCTCGGTAAAGCCACTATCTTCACAAAATTGGATTTGAAGAATGGCTATTACCTTATCCACATGAAGGAAGGTGAAGAATGGAAGACCGCTTTTAAAAGCAGGTATGGTCTTTATGAGTATACCGTGATGCCCTTTGGGTTATGCAATGCACCATCAACATTCCAGAGTATGATCAATGATGTATTCTGTGACATGTTAGATGTCAGAGTCATCGCCTATATGGATGATATATTGATCTATAGGGAGGCAGTTGAAGAACATGTCGCCCTGGTAAGGCGGGTCATGGAAAGGCTGAGAAAGGCAGGCCTTTGCATTAGCATTAAGAAGTCAAGCTTCCATCAACGGGAAGTAGAGTTCCTTGGGTATAAAATATCCGATAGAGGAATCTCTATGACAAGTACAAAAGTTGAAGAAATCCGGGCATAGTCAACGCCCGAGAAGGTCGTCAATGTGCAAAGCTTTATGGGCTTTGCGAATTTCTATTGTCGGTTCATAAAAGGTTTTTGCAAGATAGCCAAACCATTAACGGACTTGACAAAGAAAGGTATCAAATGGACGTGGACTCCTTCATGTCAGGATGCTTTTGACAAACTGAAGGAGATGTTTACCACAGGTGCAATTCTGACACACTTTGGTAACACTCGTCCAACAAAGTTGGAAACCGACGCTAGGGACTTTGCGTTAGGAGCTGTATTATCTCAACTCAGTGAAGATGAGAAATGGCATCCTGTAGCTTTTCATAGTAGAAAGTTCTCGCCAGCAGAGATAAATTATGACGTTAATGATAAGGAAATGGCCGCAATAGTGGCAGCCTTTAAAGAATGGGCATATATGTTGATGTCGGTTGATGATCAGATATTGGTATATACCGATCATAAGAATTTAGAGTACTTTAATACTACCAAGAGTCTAAACCGCAGACAACACCGCTGGGCAGAGTTTCTCCAACTGTTCAATTTTAAGGTTATCTATAGAGAACGACGGTTAAATAAAATGGCTGATGCTTTGTCGAGGCGTAGGGACTACCGCCCTGAAGGGGGGAGTAATTCCGAACCTTTTACATTTTTTCGCCCTGGACATTATATTGGAGAGGAGCCTGTCATCTTGCGACCACATATGTTGCAGACTTGCCAAGGTTTTCGGTTGCAGATAACATTTCATGCGGCTCTTATGAAGGCACCTGATAGTGATGAAACCTATTTTGCAAGGCTAAAGGCACTCCTCAAAGGCGATAGTAAGGTCGATACAAATTTTAGTATCGAAAAGGACTTGCTTCTATATAAGACCATGTTGTACATTCCAAAGGACGAAGGTCTAAGGCGAACGATCATGAAGGCAGAACATGATTCAAAGATTGCTGGACACTTCGGAACATACAAGACCATTGGTAGGGTTAGGGCTAACTTCTATTGGCCAAAGATGGATAAAAACATTGCCGAGAATGTTCGCTCTTGCGATGTATGTCAACGTATTAAAGTCATCCGGTATAAGAAGTATGGACTTCTAGAACCCTTAGAAGTTGCTATGAGACCATGGACAGCAATATCCATAGACTTCATTGTTGGATTACCAAAGTCCGATGGGTATACGAAGCTATGGGTTATCGTAGACAGGTTCTCGAAGATGGCACACTTCATACCACTAAGGACTAAAGAACATATTAAGGAACTGGCCTTGACGTTCGTGAAAGATATCTGGCTCCTCCATAGACTTCCCAAATCAATTGTCTCTGACCGAGATACCCGATTCACATCCAAATTTTGGACCAGGTCTGATGCAGCTATTGCAAGTAAAGCTAAACCTCTCTACTGCATTCCACCCAGAAAGTGATGGGCAAACTGAAATGGTTAATCAGACACTAGAACAATATTTAAGAAGTTATTGTTCATATCAGCAAGACGATTGGGTATCGCTGTTGCCTTTCGCGGAACATGCGTATAATACTTCAATGTCGGAATCCACAAAACCTAGTCCCTTTGAAATAAATTATGGATTCACCCCACGGACTCAGTGGTCGGGGATAGTGTCAGATAACAAAGGAATCCACCCAGACAGCGAGCTTGTTGTGAAGGATTGGGTAGGCACGTGGCAAGAGATCCGGGAGACAATAAAGTAGGCACAGGAAAGACAACGGAAATGGCATGATCAAAAGAGACAGCCAGCTCGGGAATATGGTACGTTACAAGATGTCACACAGGGCAGAGCTAAGAAAGCGGATAGGGTTATGCTAAACCGCAAGAACCTCCGTACAAAAAGGCCTATGGAAAAACTAGAGTATAAGTTGTTTGGACCCTTTGTTGTCAAACGCAAGGTGGGGTCTAGGGCCTATGAGGTTGAGCTGCCGGAAAGATGGGACATCCATCCTGTATTCCATGTTCGTCTGGTCGAACCCTATCGTAAGGATCCTGTGGGCAGGACTCAAAAGGAAATACCAACACCTGACATTGTAGACAATGAGCCTAGCTATGTTGTTGCGGAAGTGGTTGATAGCTGATAGTATGGGAATCCTGAGTCAAAGTTTCCACAATGCTTTGTGCAATTTATGGTTGCCTGGGAAGGGTACGGTCCAGAAGAGAATTCGTGGGAACAGTTCGAGATGTTAGAAGATACCGCAATGCAAGCATTGCACCAGTTCCATGAGAGGTATCCGTCTAAACCTAAAGACCATAGGGTTATAGACAATCCACACTGTGGAACTAAGAGACGACCTTGACGGTCTGAGGACAGACCAACAGAAGAGGGGAGTAGTGTAATGACCCTATGATAGGTAGCTACAATCACTATCACCTTAGCCCAAATGGTATACCAAGTGGTAACCAGAGGTGGTATGGTCTCGTATACTTATACAAATAGCTGGTAAACCTAGGATAAGGCCTAGGGAATTGGTGAGTAGCGTTGAGGTACTCTACTAGGCAGAGTAACCATTGGGAAGAACATTCACATAAGGTCAAGGGAATTATGGGAATGTTACACGGACCTCCAAGACAACTTCTGTGGTCGACTGGAGGACTTCATGAGCGGTTAAAGGCATAAGAGGGCAAAGTTACCCTACTTTGGGAATTTGGTCATTATGCCCTTAGACCCCAGTTACCCTACTGAGGTGTCCAAGTTACCTTACCTTCACCGGCAAAGTCATCCTAGAACTTAGAAGTCAATTACCTCACATTCTATAGGCTCTTAGATGTTCTTGGGCACACACGCATCTGCGCGGGGAGGCCCCACGCCTGTGTAATGGTGTCCCGAACATACTATTGAACTTGGGTGAGTTTAGCTAACACCCCCTACTGGCCCCAGTGTTGGGACTGCGAGTCATAGGCAGACAGCTGTGTAGTTGCTCGTTTGCTAGTTAAAAGAGGTCATTGGAGCAGCTGCCGTAACACCGTATAAGTCGTCGCCGTCCGTGCGACTGAATGTCGTTCGCAGGATATACAAGGGTTGTATGGGTAACCGCCAAAATGGGGGTCGCTCATATATGGTCTCTCGGGCATCTAGGAGTCTATTCTAGCCTATAGGTTCTAGGGTAGTCTTCCTAGTGGTACTCCGGTAGTCTTAGAAGGCCAGGGTGCTTTCGAGACAAATACCTCAGTAACCAGCCCGGACCTTCTCCCCTTGATTCGTAGCATTACTATAGGTTGTTATTGGACTCTAGAGGTATGAGTCTTATCACGGTAGAATATGTCCCGCAAGGCAGGCTATTGGTAGCGCCCACTTAGCCAACCATCGGCTACATCTTACCGAGGGAGATTGCATGTCAATTTATCACATTGGATAGTCGCGTAGATTAAATGATGGACTGCATAGCTTGTATAGACGAAACTACCACTGGGCCAGTGAGTCCACCACCTAGGTATTGATTGCGGTTGTTGTCATAACAGTTCACCACTGATATGACTTCGATAGGAAGAGTTTTTCACCTGCGGTTGTATTGGAGATGCATTTCAGAAACTCATATCCTATTGACGGAGTTAAGTGTACCCGAGTTGGTCCGACACTTCTGGCAGGATAAATCCTGATTCAGGGTAGACCTCGGCCAGACCTTCCGCAGGACAGGGTGCTCGCACAAGGTCGGAAGTAGTGGTGAATGTCAAAGGCCTAAATCTGATATTTACTTAAGTTTAAGCGTTTGGCATTCTACTTCCACACCCAACCTTTCCTCAAGAGAACTAAATTGAGTGAAGCTTCGAGCTTAACTATATTAAGTTTTACCATTGATTCTTTTGAATTATTTACCTCATCTTTTTCTTCTACTTTGAGTGTTGGGTGCAGTCGCAACCTTAGAGTTCACCTCTCTACAGGGTGCCCCAGTTACAGTCCCCCCTCTGTCACCGGCCCTTGCTAGTCAGGCTCAATCCCGGCAAGTCATCTCTCATGGGAAAGACACCCTGGAGGACCATAGGTAAACACCTCCCGATCGACGAAATCGCACACAGATCATTCCCCCTACTAGAAGGCAGGGAGACCTTCCCACTCCTGAATCCTCACCTACTTCCTACCCCGGTCATCCCCGCTCCTGACCCACCCTCCAACTCCCACGCCCCCCTAAAGCCAGAATCCACGCTCATCCTTCTCCTGCACTGGCGTTCGCTCGCTCCTCTCCCTCCGGGCTACCCCTATTTCCCTACCCTTGCGCCTCAGCCCTTTATGGGTCTATCTAAATTCCTCGCCAATCGCATTCACCAAATGAGATCTGGCAAAAGCTACTTGGCAGCTCACCCTTCCTGGTTTACCCGCCATGCTCACCCTCTTGGCCCTAGGTGTCGTTCCTCTGACAAGACCTTTGAGCACGCTATCCTCCACTGCGAAGCCCGCCGCCGCCTGAAAGAGGGTCTCCTCCCAACTCTCGAATCGCTGGACGCTGCTTCGCCCCGATGGTCCTCCGATTAAAAGATCGCTGCCCTCTCCAGATTTATTTCATTCACCGCCACTCCTTTTCCACCTGACATGTTCCCCCCGAGCACTGACAGTGCCCACGCTCTTCCCGTCTCCCCCCTCTTCTCCCCTTCGCCCTGCCTCCGGTTTTCTCCCGTGGAGGATGACTCACTGTGACTGGGTTTTTCTTTATGTTTTTCCTGACGAGGGTTGCGAGGCCCAGTGGTTATGGATTTTTCTTTACTAGTTTATGATTTATTCCCTTGGTTGGTTGTTGCATCATAGTTTAGCTACGCTCTGTAGAATTGGGTCGTTTGGGTTTTCTTTTGTTTGTTGTTTTATTATAGGTTTTGTTTACACCATAGCTTACCGCTGCCTGCGTGTTTTTTGTATCTTTACATAAACGAATACATGACTTAAACAAAAACCAAAAAATCCCTTCATCTAGAGAAATCACGCAAGCTTGGAATAAACTTCTACAGTCTTAACTATATTGTGTTCTTAATATTGTTACCAACCTTCTACGAAGACAAGTGCAATATCCCACATATTTTCATCAAGCCTTCTGTTCTTGCCTCCGTCTGCCATCCACCCACCCCGAGTGTCCTCATCAAGTCCCCTCAAAGTTGGTTTGCGGTATTCGCTAAGCGCACCTGTGAATTGAATCGCTGTAGATTGGATATTCAAATGTTGGCGGTGCCTGTGGGTGGGATTAGGAGTGGACGTGAACGGAATCTGACGCAATGAATGTTTGAGGAGCGTGTTAGACGAATCAAATCGAAAGAACAAATACCTACTGTTAATGAGCCTACCCGGACCATTATCAGGTCTCCGTACTGGCCGCTGGAAGGAGTGAATGGCTCTTCCCCCGCGGCCAGCCCTGTTCTGATGGTGAATGTTCCCGATCCTCCTACCGGGTAGGATGTATTCAGGATCCAGTCCCGACCAGATAGGTTGAGGAAAGTTTCCTGAGGATTCGCACAGAGTGTCCTGAAAGTGCCGGGAGTCGGAAGGCAGGTGAGAGGTCATATATAGCATCAGATCACCCTGATCCACAGCAGCCTGCTGGACTTGAGATATTAATATCCGGCGTTTGAGTTTATCATAGAGTTCGTGTACAAGTATTAGCCCAAGGGCTCTCGTTATGGGAATGGTAAATGTGAGCCAAGAATACCGGTGTTTGTGCCAGCTTCCTCGCCTTCTCCATCCACCCTTGTATCAACTCATGGTTCTTCCTTCTCAATTCTTCTTCAGCGGCCCCCATCCCAGCTATCTTATTCCGTAGGGCGGAGATTTCAGCATTAGCATTACGAATAATCTTCCCATTCTCTCCTTGAATTTCGGTTCCCCGCACTTGTAAGGACTTTGCGAGATGATCTTGATAAAATCTATGCCATGACCAGCCTCTCGTCTTACTGTAGGGAGGGAGCTAACACGAACATTTCCTGGGTCACTTGATAGGTCCAGAAGGCGAGACCACGAGTGCAGATTTCTATTATGGTACTCGGACTGAGTACACTGAGAACACTAGTCTTGTAGTCGTCGCTTGGGTTGAGAACTGCGATTACTGCATCGTCTGGCTTGGAAAGTGACGTACCGCAGGCTTGACAGGTTCGCTGACCGTTGGGAGGGGGTTCAGAAAATATGACTGTACGACGTAAAGAAAGATAATCAACATAAGGGATCCAAGAGCGAGGTGAACAAACTCGAGAGTTCAGTGAAGAAAGGGAAGACAACCTCCGCTTGTCCCGCACGAGTGTATATCTCCGTCAGGACAAACAGGTTACTCGCCGATTTTTACAGACACCCCTGAGCAGTGTGATTGGTTTATTCAATAAAATCAGGGAGGTAGTTACCTGCAGGTAGTCACAACAGCGCGGCCATCAGTTTGAGCATGACATCGGAGGGCATTACACCGGAGGATAAAGCCATCCATCCTAAGGTGGTATTGCAGTCAAACGAGCAAGGAGTCGTGGCGATGATGAGAACATTTGTCAGCTTCGGTGTGAGGAAAAGACAAGAATCGATGAGATTTGGGAAATTTGAGATTTCATTCTTCGAGCATGTACGGCGTCTAGGTTAACGCGGACACGTACTCGCACTTGTCATGGGATAACGCATCCAGTTATCAGTTTCATTGAATTTTTCCTTGCAACTAAACCTACAAAGGGTTTTACATTGGGGTCAACCATCAGGCTAGGTCCCGTATTCCATGTCACCAAACAAGCGAGAGGTATGATAGGAAAAAAAGAAGTAAATATCATATCCAGTACCATACCATATTTTTCAGAGGAGCCTTCTGATAGCACATTATACTATCTCTAACCCGGGAGAAGCCAGAGCAGACTGCCAAGAAGGAGGCTCAACCGAAAAAAAGATGCATTCCCACCCATATCCCGCCGTACCATGTTCGAGTAATCCCTATTGGGATCAAATTCCGTCCACACGCTCGCAGTGAATATGTTCTTGTTCTGTTCCTACCAGCGGCGATCCACCACTTTTGTCATTGTAGGATCAGCTCTGTTGGGATTCGGAGTACATGTTTGGGAGGCGGGCGATGGAGATCAAGGGAAATCAAATAATCTGTTGGGCCCCATTGTACGATTAACGATAAAGTAGTAGAATTCAAAATGCTGTGGAGCGAGTTAGTGATCGCGAAAAGGGAAGAAGAGGTGGAAGAAATACGTGAGGTATTATCACTTAACCGCCAACAAGCAGTAAATCATCGACCGAAACCCTGAGCCACTCTCTGCGTCCAGACATTTTCATACTACATTCGTGAAAGAGCCATACAGCCTCGCCTTTCTTAACCATCACTCCCGCTTCAGTAGGCGGAGCAACATTAGTGCCTAGTGGGTGTTAGCCGTATGGCAACTTCAGAAAATTGCAGCATGCACAATACCAACCATCATAAAAAACAAACGGAATACTGATCTCCCCGTTTTTAATCTTCTCCTGCAAATCCAAAAACTCCCTCCTCCTAGTCTCACGTTCCCGAGCCTCCCTCAAAAGTGTATTCTTCGTCAAGACCTTCGGAGCCGGTAGCCACAGTTTTGGATTAACCTTCCGCTTCTTCACCTCGTCCTCCTCGCCACTCTTATTGTTATCCCCACTATTAGACCTTGTCGGGTCGGCGGATGAAGAGTAACAGCCATCATCCGTGCCATCATCCCCATCACCCTCCTCAGCGAATGATAATTTCTTTTTGACTACACTCCCGAGCTTCTTTTTGCTCTTACCACCGCTGCCGGTGGGCGCCTCACCAGCCCCCAGAGAAGAGTTCGCAAGTCCCCCACCTCCACTGCCGCTGCTGCGAATCGGTTGTAGTTTTTCGGCTGCATTGCTGTCCGACTTTTCCCCCAGTTCGACACGACGCTTCTTGAATTCGCTTAGATGCGCAAGACCGACCGTCTGCGTCTTTAGCACATCCTCCAGGGTTTCGGTGTTTGTGACAAAACGTGTGGGGGTGCTGGTGGTTGGGTCAGCCATGGTAAACACTGGTATATATGGTGCTGATGGTGGGGTTTGCAGCTGGCGTGATTGGAATTGGTGTTTGGGAGATTGGTTCCAAGGTAAGATTTGAAGCGAGTTGGTAGGGTTGTTGGGGTACTGATCGGCGGTAAGGATGGTGGGTAATCTGGAACCGGGCATTTGGCTAGGCGATGATGCACGTCCCTTCCCAAGTGGTGTTGTGGTTACGGTAGTGTCCCCTTTAATTTTTGGGGGTAACCGTCCCACGTGACTACGCGTTATAGGAAATGATGAGCCGACCATGACAGCTTTGGTGTGGTGAAAAAGTTTCTTTCACCTTATTGCAACACTATTATAACAGTCCCCCACTATCCCGCTTCTCCCCCCGCTGAATAGCCGAACCTCTTCCCTCAACCGCCCTCCCATCTACTTCCTCATAGCTCCCGCGCATAATTTTCCTCTAGATCAATCCTCGACCGATGCGACAGGAGAGCCAAGCCCGCGAAGCTCAACCGGATATTTTGTTTGGTCCAGCTCTAATGGCACACCTCATCGGAATTCCACATCCTTCTGGAATTGCGCCCTGAAATGTCTACAGGATCTTGGTAAGCCTGGAAACCTTACCCCCAATGATGCCTCTGATTTTGCTGTCCTCCCTTCGGTTCTCCCGCCTGCCTCTAAGCGAGCCACTCGAGCTTCGAAATGACCCTGCCCTACCCTCTTCGCATCATGGCAGCCTCGAGCCTCTAGGGAGGCGGTCGCTTTCACCAATATCAAATGCCAATGCCGCATTACATCACATGCCACGTGTAGAGATCTGCATCCCCGCGATCTTCTGGATGACTGGCCTCTCCTCCCCCGGTTGCTCGCAATCAGATCTCCAACCAAATAAGCAACGATGGGGGTGTTCAACGTGATTTAGAACATGCCTATACCAAGCCCTCAGATGGCCCACTCGCGGAATCAGAGGGAGTTTTGCAAATGTTGCCGGAGCGCAAACCGATTACCAATTTTGAGGGGGACATGTCCGGGCTGGCACTGGGGTGTCATTCGCGAGCGGAGGGTGTATGAGATTGAAGAGGGGCTAGGGTGATGTCGATGAACGTGCAGTGATTGGTTCCTCCGATGCAGACGAGGATAGTACCAGTAGTGCTGAGGAAAGCGTTGGATCAAATTCGCCTGTGAGTGAGGTAGAGGGGAGGGGAGGGAGGACCGCTGCGCTGAGAAATGCTTCCGGCACCAGCAGTAAAAGTAGCACCGCGAGAACGGAGGTGACAGTAGAGAAAGATCCAGGTATGATCAGGCTTGTGGGCAATTCCGATGGGGGCGGAACTAAGTGAAAACAGAAAGGAGGTTAAATAGATGCCAGGAAGGGGGTTATTAGTATGCGGAGGACAAGCATGAGTTTACTGGCTGCTGCGGAGGCAAAACGTCTGTACTCCTGCCTACATTCTAGGGGTGATTCCGGCTTTTCCGATAGGGATGGCTGAGTGCTAGGTATACTGTTCGCCCCCTCCTGCGTTGTGGGTGTCTTTTCGCTAAGAAGCGGGAACAAACACAACTTGGCGATTCATAAAGTATTCGGATGAACGGGCGCCAAGATATCCAGCTTACACCTAAAACTCTTGGGTCTTGGCGCCGGTTAATCCGAATACTTTATGAATCGCCAAATACAAGAACGCACCCACTGCCAAGCCGCGGGGCATGGTTGTGACTTGTGTTTAGAAATCAGAGAGCACACAACCTCCTTTACTCATTTTTGACCTCTCTCCTGATAACGAAGCTCACACCTCCACGCTGCATAGCTTTCTAATCCAATCTCTGCGACTTGCCTTCTTTTCGCACGGCCAGCCCCAACCTTTGACACTCTGAAAGTGGCTCCCACAAGCATCTGCCACGCTTACGTTCGCTCACTTGGGTCCACAACCAGTGTTCGCAGCCGTCCGGGGCCCCCGTAGGGCCCGGCGGGGGGACTGCCAAGAGCCCGGGACGGGACGGGACGGCAAAACGTAGTCCGTCCTCGTCCTTGAATTTCCAGGACGGCCGTCATTA
>Ga0307509_10009430_pt1 | contig 12201 bp, 10 predicted proteins | sample 10_EM_MG_FD_202245 | JGI IMG/M metagenome (GOLD analysis project Ga0307509, IMG submission 202245) | Populus trichocarpa ectomycorrhiza microbial communities from riparian zone in the Pacific Northwest, United States - 10_EM | ecosystem: Host-associated > Plants > Roots > Unclassified | place... | reverse complement strand
AGACAATGAATTGATGGCTACCATGATCGGTAATTACAATGATGGCAGTGTAGAAGGTAAGGTGCAATTCGGTGCGGCCTGGTGGTTCCTTGATCAGAAAGATGGCATGACCAAACAGATCAATGCCTTGTCGAACATGGGGCTATTGAGCAAGTTTGTAGGCATGTTAACCGATTCAAGAAGCTTCCTGTCATTCCCCCGCCACGAATATTTCAGACGCCTGTTGTGTAATATGTTTGGTGAAGAAATTGAAAATGGCGAATTGCCCGCAGATATAAACTGGATAGGAAAAGTGATACAGGATATTTGTTTTAACAACGCTAAAAACTACTTCAACTGGTAATGGGCAACGTGCTAAGCTTTGGAGAATTACTGCTGCGGTTATCGCCTGATACAGAAAGTCAATGGTTGGCGAATACATCGATGCCCGTACATGTGGGCGGCGCCGAGCTGAATGTAGCCAGGGCGCTGGCCCTTTGGAAGATACCGGTGAAATACTGCACCGGCTTACCCGATAATTACTTATCACAACAGATAGTTAAATCGCTGCAGCAAAGTAATATCGATACGTCTGCCATTCAATATGGCGGTCAGCGCATCGGGTTATATTATTTGCCACAGGGGTTGGATGTAAAGAATGCCGGCGTTATATACGACCGCGCAGATTCATCATTTGCCCGTTTACAAAAAGGCACTATTAACTGGGACGCTATCCTTCATGGAGTAAGCTGGTTCCATGTAAGCGCTATTTGCCCGGCGTTGAATGCCGAAGCGGCTGCTGTATGTGAAGAAGTAATGCAGGTGTGTAATAAGAAAGGCATAACGGTTTCCATTGATCTGAACTATCGCGCCAAATTGTGGCAGTATGGCGTACCGGTACATGAAGTAATGATGCGGCTGGCTCCTTACTGTGATATCATAATGGGTAATGTGTGGGCTGCTGAAAAGATGTTACAGATCCCGGTGCATCCCGAGCTGGTTACGGTTGACAAAAAAGAAAATTATCTCGAACAGGCGCTGGTTACCTCACAACAGATCATTAAACAATACCCACGGTGTAAAGCGGTAGCCAATACGTACCGCTTCGATCACAAAGGGATCTTGTATTATACGACCTTATATACCAATCAGCAGTTACATGTTTCATCGGTATATACGACGGAAACAGTAATAGATAAAGTGGGCAGTGGCGATTGTTATATGGCCGGCTTGATATATGGCTTTTATAAGGAGCAGGCGCCCCAGGACATTGTTGAATTTGCTACGGCCGCCGCCTTTCAGAAACTGTTCATTAAAGGCGACGCCACCAATAAATCGGTTGAAGAAATAAACGCATCCATAAAAAAAGCATGAAGAACTCACAAGATATAATAGGGCAGATCACCCAGCAGAAAATGCTGCCGCTGTACTTTCATAAAGATAAAGAAGTAAGCATTGCTGTATTGAAAGCATTGTATGCAGCCGGTATTAAAGCCGTAGAATATACCAATCGCGGGGCAGAAGCAGTAGAGAATTTCAAAGCATTGCGCCAGGTAGTGAACGACAATATGCCCGGTATGCTATTGGGCATAGGAACGGTAAAAACCATCGCCGATGCGGAGCTGTTCATTAATGCCGGCGCCGATTTTATCATTAGTCCGGTGGTATACCCCCCGGTAGCAAAAGTGGTACAGGATGCCGGGTTGTTATGGATCCCCGGTTGTTTAACGCCTACTGAAATATTCACTGCAGAAATGAACGGCGCCAAAATGGTGAAGATATTTCCGGGCAGTGTGGTAGGTCCGTCTTATATTTCAGCCATTAAAGAATTGTTTCCCGGTATATTGTTTATGCCTACCGGTGGTGTAGATACAACCGCAGAAAACATCAAAGAGTGGTTTGATAATGGCGTATGTGCAGTAGGTATGGGTAGTAAATTGATCAGCAAGAGTGTTTTACAGAACAAAGAGTACGACAAACTAACGACACTAACCAAAGAAGTTTTAGAGATACTAAATAACCTAAAGAAAAATTGATCCCTAAAAAAATAACATGCAAGCTATAGGAAAATACCGGTGGACCATTTGTGGATTGGTGTTCTTCGCCACCACAATAAACTACCTCGACCGGTCTGTAATCAGTTTATTGAAGGAGACCTTTACCATAAAATTGGGCTGGGACGATGGGGATTATGCCAATGTGGAGATTGCCTTTAAAGTAGCTTACGCTTTAGGTTTATTACTGGCCGGCCGTGTTATTGATAAACTGGGAACAAAGATCGGTTACGCATTAGCTACCGGGTTATGGAGTTTGGCGGCCGTATTGCATGCTTTGGCTAATACTGTATTTGGTTTTGGCATTGCCCGTGCCGCATTAGGCATAACCGAAGCTGGTAACTTTCCTGCGGCGATAAAAACAGTGGCAGAGTGGTTCCCTAAAAAGGAAAGAGCGTTAGCAACCGGGATCTTTAACTCAGGAGCCAATATAGGTGCTATTATAGCACCGGCAGCAGTGCCATTTATTGTGGCAACGTTAAACTGGAAATGGGCTTTTGTTCTTACCGGCGCCCTGGGTTTTATATGGTTGATCTTATGGTTTATATTTTATGAAGTACCAAAGCGGCAAAAGAGATTAGCAAAAGAAGAATTTGATTATATACACAGTGATATAGATGAAACACCGGCGCTGGAACAGGTAAAACCCAGTGTATCCTGGTTTAAACTGCTCTCCTTTAAACAAACCTGGGCCTTTGCCATTGGCAAGTTACTTACCGATCCCATCTGGTGGTTCTATCTTTTCTGGTTACCCGATTTTCTGGGAAGTCAGTACGGTTTAAAAGGCACCGCGGTATCATTACCGGTCGCCCTGGTATACACTATTTCTACTATAGGAAGCGTGGGTGGTGGATGGATCCCTATGAAATTAATAGGTAGTGGCTGGGCAACATTTAAAGCCAGAAAAACTTCCATGCTTATTTATGCATTTTTTGTAATTCCTATATTTTTCGCACAATTGGCAGGAAGCGTTAACATGTGGCTGGCCGTTATAGTCATTGGTATTGCGGCTTCTGCACACCAGGCATGGAGCGCCAATATCTTTACCACAGTAAGTGATATGTTCCCCAAGCATACTACAGCTTCTGTTACAGGTATAGGCGGTATGTTTGGCGCACTTGGTGGGATATTATTTACAGCAGCCGTGCAGAAGAATTTGTTTGTGCACTATCGCAGTATCGGAAAAATTGAAGTAGCCTATTATATCATGTTTGCCGTGTGCAGCAGTGTTTACCTGCTGGCCTGGGTGATCATGCACTTCCTGGTGCCCAAGATGAAGCGCGTAGAAATTTAAATAAAAACATATTAGTATAATTAGAACGGGGAAGATGCCGGAGCGGTATCTTCCCCGTTTCGCATTAAAATCCTTTTAGCGTTGCAACAACCTTCTCAAAGCGCATTAAATTCGTTAGGATAACTTTTAATCCCCTTCCAGTATAAGTGCGTAAAATGACCACAAAGAGGGTAAAATGCGCCTCATAGCGCTTTAATAAATAAAAAAAACGGAAACAATTGCAATCTCTTGTTCGTCGTGTGCAGGAATTTTGTAAATTAGAAATATTCTAAATCGACTGTTATGGAAAGAGCCTACAAAAGCTGTCAATCCTGCGGTATGCCTATGAAACGGGATAATGGTGGCACCCATGCGGATGGCACCAGAAGCACCATGTATTGCAGTCACTGTTTCCTGGATGGGAAATTCACAGTGCGTAACATCACAGTTGATGATATGAAGGAACGGGTAAAAGGTAAGTTAAAAGAGGTTGGATTTCCTGGTTTCCTGACCGGTTTTTTTACCCGTAACATACACAAACTGGAGCGCTGGAAATCACATCCCCTTGCTGTTGAATAATTTTCCTTCAGCAGGGCGTTTTTATGAAAACAGATCTATTGCAATTCTCCACCCGTAAATTTTATTGTGCTGTTCATTAATAGAGCGGCAAAGTACCTGCTTGTGCAGTATTGGAGATCCCTTTCTTACAATCACACTGCCTGCTTGTTGTATTGGTGATCGCGTTGTCACTGATCATACCCCCTATGGGTTCTTCAAAAATATATCCCTATATTGCGGCCATAACCACATTGGCTAAGGGAAGCGGTAAGAATCAACAAGTAATAGCATTATTTTATTAATTACCAGCAATGAAAAAGACAGTAGCCCTGTTGACCGGCTTCCTATTAATTATTATCGTTCTTCATGCCCAGGAAAAGCAACCCAAATTCCTCGTTGAATTGGGCGTTGGTCCATCATTCCCCATTGGGAAGTTCGGCACCAGGTCATATACAGGTATTGATAATACGCCTGCTGGTCTTGCCAAAATGGGATTGGGCGCCCAGGTTACCTTAGGGTTTTATGTAAATGAAGTTGTAGGGCTGATGTTGTCGTCGGGATACAGCGTATATAAACAAGATGCATCGGGTTATGAAGATTATATGAAATCAAATCTTAGAGATGGTTCCAGGGTAGCCGTAGATGCTAAAAGCTGGAAAGTGGGAAAGATCATGGCTGGTTGTTTTTATATCACTCCTTTAACGTCTGCTGAGGAGTTAACGTTGCTTACAAAATTAGCCGTCGGTGTTTGTAAAACGGATATTCCTGAATACAGTTGGACTGCCTATGGTCAGGATGGATCTGTGATGGGCGAGGGCACCCAATATAAAACAGCACTTCCCTGGACGTTTTGCTACCAGATAAGTGCAACATTGCGGTATAAGTTGAATAATAAACTCCATGTGCTTTTAGACATTAATTCCTTTAATGCAGCTGCTCAAAAAGTAGATACTTATAATCCCCTCTTTCCTGTTCCCGGACCCACGTATAGTGAAAAGAGAAAATTCAGGCTGGCATCTGTAAATGTAATGGCTGGGATTGGATTTACTTTTTAAGTGGTCTCTCACTGACCCTTTTTCTCATCTCATTTTAATCTCCGGTTCATAACTCGGGTAGTATCTTTGCGCCACTGTGCAATTTATTATGAAGAAACTCATCAAGGCAGTTCGCAACCGGCTGAAACGTGTGTACGAACGGTTGCACAACGAACGGTTTAAGAACAATCTATTACTGGCAATTCCATTCTGGATCGCTTCCGGAATAACGGGGCTGGTAGCCGTGTTATACGCCAAATTATTTTCCTTGGCCGAAATGGGAACGGAATGGATGGTGCATCATGGTACCTGGTTGCTGTTTATTGTTATGCCTGTTTGCTTTATTACCGCATGGTGGCTCGTGTATAAGTTTGCACCTGCTGCGCGTGGCAGCGGCATTCCCCAGGTGATTGCCGCGGTAGAACTGGCTACACCCAAATACATTGATAAGGTTAAAAAGTTGCTGAGCGTTCGCATCATCTTCTTTAAAATACTATCGAGTATTGTCATGGTATTTGGCGGCGGTGTAGTGGGTAGGGAAGGCCCTACCATTCAAATTGCCGGTTCCGTGTTCAGGGCTGTCAATCAATGGCTGCCTGCCTGGTGGCCCAAGATCTCTAAACGAAATATGATCATGGCGGGTGCCGCTGCCGGACTGGCTGCTGCATTTAATACGCCGCTTGGTGGGGTAGTGTTTGCGATGGAAGAAGTAACACGTACGCATATCAGTTATTTTAAAACAGCTTTGTTCACGGCTGTTATCATTGCCGGGTTAACCGCCCAGGGTTTGCTGGGTCCTTATTTATACCTGGGCTATCCCGATGTAAGTAATTTATCTACCTATATTTTCTTTGGCGTTATTGCTGTAGGTGTTGTCACTGGTTTGCTAGGCAGTGGTATGGCCCGGGTGATATTAAGTATTATGAAATGGACGCGATCATTAACTTCTATTCCTAAAAGAGTCTTGTACATTACCGGTTGCGCTTTGGCGCTGGCCACTATGGCATTTTTTGTAAGTGTCAGCGTATTGGGCTCAGGCAAGGAGATCATGACGCATGTATTGTTCACGGGCGATAAGCACCTGCCCTGGTATATGCCGCTTATGCGTATTGTAGGGCCGGTATTATCATTTACTACGGGGGCCGCAGGCGGCGTATTTGCGCCGGCGTTAACCGCAGGCGCCAGCATAGGGGCGGTAATGGGTGAATGGTTCCATGTTTCGCCTACGAATGTGAATTTGCTGATCCTCGCTGGTATGGTTGGGTTCCTGACCGGCGTTACCCGTACGCCGTTTACATCGGCCATTCTGGTACTTGAAATGACCGACCGGCACAATGTTATTTTTCACTTGTTGCTGGCCGGTATGGTAGCCAGCCTGGTAGCCTACCTCATTGACCGGCATTCATTTTACGATCACCTGAAAATGCAATACATCCATGATGTGCATCATGAGGCGATACCGGTAGAGGAAGAGACTGTTGTTAAAGAGGGGTGATTGTTGTTGAAGAGTTACGAGTTTCGCGTGTAGCGTATTTCATTAGCACATTAGCTAATCAGCACATTATCATTTCCATCCCTTAAATTTTATCAGATCATCAAAGTCAAAGGAGAATCCTTTTTTCAATACGATCACGGCGGTCCTACGGTAAAACGAACGCCGTAATAAAGGCAGGTGTTGCCAGTAACGTACCCGTTTTTTGAAGGTATGCTGAAGCTCGGCCACCAACAGTTTTTTATCCAGCTCACCATCTTCCTGTACCGCCTTTAATAATTTCAGCGAGAATATACCCACTGCGGCGCCAACCATAAAGAACAGGTTCCATTGTCCGCGGCCAAACAGGTTGATCACAAAATGACTGGTAAAGAAATCGGCCAGTAAACCACCCGCCAATGGAGCGGTGGCTGAAAAACCAGCGGTAACTATATTTTTGGTAACCAGGTATACAATGCCTTCCTCGGCAGGCGCCAGCTTTAACCCGATGTTCTGCAAGGCAAGTGTAATACCGGCATTGGAAGCGCCCATCATTATATGCATTATAACAAGCAAGGGTAGTAATAAAGCCATATTCATGATACCAATGACCGACCAGGCCATGATACAGCCGATATAAACAGGGGCGCAAATGCGTATGATGGTCTTGTTGCTGAACCGGTCAGAGCATCTTCCCCACAATTTTATGGAGGTAATGCTGCTCACCTGGCTAACAATGTTCAAACTGATAACATAAAACAGTGGCAGCCCCAGGGTCTTCATCATGTACACGGAAAAGAAAGGCGTAACCAGGTTAAAGGCAAAGATCCAGATGGAATTAAAAGCCAGCAGCTTTCTGAAGTTGGGCACGGTAAGCGGCTTGCTGAACAGCTTTACGATATTATCATTGATCGGTGTTGGTTTGGGTTCGGGCGTACGGGCCAGGGCATATACGCCCCACATACCGGTGATGCCGCTGATGATGAACATGCCTGCATACGCGGTGATTTCATGATGGGGATAATGTACCTTGATATAGTCAATGCTCATGGCAATGAACAGGCTGAGCGTAACATTCAGTATTTGCATCAACCGGCTACGGTGTGAAAAATAGCTGCCCAGTATTTGTTGTGGAATAAGGTCACGCATCCACGAATTCCAGCTGCCACCGGCAATGGAGGCAAACAGGTATTGGAACGATAATAAAAAAATGAGGGCTGAAACACTGGCGCTGTTAGAAAATAATAAAGGCAGTATACCGATGGCCAGTAATGGAATGCGGGCGCAGATTGCGCCGGTTACGGTTATGGCCCGCCGGTTATTGAATCGCTGTACCAGCCAAACGGATGCCAGTTGAAATATATTGGTAAAAGTGGGTAATGCTGCCAGCACCCCGATCTGAACGTTGGAGGCGCCCATGTACAAAGCAATGGCTACCAGGAAGGTACCTGCCGTAAGGGTGTTCATGGTCTCTGTAGCCAGGCCATCCTTTAATATTAAATGGAGCCCGGTTTTTACCTGGGCGTTGGTTAATTGATCAGATGGTTGAAGTTTCATCAAACTGCCTCTTAATGGATACAATATTAACGCACATTTGAAAAACGAATTACAAGTGTGGATATTATTAAAGGTGGTTACTTATTGTCACTTAGTATATCATAAATCCATTATTTATAATTTCTTTAAGAATGTGGGGAATACTAAAAAAGGAAGGTGGACCATCCTTTAAGGGACCCACCTTCCTTTTTTCGCCGACTATTGAATAATTGAGCTATTAGCGGTCGAACTTTTCATTATTTGCCTTCACATTGGCATCTTCTTCTGCAATTTTAGTCAGTAAGCCGTCTGTGATCTTTTCTTCTGCCAGGGTTTGATCTAACAGTTCGGCTGCATCATGATGCCCCATGGTACGGGCTAACGTAACTAACCCGCCGTAGGTGGCTATTTCATAATGCTCCGCTTTCTGGGCAGCAAAAATTAAACCTACATCCCGCTGGGCACTGCCTTCATCGGTTTCATCAATAATATCTGCCCCTTCATCTACAATGCCTGCCATGGCGGCGCATTTAAGCGCTTTGGGTTCTTCTCCCATCAGGCCGAATATATTTTCAAGCCGTGTTACATGATTAATGGTTTGTTCAAGATGATCGTTAAAGGCTTGTCTTAAACGGCTTGAAGTGGCCGCTTCAGCTAGTTTGGGCAATGTTTTTACCAGCTTTTTTTCAGCCCAGTAAACGTCCTGCAGCTGTTGCATAAAGAATTGATGTAGTTTGGAATCTTGCATTACCGAAGAGCCGGGTGTTGAATGGGATTGCGTGTTAGATTGCATAGCCATAGAAAAATTATTTAAGTAAGTTAATAATGTGAGGCAGGGTTTAATTTCCTTTTAACAGTGCTTGCCGCAGTAAGGCTGCAATTATTATACCCCTGACAATGAATGCCGATCAATGACTGGGCAATCCCAATCAATTTAAATGGGAAGACGTAGAATATATCCCATGCCAGATAGGGATTAATGATGGGGTGTAGGCAAATGTCTACACCAATGTTGCAGCGTTAATAAAAACTTTCCCTTTTTCTATGAGCAGTTCCCCTTTCTCGTGCAGATGGCGCATGGCCCTGATAACAGTCTCTACCCGCAGGCCGGTCATATCGGCGATCTGCTGACGGGTTAACTTTACCTGGTTGCAATCAGAGCAGGTATGCCTGTGTCTTTGTTTAAAATAATTGAGTAACGTGCTGATATGGTGCTCGGGGTTATAGTATACCAGTTCGCGGATAGTTAAAAAATTAAACCGCATCCGTTGGGCCAGTAACTTCGTAAAAGCTAAGTGAATATCATGGTTATCTTTGAGCAACTGCAGGAAGTTGCTTTTATGTAATCTGATGATCACACTGTCTTCATCTGCTATGGCCGTAGCTGCATAGGCCCCATCATCAAACAATGGCAGTTCACCAAAGCTTTCTCCTGTTTCAACCATCAGCTGAATAAACTCCCGGCCTTCTTCATTAGTACTTACCCACCGTACAGTGCCGCTAACAACCTCGTAATAGAAATTAGCGCTTGCACCTTCGTGAAAGATAATTTCATTGCGTTGTACTTTTTTATAAGTGGCGCCCCAGGTTAGCAATAGATCAATGTCTATCATCATAAAGGGTTTTTACCAGTATTAGTTAGTAAATCAAATCTATGCATGATGGCTTTGTATAGGCATGACAAAACACAGAACAGGGCATGATTATTATCAGTATAGTAAAGGAACCGATGCGGCAGGAATCTAATTGTAAGCTATAAAACTCACTTGGGTGCTGAATTTCAGGGCAAACAGTCGTTTGGGAGGTACATGACGAAAGTCATGTATCGGCATTTCTGGTAAGGATCTGTACATGAACTGCCGTCTTTTATGATTACGATCATAAATAGCCCTTTTGTCAAAACGTAATCTTGTAGTCAAATATAACTAAAACAAATAAGTGGTATGAAAAGAAGAATCATCCTGGCACTGAGCATGGCCGTTGGTATATATGCCTGCTCGGGCAATGCATCAAAGCAAGAAACCCCGGCTGCACAGGCAACAAAAACAAACGAACCTGCTTATGATCCTGCACGTGGCGCAGGAAAATTCACCAATGTGTCTGTAAGTCCCACATTAGATAAAACCATGGCTGATGCAGGTCTAAAAGTATATGAGGTAAAGTGTGCATCGTGTCATAAGCTAACCGAAGAAAAGCTGGTTGGCCCGGGTTGGAAGGGAGTTACCGGCAGGCATAAACCCGAATGGATATTGAATTTTGCTACCAACCCCGATGAAATGTTACAGAAAGATACCATAGCGCAGGCTATGCTTGAGATCTGCCTGGTACGCATGCCCAATCAAAACCTTACCGATGAAGAAGCCCGAAATGCATATGAGTTCATGCGTAAGAACGATGGAGTGAAGTAGGTGGATCGTCAATGGTCAATCGTGAATGGCCCCGACTTCTTCATTTCTCATTCCTCATTTCTCATTTCTTATTTCCTCGATAATCTCCTAATAAACAGAACATATGAAACCCTTCAATCAAACATTCCTCTTAATATCAATGGCTGCAGCTACCTGGTTGACAGCCTGTAAACCCAATAACGCGGCTACTGCAGTAAGCGGTGATGCCGCTGCAAAAGCATATGTGGCGCCCGGTAAGTATGATGAGTTCTATAATTTTGTTTCCGGCGGGTTCAGTGGGCAATTATCTGTTTACGGTTTGCCTTCCGGCCGGTTGCTGCGGGTTATTCCTGTTTTTTCAGTAGATCCTGAAAAGGGCTATGGCTATAGCGAAAACTCCAAAGGGATGCTGAATACCTCGCATGGCTTTGTACCCTGGGATGATCTGCACCACGTTGAGTTATCACAAACCAATGGGGAAATTGATGGTCGTTGGATATTTGCCAATGGCAATAACACACCCCGGGTTGCCCGCATTGACCTGAAAACCTTCCGTACTGCCGAAATTATTGAATTGCCCAATAGTGCGGGTAACCACTCTTCACCCTTTATTACCGAGAACACCGAATACGTTGTGGCCGGCACCCGTTTCAGTATACCCATTGGCGAAAACCTGGATGTGCCCATCAACTCCTATAAACAGAATTTCAAAGGTTCATTGAGTTTTATCAGTGTTGACAAAAGCTCAGGTAAAATGAATATTGCCTTCCAGTTGCAAACGCCGGGGGTGAATTTCGACCTGAGCCATGCAGGCAAAGGTCCAAGCCATGGCTGGTTCTTCTTTAGCTGCTATAATTCGGAACAGGCCAATACTTTGCTGGAAGTAAATGCTTCGCAGCGTGATAAAGACTTCATTCTGGCCGTTAACTGGAAAAAAGCAGAAGAATACCTGAAAGCAGGTAAAGGTGTAAAGAAATCGGTTAAGTATTCTCGAAACAGTTATAATGAAAAAACGCATACTACCACCTCTGAAATATTGAACGAAGTCACCGTGCTTGATCCTGCCGTATTGAAAGATATCTGCTATTTTATACCCTGTCCCAAATCGCCGCATGGTTGCGATGTTGACCCCACCGGTGAATATATCGTAGGCAGCGGCAAGCTGGCAGCCCTGATTCCCGTATTCTCTTACACCAAAATACAAAAGGCCATTGCCGATAAAGCATATGACGGGGAGTTTGAAGGCATACCGGTCATTAAATACGAAGCTGCTTTATATGGTGAAGTTCAAAAACCCGGCTTAGGCCCCTTGCATACCGAATTTGACGGAAAAGGAAATGCCTATACTTCCTTCTTTGTTTCATCTGAAATTGTAAAGTGGAGTATTAAAGACCTGAAAGTGCTCGATCGTGTGCCTACCTATTATTCTATTGGTCACCTGTGTATACCGGGTGGCGACAGCCGTAAGCCGAATGCCAAATATGTAATAGCATATAACAAGATCACCAAAGACCGCTATTTGCCTACCGGTCCTGAACTGGCGCAAAGTGCGCAGTTGTTTGATATAACCGGTGACAAAATGCAACTGATCCTTGATTTCCCTACGATAGGCGAACCACACTATGCACAGGCCATAGCAGCCGATCTGATCTCCAAGAACTCCGCCAAATTCTATAAGATCGAGGAAAACAGCAATGTCTATGTTACCAAGGGCGAAAAAGAATCAAAAGTAGTGCGTGAAGGAAATAAGGTGCATGTGTATGCAACCGCCATTCGCAGCCACTTTGCTCCGGATAATATCGAAGGTGTGAAAGTAGGCGATGAAGTATACTTCCACGTTACCAACCTGGAGCAGGATTGGGATATTCCACATGGCTTTGCGGTAAAAGGAGCCAATAATGCCGAATTG
>Ga0307509_10009429_pt1 | contig 12202 bp, 8 predicted proteins | sample 10_EM_MG_FD_202245 | JGI IMG/M metagenome (GOLD analysis project Ga0307509, IMG submission 202245) | Populus trichocarpa ectomycorrhiza microbial communities from riparian zone in the Pacific Northwest, United States - 10_EM | ecosystem: Host-associated > Plants > Roots > Unclassified | place... | reverse complement strand
TGAGCTGGGAATTACAAAAAGCAGGGCGATCGGTGCTGGTGATAGATAACCCTAATCCCCGTTCGGCCTCCAAAGCCGCTTCGGGCGTCATCAACCCTGTTACCGGCCGCCGTATTGTAAAAACCTGGCTGATAGACGAGCTGATGCCGGTGGCCTGGGAGGCCTACCGTGACATGGGTCGTGCCTTGCAAATCGATTGCATCGCCCAAAAAGATATCATCGACTGCTTTGCCACCCCGCAAATGCGGCTGGCTTTTATGGAACGTTATGAAAAGGACGCGCAATACCTGTCGCTCCCGCCCGATGAAAACGATCAGCGGGAATGGCTGCACTACGATTTCGGGTATGGCATCATTCATCCCTGCTACTGGATAGATATGAGCACCCTGCTCCATCATTACCGCCTGCGGCTGCGGCAGAACGGGCAGTTGCTCGAAGAAATATTTGAGGAGTCACAACTGGTGGTAAAAGACGAACACATTCAATACGGTCCCATAACCGCCGCAAAGATCATTTTCTGCGATGGCGTTGCCGGATTTAATAATCCTTTCTTTCAGCACCTGCCCTGGGGCGCCAACAAAGGCGAGGCCCTGCTGGTAGAAATACCCGGCCTGCCGTCCGGGCATATCTTCAAAAAAGGATATAGCCTGGTGCCCTGGAAAGAAAATATCTTCTGGCTGGGCTCTACCTATCTCTGGGAGTATGAAGATGATGCGCCTACGCCCGGTTTTTACCAGTTTGCTAAAAACTGGTTGCAGCTCACCGTTAAAATGCCTTTTAACATCATCGATCACCTTGCCGCCCTCCGGCCTGCCACCCTGGAACGTCGCCCCTTTATAGGGCTTCACCCGGTGCACAGCGCCGTTGGTATTTTTAATGGAATGGGCACCAAGGGCTGCTCGCTGGCGCCTTATTTTGCCCGGCAGATGATAAATCTCTTATTGAATAATGTTCCGGTACAGCCGGATGCGGATGTGCAGCGGTTTAAGAGAATATTGAGCAGGTAATGAAGTGTTGCGGTTCGTGTCCTTCGACAAGCTCAGGATCACACGAACCAGGGCGAACAACTGTTAGCCTGAGCAGCTTGCCCTGAGCTTGTCGAAGGGAAGGCTATGCCACTGCCAGCCTTCTCGTTAAAATCATTTCATACGGATCCTGCCGCAGCAGCTTCACCATTGCTTCGTACAGCTCGGGCAGCTCGTATTTAAGGCGGAAAGGATTTTCGAAAAACGTTTCCACGCTCACGGCCCAGAACTCATGGTAATTGGTAGCGGCATATTCGCCCAGCAGGGTGCGGGTGCCCTGTTGCATCGACTGGAAAATGGGGCGGGCTACCTTGGAGAAATTCTTGAATTCGTTCTTGAAGTGTTTGTCTTCTTCCGTCTTTACGATAAAATTAACGTAAGTCAGTGCATGCGCCATTTCGTGCAGGCCCACATTGCTGTTATCGGCCGAGCGGTGGATACCCATCAGGAAATTATCCCAGCTCAGGTATATACCACTGCTGTCGACATGCCCCATAAACGGCAGCGAATAATATCCATAATGATAGTCATGCTGCAACACAAACACATCGCGAAAATAATTGAGCGAAAATTTATCAAGGCCAAGTGTCAGCTGGGCTGCTACAGCGCTTATCAGCACCGGCATCTCTTCTTTCTTTTCAATACCTACATAATGGAATTTCTTAGCACGGTGGATAAGAAAAGCACGGAACAGTAAGCGATGCTGCTCGCTTTGCGTAAGGCGCCTGAAATAGGCCAGGTGGGCAGTAATTATATTGCGGTAATACTCTTCCTGTTTCAGGAAGGTTTTGTAAAGTCGACGCTGTATAAACCGACCGAAAGGCTCCTGTAAAAGGCTGTACAGGAATATGGTACCAAAGACCAGAATGCATACTAACACAATTTCCATAAGGGACAATTTTACTGATTCAGAAACATTAATGTATGTTCCGGTTTGACACAGTTATGGATGTGCTTAGATACGGTCTTTCCGCAGGAGGTAAAGTTCAGGTAGGTGTTATCAAAAGGAAGATGGAGTAAAATCTGGTACAAAGTAAAAACAATTTTTGGTAAATAAAAGCGTTGATATTCCCATTTCCCATTTTGAAAAAAACCGATACATCTAATCACCTGTAAATCAGGTTACAAAAACCGGGCCTGCCACAAAGGACTTTTGTTAAATATCTTTTAAGGTATGCCATACTTTTAAAGTATGGCATACCTATACCCGTGTGAAACCGTTAATAGTTGGTTTTTATCCACCCGGCCCTGGCCCTGTCCCATTCTTCCCGATTTGTGTAACAGTGATGGCTGCCCCCGCTATATCTTTACATCGTCAATTTTAACTGACTTCCGAATGTAGCAGCCTCTTTATCTCCCCCGTTGTATCCGGTCAATTTTTAACCTAAACTCAATATTTAATTTTATGGAACTCTCTCATTTTTTAGCCAGCTATTGGTGGGTGATTGTGTTTATCCTGTCGCTCATCGCCTACAAATTCATCCTGCGTGTTTTCTTTGGTATGGTAATCGTGCCCGAGAACAGGATTGGGCTGGTAACCAAAAAATTCGTTTTAACGGGCGCCCACAGTAAGTTGCCCGACGGCCGTATCATTGCCACCAAAGGCGAAGCCGGTTTCCAGGCCAAAACACTGGCGCCCGGTTTGTACTGGCGCATGTGGCCCTGGCAGTTTTCGATTGATATGATGCCCTTTACCGTTATACCCGAAGGTAAAATCGGCCTGGTATTAAGCAAGGACGGTGCGGAAATACCCACCGGCAGTATCCTTGCACGTAAGGTGGACAGCGACAATTTCCAGGACGCGCAGAAATTTCTTGACAATGGTGGCCAGCGTGGCCGGCAAACGGCTTTTATCACTGCCGGTTCGTATCGTATCAACACGCACCTGTTTGACATCACCATCGCCGACCAGATAAGCATACGCGAAAACATGGTAGGCATCGTTACCAGTCTTGATGGTGCGCCTATCCCGTCGGGACAGATTGCCGGCACCAACGTGGCAGGCCATAATAACTTCCAGGACATCGATACCTTTCTTGCTAAAGGGGGTAACCGTGGCCTGCAACCACAGGTAATGCTGGCCGGTTCTTATTATATCAATCCCTGGGGCGTGCAACTGGAAGAAATACCCATGACGGATGTGCCCATCGGTTATGTGGGCGTGGTGATTTCCTACATCGGCGAAGACGGCAAAGACCTTACGGGCGATACCTTCAAACACGGTAATATCGTGGAAAGAGGTTTCCGGGGCGTGTGGATGCAACCCTACGGGCCGGGCAAATATCCCATCAACAAATACACCACCAAAATAGAAGTAGTGCCCACCACCAACCTGGTGCTCAACTGGGCCAATGCACGCAGCGAGGCGCACCTGCTGGACAAGAACCTGAGCACCATCACCGTGCGGAGCAAAGACGGTTTCCCGTTTAACCTCGACGTGGCGCAGATCATCCACATACCTGCCAATGAAGCGCCCAAGGTCATTGCCCGCTTCGGCAGTATGAACAACCTGGTATCGCAGGTGCTGGAACCGACCATCGGTAACTATTTCCGCAACAGTGCGCAGGACAGCGATGTGATTTCGTTCCTGAGCACACGTAAAGAAAGGCAGAGCTCGGCCCGGGAACATATCCGCGCGGTGCTGGACGAATACAATGTGAACGCTGTTGATACCCTTATCGGCGACATCGTTCCGCCGGAAGCGCTGATGAAAACCCTCACCGATCGCAAGATAGCCCAGGAAGAAGAAAAGACCTGGGAAACGCAACGCATGGCACAGGAAAAACGCCAGGGCCGGGAAAAAGAAACCGCCATTGCCGATATGCAAAAGGAAATTGTAAAGGCGCAGCAAAGCGTTGAAATTGCCCAACGCACCGCCGATGCCACCGTAAAGAAAGCGGAAGGTGATGCCATCAGCCTGAAGCTGCAGGTAAACGCCGAGGCCGATGCCACCAGGGCCCGCGCCGCCGCACAGGCAGCCTCTACCAGCATGAATGCGACCGCCGATGCGGAACGGATTTCGAAAACCGGTTTGGCGGAAGCCGAAAAGATCATGGCCATCGGTAAATCGACCGCCGAAGCCTATGAACTGCAGGTAAAAGCCATGGGCGGCGATAATTTCACCCGTTATAAGGTGACGGAAGAAATCGGCAAGAGCCGTATCAAGGTTATTCCCGATGTGCTTATCGGCGGCGGCAATGGTACCGAAGGCGGTATCAGCGGCCTGCTGGGACTGAAGCTGATGGAGATGATCAATGAGAAGAAAAACGGCGAAAGCAAATAATCATTATGTATTACAAGCCACGTCTAAGACGTGGCTTTTTCTTTTCACCCATTGCCAGCAGGTTACCCAATTGTTTGGATACCCGCACGATATTATCTCTCGTAGCATGCAGGGCTGATGCCATCGTGGACGGTTCATTACCGATGGCCAGCAATACATCAAAGTATTCGCTTAATTTTTTATTCTCTGTCAAAGGAACTTTACCTGCAATGGCCACCACGGGAAGCCCCTTCTCTTTAGCCCGGTGCGCCACCCCGTAGGGGCCCTTTCCCTGCAAAGTTTGCTCATCAATGCTTCCCTCCCCTGTTATTACCAGTTCGCTTGCCGCGAGCGCCCCATCAAAACCGGTCAGCGCCAAAAAATAATCAATCCCGTTCACCATCGAAGCATGCAAAAAAGCATGCAATCCTCCCGCGGCGCCGCCGGCCGTACCACTGTGTTTAAGCCCGGAGATATTGATACCGGATACCGTAGCGCCGATATCAGCAAATTGTTTAAGCGCGGCTTCCAGCTTCATCACCTCAGCGGGGCCGGCCCCTTTCTGCGGGCCAAAAACAGCGGCAGCGCCGTTTTCGCCCAGCAACGGATTGTCTACATCGGAAAGAACAATTATTTCACAATCCAAAATACGTTTATCCAATCCCGATACATCAATAGTGGCCAGGTTTACCAACGTTTCCGGCAGGTCCGTCAAATCATGGCCATCGGAGTCTAAAAAACGCACACCCAATGCACTTAATATACCGGTACCGCCGTCTACTGTTGCCGACCCGCCCATGCCTATGATGATCTTTTTTACGTGGTTGTCGAGCGCCCGCTTTATTTGCTCACCGGTGCCAAACGAGGTTGTTCTCAGTGGGTTCAGCTCCTCTTTTTTTAATAAGCGGATACCGGATGCATCAGCCATTTCTATCACAGCGGTTTTGCCCTTATCGATGAGGCCCAGGGATGTTTGCAGGGGTCGTCCCAAAGCATCATGCACGGCTGTTGGCATCCAGGTGCCTTCCAGTTTTTTTACAATCAGCGCCCCGGTGCCGTCGCCACCGTCGGCGATGGGGAAAAGGGTGCAGGAGCAATCGAGCTTGCTTTTAACAAGCCCTTCCTGTATGGCCGCTGCGGTTTCATCGGCAGTCAGGCTGTTTTTAAACGCATTCGGCGCTATAAGTATATTCATGTTAGTTTACCAGGTTTGCCGGCCGGCCATTGATAAATGCAGTAAGATTGGCGCAGGTGATGGTCATGATTCTTTCCCTTGCCTCTTTGCTTATCCACGCATTGTGCGGGGTGATGATACAGTTTTTTGCCTGCAACAACGGGTTGCCCTCCGGGGGCGGCTCTTTCGACAACACATCCAATGCCGCACCTGCAATAATACCCTTGTTAAGCGCATCGGCCAGGTCTTTTTCATGAATCAATTGTCCCCTTGCCGTATTAATAAGCATGGCCGATGGTTTCATCGTTTGTAAAAGCGCAGCGTTTACAAATTCCTGGTTGGCGGCGGTAAGCGGGCAATGAAGCGAAATAAAATCGCTGCCGGTAAAAACAGTTTCCAGTTCCACCTGCCGGCCAATGGGCGATTCCTTTGCGCGCGGGTTGTAATAAATAACGTTCATGCCAAAGGCCCGGGCGATAGCGCCGGCTTTTTGGCCGATATTGCCAAAACCCACCACGCCAAATGTTTTACCATCCAGCTCCGTTACCGGCGCTTCGGTGTAGCACCAGTCGGCCGATTGCTGCCATTTGCCTGCGGCGGTTGTAGCTGCATTGCGGCCCACATGATTGGTGAGTTCCAGCAGCAAAGCAAACACATGCTGGGCCACCGATGCCGTTCCATAAGCCGGTGCATTGCTCACCAAAACACCCTGCTCCCGGGCGGCTTTTGTATCAATTACATTGTAGCCGGTGGCCGTAACCCCGATAAACTGTAACCGGGGGAGCGCTGCCAGCGTTTCTTTTGTAAAAGGCACTTTATTGGTGAGCACCACTTCCGCATCGCGGCATCGCTCCACAATCAATCCGTCAGGCGTGCGATCAAACACCACCAGTTCGCCCATCGCTTTGATTGTATCCCAGCTGATATCTCCGGGATTTAGGGTATATCCATCGGTTACGACAATCTTCATCTTTAAAAATATTAAATAAATGCTACTTCAAATTGTTCCCTGCCGCTCATGATTATTTTTTATGTGCCATAACAACCGTTTCCGCCGCCTTCCAGGCAGGCACCATCCATTTAAGAACATATGCCTGCAACACGGTTAAACAGCACACCATGAAAAGCATGATAAAGCTGTGCCTCACGGTAAACCGGAACAGGGCGGCTTCTTTTCCCACGAGCCCAACGGCTGCCGAGCCTACGGCTATCGACTGCGGCGAAATCATTTTGGCGGTCACCCCGCCCGAAACATTGGCGGCCACGGTAACCACGGGGTTTATGCCAAGCGCTTCCGCAGAGCTGCGCTGCAATTTACAGAACAAGGCATTGGAGGAAGTATCCGATCCCGTAATAAATACGCCCAGCCACCCGAGCATGGGCGCAAAAAACGGGAAGAGTGCGCCTGTGCCTGCCAGTGCGAGCGCCATTGTGGCCGACATGCCCGAATTGTTAACAACATAGGCAAAACCCATCACGGAAGCGATGGTGAGCAATGAAAACTTCAGCTTGTTGAGCGTCATTGCATATACCCTTACCGCATTTTTAACGCTCATACCGATCAACGGCAGGGATATGATCGCAGCCAGTAATATGGCCGTCCCGCCATTGGACAGGTAATTGAACGTAAACGGTTTTATTGCCAATGGCTTTGCGTCCGGCGTAAGCATCGCATTGTGCAGGCCGGGCAAATAAAACTTCAGCTGCCCCAACGCATTCAGGGCATCTTTTACCGGCTGCAGGCCCCAGGCCACCACCATCACCGTCATAACCATAAACGGCGACCATGCCCGCACTACCTGCCTGTTGGAATACCGGCGGTTTGTGTCGATGGTTTGTTGGGGCTCTTCCTTAAAGCGCCATATTGTTTTCGGCTTCCAGTATTTTAAAAGCACCATCAATGAAACAATAGAAACCAGGCCCGAAACAACATCCGGCAGCATGGGGTTTATATAATTGGAGGTAATAAACTGCGACAGCGCGAAACTGATACCGCACACCAGGATGGCAGGCAGCACTTCGATTGTTTTTTTATACCCCGCCATAATGAATACGAGGTAAAAAGGAACCAGCACCGATAAAAACGGCAGTGTTCTTCCCACCATCTGTGAAATGGCCATCTCCGGGATGCCCGACACCTGTGCCGCCACGGTAATGGGTATGCCAATAGAACCAAAGGCCACGGGGGCCGTATTGGCGATCAAACAAATGCCCGCCGCATACAAGGGGTTAAAGCCAAGCCCCACCAGCATGGCGGCGGTAATGGCAACGGGCGCACCAAACCCCGCCGCCCCTTCGAGGAAGGAACCAAAAGAAAAAGCGATTAAAAGCGCCTGCAATCTTCTGTCGACCGTAATGGAAGCCATAAAATTCCTGACTATCTCTAACTGCCCGGTGCTAACCGAAATATTATACAGGAACATGGCGCCTATAATAATCCAGCTGATGGTAAACAGTCCATACAAAGCGCCGTCTGCCATGGATAGCAGCGCCAGGCCCGGCGGCATACGATACACCACTATTGCTACGGCTATGGCCACGAGCATAGTGAGCAGGCAGGCCTTATACCCTTTCATTTTCTGAATGATCAGGGCCATGAATATAAAAACAACCGGCAGGGCCGCGACCAATGCCGAGAGCGGTAAATTGTTGAATGGGTTGATCACCTGGGTCCATGGCATAAAGGCGCGGCAATGTTTATACCGTGAATATCCGCATAATTTTTCAGTAGATGGATTCCTTCGGGCGGCTACGCCATTTCCCTTGCTTGCAGCAGCTTGCCGGTGAGCAATGGGTCCTGTCCCAGCAATTCACAAAGAGCATAGTAGAGCGTGGGCATTTCCTGTTTCATGAGCAGCGATTTTTCGAAAAAGGTTTCTACCGATACCGCCCAGAACTCGTTGTAATTGGTGGCGGCATAGCGGTCGAGCATATTTTGCTTGCCCTGCTGCATATCGTCGAAAATGGGATGGGCTATTTGTGCGAACTGTTCAAAGCGGGCTATGAAAACATCGTCCTCTCCCCCGTTGTCTTCGGCGGTAAAGTTTACGTAGGCCAGGGCATGGGCCATTTCGTGGATGCCCACATTATCGCCGTCGGTATCGTCGGCAAAGCCGCGCAGGAAATTATCCCAGGATAAATAGATGCCATCGTGGCTCACGTGCCCCACAAAAGGCACATTGTACATGCCGTAGCGGTAATCGTGCTGCATGACATAAATGGTATCGAAAAAGTCGAACAGGTATTCGTCGAGGCCGAACGTAAGTTGAATGGCGGCAGCGCTGATGAGCAGGGGCATTTTTTCATCGGGCGACAGGTCGACATACTCGAACTTTTTGGTTTTCATGAATTCCATCACCCGCAGCACAAAGCGCCGGCGCAGGGGGATGGACAAGCTCTTATAATAGCTGTTGTGGGTTGAAAGCCATTCGTCGTAGCGCGCATAATAGGCATCCAGGCTTTCGAGGGCGGCCTGCTGCAGCCGGCGATGCCGGAGCCTGCCCCGGAGCCGCTTATACAGGGGACCGGAGGCAAAAATGAACAGGATACAGCCTATTACCACCATAATCGTATCAACCGTCATCCATGTCCTGAAATGATGGTGATGGCCATGTGTTGCACGTGCCCCGTTCAACATTGCACTGGAATAAGACACTGTATCTGAACCTGCATTGCCCTGAACCAAAAGAGAATCGCCCGGCATATAGGAGAATTGGGTTTATTCAAAATAACGAAATTATGGATTCCTTATCGGTTTCTGTTACCTTTGCCACTCGAAAATTTTTTTGGCATTATGTATAGAACACATACCTGTGGAGAATTGAGAATCACAGACATAAGTAAGGAAGTGACCCTTTCGGGCTGGGTACAAACCGTTCGTAAATTCGGCTCCATCACCTTCGTGGATCTACGCGATCGCTACGGTATCACCCAATTGCTGTTCAGCGAAAGCCTGAACAAGCAGCTCGACGAGCAGCCGCTGGGACGTGAGTTTGTGCTCCAGGCCAAAGGCAAAGTGAACGAGCGCAGCAATAAAAACACGCATATCGCTACGGGCGGGATCGAGCTGTGGGTGAGCGAGTTTCGCATCCTCAACAAATCGGTTACCCCCCCCTTTACCATACAGGACGAGACGGATGGCGGCGATGACCTTCGCATGAAATACCGCTTCCTCGATCTTCGCCGGAATGCCGTAAAAAAGAACATCGAGATCCGCTATGCCGTTAACCGTGCTGCGCGCAATTACCTGCACCAGCAGCAGTTTATGGACATCGAGACCCCTTTTCTTATTAAGAGCACGCCCGAGGGCGCACGCGATTTTGTGGTGCCCAGCCGTATGAATGCCGGCCAGTTTTATGCCCTGCCCCAAAGCCCGCAAACCTTCAAGCAGCTGCTGATGGTGAGCGGCTATGACCGCTACTACCAGATCGTTAAATGTTTCCGCGACGAAGACCTGCGGGCCGACCGCCAGCCGGAATTTACGCAGATAGACTGCGAGATGAGCTTTGTGGAGCAGGAAGACATCTTAAACATGTTTGAAGGCCTTATAAAAAGCATTTTTAAAGACGTAAAGAACATCGATATTACGGAGCGGGTTCAGCGCATGACCTGGGAAGAAGCGATGTGGAGCTATGGCAATGATAAACCCGATATCCGGTTCGGCATGAAGCTGGCCAACCTGAAAGTCCCTTCCTCCGTGTTTGTGGGCCGCCAGGCGGAAGTGCCTGCCACGGCCGTGAACGACAGCGGTTTTAAGGTATTTGAAAGCGCCGAAACCATTGTTGCCATCGCCGCCCCCGGTTGCAGCGAATACTCCCGCAAGCAAACGGATGAACTGACGGAATGGGTAAAACGCCCGCAGATAGGCATGCAGGGGCTGGTATATATTAAATGCAATGCCGACGGTACGTATAAAAGCAGCGTAGATAAGTTTTTCAGTGAAGACAAGCTGAAAGCCATTGCCGATACCACCGGGGCTAAGCCCGGCGACCTGGTGCTTATCCTCGCCGGCGCGGAAGAAAGGACCCGCAAGGCCATCAGCGAGCTGCGCCTTGAAATGGGCAAACGCCTGGGCATGCGCAAGGAAACAGAATTTAAATTATTATGGGTGCTCGATTTCCCCCTGTTTGAATATGCCGAAGATGAAAACCGCTGGGTAGCGCGCCACCACCCTTTCACTTCTCCCAAACCCGACCATATTGAGATCATGATCAATAACAGCCCCGTGATTGATAACGCGGCGGAGTATTTAAAGCATCCTTATGCCAATATCAAGGCGAATGCCTATGATATGGTGTTAAACGGGAATGAAATCGGCGGCGGTTCCATCCGTATTTACCAGCGTGAATTGCAGGAGAAGATGTTTGCGGCCCTGGGCATGACGCCGGAAGAATCCTTACACAAATTCGGGTTCCTGCTCGGTGCGTTTGAATACGGCGCTCCCCCGCACGGTGGTATCGCCTTTGGCTTTGATCGTCTTTGCGCCATACTGGGCGGCAGCGAGAGCATACGCGATTTTATCGCGTTTCCGAAGAACAACAGCGGAAGGGATGTGATGCTGGATGCGCCTTCGACTATTGATGACAAACAGTTGGATGAACTACAGATAAAATTGAATTTGAAATAAAAGAAAAGGTTCGCTCACGCGAACCTTTTGCTTTTAAAACCACTATAGTAAAAACAACCAGGTACTTAGTCGATAATCCCCGCCAGTTCCAGGCTCTTCTTTTTCAGCTTGCGTATTTCCACATCTTCAATAATCGGCTCGGGGGTCAGAATGAGCGAGGTACCGTTTTCTTTCCACCAGCTGTTTTCTTTCAGCTCACGGAAAGGAAGCACGCCGATAAGGTATTTACGTTCTTTGTCGGAATGCCATTCCTCTATCCATTCAAATTTTTCTTTGGGGATGTATTTAAGATCGTCGAAGCTGATATAGGCTTTCACAAAAAAATCATTGCTCAGCTCATTGGGCGTATGGTGGTACAGCTTTTTGTATTCGTATTTGTACTGGTAGCGCAGGGCCGATAAATCGCTCAGCACGGCGGAAGCGGTGGGGAAGCTGCCGGCGCCCTTGCCATAAAAGAATTGCTTGTCGGCAAAGGAGCTTTCAATCACCACGCCGTTGTATTCGTTCTTTACAAATGCCAGGTGATCGTCGTGGCGGATGAACTGGGGCAGCACAAAACCGGCCACCTTGCCATTGAACAGCTTCTTGGCCTGGGCCACCAGCTTGATGTCGTAGTTCTTTTCTTTGGCCACCACGGCATCGCTCAGCTGAATGTTTTGGATACCGTTGAATACCAGGTTATCGGTATTCTCCACGATGCCATAAGCATGGGTGAGCAGGAAAGTCCATTTGTTGGCCGCATCATAGCCTTCCACGTCGAGCGAGGGATCGCTTTCGGCAAAGCCAAGCTGCTGCGCCAGCAGAAGCGCCTGCTGGAAATCGAGCTTGTCTTCAAACATCTTGGTGAGGATAAAATTGGTAGAGCCGTTTACAATGGCCTTGATGGAATGCAGGAGATCGTTGTCGTAATACTCTTCCAGGTTGCGGATAACAGGAATGGACGCACAGGCCGCGGCTTCGTATAACAGGGAGCGGTCGGCATATTTTTGCTGCAGTCCCAGCAGCTCCGGCAGGTGCTCCGCAATCATTTTCTTGCTGGCGCTGACCACATCCTTGCCGTTTTTAAGGGCGGTGCTTACGATGTCGAAAGCGGCTTCGCTTTCATTGATCACTTC
>Ga0307509_10009428_pt1 | contig 12202 bp, 10 predicted proteins | sample 10_EM_MG_FD_202245 | JGI IMG/M metagenome (GOLD analysis project Ga0307509, IMG submission 202245) | Populus trichocarpa ectomycorrhiza microbial communities from riparian zone in the Pacific Northwest, United States - 10_EM | ecosystem: Host-associated > Plants > Roots > Unclassified | place... | reverse complement strand
CGAGATCGTAGACCGCGACGCGCGCCGCGCTCTGGGTCTCGACGCCGTACGCGAGCGCCGCGGCGGTCGGCTCGTTGACGATCCGGAGCACGTTGAGCCCCGCGATCCGTCCGGCATCTTTCGTCGCCTGGCGCTGGGCGTCGTCGAAGTACGCCGGCACCGTGATCACCGCTTCGGTGACCTCCTCGCCGAGCCAGTCCTGCGCGGTCTGCCGCATCTTCTGCAGCACGATCGCGCTGATCTCCGGCGGCGAGTAATCGCGCCCGCGGACCCGGACGTACGCATCGCCGTTCGCCGCGGGTACGACCTCGTACGGGCACGTCAGGAGGTGGCGCTGGACCTCGGCGTCCTCGAACTTGCGGCCCATCAGCCGCTTGACCGCGTAGATCGTGTTCTCGGCGTTCGTCATCGCCTGGCGGCGCGCCGCCTGACCGACCAGCCGCTCGCCCGACGCGGCAAACCCGACGACCGACGGGGTCGTCCGCGTACCCTCGGCGTTCGCGACCACGACGGCCTCGCCGTCCATGATCGACACGCACGAGTTCGTGGTGCCCAGGTCGATCCCGACGACTCGGCTCATTCAGCGGCGGCCTTCGGCTTCGCGACGACGACCAGCGCCGGACGCAACAACCGGTCGCCCGACTTGTAGCCGCGCTGGAGCACCGTCACGACCGAGCCCGGCGGCGCGTCGCTCTCCTGCTGCGAGATCGCCTCGTGCAGGTTCGGATCGAACGGCTGGCCCTGGGCCTCGACCGGCGTGACCTCGAGCCGCTCGAACGCCGTCATCAGCTGGCGCAGCACGAGCTGGACGCCCTCGATGATCGGATTGTTCTCGCTCGTCGCACCCGCGTGCTCGATCGCGCGCTCGAGGTTATCGACGACGGGGAGGATCTCCTTCAGCACCTTCGTCTTGGTCTCGAACTTCGCGTCGTCGGCCTCGCGCTTGTTGCGCTTGCGCGTGTTCTCCAGGTCCGCAGCCGCCCGCAGGTAACGCTCCCAGTTCTCTTTCTTTTCCTTCTCGGCCGCGGCGAGCCTGGCCTCGAGGTCGGCAGTCGGGTCGACAACATCCGGCGGTTCGACCTCGACCGGAATGACGCCACTGGTATCGGCGCCCGGCTCTTCGACCGCCCCCTCGGGCTTCGGTGACTCGCTCATAGCGCCGACACCATAACCACGAAACGTGGGGTTTTCTAGGGCTTGGCAGTCAGGTCGGCGAGAAGCTGCGAGACCGTCTCCGCCGTGAAGTCCACGACGCTCATGACCTTGCCATAGTTCATCCGCATCGGGCCGATCACGGCGAGCGCGCCGATCGGCTGCTCCCCGGGCCCGTACGACGCCGCGACGATCGAGCTACCCGACAGCGCCTGCATCGCCGTCTCGGTTCCGAGAAAGACCTGGAGGCCGTCCGCGTGGCGCGTGCGATCGAGCAGGCGGATCAGGGTTTCCTTGTCCTCGAGCGTCCTGAGAAGATCGCGGATCTGCTCGGGCTGGACGTCGTCGAGCAGGTTCGCCTGGCCAGCGATGTGGACCTCGGCGGAGCGCTCGGGCGTCTTCACGAACACGGCGTGCCCGAGCCGGAGTGCCGACGACACCGCCTCGTCGTACTTGTTCTTGTCCTCGCCGAGCTCGCGGATCACGCGATCGCGAACCTCGTCGAGCGTCATCCCGGCGAGCAGCTGGTTGAGGTAGTTGTGGATCCGGTCGAGGCGGCTGCCGTCGATCGCGATGTCGATCACGAGCCGGTTCTCGATCCGGCCGTCCGTGGTGACGAGCACCGCGATCAACTTGCCATCGCGGAGCGGCAGGAACTCGATCCGCTCGAGCCGCTGCTGGTCCGGATCGGGCGCGAGGATCACCGCCGCGTGATGGGTGAGGTCCGAGAGCAGACGCGACGCGCGCAGCATCACCTCGTCGGGAGTCGGCGCCGTCACGCGCTCGCGGATGTCGTCGCGCTCGCGCGGCGTCAGGCCGCGGACCTTGAGCAGCGAGTCGATGAAGAACCGCAACCCCGACGTCGTCGGCACGCGCCCCGCCGAGGTGTGGCGCTGCTCGAGCAGGCCGAGCTCTTCGAGATCCGCCATCACGTTGCGGACCGTCGCGGGCGACAGCCCGAGGTCGTGGCGGCGGGTGACCGTACGCGAGCCGACCGCATCGCCGACCGAGAGATACTCGGTGACGACCGCGTGCAGGATCTTCTGCGCGCGCCTCGACAGGTCCCCGGCCATGTTCCCTCGAAGCTTACATCGCCTCGGCGATCCGCGCTGCGATCCGGTTCGCCATCAAATACCCACGCAGGGTCGGGCAGATCCGCGCCTCGCGGCGCTCTGCGAGTCCTTCTGCGAGGAGCCACGTGACGACGTTCACGGGGAGCAGCTCCTCGGCAACGCCGTCGGACGTGCGCATGCCGAGCCACGCGCGCTCGGTGCGGAGGTCCGCGGGAGTCGACGGCACGACCTCGACGGGCGTCCCCGGCGCGGCGAGGTACGCGGCCGCGCGGCGCGGATTCGTCGCGCGCTCGCCACCACCCGCAGCGTCGAGCGCGAGCGACGCCGCGCCGACCCCGAGCCCGAGGAACGGACTCCCGCGCCAGTACAGCGCGTTGTGGATCGCGCGCTTGCCCGGTTTCGCGTAGGAGCTGATCTCGTAGTGCTCGTAGCCGCGCGCGAGGAGTGCGTGGTGGGTCGCGATGTAGAGCTCGGCGAGCGCGTCGTCGTCGCGCGGCACGAGCCGGCCGGTCTTCACGCGCTGCCCGAACGCCGTGCGCTCCTCGATCGTGAGCTCGTAGACCGACAGGTGATCGCTGTCGATCCGGGCGATCCAGTCGGCATCGTAGGCCCGCCCCGTCGGCGTCCCGAGGATGAAGTCGCACGACGCCGCGAACCCGCCGTGCGCGAGCACGCGCGCGAGCGCCGCCGGGCCGTCGCCAAATCGATGATCGCGGCCGAGCACGACAAGCTCGTCGGCCGCGAGTGACTGCACCCCGATCGAGATCCGATCGATGCCCGCCGCGCGCCACGCCGCGAGGTGCTCGTCGGTGATATCCGTCGGGTTCGCCTCGATCGTGATCTCCTTCGGCGCGCCGGTGAACCGCGCCGTCACCGCCGCGACCACCTCGGCGAGGCAGTCCGCCCGCCACAGCGACGGCGTCCCGCCCCCGAAGTAGATCGAGACGAGCTCGTGGCTCTCGAACCGGTGCGCGCGCGCGTCCAGCTCGCTCAGGATCGCGCGCAGATACGCGTCGTGCTCCGGGGCGCCGACCTCGACCGCGAAATCGCAGTACGGACACACCTTGCGGCACCACGGGAAGTGGACGTAGACACCTAGCTCGATGTCCGCAATCTACCTCGACAACGCCGCGTCGACCCGCGTCTCCGACGAAGTGCTCGCGCTCGTCACCGAGGTGATGCGCACCGCGTGGGGCAACCCGAGCGCGCAGCATCCGCAGGGTGCCGCCGCGCGCGGCTACCTCGACACCGCGCGCACCCGGCTCCTCGCCGCGCTCGGCGACAAGGGCACCGGCGACATCGTGTGGACGAGCGGCTGCTCGGAGGCGAACGCGCTCGCCGTCCTCGGGGCCGCGCGGACGCATGCCGGTGCGATCGTCCTGTCGACGCTCGAGCACCCCGCGATCTCGACGCTCGCCGATCGCCTCGCCGCCGACGGTCGCGAGGTCCGCCGCGTGGCCCCCGGCCGCGACGGCGTGATCGACCCCGACGAGCTCGCGCGTGTCGCGACCGGCGCCGGCGTGGTGTCGCTGATCGCGGTCCAGAACGAGCTCGGGACGGTCCAGCCGATCGCCGCGTTGATCGCCGCGATCCGCTCGGTCGCGCCGGGCGCGCACGTCCACATCGACGCCGCGCAAGCGCTCGGCAAGATCCCGCTCGACGTCGCGTGCGGCGCCGACTCGATCTCGATCGCCGGCCACAAGCTGCACGCGCCGAAGGGCGTCGGCGCACTGTGGTTGCGCTCGACCGCGCGGATCGAGCCGCTGTGGATCGGCGGCGGCCAGCAGCGCGGCCTGCGCGGTGGGACCCAGGATGCGCCGTCCGCCGCCGGCCTCGGGCTCGCCGCGGAGCGCGCGGTGGCCCAGTTGCCCTCGCAGCGCACGCGCTGGCTCGAGCTCGCGCGTGCGCTCGTGACCACGCTCGAGCAACGCGGCGCCACGGTCCGCCAGCTCGTCCCCGATCATCGGCGCGCCCCGCACATCCTCGCGCTCGCGGTCCCGGCCACGCCCGCGTCCGCACTCCGCAACGTGTTGGCGTCGCGCGGCGTCTACGCGTCGACCGGCTCGGCGTGCGCCGACGCGGGTGCGAAGGCCTCGCCGGTGCTCGCGGCGATCGGCTTGCCCGAGAGCGATGGCATGGTCCGGTTCTCGTTCGCGCACGACACCACGCTCGACGAGGTCACGCGCGCGGCGACGATCCTCGCCGACGCGATCCACTCGCTCGGAGCCCGGGCGTGATGCTCGCGTTCGTGTTTGCCGCGTGGGCCGTGATCGAGCCGGAAGGCTGGGTCCGGACGACGCCGCCCGCGCTGGCGTCGCCGAACATCGAACAACGGATGTTTCACGCGCCGGGCGATCCGAGCAGCGTGTTCTACGCGTCCCACGCGCCGCTCGGCTCGGCGGGGCTCCTCGACGAGGTGGCGGCTCGGCTCGTCGCCGGCGGGGCCAAGCTGGGGACGCGAAGCGAGCAGGTCGACCGCGGCCGGCGGACGACGCGGCTGAGCCTCGAGCTCCCGAACGGGATCCCGCTCCACGCGCGCGAGGTCAGCTCGTCGGTCGAGACGGTGCTCGGGGAGTGTACCGGGCGGGACGCACTCCTCGAGGCCTGCGACCGCAAGCTGGCCGAGCTCGACATCGCGCCCGACGACACGCCGGCCCAGGACCACCGGATGCGCGCGCTCGCGATCGGGCTGGCGGCGGCGGCCGTCGCCGCGATCCTGGTCGCGCTCGGCGTCCGCAGGCTGCTCCGCCGCCGCGATCTCGCTCGCTCCGGGCCGCTGGTCGACGGCGAGCTCGTCACGATCGCAGGGGTCGTCCGTGCGGCCGGTCCGCTCGTCGAGGCTCCGCTGTCGGGCCGCTCGTGCGTCTATCACCGCTCGCACGCGCGGATCACGGCGACCATCGCGTCACTCCAGGTCGTCGGCGAGCCCGCCGAGCATGCGGCGTCGCCGTTCGTCGTCGAGACCCGGCGTGGCGCGATCAGGATCGACGAGCCCGACCTCGAGCTCGCGCTCGCACCGACCGCCGTGCCCGGGCGCGAGACCGCTGCGCAGCGAGCGTTCCTCGCCCGCCACGCGACCGCCGCCGGTGCCCACGCCAGCTTCGACGAGGTGGTGATCGCGCCGGGCGCGACCGTCACCCTGCGCGGTGTGGTCCGGCTCGAGCACGACGTCGCGCATGCCGGCGAGCGCGGTTACCGCGACGATGCACCGCTCGTGGCGCGCCTCGAGCGCGTCGTCGTCGTGCGGATCTACTAGCCAGCGAACGCGAGGACGATCCGGTACAGCCCGCCCGGCGATTCGCGGAACTTCCAGTGCTTGATCTGCGCGATCAGGCACTGCCCGAGCGTACCGTCCTGGTGATCGCTGAGCTGGACGTCGGCGACGGTGCCGGTCTTGTCGATCGTGAGCGTCACCGACAGCTTCTTGAGATCCGCGATCTCGATGCCCTCGGCGCCGCGCTGCGCGCGCATGTAGCAACGCTGCGTGCCGGCGGATTGCTTGCGCGCCATGTCCTCGATCTCGTCGGACTTGAGCTTGTCGCCCTTGCCCTCGCTGGTGTCCTCGACGGCACTGCCCTGCCCGTTGGGGTGCGGGATCTGTTGCGGGCGCTTGATCGGTTGCTTGACGATGGCCGAGCCGAGCCCCGAGCCCTCACCCGGCAGCTGGCGCAGCACGAGCTCCTCGGGGCGAGAGGTGTCGATCGTGTGCGCGGGCCCGAGCCCGCCGCTGAGGTCGTCGTCGGCGCGGTTGAACACGACGACGACGAGCACCGCGACGCCGATCAGCAGCACCGCGGCGACACCGATCAACATGATGAGACCGCGGCGATGCGCCTGGGCGACGTGCGGCGCCGCGATCGCCGCGGGAGCCTCGGGGACCGGCGCGGATCCGAGCTCGCCCGGCGCGAGGCCGAGCTGCGACGGATCGAACTTGGGCGAGCTCCCGGTCGTCCGCAGCGATCCGGGAGACAGGCGCGCCACCGATCCGGTGTTGCGCGAGGTCGCCGTCGGTGCCGGCACGATCCGGTTCGAGCTGGTCCGGTTGCTCCCCATCTTCGCGAGGTCGGCGAGCTTGACCACGCGCGAGACCTCGCCGATGTCGAGCGAGTCATCCTCGTCGGGCGTCCCGTCCGACTCCGGCTCGTGCACGGGCATCGGCTTGACCACGCGCTTCGGTTCGGGGAACGCGGGCGCGTCGACCGTCGTGCTCGGTGCGGCCGCGGGTTCGCTGGCGTCGAACGCCAGCGACTTCGCGCGCGCCGGCCCACTCCCGTTCTTCGCTGCGGCCGGTGCGACCGCGGGGATCGCCGGCACCGGCGCGGAGCCGCGGCCGTTCGCCCGCGCGAGGATCCCGTTCGGCGGCGTCATCGGGCTCGAGGGCACGCCCTTCTCGAGCGACGCCATCGTCGCGGCAAACAGCGGCTTCGGCTCCTCTTCGACCAGCGGGGCCATCGCCGGGCCGGACGACCGGGTCGCCGCGCGCGGCAAGGGCGGCGGTGCGGGCGGCGCCGGTGGGCGCTTGCGCAGCCCGCGGAAGTGACTGACCTTGTCGACCGGGAGCCAGTCGTCGAAGCCTTCGCTCCAGCAGTGGACGTCCGCGTCGAACGGCTTGGTCGAGATCCAGCGCTGGGCCTCCGAGAGGGAGAACGGCCCCGACTGGTCACCGTCGATCGAGACGTACCATTCCTCCTCGAGCGCCGGCGGAGGCTTGGTCGCCTGCTGGGCGAACGCCGACGCGAGCGCGCCCGCGGGTTGGCTCGCCGCGATCTCGGGTGCGGCGGTCGTCGGCCTGCCGCGATTCGGCTCGGGAAGGTCGTCCGCGCTCATCCCCTCGCGGACCGTGATCACATTCGCGCAGTTCTTACAGCGGATCTTGAGGATCTTGCCGCGGACGCGGTCGTCCCCGATCGAGTAGCGGGTCTTGCATCGATCGCAGAGAAATTTCACCGTGCCCGACCCTCATTGTGCCCAAAAAACCCAACACCCGCAAAGGGGTAGGCCCACTGGTCGTCAGTGATTGTCGTCGGAGCCGGTCGCGGGAGCCGGAACCACGACGCCTGCATCGCTGGATTCGCGTTCCGGCTCGGGCGTCGCGGACTTAGCGGGTCGGCGCCGCACCTGAACCGGCGACAGCACCAGGAGATCACGCAGCTTGTCGCCCGAGCGCCTGGTGAGGAGACCTCCGACCTCGAACGAATCGCCGCGGTTGACGACCTCGAGCACGAGGTCCAGATCGCGCAGCGTCGAGCCGATCCAGCGGGCGTTCGTGGCGGTCAGCTGATAGACCGGCGCGTCGAACACGCCGATGCCGTCGTGTTCGAACCGGACGCGGACGAGCTTGCCGGCCTCGTACCGCCACGCGACGAGCGACCAGGTCTGCGCCTGCGCATCCTCGGTGTGCGTGATCGCGACGAGCTCGTCGTGGCCGTCGCTCGCGCGCACCGCCCCGGTGAACACCGCATTCGGGATCCGGATCGGTTTGTCGACCAGCTTGTCGCCGTCCGCGGTGCGGACGACGAGCTCGTCCCCATCGCGGGTGACGACATCGGGCGCACCGGTCACGCACGCGCCGAAGTGCTTGTCATCGTCCTGCGGCCGCACGCAGCCATCGGGTTTCGCCGCCGGTTCGCTCGCCGCGACGACGAGGCCGACGATCCGGTCTCCATCCATCACCGCGCGCAGCTCGCGCAGATTGCTCGGCACGACGATGTGCTTGTCGCGCACGCGATCGAGATCGCCAGTCGGCGGGCCGAGCGCGCGGAACAACTCTTCGCGGGTCGAGCCGACCTGGATCCCCGATGCGGTCCGCGCGATCGTGCCACCGATGACCGCGACGAACGACGCGCGGCCGAGCGGCTCGCCGCCGATCTGGATCGCGTCCTCCTCGGCGTGCAGGACGCTGAGGTGGACGACGCTCGGAATCTCGACCTGCGCGTTGCGCCCACCCGACGGGACCTGCTGGCCGAGCTGCTCGAGCGTGAGCCCGAGCCGGTACGGGCCGACGCCATCGGCGCGGATCGCGTGCGGCGGGAGCGCGCGAACGTTCGCCGGCGGCGGATCGAGCACGCGCGGCTGGCGATCGACCTCCTGGGCATGCGGCTTGTCGCGGTCGGAACAACCGCAGACACAACCCAGCAGCGCGAGGGCGGCGAGCTTCACTTGATAACGATATACGCCAACAACAGCAGCACGACCAATCCGAGGACTCCCGACACGAGCCACGGCATCCGCGACGGCCCCTTGGAGCGTGCGAGGTACGCCGCGCCGATCGATGGCTTGTCGACGACAGCCTGGGGCGCCGCCGCGGCTTCGCGGACCATCTTGACCGGGAGCGGCGTCACCGCGCGCATCGGCTTCGGCGGGGTCTGGATGTCGACGTCGACCGACTCGTCGTCACCGATCGGCAGCGCGGGCACCGCGTCGTCGTCGTCGCCATAGACCTCGGCCGTGCGCATCCGGGGCACCGGCGTGGTCGCCTGGGGCTCGTCGTCGAGATCGCTGTCCGGAGGAACCACCGCGGCGATCCCGGCCTGCGAGACGCCACGCACCGGCGCCATCCCGGTCGGCCGCATGGGCACCGGCGTGCGGAGCTTGCGGAGCTCCGCGAGATCGAGGTGAAGCGCCTGCGCGATCTCGGACTCGGGTTGATCGATGTCTTCCCACATCGGCACCTGGTCGGGACCCGGTGCGCCTTCGCTCGGGGCGAAGCCATCGAACGTCTGGCTGTCGAAGTCGAGCTCCTCGGCGCCGCGCACCTCCTGCTCGGAGATCAGCTCCGGCCTGCGCGCGCCGCCGCCCGCCGCGGTGAGCAGATCGAGGTAGCGCGCGATCCGGACCGGACCGGAGTGGAGGCGCTCGTCGCGCAGGAAGCTCTCGAGATCGTCGGCGAGGTCGTACGCGCTCTGGTAGCGATCCTCCGGATGCTTCTCGAGCGTGCGCATCACGATCGACTCGAGTGCCGGTGGGAAGTTGCGGCGCGCGAACGTCGGCGGCTCGACCTCGCCGGAGATCAGCATCTCGACCACCTCCTGCGCGGCGCCGCGATAGAGGCGCTTGCCTACGGTGATCTCGTACAGGACGATGCCGAGCGAGAAGATGTCGCTGCGGTGATCGACCGGCTTGCGCGCCGCCTGCTCGGGCGACATGTAGCTGAGCTTGCCGGGGAGGACCTCGGTGCGCAGGTGCTGGCCGCGCGCGCGGGCGATGCCGAAGTCGATCACCTTCATGAACCCGTCCTGGGTGACCAGGAGGTTCGACGGCGAGATATCGAGGTGGACGATGTCGAGCGGCTGGCCGGCCTGTGCGGTTCCCTCCGCACCGCGCTTCGCGTGGAAGTAGCCCATGCCCGCAGCGGCCTGGCGCATCACCTCGACCGCGTGCTCGAGCGGGAGGAACCGGCCGAGCGCGAGGCCGCGCCGGCACAGCTCGTTGAGCTCCTCGCCGACGATGTACTCCATCGCGATGTAGGGGATGCCGTCGTTCTCGTCGACGTCGTAGACGTGGACGATGTTCGGGTGATTGAGCTGGGCGCCGATCTTGGCCTCGTCGAGGAACATCTCGACGACGCGCGGATCGTCGGCGAGCTCCGCGCGCAGCTTCTTGATCACGACCTCTTTCTCGAACCCGGCCATCGCGGCCTGGCGCGCGAGATAGATCTCCGCCATCCCGCCGACCGCGAGCCGGCGGAGCAGCGTGTAGCGCCCGCCGAACTCGGTCGGCTCGAGATCCGCGGTGCGATGCCGGGTCATTTCATGACCAGCAGGGGTCCGAGATCCTCGTGTGCCGCGAGGGTCCCTTCGATCGCCGCGCGCGCGAGCGTGTCCTGCGCGGGCATCGGCGCCGTCGCGATCGCGGGGGGCCGGTCGGCGATCAGCGCGTTCAGCGTCGCTGTCATCCCGCCGCCGAGGCCGTCGAGATCGTAGCCGCCCTCGAGCACGGCGACGATCCGGCCCTGCGCGAGGCGATCCGCGGCGGCGCGCAAGCGCGCGGCCATCTGTGCGAACCCGGCGTGGGTCACGCGCATGCCGGCGAGCGGATCGTGCTCGAACGCGTCGAACCCGGCCGAGATCAGGATCAAGTCGGGCTCGAACCGCTCGAGCTTCGGGACGAACACGTGATCGAACACCGCCGCGTAGTCCGCGTCGCGGCTGCCCGCGGGCAGGCCGACGTTGAGCGTGGCGCCGAGCGCCTGCGGGCCGCCGATCTCCGTCGGTGCGCCGGTGCCCGGGTAGTACGGGAACTGGTGCACGGACATGTACAGGACGCTCGGATCGTCCCAGAAGATGTCCTGCGTGCCGTTGCCGTGGTGGACGTCCCAGTCGACGATCGCCACCCGACGCGCGCCTGCCGCACGTGCCGCCGCCGCCGCTGCCGCGACGTTGTTGAGCAAGCAGAAGCCCATCGCGGTGTCGCGCGTCGCGTGATGCCCGGGCGGGCGGACCACCGCGATGCCCTGCGCGAGCTCCCCCGACAGCACGCGGGTCGCGAGCTCGCACGCCGAGCCGGCTGCCGCGCGCGCCGCGTCCCACGACCCCGGCGAGAAGTACGTGTCGGGATCGAGCCAGCCGCTCTTGCCCGGCACGACGCGCTCGAGCTCGCTCAGGAACTTGCCGGCGTGGACGCGCGCGAGCTCCTCGTCGGTCGCGGCGCGGACCGGGATCTGGGTGCCGCGATCTTTGATGTGCGCCGCGAGCAGCGCGTCGCGGACCGCCTCGGCGCGGGCGGGCCGCTCGGGGTGCCCCGACGGTGCGCGATGCTGGACGAAGATCTCGTCGAGGACGTAGCCGAGCATGTCAGTCGCGCTCGGATCCGACCGGCCGGGCGAGCAACCTCTCGACCGCCTCGCGCATCGGGAGGTCCTCGTGCAGCGCGGCGTGCATGACGTCCATGATCGGCGCCTCGACGTTCAGCTTCGTCGCGAGCTCGTGCGCGACCTTCGCCGTCTTCACGCCCTCCGCCACCTGCTTCATCTCCGCGAGGATCTCCGCCATCTTCTTGCCGCGGCCGAGCGCTAGCCCGACGCGCCGGTTGCGCGACGCATCTCCCGAGCAGGTCAGCACGAGGTCGCCCATCCCCGACAACCCGGCGAACGTCTGCGGGTGCGCGCCGAGCGCCACGCCGATCCGCGTGATCTCGGCGAGGCCGCGCGTCATCAGCGCGACCCGCGTGTTCGAGCCGAAGCCGAGGCCATCGCACACGCCGGCGCCGATCGCGACGACGTTCTTCAGCGCGCCGCCGATCAGCACGCCGATCACGTCGTCGGTGCGATAGATCCGGAAGTGCAGCGAGGTCAGCGCCTCCTGCGCGAGCTTGAGCGTCGCCTCGTCGCGGCCGGCGAGCACGATCGCGGCCGGCGTGCCCGCCGCGATCTCGTTCGCGAACGTCGGGCCCGACAGGAACGTCGCGCGCCGCGCGATCCGCTCCGGCAAGATCTCGGCGTAGACCCGATCGATCGTCGCGAGCGAGCCCTCGTCGAGCCCCTTGCTCGCGTTGATCACGATCGCGTCCGGATCCATGACGCTCACGGCCTTGCCGAGCACCGCGCGAATCCCGTGCGACGGCGTCACGCCGACGATGAACTGCTTGCCGCGGACCGCGCTCTCGAGGTCCGCGGTCACCGTGATCGTGTCGGGCAGCGTGTGACCCGGCAGGTACGACTCGTTCGCGCGCGTGCGCTGCATCGAGTCGGAGGTCTCCGGGTTGCGGCACCACAGGCTGACGCGATGACCGGCGCGGCCGAAAAGCATCGCGAGGCACGAGCCGTAGCTGCCTGCACCGACGACCGCGATGTCGCTCATCGGGGCAGGACCCTATCATTATTTGGCCTCGCGGACGCCCTGCGCGCGGCTCTGGCCCTCGCTGGCGCGAGGTCGCCGCACCAGGGCTGCTCGGCTTTGGTTTGGCTTCGCGGACGCCCTGCGCGCGGCTCTGGCCCTCGCTGGCGCGAGGTCGCCGCACCAGGGCTGCTCGGCTTTGGT
>Ga0307509_10009427_pt1 | contig 12203 bp, 17 predicted proteins | sample 10_EM_MG_FD_202245 | JGI IMG/M metagenome (GOLD analysis project Ga0307509, IMG submission 202245) | Populus trichocarpa ectomycorrhiza microbial communities from riparian zone in the Pacific Northwest, United States - 10_EM | ecosystem: Host-associated > Plants > Roots > Unclassified | place... | reverse complement strand
ACATTTTCTGATGATGTAATACCTTTTCATCTCTTTTGATTGGGCTGTTGAAAATCTGATCTCAATCTAATCTGCAAAACGCGTTTTGAAATAACGGTTATTTGAACACACGGCATGCCAAACACCCCCTTATAGCTGCTGCGGTTTAATGTGTTGGAATGGATTGAAGACACTCACAATGAAGGAAGGGATACGATAGGCTGGCCGAAGGAATGGACGAAGGGAGCGAAATAGAGTGGATAAGGCTATATAATATACATCATGGAACATAAACTAGGGAAGAGGAGTGACAAAAAAACCCCGCTACAACTCAACTTGATTTCTTCGGTTTCTTCGGTTTTTTCACAGCGCGGCAAAAGTAATAGACCCTCCACTCTACCCAGGATGCTATAGTAAAGTCCCTGCCTCCAGTGCTGCAAAGCACTGTACATGCTCGAGTTTATCATATCATAGTACGACCCAACCTGACTGCCCCGCAAAAAAGCCAAACAAGCAAACGAATAGACTAGATGTGTACCAATTCAGTAGTACTGTGCAGTAGCAATGCCTCCAGGCATCCCATCTTATCCCATCTCATCCCAGGCAATGCCAGCCAGCCAAACTATCGACCCCCACACCTTATTTAAAGTTCCAAGTAATCAGGATAACATCCACTAAACTCAACTCGGCTCAACTCAACTCATGGACAATGGTGGAAAAAGGGAAAAAGATTGCGGATGAGGGAATACAGAAACAAGGAAATTTAAAGAAAAGGAGAGCAAAGAAAATATTTAAAGAAACGGCAATGGATTTTCCGGGAAAAGGAAAAGAGGAAAAACGTGAGGAAAAAGCAAGAAGATAAGAAACAATTCCAGAATTATGATGCATTCTAGACTCTCCCAGCCCCTTATCCCTCGCGCTTCCGTGTCCGGTGATTACCAACTCTCCTGCCTGTCTGCCTGCGAGCACGCAATAGCAACGAAGTGGAAAAAAGAAAAGAGGGGGGAAAAAGAAAGAAAGAAAAAAAGGTGATGGGAATATGTGTGAAAAAGGAGCCAAGATTAAGCAGCCACGCGGGGTACGTTATCGGCGATAGATATTGTTGACAGGCTCTTCCCGGTGACGATCCCGACTGGAGCTTCGCCGTTGGATGCCACCCCCACCTCCACCACCAGGTCCTCCACCATTGTAACCCCGATCATGTCCCCTATCTCTGCGATCACCCCTATCGCCTCTGTCGCCCCGGTCCCTATCACCTCTATCTCGATCGCCCCGATCCCAATCTCTACCCCTATTATTGCCGCGGCGGTCATCTGGTCCTCCACCTCCGTATGATGGTATATAGGTATCGACATTACCGCCTCCGTTACCCCGACTGGCCCTGAGTGGGGGGCCTCTAGGCTCCCTATCCATGTGCCCGGCCTGGGGCGGTCGGGGTGGTAATCCTAGCTCGCGGTGATCTAATCCCCCAGGACGGTTCCATTGTCGATGGTCTGGACCTAGCCGGTGCCCTGGCGGGGCCCGACTGTCATGAGGCGGCATCCTGTTATCGTGCTGGCGCCCGTAGCGTTGGTTTCCACCGTTCGCCCATGGCTCGTTGTTTGGCCGACCCACCCGGCTGGGTCCTGCACCGCTGCCGTTTGCCCATGGAACTTCCCCTGCCCTTCCACTCCACCCCCCGGCGGCCCCATCTTGGCCAATGCCAACACTGCCACCTGCGGGTGCAGGTGGGAGATGCGCCTTCTGGTGACGAAACTTTTTCCTATCAAGTTCGTGACTGTCTTCGAAGGATGGCAAATCACTGGGCTTCGCGGGAAGGGGATCAGTGGTAAAGTACTCGTGTTTGAGGGCATCCATGGCATTAATCCGTCTCTGGGGATCGAGCTTCAACAGCTGCGACAACAACGATACACCTGCGCTACCCATTCTGCTAAACAATTAGCCAATTAGCCCCGGACACCGACAACGCCGGCCCAGGGACCCTTACGAGCTATACTGCCCCTCTAACGCTCGCTGGAACGGACCAAACGACTTTACCCCATCGCAACCAGGCAACCTATCGAAGCCGGGCATATTCTTCTGTGTAGGCGACCCGCAAAGCTGGAAAATCTTCATTGCCTGATCCATATCGGTATTCCCCTGGAGTATCGGTCTTCCTTTATACATTTCTGCAAAAACGCATCTATAAGGCCAAACAGTTAGACACTTTGAAACAAGCTAATTGGGAGGATACCGAGGGTCATACCCGACTCCCCACAAATCGATGGCCGATGTGTACTTTCGCTCGCCCAGGAGCAACTCTGGTGGTCGATACCAGCGAGTAACAACACAGTTTGTGTAGTCCCTATCCGCGACACCGCCGCCACCGCCAGGCACAGGGACCGGCTCCTCGAATTTCCTTGCTAAACCGAAATCGGCAATTTGCAATATTCCCCTGTTGTCAATAAGTAGGTTTGCCGCTGTTGTTCGAAAACCGGGTTAGAACTTGCATCCGCGGGGAGAGGGGCCGGGAAAAACAAGATCGAGTCTATTTCAAACTAACCTTTCATATCACGATGTAGGATGTTATTCTGGCCATTTCCCAAGGGTCAGCCCAGATCCCCCAACGCCCATCTTCGGATTGCCGAGGATGGAACGAAAAAAAATCAAGGTAAATACCTGATGGAGGTATTTGGTCCCCTCTAACAATTGAATCATGTAGCACTTAATCTGCGGTTCACTAAAAGTGACATCCGGATTCTCCAGCAAGCCAGCCAAGTCATGATGCATATAAGGAAAAACCATGTAAAGCGTCCCTCTAGTGGCCGGTCCGCGCTCCTCTGAAAAAACAACGCAAAAGGGAAAAGAACCGATCGTCAGCCATTGCAATGGTACCGATTAGAGGAGGAGAGGAATTTTTTTCGCATGGGTGAATGGGTGAATCCCGTACTTTTACGCTCGACCGCCATCTCCATTAATCGTATAATGTTCTTGTGCGAAAGCGCTTTGAGAATCTTAATCTCGCGCAGGGAGGTGATCGGGAACTTTTTTCGTGAAGAGTGAAAACACCTCATTAGCAACCGATAGGGCCCCCGCGAAAGCAAAGAAAAAACAAAAACCCCCACATAAAAAACCTCATCGCGAATCACCCCGCTTGACGACAACACGTGAGCGAGCGCGTGATAGCCGTTGGAGAATGAAAGACTAAGAGAGTGAGGGGAAGAAAGAGACTCACCCCATCCTCCTTAGCATTATGCATCAAAATCTTCTTCAAAGCAACCAGAGCGCTGGTAGATCTATGTCGAGCCTTATGTACTTCCCTAGGAGAACACCCCCGTCATTATTATCCTTAAACTCCCTCCACACCCGACCCAACCCAACCCAACCCAACCCAATCCATCCATCCATTCACCCGCCCCTCTCCTTTCCTCTCCAGGTAATGAGAAACAAACATACCCGAAAGTCCCCTCACCAAGCTTCTCCAGTATGTCGTAAGCCTTGATGCTGTCGCATCCGCGAAATCTCGGTTTGCCATTCGCGTCGATGCTCAGTGGGCGTTTCCGCGGTGGCTCGGAGCTCGAAGGCCCCGGGGAGTCCCTCTTGGTCATTCGAAGGCGGGACCGGGGTCGCTGTGGTTTTTGAGGCTGGGGCGGTTTATCTGTGCACAATTAACACCTTTTTATTTATTTATTTATTCCTTTTATAGTGTCTGTGTCTCTTTCTTTCCCGTCGCGGCGGGTGTGTTTTTGCGTGCAGTTGGTGGTGGTAAAAGGTGTTCGTGGGGGGAGGTGGGAAAGGTAAAGTAAGGAAGCAAGCAAGTAATTAAGCAGGAAATGGTATGATGTCGTGTAGGCGGTATGTAGGTAGGTAGGCTAGGAGGTAGGGCAGGGTAGGGTAGGGTAGGCAGATAGGTAGGAACGGTAAGTAACGGCAAGCGGCGTTGGGTGCAAGTCAAGTGCGGACCGTGTATGTGACTCTCTCTCCCTCCCTTTCTCTCTCGGGTTCCGTTTGGTTGATCAGGAGGAGGATGGGGTGGGGGAGTGGGGGAGTGGGAGTGGGAGTGGGAGGGAAAAAGGCCTTGGTTGGTTGGTGGATGGATTTTGTGCGAGCGAGGGAGGTGGAGGCGGAGAGGGCAACCCCGACGGTCGAGATGAGCATAACGGTAGCAAAGCAAACAACCATTTTACTAGGGTCCGGGTGACAAAGCATGTTCCAGGGTATGATATGATACGGTATTATGATAACTTATGCAAATTGTCACGAAGCTCACTAAAAAGACCCATTCATTGAATAGCAGTCCTGTACTAGCAGTTCTGTACCATAATATGTCACTCGTCACGATTCCATAAAGTGGTTTTCAGTCTGGACTGGGTAAAGTGAACCAGATATCTTTAATTAGCTCTTCGGCCCAAAACAACAACAGTACGGTATTGAGAACACACTCGCACCCCGCTATGGTGAGACTCTTTATACGGGAATCCTCGCTATCACGAATGGATCTACATCCTTGCTCCCATGCAAACGGCCTTCGCTATAACGAACGAAAAATCCTGAACTCTTGGCGCTCCTTATAACAAGGTGCGACTGTAAATTTATCACAACAATAACCAGGAACGACAAATAGCCCTCCTTGAATTGCCCTATGATATGGTTGCGGAAGTCAATCCTGAAGAGGGACTCGCAGCCCTGTGCAAATCGCCCTGTCAATCGTGTGCGCAACAGATGCATTCTCCATCACTTCCAAACCTTTAGCCCCATAGGCCAAGTTATGGCACAGTAACGTGCGGTATGTACGGCGCGTCCTCCATGCTTGTGCTGTATCGTAGGTGCTACTTTCCGAAAGCAACAAATACCCTTACAATAAAGCATCACAGCTTGACGCTTCACGGTGTGATATTATACCAGATTGTCTTTCCCTTTGATTATTTTTTTTCGGCACCAATGTATATAATATGGCTTTAGTTTCATTTAGGGTAAGGAAAAAGATAGAGGAAAAAGAATATAATACCAGCGCTCAGGCGGTGGAAAACAAATAAGAGATACACCCCATTGAAAGCATAAAAAAATCCCAAAAGAAAATGCAGAACAATCCAAACCCTTATAGGAAACAAATTTATACATAGTCACCATCACCATCAGCGTCACGCAAACTCCCATTCTCCTAAACCCCTATCCCCGTTATTCAAGTTTCTAAAACCCGTGTACTGTTATGCCGTTTCAAAAACAAAGAAAGATAAAAAGGTAAAGGAGCAGAAAAAGGAAGAAAAGCCCCCCCCCCCGTATTTGATTAGGCAGTCAAGACTCAACCACAAAAGGAACCAGCAAAAGGAAAAAGACGCGAATTCAACGACACAAACATGAAGCCCCGCCACCAGCCAAAGCCAGCAGATGGGAGGGTGTGGCAGCAAACGCGTCACCGAGGCGCAAAGAATAGTAGAATCAGGAGCACAAGGGAGATAAGAGCTCTGTAGTTGCACCAAGATTAACAAGTTAGTTATAGAAAGATTGCTCAATATTACACAAAAAACAATCTCCAATACGGATAGAGGCGAGAAAAAAAGAGGAAAACGAGAGAAAGGGTGGGATAAAGGCGAACCTGATTACATGATGATGCATTTACCACCATTTGTGGCTTGCGAAGGGTTTTGAGCCTTCTCGACCTCAGCAATCATCAATTCAAATGCTTTGGCAACATTTTCGTTATGCCTGGCAGAGGCCTCGGTCCAGGCGCAATTCCACTGTTGGGTAAGGGCCTTCCCCTCCTCGGCCGTGACTTGTCTCTGGATGTGTAGATCCGACTTGTTCCCGACTACAACAATAGGGACCCAGTCCGCGCCCTATAGCATAACTCGGAACTAGCATTTAGTAACTAATCACCGCTCCTGACGATATCGAGATACGGATAAGAATAACACACTAGGTGCGTAAGAACTTTGTCTCTGATAATCTTGACCATCTCAAACGACTGTTGAGAGGCAACTGAGTAGACGAGCATGTACCCATGAATCCCGATAGAATGGCGGGAGTTGAGAATGCTGTATTCGTCCTGCGCCCGGGTCTACATCAGCATATGGACAAGGGTCACTTATTCACATTCTTTTCACAAAAGAAAATAAAGCAAGAGGAAAAGCAAATAGTGGTTACGGAACTCTTACCTGGCCGGCGGTGTCAATAATCTCGGTGGCATATTCCTGACCCTTGTACTTGATGGCTCTCGAGAAAGTATTCTCAATGGTAGGATAATAGGACTCGACAAAGTGGTTTTCGACGAATTGAACCGTCAGGGAAGACTTGCCTACACAGATTCACACATGCGTTGTTTTTTTTTCAGTCAACTGCGAAAATAGAACATATGCAAGGGTGGATTGAGCTTAGAGAATGGAAAGAAAAAACGTACCGACAGCTCTGCTACCAACGATCGCGATTTTTCTTTGTTTGGGGTGAGCAGGCATTGTTCTGGTATGGAGTGCGATTGTGGTAGGTTTATGAAGCGGGTCGGTAGGATGTGATGGATGGATGGACTGGGAGGGTATAGAAGGAAGAAGGGAGAGGGTGGTTGGCTCGGGCTGGATTGTGGGAAGAGGCAGAGTACTTGTATGGAAGGATTGCTGGTGGCAGAGGAGCAGAGTTACCGTGGTGAGGGAAGGAAGAAAAGCTCACGTCGCCGATGCCGGGTTTCTGGGTCAGCGGGGACAGGGAGGGGAGGAAGAGGAGGAGAGGAAAAGAAAAGGTGAGCGAGAGAGTGGGAAGAAAAAGGGCAAAGAGCGAGAAGACAGACACAGGTGAGAAGAAAGAAGTAAGCAATGCAATGCGAAGCAGCAAGGTCAGGTCAATCAAGTCGGTCAGGGTAAAGGACAGCCTGTTTTTGTTCCTTCCTTCCTTCCTTCCTTCCTTCCTTCCTTCCTTCCTTCCTCCTTCTCTGCCTTCTCTGCCTTCCTCAGCAGAAAGGGAAAAAACCGCTCTGACCCACACTTGGAAGCTAGATTAACCTACGGTACCGCAGGTACTCGAGTACGGTACCGGTACTTGGACCTGTCGAAACGCCATACCGGAACATAACACCTCGCCAAACATCCTGGAAGTAACCGCGGCTAACATGCCGGTACGGTGCCGGACCTCTGAAATCAGCCCTCGCCACGACCAAACCCATAGCTTGTACCTTAAACAGTCGAGCACCGGTTTGACAGCAAAAAGAAAAAGAGAGAGAGAGAAAAGTCATAACGAGCGAGGACATCACATGTTGTTTCAGTGTTCAATCATACACGAGTGGTCTATCTAGATGTTGAATTCTTGATACCCGTCGACTAACGAATAACTAAATGCCTGATTGATGCTGGATATCTATACCCCCAGAACAAAAGATACAGTAAAACTGACTTAGCTATCCTACGATAAACCAAATCAAAATAATCAAAATAATAAACGCCACATGCTCCATTCCCCCTTACTACTGTATTCCCAGTTGCAAAATCCCCATCTAATTCATTCCTGCTGCGCCCAAACTCGGCTCGTCATGGGCCCGACAGGTAAGGCAGTTCCACACACACGGTAAAATCATAAGTTAATCGTAAAGAAAGAAAGAAAGAACGGAATCCTCACGGACTAGGAAGATGAAGAAATCGCCAGAAGAAATGCCAGAGAAGACGAGAGTCGGCGAGACGAGGTATCGGTATGGTACAAATTCCGTCCTGTTAGGTAGGAGAAGAACGGGATGGGAGAAAAGACAAGATGCGAAAAGATCCATCTCCTGATGTCCGGGAAGGCATCATATCCGGTAAGCGCGCAAAACAGTGAGAACTGAACCTGCTTGCAAAAATACCAAGCACCCGCAAGACAGTAAATGTAAAAGAAGAAACGGGTAAAAGAAGCAAGCGAGAGGGCAATCCAATCTCGGGTATAGGGATACATGAAAGCAAAGCAGAGCAAAAAAATAATGAAATAACAACCCACCACCGCCGAGAACCCTCCAAACTGAATGAATACAATAGAATCGGAAAGCAAAGATAAGAGAAAAACAAGGAAGATAGAAGTACACCCCCCAATTCGTTCACCCATTATTCATCCAACCATCACATTTAATAGCCTTCCTTCAGCCTCCTAACAACCCTCTCCAACCGCTCCGTAAACGCACAATGTGCCTCGCCCAGCTGATAAAAGATATCACTCTCGTCCTTGAGCTCGTCGACTTTGCGATGATGCGCGATAAATATCTCCATGGACTCGTACAAGATGTTGAGGCTTTTGTTGGGAAGCTGGTTGCGGGTTGCAATGCGGATTTCGGTATCCTGGCAGAGGTTGCCGAGGAGGATGGCAAGGTATCCAAAGCCGACGTTTGATTGGGATTCTTCTAGGGAATCGGCCTGTGCCACTATTAGCATGTGAAATTGGTAAGGATGGGAGAGTGGGGGTATACATCTTCAGCCTTGGCAAAACGGGCAAGAAATAGTTTAACTAAGATGTCGAGTAGGAGGGCGCCGGTTTCGTCCTTTCTGAGAACGGAGCATCTCCCTGGAATACTCATTTCCGCAAAGTTGTTTAGAAGACCGAGGCCAAGGACAAGTATGTCTAAGTTGACCAGACGCGGGACCTCCTCGAGTTGGCCATCAAGGATACTAAATCTGCTACGGATCAAGCCAATCAAGATAGGGATGAGGTCGGAACTGGCAAGTGCATCGCAGGCCTCGGTTCTATCGTTCGTGATATTTATATTTAGTCTAAGAGTGAGCAAGAGAATATCCTTAACGTCAAAGTCACCGACATGAAACTTTCCACTATCTCCGGTGGCGGCTTGGGCCATGATGGTGGGAATAATATCGGTCAAAGTCGTGAGCTCGTCCTTGGAAAACGCAGTTTCAATCTCAATATCTAATCCACACGCCCAAGCCTCTAGAGTAGAAAGAAGCAGTTCGACCACGAGCATGTCTGGAGCCTTCCCAGCCTTAGCGGGGGTAATAAAAGCCTTTGCCATCGCAACAAGCTTGCTCAGCACGTCCAAGGGTACGATACGGTCGTGGATGCCGGCCGCTCGTAAGCTCCTAATAGTTGTCTCCAGGACCATCAATCCCATAATCTGGGCCGAATAGACTGTCGGCTTGCTCTGAGGAAAAACCGTGGACTTATCGACAAGCGATCGCAAATCCATAGCCATTCCTTGCGCAGCTTTTGACATGTTTGTCTTTTTATCCTTAGAAACCACCTTGATATCTCTCCCAAAGTCAAGCATGCGGACCAACATATCCAGAGTTCCATTGGTGTGTATTTCCGACAATACTTGGACAGTAGAATCCTCCCGGAGTAGGCGGGCAATCATAAATGCTAGGGCAAAGCAAATGACCTAAAAAATAAAAATAGATAGGAGATCAACAAATATTTCGATTAATCCCGAAAAGGAGAAATCCCACCTCATCAGTCTGCTTAGCAACACGCTTCAAGAGGCGTGCATCAAAGTTATTAGCTCTAAAGTTACGGACAAACGTCTTGTCAACCATTTTGCAGGCAAGTCCAATATACCTAAACGATCCCATTAGCCTTAGTCAACCCTATATCATGCAAAAAGCAATCATACCCAGAGCGTTTGGTCCCCAGGGGCACGTTCTTCCCTTCGATATCGCCAAAAAAGTCCTCGACATCGTCCAGGAAGCGATTGTTACTACCGGCCTCACGAAGCTCATGGATATTCTTCATCATTCCTTTAGTAGTAGCAAGAGGTTCTTCCTCCAGCCCCTCGTCAAAGCCGACACCCTTCTTGCCGGAATATGGAGACGGCATCATCATGAGTGGGATTCCGAAGAGGCTCTGCTCAGACATGTTTTCGTCGGCCTTAAAGGATCTCTGCTGTGCATAAGTAACCTTAGGCCCAATCCTACCGGTACTATAGGCAGGCTTCAGAGCAGGTTGTTTTTGGCCTTGGGATCCGAATTGGAACAAGTCCTGTAGCTGAGACGTGCCATTTTGGGATTCCGAAAGTTGCTGGGATTGTGGATATTGTGCATCCTGAGTAAAGGAATCGCTATCCCCACTGGAGTCAGTGGTAACTGAAGTTGATCTTGTCCCGGCTCTCGATCCACGGGCATCGCCCCCGAGAGTATCAATCAGCCGGCGACGACGGATAGGTTGGAGTTCCGCAATCAGGGGTATATCAAATTCATCACCGTCAGAGAACTCTTGACTAAATTGTTTGGTTCCCCTGGGTGCGGCCTTAGTTTTGCCCTTATTCCAAACCTTCTTATCGACAGGGGCACTTAAGTTGGGCGGAGCTGATTTTTCACGGGGAAGCATTGGCAGTTCTGGGGAAGCATGCTTAGCTTTCAAGCTAGGTAGCACCGTTGGAACCGCCTTTTGCACACGTGAAGCTGTAACGGTTTTGAGGGTGGTCTTGCCGGACTTTGTCGCAGGTTCTTTTTCTGCGGTAGACTTGGGAGGGGGTTTCTCAACCTTCTCATGCGGGGCGCTTTTCTTTTCAACAAGGGCGGGGGCCGACTTCGGTTTAGCAAGAGGCTTCAGCTTCTCCTGTCCCTGCTTCTTTGTAAGAGACTGTGCCCCGGGCTTGACAATGCTCTTGGAGAACACCGCCTTTGATGAAGGTTGCCTGTCGAAGGTATATGGGATTGAGACCTCGAAAGTGGAGTGCTTGGTTACCTTAAAGACAGTGGAATTCTTCGTGACCTTAGCAGTCGAAGTGATTTTGTCCCCCTTGAGATCTTGTTTCCCTTTCGGCAGGGCGGTCGAAGCTGCCCCCTTACCCTTCGCAACAGATACGCCCATCTCCTCATCTGAGTCTTTGAGCGACTTCCTTCTCTTCGGTTCCGGTACAGTAACACCTCCACCCTTCTTGTAGGAGCGCTTCCTTGAAACGGCAGTGTTCGTCTCCGGAATATCGCTATCAAAGCCCGCGACGACAGTCGGCCTAGTAATAGCGGGCTTCTGCTTGCTCTTCTTCAACCCCCTGCCACCTTTCCTCATGGGAATGACCGGAGCCTCTTCGACATCACTAGAAACCTCGAAATCGAAAATATCCGTCGAATCGAGTTTCTTCGCTGCGAGCTCCTCGGGAGACTGAGCCGGGGGAGTAATGTTTCTAAGGTAGGCCTTCGCAAAAGTCGACTTTCCGTTCATTCCCGATGAGCTCTTTTTCTGTTGTACCGGGTTAGTAACCAAAATAGATTCCGTTGTTTTCTCCTTCCCCTTCTTCTCCTGCTGCTGCTGGACTTTCATCACTCGGACCGGCGCAGTCTGTGACAAAGGAACGATTGTTGTTGTTTTTGGGATTGATGTTGCTGCTGCTGCTTTGTTTTGGAGTTCATCCGGGGCCTCGGGGAATTTTGAGCCATGGTCCAAAGCGGTGAAAATTCCAGGGGCATCCGAGAACCGCTTCTTGATGGATTTACCGTAGGTGACGGCCGGGGGGCGGCGGCGCTGTTGAAAGTCCTCCATCGGAACACGCTTTCACAGCGAATATTATCTGGTAGGGGGGTCAACCAATTGTATTGATTGACCGAATGGGTAAGGGGGGAAGGGGAAGGGAGTGATGGCGAAGTTGAAACTCCTCCTGTGTGTACTTGTGATTAGGAGGGTAGGGTAGTGATCTATTGGTTGGATTGATTTATCGAGAGGGAGGTTTAAAGATGGCGGCCTACCGGCCGGTTGGTTCGTTTGCTGTGGTTGGTGGGGAGGGAAGCAGAGAAAGGGGAGCTTTGTCGTGGTGGGGAGGATGAGGCAGTGGTAGAGTTCATTCGTTAGCCAGTGGGAGGTTCTGTTAGAGTTGTCAGGGCATGACGAGGGCAGCCAAGCAGGAAGCCGCCTCACTATTGATAAAGCATCTGCCCTTTCCCTCTCAACACCGGTACCGTGTTTTCAAGTGGAATTGTGTCTGGCTTTATCGATTGAACCTCAACAGAGTCTTGGCGTGCAAACCTCATTTCAACTAAGGTCTCCAGCCTTACATAACGGCAAAAAGAATAACAAAAACCTCTCATAATATACACCATTAAGCTCCGATCAGAACAACGGGGCCCTCCCCCATCTCACTCAATTCACCCATCACATTATATCTCATCAATACCCTTGAAAACACACCCCACCACTCGTGCACAAAACCAAACGTCAATAAACAAACAAACAACCATCTCTCCTCTCTCCGCAGCAACGCCCTACATACTGTGCGGCACCTACCGTATTTTGTTCATACCGGGTATGATACCATATCAAACCTGCGACATGATATCAGATCAAAACAAACCCCCCCA
>Ga0307509_10009426_pt1 | contig 12203 bp, 14 predicted proteins | sample 10_EM_MG_FD_202245 | JGI IMG/M metagenome (GOLD analysis project Ga0307509, IMG submission 202245) | Populus trichocarpa ectomycorrhiza microbial communities from riparian zone in the Pacific Northwest, United States - 10_EM | ecosystem: Host-associated > Plants > Roots > Unclassified | place... | reverse complement strand
CAGTACGGGAGGTCACAGGCGCTGAGGACCGTGTATGGAGGATACCACCGGGTGGCCGGTAGCGGGCACCGGTACAAACGGTTTCCCTTGGTGCCCCTGGTGCCCCGGCTGTTGTATCGTCGGAATTACCCTTCAGTAGACCTACCTGGAGCCCTTGAGCCAACACCAGAGCAATTCAAGGGGGATTTGTTCACATGACGCGTTAACCTGTTTAGTGCGGTTCATATGATGCTAAAGGTGGGGAAAGCGACTATTCTTTATGTCCTTTCCACACCGCACACACAGATATCTGTCTCAAAACGCAACTACCATGGCTCTGGTCGCCAAACATCACTGCTACGGGACGAACGATAGAGCTTCCAACTGGATCGTTCATCAACAATGAATTCGTACCTTCTGTAGATTCACGGGAGACGCTTAGGTGCGCTCTCTCGGGTTCGGCGGTTGGCAGTGTGCCCAGACCTATCGGTACCAAACAGCGCTATTAACCCCGCGACCGAAGAGGAAATCTGCAAAGTCGTAGCTGGTTTGTTACCCTTTGACTTCTGGATAGTTGCAAGCTCACTGTTCCACGTTCCCCAGCGTCTGAAAATGATATCGATGTTGCTGTGAAGGCTGCACGCGTGGCTTTCAAGACTACCTGGGGCAAAAACGTCACGGGCTTTGAGAGGTCGCGACTCTTGAACAAGCTCGCAGACTTGATTGAACGTGACCAACAAGAACGTCCGTAGAGCCTAGCTTGTTGCGTGTTAGGGTCACTCATTCCATTCACTCGACAGTCGCCGAGCTTGAGACTTTGAACAACGGCAAGCTGGTCAAGGTCGCCAGGGACACTCAATTCAGTGCCACCGGTACTATGCCGGCGCGCCCCGACGACTCGCCATCCAGAAACGCGATATGTACGTTAACCTATGGCAATAGGTTGGGCCGACGAGATGCTCGGAGAGGCTTGCACCCAGGCCTTTTACCTCGTTTCACTTGGGCTGACCTCAGCACCAGACCATCGAAGTGGACAACAAGACCAAGCTGGCGTTCACGAAACAAGAACCCATCGGGGTTTGCAGCCAGATGTAAGTCATAGAACGATGAGATCTCACGACCAACTAACGCACGAAATCCCAAGTATTCCCTGGAATTACCCCATCATGATATGGTGAGCAGAGTGGAGCGAGCGAAACGCTAAGTCCCTCTGAAGATTTCCAGGGCTTGGAAGGTCGCACCCGCATTAGCGGTTGGGTGCACGGTCGTGATGAAGCCGTCGGAATTGACACCCTTGACTGCCTTGGTTCGGTGTTTCACCCACCTGCATCAGTCCCTGTTATCCTCATTGGTTTGTCCCTCAGAAACTGTCCCGACTCGTCAAGGAGGCAGGGTGTGTACTGAAAAACCAACAGCGCGGCGACGATCGCTAAAGAGATATCAGGTTCCCCCCCGGTGTTGTGAACACGGTTCCTTCCCTCGGCGCCGTCGGTGGCGCGGCGTTGTCGGCGCACGTGAACGTCGATAAGATCGCGTTCACGGGATCAACTGTTACAGGACGGAAGGTCATGGAGGCTGCCGCGAAGAGCAACCTGAAGAAGGTGTGTGACCCTTCTTGAGGCGCGGACTCAACGAGAGGATGTTAATTTCCGTGCTCAGGTTTCGTTGGAGCTCGGCGGTAAATCACCAAACATCGTTTTCGAATCTGCAGATCTGGAACAAGGTAGGTTCCCCAAACAGGATGCCGTCAGATGTGGGGCCCCCATAACTCATAGCGCATCATTTCGTGATTCAGCGGCTATGTGGGCAGCGCTAGGATTATTGTACAACACGGGTAAGGGTCTTCAGCGGCGCTGGCAAACATCGAAACAATGGAACGATTGTTTGATGCGGGTGCTTCTAGGAGAGGACTGTACTGCGGGGTCCAGGGTCTACGTGCAAGATAGCGTGTATGACAATTTCGTGGGCCTTCTTATCGAGAAGGTCAAATCAACTCCGATCGGAGACGGTTTCGACGAGGCGGTTACCTGTGGGCCAATCGTGAGCGATCGCGCGAGGGGTTCGTTCCGTGATCTGCGGTACCTTACGCAAAACTTCGGCAGATCTCGAAGACTCAATTCGATAAGGTTTGGGGCTACATCGAGTCCGGGAAACAGGAAGGTGCCAAGGTTTTGGTCGGGGGGGGGGGGAAGGCATACGGGCAAAGGTTACTTTGTGGATCCTACAGGTGAGGCTGCCTGCGCTTACTTCGTCAATCGTGACTTACCCGAGATGCTTACTCACTTGGGAAAGTCTTCGCCGATGTTCAGCAAGACATGAAAATCGTGAGTCAGCCGCATCGCTTCTTAGCGTCTACTGATAGGATCACTTTTTGACTGTTGGAATTGCGTGATAGGTTAAAGACGAGGTAAGTATCACACCTCCTGAGGTTCCTTTTTTTAGCTGGTTCTTACTTCGGAGGGCCGTTGCAAGATCTTTGGGCCCGGTCTCGCCGTGGGGAGGTTCAGCACCGAGGAAGAGGTCATTGAGTTGGCCAACAACACATCATATGGCCTCGGCGCTGGATTTCATTCAAGTGGGTCTCGCGCCCCGTCTCAACAATGTTGTAGACGTAAACTCTGACTGTACGCCTCTTATTTCTTTAGCGGATGCGAACCAATGTATGCGCGTTTCATCGGCATTGGAGTCTGGTACTGTGAGTGATCCGGCTGTAACCCACCTTGATCCACAGGAGATGTTCACCGCTGAGACGGTGATCCGACTGATTTCCGTTCGCCTACCCTAGGTTTGGGTGAACCAATACAACATCTTGCACACAAATGTCCCGTGTGGAGGAAAGAGGCAGAGCGGAATAGGTATGAAATTCGGCCACCTTGACCCGACGGCATTCCGTTTTGATTGACGGGCGGTTTCGTCGAAAGGTCGCGAGCTTGGGAAACAGGCATTGGACGAGTACATCTCTGTGAAGGCCGTACACTGGAACTTTGGAGAGAAAGGGTCTTGGCCCCTTTGAGTTACTTCGAAGGATCACCAAGGCGTGGATGTGTAACAACAGCGCTTTTTGCGAGCTTCGCTCCCCAAAATAACCGTTCCCTCTCACAAAGGCGTTTTCTCAGTTGAGACCGAGAGGGTGGGGCGGAAGCCGCCATCAGCATAGCAATCTATTGCCGCGCGGACCCAAACCCTTCTGGCCCCACGGAACAAGCTGCACCGCTTACACCGCAGTCGATCACTGATAATGGGGAGAGTCTGTGACATCAACGTAGACCTGGTAACGTGTGCCGGTTCCATCGCGGCGGTGACTAGCCCTTGGCGTGGACCAACATGGTAAAAGTTCCCAAGTAAATGGGTCGGTGGTCCGTAAGAATGCGATCGACCGAAGTACCCGGGGAGGTTTCACTGGGGGGTCCTCGCAGTGTGGGTTCCCTGGATGTTTGACTGATGGGTGCGCCGTGCTCTGCTACGGCTCGGGCACAAACGTTGCGCCGAAACCCGAGCCAGGGATGATAAAAGGACCCACTGGGACGCCGCCTTCCTAATGCGGGGCCTTCACATATTGATCGGGGATGGGTGTGAGGCGGCCAGCCGAACTTCTTTCTGTCGGGTTTAGTGTGAAGCTGTCGTTGGGAATTGGCAGGTTAACAATAAGAAGAATAATAGGAATTCATAAACGAGTAAATTAACCAGTAGGGAAACACAGGTGGCGCCAGATCTATGCTACAGGGACGAGGGGACGGAGTTGGGCGGGTTAGGAGGCGGTAACAGGGGAATGAGGGGGTTAATTCCAACGAAGTCCGGTTCGGAGTGGGTGTCAAACGGGCGCCTCTAGCGCGTCCCCCGCCACCTCAGGTTCGGTTGTTGTCTCGAGAATCTTTCCTAACGTCATATCGTATCAGAAAATTGTCGTCAAGAGCAAAGGAGCAACGGTACCATTGAAGGTCCGACGATCCACGGACTTGCGTAAAGGTTGGGGGATAGTACCCGGCGGCTGGAGGTTGCGATTGGCTGGGACGAAGGCGCGAGAATCAGACGACGTCTTTGTGAGGGAGGCACAAAAAGAAACTCACCCGTTACTAACAGGGTACCAGTTGGGGGTCGGCGTCGCGCCCTGTGGGATCGGAGTCACGCCCGTTGGCGTTGGTTGGTATCTAGGGACTGGCGTCGGTGAAGGTTGTGGGTACTGCTGGGGATTCCAGGATGGGGTTCCATAGGCTTGGGCCGATGGATGGATCATTTGCTGTTGGTGGTGGTGGGGGAGGGAGTTCGCAGGGATCGGCATACCAGAGGGACGAACGAGAGGGTGGTCGGTAGGGGCTTTGAGGATTCCATGGCGCACGTCGGCAGGATCGCCCAAAATAGGACCGGTTGGCATTTGACGTGACAGACCTCCGACCGTCCCCCCGTATTGAGGTAAGTAGAGGGTGACGGATTCAGAGGACTGATCGTCATCGGGGGTCGTGAGGAGTTTCTGCTCCTGTATGGACATGAATTCGCATTTGATCTTGCGCTTTACGCATCGCTCGCAAGACTGGCTAGCGGAATCGGAAGGAGTGCACTGTGGAAACGAAGGCCGCGGTCAGCGAGGGTTGCGAGGTTGGAGCATCACTAATAGCGAGAGAATGCTCACCTTGACTTGACGACGACGACACTCGGTACAGGCCATGAAGGTCCTGCGACTGCGGCCCCAGGATGATCGCTTGGAACTAGCTGCTGGAAACCAAGGACAGTGAGCGAGGCGGTCGGCGATGAAGAGTGGCGAACGAGGACGGACCACTGGAATTATCAGGGGAGATGGAATTGGTGCGAGAAGGCATGCCAACTGAATGCATTGTGAGGAGTGGATAGGATATGAGAGGGTGAGGTTCGAAGTGAGGGAAGACTGAGGAGGAAGCCATGGGTCGAAGGAAGGGGAACTTTATAGCCAGGAAGATACAAGGGAAAGAAATATCCTGAAACTCGGACGCAACCAACTGTGGGAAGTCCCGAACAAGCCATGATCGCGAGGGGAGAGCATAGGTGAGAATTGATGATCCCCTCTTCAGCGGAAGTGGCTGTATAGAAGCGGGACCAGAAAGAACGACGATCGAGCGAGAACCGCATCTCGTCGTCGTGTCGATCACATGACGGAGGCAAACCTGCACCGACCTTGAAAGACTGGCTCTCGAATAAAACGCCCATGAGCGGTCTCTGGGCGGAAAGGTCTAAATGCGGGGTCTGTAGGCCAAAGCAATTCAGTAAAGCAACCCTGACAGGGAATCCGTCCTCTATTGGATCCGCTATGTCTCTGCACGTGCAAAACATGTCTGACACAGTCTGACTTTGAGAGATGTCCGAGCCGCGATAACAGCTCATAGGGTCCCGTTCCTGTTCCTTGCGGCCCGTGCCTCCCCTCGTTCCTGAGCCGGGTTCCTTCAACTGACTTGAGACCGACGTCCCCTGGTAGCTCGGGACGAAACGGCAACCGTACCGTCCCCCGTCGACGAGCCCAATTCATCGATCGGTACCTTGGGACTATCCATTTTAACGCCTCGATCTCAAGAGTCGCTTACGCCCAGAACCGTGATTGACAAGAGGACCCTCTACGGCGGGGGTTTACGTGCGCCCTGAGTTTCACCCTTCCTTACCCTCTGGTCGCCCAACAGCGGCTTCTCTACAAGCCAGACGCCCCGGCAAGACCAGGGGACCCTGAGTCGGTCGTGCCCCACATCACCTTGATCAAAGCTGCGTCGAATCCGCTGAGAACCTATGCCGAGGCAAGGATATGTTTAAACATCGAAAACCAACCCTGAAAGTGCCACCTGTACAGTGTACTCACCGGAGCGCCTCCGAGTGATGAGCGATGCCGTTACCAACGCGCCCATCGCTGCTGCCGTCAAACTGACGAACGCGCTGGATACATTCGGGGGGAGCGTTCGTCTCAATGGTTCATACATATCACTGTCATTCCCTCTGCTGTTCAGTGTGCTGTATCCGTCCCCCACTGTGAACACCGGTGCGTGATACGCTCCCGATCGGTTACCCAGTCTGCCCGATTTTCATTTTGCCTGAGCTTTGGTACGTACTCAACGGAAGAAAAAGCATCCTGCGTCCCTGTTTCCCTTACTGCGGGCCGGTGCAGATCATGTGGTAATTCCGACCTTACCAAATTCAAAGTCTGATCTCGAGGTCGCCTCAACCGGTCCCCCGACGCCGGTGACAATCCCAGCGCCCCCTGGCGCGCGCGCCCATCTTGGTCTCCCAAACAATCGCCAGAACCCATCTTCCGACATACCCGTAGGCCCGGTTATCAAGGCTTGCATTTCTCGCGGGAAGTCACAACATTGATTGACACTACACTATCGGACACGACCACAACCGATCGTCGATTGAGGTCGGAACTCGGGGAAATCCCAAGATGACACCAGTCTAAAGCGCGAGGTAGTCCCTGACTTCCTCCTCCGTCAACTTCCGGAACGTCGGCTTTGGTCTCGTGTTCGCTGAGCTTATACTCCATCCCTCCAAGTCTTCATCTGTCGGGACGGTGACAACTCCGATTTCAATCGTCTTCTCTGTCATCTGTCCCTCGAACCCCTCTTTCAGGGTCAGCAGAGCGGTATGAATGGCGTCTTCCAAACTTATGTCATCGTTGTACCTGTCAGGCCCAATGTCATTCGCGCGGTTTTGTGTGAAACCGCAGACGGAATACCGACCGTTTTTCCAGGAACGTCTTCGCGTTCACCATATTCTTCCCGATCGCACTTGCCTTCCAGGCCCAGTACGACCCCGATGGATCTACTTGATAGAGGGTCGATCCACGGTTGATGTCCCACCCTGCAACGAGTAGCGAGACGCCGAAAGGCCGTACGCCACTTAGTATCACAGTCAGCTTCCCGTCCTTTAACCTCAAAAGCAAACCCGATACGGACCCTGAATGCGTGGCTTGTTGCATAATGTTCGCCAATTCTTGGGTGAGGACCCTGGTGGGGGGATACTCTCCATAGATCTTCCAGTACGCCTGCGCGCTCTTCCTCGCCCGGGCGACCAACACCCGGAAATCCGGTCCCATCCCCGAGTATACGATCCCGATGTTCGGACAGATCACGGCGACACGTTCGATCATAGAGTCGTCGACGAGGATGGAGGAAGACTTTTTCTCAGTTGCGATTACGATTCCGTTGGATGCTGATTAGCGAGATTGAGACCCGCGTTCAGTACGGGTTGTACAGGACCAACTGACGAGTGCGTACCCTTGATACCGAGACTCGTCGTCCCTTGTGAAACGGCTGCCAAGGCATGTTCGATCTGGACTAGCTTTCCGCTGGGTGAGAAGACGGTGAGGGAATAACTGTCGGATACGTGGAACCGGTCAACATCATTCGGAAGAGAGCCTTCCTAGCGCAGAAACGCTATCTTCACCTGTAAGCACCGCCGTCCGCGCTGGCCATGGTGGGAGGATGGGATGAAGTGGGTTAACGGAGAGGACGCGTAACGTGCGGAATCCCAAGCGCTTATCTCGCTCGATCGGTCCCGCTCACGTTCGACCCATGCACAGGAGTGCAAATCCGATACACCTCGTGAACCGCCAACATTTGTGGAACACGCGACCGGGAGTTTTTGTTCCTGACCTTACAAAGTTTCTACTCTTCATTTTCCACGATTTTCCACCTCTCTTGGGCGTGGTGAAACACGATCTGTACAACCGGTGCCATCTCGCCGCATGTGACGGTGAGTCGCAAATGCCCCGATCGGGCGTTTCATAGCATCCCTTTGTTCCTCACTGGGAAGTCCTCTCTGGACTCTTTTCGTGAGCTTGAAGGACCATGCAAATCGTTCTGTGAGGTTTAAATAGAACCAACGCACATGACCAATGGACCGCATCTCTCCGATGTTGTTTGGGATCGCCACGCATCGGATTTTCGACGCCTATGTCTGTCATCAACAGCCAGGGGCAACCTCCTGCCTTGAAATTAGAGTAGCGCCGAGTGTACCATGCGCGTCTTGTACCATAGTATCTTGGGTTACTCCGGACAAACAGGGGAGTCGCATTCTTCGATTTACACTTCCGGTACCATTTGCATTTCTGGGTACTACAGTACACGTTACAGATTCATTTCCATCGGTACAAGTTTCCGGGTTAAAGAACGAATAAGGATATTTTAGACCTTGAGGGGGGTCGTCCTCAAGTATGGCAGGTGGACGGTGTGGTTGGGGAAGAGGGTAGAGGCCTCGTCGGTGGTGACGGAGGGGTGGATGATGACGTCGTCACCCTTCTTCCAGTTGACGGGGGTGGTGATGCGGTTCTTGTCGCCGAGTTGGAGAGCTAGGTAGGTGTCGGTGAGCATGATGTTCGTGTCAGGCGATCGGTCCTCGCTTACAATCGATGACCCTCAAGATCTCGTCAAAGTTGCGACCGGTGGAGGCAGGGTAGGAAACGGTCAAACGGATGACCTTCTTGGGATCGATGACGAACACCGTTCGGACGGTGAAGGGAATGCCCTTGGTATCGCGGTTGCTGGGGTCCTGGTAGTCCAACATGTCGTACAACGTGGCAATATCACGCGACTTGTCGGCGATCTGAAGATTACGATGAACACCCCCTCTCGAACGTAGTTGAAGTTCTCTGGCTTACGATGGGGTAGTTGACCTGGGTTGGGCCGATCTTGGCACCGAACGCCTCAATGTCCTTCACCCAAGCGTGGTGTTTGTCGATTTCATTGGCAGAGAGACCGATGATCTTTACGCCACGAGCGGCGAAGTCTGGGGCACGGCGGGCGACTTCGCCGAGCTCAGTGGTGCAAACAGGGGTAAAATCATCTACGAACGAGGATCGGTAAGCTCAAGGTGTCCGCGATGGAAGGAAAAATCCTACCGGGATGGGAGAAGAGGATAGCCTATGTGCACGAAAGAGACGGGGAGCGTCAGTGTTATCTACGCGATCTGCACGATGTTATCAGCATACCCATGAGTCCCCGATCCAATCGTGGAACTTTATTTTGCCAACGGTGGTCTCAGCCTCGAAATCCGGGGCGATGCTTCCAAGACGCAAAGATGGCATGGTAGAAGTTTTCTGTGGCAGATGTCCTTGTTTTAGTGGTGGAAAGAGAGAGACCAGGGGAGCTACTTCGAGCCCAGCCCGGTACTTAAGCAGTTTTTGGGACCTTTATCATGATGTCGTGATTGCACGAAATTGCGTGATCTGGTTATCAAGTTTTGTACCCCCCTAACACTGGACGTTGAATATCGAACGTTGGACAGCCACTAAACCATTCTGCGCGTCGCTCAATCGTCGTGCGCGCGTCCCCCCACCCAGGCATAACCAAACGCAGATTGGCCGCCCACCGCTGATGGTTTCGGATCCTCCAAGGTGATGGATGATCACCCCCGCAGAATTCCCACGACAATAGAGGAAGAAGAAGCTGACTTACGTAATGTCACCCGCCTGCACCTAACTTCATCCTCGTTTTATTTTATTTTATCTCTGTTTGAACTTCATCCTCGTGGAACACGTCCACGCGACGGAAGCACTGAAAATGTCATGCTGGCCTTTCTCCTGGCACTGACCAAGGCATATACCCCTTTCCTGACATTCGCCGAGTTTCCTCCCAAGACAGTAATCTCCTCCTTGTGCACATCTTGATGTTATCAGCACACGCAGGGTGGATACTCTATGTGGCTCACGCCCATGTATACACGCAGCGTCAGGATGTGGATTTCTCCCTTCCAGGAACTCCGCTCGTGATACGTATCATACGACACGTTACAAGGTTCGTTGGCACTAAAGCACACCTTCGTGGCGACTCTCACCTAAGTCTGCGCCTAGGTCGAACTTCCGCTGGTGGGGCCCATTCAAACAGTTGATGGCTACTGACTGTAAACCCCCATGATCGTCGAACTCTTGATTTGCCGGGCGCCGATACCTCGTGGACGGCGGGCATTCAGTTAGCGTTGATCGCGCCCCCGGAATTGTACCTCATCATGCCACAACATACCTGGGTTTTTGGCAGTTACCCCACTTTTCCTGACATAACCGGCTCTTTGACTCCAGAGACGTTCTCGCGCGTGTTTTTACCTCGCTTCTGGCTTCTAGACCATCCAAAAAACTGCGGTCATGTCACCCTGCGCCAAAGGTGGGCCTCTGAGTTTCCCATCTTTAATCCCACTAATACAAATTGGCCTTTGTCGCAAGGGTACTAGGATATGTCCAAAGCCTGGTCCAACCACCGCAGATCCATTCATCCGATGCTGCCAATGAGCGGTATCACCGGTGGTTGTCCGCCTCGCCCCGACTAGTATTCATTCAATGCCAACCCTTTCCACCTATGGGAGGGGGCTCCAACCGACACACGTGCCCAGTCTCTGCCTAATTCTACGCGATTTAGGGTATTAAGGTGATGTTCCAGGGGTATTGAACTGGAGCTCCCTTTGGATCCCCCTGTCCGCCGAGGATACTCCCTCAGCCGAAGGGACTGACTCCCGCTGTTCCCGCTGCCCTATTCCGGTTCAATCCGAGTCTTCCTATACCACGAATCGCTAGCTCTCACGCAAGGAATACGAATATGAAGCGGGATGTCGGACCCGACTTGTCCACCTACCTCGGAATCAACCTCGACCCTATCCTGGGGCCACTGTTCTGGGGTACGTTCCTCTTGTGTCAAGTCATTTGTGTCTGCTCATTATTCCGGTAGGAACGCTCGTTTCTATGGTGTAAGTCTCGACGTTCAATTCACGAGTCCTAGCTAAAGTAGTAGTCATAACATCCAGGTTGACGGGTATCACGATCCTACAAGCCTATCGTTACTTCCCAAGTAAAGATCGACCTGTCGTCCAGGTGATCGTATGTTGACCCGACTATCAGCCGGAGCAATGTTTAACCCCACTCTAGGCCCTATCTATGCTCCTCTTGGACCTTCTTTCCTCCGCCCTTGCTGCTCAGGGCCTCCATCACTACTTGGTACGTTTGTTCTTCTCCAGCCGTCGGTCCCGCGATTAAATCGTATTCCAGCTCCCCCATTTTGGTTCAACAGTGCCCCTAGGTAGCCTCGTTCCGTATGTACCGTCGTCATCACGTCGGCGCGTTTACTTACCCGGATGTCAAGGACGCTCGCGGTGGAGTGTGTTGCTACAACCTCCATCATCGTCATGTGAGGACCCCGCATCAACTGTTGTTCACATCGTGCTTAAAACTCTCGAACAGCTCACAGTTCTACTTCGCGTGGCAAGTGTACGTGGTGTCTCAGAGACATTTCGTGAAGTATGTCGCATCCGGGGCGGTGGTTGTTCTCAGCCTTGTCGCGTTTGGTAAGTGTGCTGCTCGGGAAGAAATACTCTCAACTGATCGATATTTTTTGTTTGCTTTGACAGCTGGTGGTCTCGGTAAGCCCGAAATAATCAACTTGGTCTGAGGTTGCCGCGAATTTACGCTGTGACCAGGGTGCTCTGTTGTGATGTTCGTTCACCCCGCCAACATATTAGCCACCCGTAACAGCTTCTTCAACGTAGGGATAATCACCACGACTTTCGCGATACACGACGGCTAACCAGTTTGCACCGTCAGACCCTGGCGGCCGTGGCAAAGGTGCCGGCGGCACTAGCCGACATCGTCGTCACAGCCTCCCTATGCTATAGTCTTGGATACGCTAGGACAGGCATGAAGGCGTGCGTGATCTTCGTTCCGCGGCGGGGCAGTTTCGCTCATCGGCAGCGGCCACCTATCACAGTACGGATTCAGTCCTCAAGGCTCTGATAGGGTTTGTGATCGAACGCGGTGTATTGGTGACCCTGATCCAGACTGTGTTCCTCCTCATGTTTTACCTGTCTTCGTCGCACCCGTACTGGTATGTCAACTCAGATATGTGGGTTCGTGGCGCAGTTGATGTGATCGTGATATCGATTGAACAGGCTCGCACTCCACGTTAACGTGACCAGGGTGTACGCCAACACATTCTGTGAGTCAGGTTCCGTTTTATTACTGTATTTACCGACATTGGTCCGTCACGCAGTTGCCATGCTCAATGGGCGTGAAAGATTGAGGGAGGAATACCGGGCGAGGTCATATATCGCGTCCGGCCTTGGAACGCACAACCGTACTCATCCAGATAACACCTTCCACCTCTCGAAGAGAGGGGGTGATGTGGAGGCTGTTGCGATGGAAGCCAAACAAAGCATGTGGATGGATACAATTCAACGAGGGGACTCTGCAGACAAGATGGGGGTCGCACAAATTCAAGTTGATCGGAGGATCGTGG
>Ga0307509_10009425_pt1 | contig 12203 bp, 17 predicted proteins | sample 10_EM_MG_FD_202245 | JGI IMG/M metagenome (GOLD analysis project Ga0307509, IMG submission 202245) | Populus trichocarpa ectomycorrhiza microbial communities from riparian zone in the Pacific Northwest, United States - 10_EM | ecosystem: Host-associated > Plants > Roots > Unclassified | place... | reverse complement strand
GGTGTCTTGACCTGTTTCTTCTAAGATCATTTCGCCAGAACAGGTGTTCTGCATGGTAGGCGGGGCTGGCGTATCTTCACCAGATGATAAGGGGTGTAGAACGGTGCACGGTCACCGCTCAGGGGAGTTTCCACTTCGGCCCACCCCTCGAGAGGACGGGCCAGGCATCGCTCCTAACCAGACAAGGTTGAGTGGGATATGATCGATTGATCGATGATCAACCCGTGACTCCGCATCTTCCGTTTCTTCCGTCCCTCATCCCACCTCCATCAGCCACTCACAAAATACTCCAGAACGGTTTGGGTGAAGTACGGACTTGAAACCACTACGTGTCGTGCTGATGAGCATGTGAGACTTTTGATGAATTCAACACTTGCCAATGACCGACGCAGGAAGCGAGGCACCGACTTGAGGCGACCAGTCAGGTTCACCCTTGTATTATTCACGAATCGAAACCCTGCCATGCCTCAGTGCGGCTTCTCGCGCCCTGCAGTCCAAATTCCGGAATTCACGACGTCCCACCCGGGGGGGCTCAAGTCATCTGACCTGCTCGAGGATTCTACGCTAAGGAGTGATGTCAAGGAGTTCTTGTACTCGTCTCTGTCCTCACTTTTTGCATGTCCTGACTACTAATACAGCGAGTGGTCCACAATCCCCCAAATTTTCGTGGGCAGCGAGTCCGTTGGCGGGTGCGACATCTTACTAAGTGGTGAGCGTGCCGCCCTCCCAATTGTCCCCCGACTCGCCCTGTTTTCACTCCATCAATCCGGGGAGCCGGAAAAGCTTCTAGAGAAGGAAACCATCATCTCTCCGGTATCGGAGGAACCCACCAGCCAGTAAAAATTGACCGTCCCTCACATCTCCGGGAACGTGAGGTCACGGCCCGACAATGGTTCACGCACTATTCTTTAATTTCTCTCAATAGACCCGGTTCAGTGCTACCCGATGCATGCTAGGTGATTGTTTGCGGGCCAGATATACCCGAAAATTCGTCATCTCCATACACCTTTCCACTTGGCGTCCGTGAGGACCCTTCTCCTCTCCTCGCTCGAGTCCCGAGCCAGTCCCACATGGGCGACGGCAAGGCCAAACGATTGGGCTCCTTCTCCGGCAGTACCCTGCATCCCACTATCACTTCCCACACACTACGTGGCTGCGATACGATTGTAACTATGCCCCTGGGGACCGTGCCCCCCCAGCCGGGTTCTGCAGCCCCCGCACATGAATGTTGGGGTAACTGTGTCAGGACAGAGACAACATTCTGGCTCAGGATGTGGCTATCTTACCACCTCACCCGTTCATTCCTCGCGTATACCACCAGCACTCCCGTCATCGCTGGCCACTACTGTGCTCGCAAGGCCAAAGCGGCGGCCATCGGTCCTCGCCTGAGCCACTGGTGTCGAGTGTGTCATTGGCTGCCTAGAACCAGCCTGGCCCGTAGACGAGTGACGTATTTTGTTCGTTGAGGCAGATCCGTGACCTAAGTTGACCTGATGGAGGGTGCTTCTGAGTTCTACATGCTAGATAAGCTGAGATGGACGTTTTGGGGGGGTTAGATTCCACTGTTCCACACCCGCCAACAGTAAGACCCGCAAGCAAATTCGAATCCGGTGTGTGGAACATCATGAACTGTGGACAACGGAACAGTCGCAGCCGTTTACCGTCCCACGGGAAAGCTGACGGTAAATTTTCTCGCGGGTGAGTGCCGGTGTCTCCTGGATTCCGGTTGTCCCCCGCTGCCGCGCGCATCCCATTTTAACCCTCGGGCCTCGGTGCTAGTCCGTGATCCGGTCCAGTGCTCACGTGAAAAACACGTGGTGGTATAAATTTTTTGTTTTTGGATAAGATCGGGTTGTTGTCTGTCCGTGTGGTCTCTACGCATCCACCACAATCTGCCCCCACTATGGACGTACGTGACCACCTATGCCAACCACCCCGGTAAAAACTCGCTCACCTGTGTTTCCTTTCAGCCAAATTATGTCCAATCTCTTCATAATCTCCTCACCCAATCCACCTCTAATGATACCGCCACGCTAAAAGCTGTATGTCTTATCGTTCGCGCAAGGTTTGGCCCAAACCCTCACCGCTACACTCAGGCCACCGCAGCACTCAACAAAGACTTCTACCCCTCTCCCGCGTGCATACCTGCACTCTCTCAAATAATTGCTGACTCTCCCGATCAACCCGTGAGTTCAATCACTCGGAGGATCGACGGTGGCAGAGCTGGCACCTAAACTCTAAAATTATCCAAGATCCGCCAACTGGCGGCCGTAGAGCTGCGGAAGCGGATAATACAGAAGAGCGGTGTCCTTTGGGTTAATCTCGCTCAGGATCAACGCGACCATATCAAGGACCATCTCCCGGATTTGATCGTCAGGGAACAAAAGTACGTCCTTCACTCTCCGAGCTCAATGACAGGTCCGAACTAACCTGGGAACAGCCAGCTCGTGCGACACTCAACTGCCCGGGTAATCGCAGCAATTGCTTCTCATGAGGTCCCGCTGCAACAGTGGCCCAAACTGTTGCCCTTCCTCCACTCCGCCATGACCTCCCCCGTTGCCGCCCAGCGCGAGATCGGCATCTTTATCCTGTTCACCGTCTTGGAAGAGGTCATGGACACGCTTGAGTCACATATCACCCAGTTCTTCCAACTTTTCGCCCAGCTGTTGAACGACCCCGAAAGTTTGGAAGTTAGGATCACAACTTGCAAGTGAGTGGGTGGTTTTCCAATCAGCTCCCTGGGGTCCCTAAGCGTTTCCAGAGCGATGGGCATCATCGCTACCTACATAGACGGAGAGGACAAGGATGCGATCGTGAGTTCAGAAACCGCCACCTCTCCCGCGCCGATTCACACGATACGATAGCGTCAATTTCAATCACTCCTCCCCCCGCTCATGAGCGTGATTGGGCAATGCTTTGACAACGGCGACACTAGTGGTACCTCCTCCCTGATGGATATTTACGAAACCCTCCTCGTTCTGGTGAGCCAAGCCCTGCCGTTGTCCGTTTCAATGCAATTCGAGCGGTGTTCCAGGAAACCCCGTTACTTGGCCAACATGTACCCGACCTTGTTCAGTTCCTCCTGGAACGTGGTGGAAATCGCAGTTATGATTCCGATCTCCGAGTCTCGGCCCTGAACGGGCTTTCCTGGACTGTCGAATAGTGCGTCATGTCGGCACGGTCCAGATAAAGACTTACCCACGCCCCATCACAGTAAGAAGTCGAAAATTCAGAACCAAGGCCTTGCCCCTGCGATCTTGCAAGGACTTATGCCCATTACTACCGAGCCGGAACCTGAGGACTCCGATGAAGACGCACCTTGTCGTGTAAGCGGCAGCACTTTTGGCGGAACCCTCCATCTCTAACGCACTCTCTAGTCGGCGCTGCGAATAATTGATAGCTTGGCTACAGCCCTCCCCCCTACCCAGGTTTTCCCCCCTCTCCGGACCATGATTCAACAATACCTCCAATCCCCAGATGCAAACATCCGCCGTGGTGCGATGCTCGCCCTCGGTGTGTCGGTCGAAGGTTGCAGTGAATATATGACACCAATCATGGAACACGTATGGCCCGTAATAGAGACTGGCCTTGGTGATCCCGACGCTGGTGTCCGCAAGGCGACTTGTGTCGCTCTCAGCTGTCTGTGCGAATGGATGGAAGACGAATGTGTCTCTAAGCACGAGGTGTTGATCCCAGTAAGCATCACCGCGCCTGGAATTTCCCTCGTCCTAACGGTTCACAGGTGTTGATGCATCTGCTGGATGACCCAGTAACCCAACGCGCCGCGTGCACCGCATTCGATGCCCTACTCGAAATCATGGGGGATGCGATCCACAAATATCTCCCGCTCATCATGGAGAGGTTCGTTGGCCTCCTCGACACGGTACCGATCCCCGTCAAGGCGGTCATCATCGGTGCAATTGGTAGTGCTGCTCACGCCTCTGGCGATAAGTTCCTGCCTTACTTCCACGCCACTGTTGACCGCCTGAAGTCCAACTTGTTCCTCACCGGGGAAGGCGAAGAGGTCGAGTTGCGGGGGATCACGATGGATGCCCTTGGAACCTTTGCCGAGGCTGTTGGGAAGGAAGTGTTCCGGCCCTTCTTCCCTGATATGATGAAGCATGCCTTCACTGGTATAACAACCGGTAATTCCAGGCTGAAGGAGTGCAGTTTCCTCTTCTTCGGCGTCATGGCCCGAGTTTTCGAGGAAGAGTTCGCACCTTATCTACCCAATGTCGTTCCTACCCTCATGGAGAGTCTAACGCAAGATGAGAAAATGCAGGAGGAGACTGTTGGTGGGTCATTGGTAGCACACTCGACGGGTTGGTACTGACGGCTTGTCAGCCGGTGCCGCAGAAGCCTTTGCCTCTGGAAGTAGCCCTTCGACCCCCATCAGGGTCGAGACTGGTGATGCAACCTTTGAAGAGCTTGATATCGACAAGATCCTCGAGGTCAATAGCGTGATCTGCATCGAGAAGGAGATCGCCGCAGATACCATCGGCGGACTCTTTGAATCCACCGGCACCCACTTCCTCCCTTACGTCGAGGATTGTGCTGTTGAGTTGGTCGGCCAACTTACACATTATTACGACGGGATTAGGAAGAGTTCGCTTGACTCCCTCTTAGAGATGGTCCGGACCATGTACGAGTTGAGCAACCCCGCAGAATGGCAACCTGGCTTGGAGAACGTAAGTGAGCGGTCTGCTCTAATCGGCGCGACACATAACAGCTCCTCCATAGACCCCTCCCTTGGACCAGACTGTCAAGACTCTGATTGGTCACGTTTTGCCACCATTGTTTGAACTGTTCGAGACGGAGGATAATAAGTCAGTTCCTTTTCCCCGTTTCCCTCCAGCCACTCGCGCTGTCTCGTGATGAAAGATTAGCTCAGCTCACTTCGATGCCATCGTGCACGGGAGAACAACTTACATCACACTGAAAATTCTGATCTCCGTAAAAGCCTCGTCAATCGTGAACTCGGTACTGATCGAAATCTGACAGGAAAGTGGCCTCCGCACTCTGCGTGGCCCTTGCGGAGACCTTGAGCAGGGTCGGACCAGCGTTTATTGAGACGAGTGAGTCTTGCATTCACCCGCTCCGTTCGCCGACACTTACGATTTTCCAGAAACGAACGAGGTCTGCACATTAGCTGCCACCATACTCGAACAGAAGGCCGTGTGCCAGCAAGATCCTGATCAGGACGAAAGCGAGGAAGGACCCGAAGAGACTGCAGAATATGATACAATGCTCATCGCTTCTGCTGGGGATCTCGTTGCAGCTCTCTCCACGACCCTCGGCGCCGCGTTCACTCCGCTCTTTCAGAACTTCTACCCGCTTATCGTGAAATACTATGTAAGCTACCTAGCTATCGAGCGGGTCAAAGAAATGCTCACCGCCCACTACCGCAGAAGAAGAATCGCTCCGTTGGTGACCGCACCGCAGCCATCGGTACATTATCGGAGATCATCACTGGAATGAAGAGCGAGATCACCGCAACGACCGAACCATTGCTGGAGCTGTTCTACCAGGCACTGGGTGACGGGGAGCCAGAGGTTCAGTGTAATGCTGCATTCGCTGCTGGTCTCCTTGTCGAACACTCCCAAAAGGATTTGTCCCCTCAGTACCTCCACCTCCTATCCGCCCTCCGCCCCTTGTTCGAAGTTCCCCCTGGCTCGCACCTCTCAAAGTGGAAGTCACACGACAACGCTGCTGGCGCTGTTTCCCGTCTTATTGTACGCAACACCGCCGCCGTCCCGTTAGACCAAGTCCTGCCTGTCCTCATCAATGCCCTCCCTTTGCGACACGACTTCCTTGAAAACCCGCCAGTCTTCAAGGCCATCTTCCACTTATTTGGTACGAATCCCCAGGCTCTACACCCCTATTCAGACAGACTATTAGAGGTGTTCCGGGCTGTCCTCGAACCTTCTGAGGCTGACCAGATTAATGACGAGACCAAAGCCGGGTTGATAGAGTTGATTGTCGCGTTGAACAAGGAGGCCCCGGACAAGGTGCAAGCGGTTGGTTTGGGTCCATTTATTCCGGGAGCGTAGGTTATCACGATGTACAGATGCTAGTTTTGTCCACTATTCGTTTTGGCCGGGTTATTTGTGATCCGCTTTCGCTACTCTATCGCACGGGGCGACGCATCACGAATCCGACTGTGTTGGTGTGACTAAGTAATCGGCCAGTCACGCAGGAGGTTGAACTTCTCGTCCAACCTCTCCACTTGTTCTTTCCCTTCATCCTCATCCCCTTTCACCTTCCTAGAGACGGTCGCAGGGCGACTCTCCGCGTCGCGTACTCGTAATTTTCACCAGCACACTATGCTTGCAATCATCCTCTCTCTTTGTTTGCTCACGGTGGACGGACTCGCCACCCTTACTGTCAACCTTCCTTTGCAAGATCAACTAGCTCCCACTGCTCGCATCGGTCAGCCGTACTCATGGACGTTCTCAAACCGCTCTTTCACCGTAGATTCTGGGGCTTCCTTGTCTTACGTCGTGTCTGGTCTCCCCCCTTGGTTGTCTTTCAACCCGGAAACCCGTACGTTCAGTGGCACACCAGCTGTGAACGACGAAGGACTCCCGCGGATAAACGTGACTGCTCGCCAAGATTCCTCGTCCGTCACCGCGTCTTCCTACTTCTCCATTTGCGTTTCCTCTTACGCAGCTCCTACCCTAAACGTTCCGTTGGAAACACAATTCCAGCAGTCGAATCCATCTCTATCGTCCGTTTTCGTGTTGGACTCGACCTCTGCCTTGTTCTCTGGACGGCCCACTCTGCGTATACCTCCGTCTTGGTCCTTCAGCATTGGGTTCCAGAGCAACACCTTCAGCGACGTTATACGTTATGCGGTTTCGCAAGCGGACGGATCGACTCCTCCGTCTTGGCTGAGGTTCGACAACACCACTAGCACTCTCTCCGGAGTCGCACCCCATATCCGCCCCAACGACCCCCCTACAGTCATCCCTCTTTCTCTCCATGGTATCGACCAGAATGGCTATTCAAGCGCGAAATCTCCTTTCGATGTGGTCGTCGCCGCGCAAGAATTAAGGTCCATCCGCCCACTGCCTACTATCAACGTTACCACGGCGGCACCGTTCAACCTGTCACTCTGGTGTGTGACTATCGCTCTCCGGTTACTATCCCTCGATTGAAAACCATCACTAGGTCATCCCTTGATTACTCTGGGTTGTTGATCGATGACCGTCCTATACAATCCGCCAACATTTCGGAAGTTCTCATCGATACCTCGTTGTTCAGTTCTTGGCTGAAATACGAGGGCAAGACTCGACGCCTCAGTGGGGAGCCTCCCGACAGCCTGGGAACCCTGATGTTGTCGCCACTCCCCGTTGAGATCACTACGGGTTTTCACCAACAGATACACACGAACGTCTCGATCGCCCTTGTTCCGTCTTTCTTTTCGGCGGAGACGCTTGAGAATTTGCAAGTCACTCCTGGCCAGGCGATTAACTTTAAACTTGGGAACTTCCTTTCTGGACGGACTGATCTTGGGTCTCCTGCGGATGTCAATCTCACTGCTACTTTCGAACCCGAAAATTCGAATGGTTCCCTGGTATTCGACAACAAAACCATGGTGCTCTCTGGCTCCGTCCCTCCTACCTTTGAAGGTGATGCGGTCAAAGTAACCTTTACGGCTTTTTCCCGTGTCACCCATTCCACTTCCCATGCGGATTTAAACATCACTCTGGATCGAGGGAGAAACGCTTCGAGGCCGACTTCAGCAGAACAAAAGGCGAGATCTCACGTACTTCTTGGGATTGCTATTGCTTTTGGCGTCATCGGCGGACTGTTGTTACTCATCGCCCTTGTGGCAATGTGCCGAAGGTGCAGACGGGATAATGACGTTGCTGACGATACTGAAGAAGGACGCCAGGGTTTGTATGGCAAGGAAGAGCACTGGTACGGGTTTGGTGCGGTCGAGAAAAGGGAACCAAACCGGAGTGAGGGGTTGTTGGTCAACCTCTCTGATAGTGTTCGCCGCTTCGGGTCAACAACTCTTAGTAGGATACGTCCTGGCGTTTCGATAGGTTCATTCCACTCTCCCCCACCACCCTCGGAGCTTGCACTCAGCCCTGGAGGCACTTCGATGAAGAAGGCAGAATTTGTTGGGAAGTTAAGGGATGCCATCCGCGTCGTTAGCGACAAGTACACGTCGGTTAGTCGCCGGGTACGACCGACCAAATCTAGACCCCGGCTTGTCATCGGACTACCCCAGCCAGCTACAGGAAATCCCGGCACTCCCTCATTCACGACTCCCATCCTCACACACCCACCTGCGAGCCTGAGTCTTGGAGGCTCACCTTCATCGTCTATCCCCGAGTCGATCCCCACCCGCAGAGCAGACTTTGCTCCGCCAAAAAATTCCTCGCCAAGACAGAGCAGCCTTCGGTCATCCACCTGTGGTATCGGGCCATCCGTCAACCATGAACAGGACAGCCCACGATCGGCTTCGGACCGGTCCTCTATCGAGTCACACACTCAGGAAGCCGTTGTTCAGACGGCGCGGGCTATGAGCGTTCGGAGTGGGCGAAGTGTCAGTGTGTCGTACCCTTCGCAGATTCTGGCAGATGGTGGACGACCAAGGCTCGTGCCATTCACCAGTTCAAGCCGAGTTCCTGTCCCACGGATTCCCTCTGGCGACAACGGGAACCTCACGGCTGAGTACAGAAACCCCGCTGGGTTGAAACGGATAGCTAGCCTCTCGGCCGAGGTTGAAGGGAAAGGTAGCAGGGAGGAGGATCTCGGGAGTTACGTCCGCGCGTTCGGAATGGACACTCCTGATAACGCTATCCCCTCGTTCTCATCGTTGGTATCTTCTCAAACGAGCGTCACGACGAAGAGCAGGCCCGCAAGGTTCTTGGCGAGGGTCGGGGAGAGGTTTCTATTCACCATTCATGTGGCAGAGATGGCGGATATGGTAGACGTGAGGTTGGTCCCAGGTGGGCAGCTACCCCGGTTCGTTCACGTGAATCGAATGGCCGGAAACAAGAAGAACGTAGTGCAGTTATGGGGGTTGCCTGCAACCGTGGATAGAGGGGATCTGGAAATTGGCATTTATGCCTCCGGCCGGGGCGTCTGTATTGGGAGGGCGATTATGGAGGTCGTCTAGGCCTGGAGAACTTCTACACTCACAAACCAACCAACTAATTCGCTTTGTATTCCAACCACCTTAGGTATCTCTGTGTACGCTGACATATTACCGTATTTGCACCACCTATCCCCGCTCGGGCTCACAAGGAGTCCTTTCGGCGTCCCCACCTTTGCCGAGCGTGGGAATCCGTTCCCTTGAATTGATCCGAGTCGCGCCCAACCGCGTCCGTCCCGTCCGCTGTTGGCCCGTCAGCTCAACATGTCTCTCGGTCGGCTGGTCTCGACGAACATTCTTCTGAGGTCTGCTACTCGTAATGCAGTGAGGTATGCGGTAGAGAGTTGGTAGCAGTTACTTGGCTCACGTCTCTTAGGTTTCATCCCACCCTCAGGTTCTCTGCATACAATGTAAAGCTGCCCCTCCGCCAGCATCGCCCCGTCTTCCTGATGCCTTTCCCCCCTAGGCCCACACCCTAAAACCTCGGTCGAGCACGATGGTTGGGTTGGGGTCCACACGCAGTCTCTCCTTCTGGGGGTTGGCTCCCACTCCCGCCCCCACTCATCCCCCTTCCCCTTCTGCGTCAGAAATCCCAGAGGTTGCCCCACAGCCGGAAGTATTTGCCGTAACAACACAGGTCCCTGAGCCAATCGGTGTCCCCGAGGTCGTCACTTCGCTCGATATTCCCTCAGCATTGGTGGTTCCACCTTTGAATTATGGTGACCTTGCTGCCCTCGGCTTTTCAAGTTGGACACCGGCTGGAATCGCCCAATGGTCCATGGAAGTGGTTCAGGTCGCCTCCGGCATGCCTTGGTTCTGGACAATTGTCACCGTCACGATTCTCTCGCGACTTATTGTCATCCCGTTTAACATCAACTCCCTCCGTACCACCGCAAAGCTCGCACCCCACCAACCGCGTTTGATGCAGCTCAGAGATGAGCTCCAAAAGATTGGTGGTTTGAGCAAGGACCCAATCGCAGTCCAGAGGATATCCCTCCAACAAAAGCAGATTTACGAAGAAGCTGGTGTGTCACTTCTGGCTCCGCTCGCCACCCCCCTCGTCCAATTCCCAGTCTCCTTGGGGTTGTTCTTCGGAATTAAGAAGTTATGTGATTTCCCCTTGGAACAGTTGAAGGTTGGTGGGTTCGGGTGGATAACGGACTTGACCGTGCCGGACCCCACATACGTGCTGCCACTCGCAATGGCTGTATTGGTTAATATGCAGCTGTCGGTCAGTAACCACGTCGGCGTACTCTCCTAGTAGCTCTCTAATTCCTACCCCTCCAGGTTGGTGCAAAGGACCTCACCAGCGAGAGTGGTCAAACTCTCCACCTGTTCAACTTGTTCAAAGCTGTCGCGTTCGTTTCCGTTCCCTTCATGGCTAATCTCCCCTCGGTGTGCACCTCTTCTCTGCCCACTGCCAACTCATTGACGCTGACCAATTTGTTCCGCCAGGGCGTTCTTGTGTATCTCTTGACCGGTGTGATCGCCATGACGGCACAATCCCTCGTCCTCCGCGCTCCTTCAATTCGCAAGGCCCTCAATATTCCAAGGATACCCAACCACTTGCGCGTCAAGCCCCCGACATTCCTAGAGACCGTCAAATTTGGTGTAGATTGGTTTAAGAGCAAGAGTGCCGAGGCTCAGGCTCAAGCAAGGGCTCAACAGAGGAAGAAGTTTTGATGAACTATCTATAGCATAGGTGGACACGCTGCGGTGTGGTCCTAGACAAAGTCTACCCTCGACAACATCTCGGTACTCACTCATTTATGACTAATCACAACGATCCCCTACTTTAATCAAGAGTGTTGGTTCTTGTAAGCGTCTTGCCACGCGCAGTCCGATATATCATCAGAGTGACCAAAGGTGATTCTCTCGCCGAAGGAGAACGTTTCTCGTCGGCACGTTTTGGATAGAGGGGACGTTTCCAGAATTCCAACGTGGAGTGGCGGTTTGCGTCTCACATCGGAATCGATGTATACTCTAGTGTGTGATATAAAAAATGGCCATCAAATCAGGACAACATGAGAGATACAGTGGTCAGTGCCGAAGAGGAGAAAAACATGAATACATCTGGGATGGGCCGGGGTCGGTTACATCGCATTTACAGTCAACCAGGTGACCACTCACATTGTGCGAGTAAAAAAGCCTAAGCCAACGCCGTCAGATGTGTTTCAGGATGGGAGGCACAGTACTTACCGAGAGGGTGTCCAACTCTCCATCTGGGGAGTACAAACTTGACACAATCACTTGTCTATTCAACGGGTAGTCAATCGTTTACGAGGGCGAGCAGTGGAATCAGGTTCGTACGTGATAGAGGTGGGAGTACCACTCAGGTACATGGCCACGAATATCTGTGCTTTGTTTTGTGGCGGGATGAGACCACCCCTGACCATTGCCTGTACGACGATGACGCCAATAACGGGCAACAGCACCAGCTTCGCAACACAGACCGAAAGGATTGCTGCGATCGGCAGGCGGGAGATCGGGCGAGGAATCTTCATCCTCGCGAAGGAAGCACCCAAGAGCACGAGGGAGAGCGGGATTGTGATGGCACCGAGGAAAGCGGCTATTGGAAAGGGGTTAGTTGCCACACCGACCGCGACCTGATATTAACGAACCAGTGTCGATGAGAAACGCAAGAGGAGGTTTCCCACCAGGGCCCTTCCAGGAGGGTCCTCCTTCGGCGCCGACGTCGACGAAGAGCGCTTTGAGGGGTTGAACAAGGGCGATACACAGTGAGGCGCAGATCACGAGGTTAATAGGCGCGAAAAACGTAGACAAGGTTTGGAGAAACAGTTTAAATCGCGAGTCTGATGGGGGCATGGGAGTAGGAGATGGACAAACATGGACCGGTAACACGGTAGGGTCATGTTCAGGTTGAGGCAAGGTTGTGACTTGGACGGAGGTTGGTTTTTTCCCTTCTTCAATGTCTGTGGAAGAGGGGGTACTTCCCACTTTCCTTTGCGGTACAAAGATAACGGGAAGCTGAGGGGGCGAGTTTCCGAGCAGGCACCTGTAGACAATGCTGCCGATGGGTTTTTCTCTCCACGGGACTCGCCTCTCGGCCTCTCCTCCCTGCGGGACGCCAGGT
>Ga0307509_10009423_pt1 | contig 12206 bp, 16 predicted proteins | sample 10_EM_MG_FD_202245 | JGI IMG/M metagenome (GOLD analysis project Ga0307509, IMG submission 202245) | Populus trichocarpa ectomycorrhiza microbial communities from riparian zone in the Pacific Northwest, United States - 10_EM | ecosystem: Host-associated > Plants > Roots > Unclassified | place... | reverse complement strand
GCCACATAAAAGGCCACAACCCACCCTGACTGATGTGCCGCCACGACGTGTGATGGGTGACATGTGACATGCGATCAGTGACCCGCCACGTGTCACGCGACACTTCCTCGAAGTTGAAGAATGTAGCACTATGTAGCAAGATGTGGCAGGACCCTCACCCCCTATATTTGGGGGTCCTAATGTAACGTGAACACCGCGCTCGCTGGTTAGTCTCACTCCTCCAAGTTTTACCTGGCATCCCATGGTCGGACCATAATCGATCCTTGGCAGGGTTTGGGGCTCTTTGTTTCCATCTCAGGGATAAGACTACTACGAGACGTTCGTCGTGTTCCTACCTTCATCTGCCATTCATATGGGCCGGCTGATTGATTCGAGGACGTGCGGTAACCTGGTTGGAGGTCCTTGGTTTGGCATTGTCGCTCTGTATAAATATTTGGTGCAGGCCGCATAATTCCTGTCCAACTTTCCCCACCCTTTCTGAAACCCAACTTCCATCGGCCTACCAGCATCCCTCACACAATGGATAGGATTGATATCTCGGACAAGGAATCAACCGACGCGAACGCCACCCCCGTAGTGCACGTGGGTTCTGGTGATACCCAGGCCACCTCTGCGGCCCAGATTGGTGTGTCAACAGCCCCGCGTTGATCGACCTTGGAATACTAACCGTTCACTGGTTCATTCCTCTTCCTCAATCCTCCAGCATTTAAACGCTTGGTCGGACGCACGTTCAACCAGAACGAGCTCCCCCCCCTGATCGAGGCGATCTTCTCGAGCAACGATGCAAGCACCATGATCAGCTCGCTTCGTGGGGACGACGTCCGGAGTTTCATCGAGGTAATGGATAAGGTACGTTTTACACTGTTTCCTCTTCACGAATACGGTTAGCAGAAGTCGGCATCGTCATTGACTAGGCACTGGAGGCACTGGACGTGTCCGAACTTTCTTCAAAGACCCGGGGGAAATGCATCAGATCGTTGTACAGGGTCTGCCGTTCCCACAAAATTATTCCGAGAGCCTTGGAGATCCCCGTTTGTTATGATCGAACATGCGAACCGATGCGCGGGGGCGGGCACGCGGACGTTTGGAAGGGGGAATACCGTGGTCGGGATGTTGCAGTAAAGGTTTTGAAAACGTACTCCGATCGCGAACCGCAAAAAGTGGTTGATGTAGGTTGCGCGTTGTACTCTCTTCCCACGTACCGATGAGCTGACTGTGCTTTCTGTAGATGTTTTGCAAGGAGGTGGTGACGTGGAAAACACTTCGTCACCCAAACGTGTTGCCCCTGATCGGGGTGATAATGACCGAGACCCGGTTCGCGATGGTGTCAGAGTGGATGGTCGGTGGGAACATCTGTGATTTTGTGAAGGCAAATCCGAACACGGATCGGCTCGGGCTCGTAGGTTTCCCATTCAGACCCTTGTGTCATAGCATCACTGAAAATCGTGCGATCCTCCAGCTAGGAGGTGTCGCTCGGGGGTTGATTTATATGCACGACTTGGAGATGATCCATGGGGATCTCAAGGGTGTATGTCTTCGAATGCTGGAGCTATACTTCTTCTGTACTGATTCCAGAGTTCGTCAAGGCCAATATCCTGATAGACCAAACCGGTACCGCCCGTCTTGCAGACTTCGGTCTGCTCACCATCATCTCAGATCACACAGGCCATATGTCCTCAAGTACAGGCACACAGGGTGGCACAGCCCGATGGATGAGCCCAGAGCTTATCGATCCGCAAGGGTTCGGGCTCGAGAAAAGTCGACCGACGGAACGTTCGGATTGTTATGCTCTCGGAATGGTGATATTCGAAACTATCAGCGGGTACCCCCCGTTCCACCAGCATACCTTGCATGCAACCGTTTTCATGAAGGTCCTAACCGGTCAACGCCCTCCCCGAGAAGTAGGGTTCACGGATGACCTCTGGAAGATGTTGGGGCTGTGTTGGGCCCCTCAACCGACAAACCGTCCGAGCATTGAAGACGTTCTTCTGCTTTTGGAGGGGGTCTCTCATTCGTCAGAACCACCTTCTCCTGGGATGGATGAAGAAATGGAAACTGACTGGCGTGACTCAACGAACGATTCTCCTGGTATGTTTTTCCACTCCACTTCCTCTGAACGTTCCGTAACCTGAATGTGATCCATAGTCATAGACACACTGGCGCCATTTCATTTGGATCCGCACAATTCGCGTTTTCATCCTTACTCATCCTTGGTGCTTCCTGAGCCAGTGGGACCCACTGAAAAGCTTGGTGCCGCTGAACAAAACGATGCCTCAGGCCCGTCAGCCAATGGCAACTTTGTCCGCCACACCCGTCCCATGAGGCCCCGAAGTTTTAGCCCAGCCGATATACACCAGAATCACCCCTCACCGCCGCTCACCCCAAGCGAGGACGAGGGTCGTACGAGCGGGTTCAATGTGGGCCAGGCGTCCATGGACGTGGACTCATGTGTGTGTGGTTGCGGAGGAGGTGCTTGTATTCCGCAGCGTGAATATGACGGACAGAGGACCGATCCTCTTTTTCAACGCACCACGCAAGAGGTGATACTGTTCAGCGTGAACGGAAAGTGTGGTTATCCTCTCGAAAACGCATTGAAGGAACGGTACACCGGCTTGGACAGAAGGGAGAACAGTATACTCGTCGATTCTAAGTCCTCTATCTCCATCAGACTCGAGGTGCGTTCATCTGTGTTAGTATGGTCTAACGATAGTCTCAAATCCCGTTTGCAGTGGCTGCCGTACGAGGGGTGGTCAGCACCCGTCAGCACCAGCTCCCTCATTTCATCGTGTGGGCACTAATGAATCTTATAGATTCGAACAGTAGCATACTGGGGGCAGCCCAACCACATTACCCATGGACAACTCGCCACCGGCGTGGCGAAAGGGATGGTGACCTTCTTCGAGGTGACGCCCGGTGTTTGGTTTGAGTAACAACATGCTTACCATTGGATCGAATCAGGAAATGCAAGGAAAGGAAGCAAACCCAGCCCACCTGGAGTATCGTGTCCAGCACGGAACCATCGATGTCGACCACCTGGCACTAGTCGCCCTCAAAAGAGTTGCTGTAGGTTTGTGGATGCCGTACTTCCGTTTGATCACCCCAACCCTACCAAACGGTGTCTGCGTGCCTCAAAGAAGGTACAAAAACGGCCGTGGCCCCCCGATTAACAATGACCCGGTGCCTTTCGTCCGGGAAGACGGCTCATATATCACATTAAATTCGGCCTTGTGGTCGGACTATGCTGGCTTACTCAACGGTGACATTCGCCCCCTGGTGCCTGTTGGAACCCCTCACTCGATCAGTTTACGGATTGAGGTGAGTACGCCCTACCGTAATCAGTTGCACACCAGTACTAATTGTTCACGCAGTGGCCGGGGTATTCATCTCAAGGTATCCAGGTGAATCGACCGGTGTGATACCGCCGGGGGGATACTGAGCTCTAAACTTTCAGTTACGAACCTATGATCAAGGTAACCCTCCAAATAGGCTCAGCCTGGGCAAGCTCGCCACAGAGGTGGGTAAACTCACCGAGAAACTCATGAAGGTTCGTCTCCATACTCTGCCGGTCCCAATCGGATGTTGATCCCTCGTAGAATTTGCAAGACCAGACCATCGCTCCCGAACACGCGAAGTGGAGGGTCGGACACAATGGGATCAAAGTCGAACACCTGCGCCTCGCTGCGCTAGAGCAGGTCACTACTGGAAGTTGGCAACCCCAGTTATTTTACAAGCCGGAGGTTTAGACGTCCGTCGCATACCGCTGTCCCCCTAGACGACATGTATCGGTCAATCAATCATTACCGTCGAAACGCAATCCGTTCGAACGGCTTGCGACTCGAACTCCAATAAGTCACCCCCAAATCCTGTTTTGAGTATCCGCCAGCGACACTCCCGTCGGTGTGAATCCGACGCTAAAAACCACCCAACCACACCGTTTGAACTGAATACTCGAACTCCCAGGTATCTGCCGGAAGTCGACCACATCGGTCACGACCGCGTCCGAAACGATAATGATCCCCCCCCTTTTTTTCTTCTACATTCCTCCTGCGACACGCATGAATGTGCCCCGCCTCCCGCAGCACGCCTCTTTTAGACGCGACGACGTACGCCTGTGGAACGGTCGATAGCCGGGTTCACCACCTGGCTCATTGAGCTAGCAGTCTTCTTAAGCGCGTGTCACGGTTACTTCTACGGCACGTCAGTCTCTTTATACGCGCGCAGGATTTCACATTGATCGATTTATAAAGCACGATAGGTACTGATCAGCTATGACGATAAAGCGTGTTATTGGTGAAATAGGACGTGTCAGAAAAACGAGGCGACTGATAGAGAAATGGGGATTGGGATATTTGGAGGGTACGCCGTACAAGGTAGATATGGTGGATGGGGGGAGGAAGGGAATGCGACGGGGGACCAGCCTCAGGTGGAACTGAACGATGATGAAGGCCTGCTACATTCCCAGAGATATCTACTCCATGCAGGGCAGCTCAACGGCGAGGAGAGATTTTTGGTGGATTCTCTTCCGGGGAAAGGGGATCGGTCCTTGGCCTATCATATTCGCGCTGCGGGATGCTGGCGCCGTTATCGCACTGCATGAATGTAACATAGGCGGCGCCCTTGGGGATTTCTATCAGAACAGAATAATCACACCTGAACACGGAGGAGCACTCACTCTGTTGCCCACCGTTGGACGTTGGCAGTGGTTGTCTTCAGGAAGAGTTGGGAACGAGTTGTGCAGGGAGAGGAGCATGGTTGTGAAGATGAGAGGAGGGGGGGTCAATCGTGGTTTTATATGTGTTCTGATATGACCGCCAACCTATCAATCAGAGTCCGCATATACTTCATTTCCGAGGTTCGCGGAGTTTGAACACTCGTGACCAAAAGCCAGCTGGAAAAGGTATGCCCGCCTTGTATTTCGGATTCATAGCTCGACGGGCCCAACATTTCTAATCTTTCTGCGGGGAACACGGTCAGCTGCAACGATTGAATAACCAAGCGGTCTGGTCAGCGATATTCATCCAGAGTTTAATCCTCCACCATATGGCCGATGTCCCGGAATTCCTAGTCTCCTAGTCTGGAGTTGCACGGGCAGATGGGATGGATGTACTTCGGGGAACGTGGTGTTAGCACTCACAAGTTGTTATAAGCCGTTGGGCTACGTTTCGTATGTCGGAGAAACCCTGACGGGATTTTTATTCGTAGCCAGTCGTGTAGTGATCAGATCACGTTGATTGAATGATGACGACACGAGATATAAGATGCATTGACGAGAAGCATTGATAACGCGAGTGGTCGTGACCGCGCATGGCGCGTGGCAAAGATAACATATCTCGAGATCAAGGAGGTTTTCATAGACGGTCAACGGGTCTTGTCAGGAAAATGACAGGGTAATTTCGGACCACCGCTGTAACACAGGAACACGTTCGAAGTGGGTCATTGGTTCGTCGGAGATCCTTTCGTAAAAGTCACCAGGACCTCCCGAGAGCGCTAACCAGGTGCAGACCGACGTTCGGAAGTGGAGGCGAAAGAGGGTGTTGATATTGGTGGTGTCGTCCTGGTGTTGCATATTTGTCTGGGCTCGCGCAGGCACTCTTCAAAGCGATGTTGGCAGGGTTGAGAACGTCGAGAACCTACACTGGCTTGAGCGAGGATGGGGAGCGGACTGCAGCAACGCACCTTGTCCAGATAGTCGACAAGCCGTGCCGACTCAGGGTCTCGAAGGTTTAACGCCTGTTCCTTTTTCCCTTTCCCGAGGGCGTTGGAGATCTGATCGCGAAACTGGGATGAGCTTTGAGGCGACGGAGTCGGTGCACGGGATTTGATGAGGGTCAGGACGATCGCGACTTCTGCATCGTGCGGCTCATCACCGGTTTCTGTTTGGAGGATAGAGTCCTGGAGCCCAAAACGCGTCCGGAGGGTCTTTCGGGAGTTGGGTTACTGCAGGAGAAGATCAACAAACGCGTGACTGTTGGAAATAGACAAGAAACTGACGAGCCATGCGAACCATTGTAGACCTCCGGGTGGTGTGGTGAGGGTTCTGATCCCAGCAGCGTCGAATCGATTCCCACAACTTGTAGGTGGCGTTGAATGGGTCGTAGACGGGTGTCTGTCACCCATTGTTGATATCGAGCAGCTGTGGGTCGGGTGCCCTCCTCGCGTGGATCCAATCCATGGCCCGACACGTTTTACATAAAGCGCACTTTGGATAGAGGGTGTGGATAGGCTCGTGGTCGCGTGTCTCCCCAAGGATTGACCGAGCCGGCGCTGAGGGAATGTATTACGAGGTCGATCAAAGTGGCTCTCATTCCGCTAACGCGAACCGGTTCCGGTACCGTCTACCACCAACCGCATTTTGCAGGTTTCTCCGTAGGAGGTGATCCACCGCGACACACACGGTCAAAGAGGGAAGGAGGAGGGGGGGAGAACTAGGGAGAGAGGGATTCAGAGCTGGTCTTGGGCCCGAAAGTTCCGCCCGACTTGTTGCTCTACCTCTGGGGGTGAATGACGCCCGCCGGTTTGATTTGCCTCACCCCTACGTCCTTTCCCGACTTCCGGTGCCCAACGATTCGGAACCGGAAATGCTCATTGTGTTCCCACCCTCGCCCACCACCGACTGATCCGAGTCCCGGTTGAGGCGCCCTCGGTTTGGCGTTGACACTCTGTATGCATGTATTTTGGCACATCCCCGCCCAACCTCCTGCGCCCTTCAAACTTGACCTCCACCACGCCGCTGGCATCTCTCACAGTCGCTGATGACGGAAACGAACACACGCAAGATTCTCGACGACAGGATCAATGTATTGGACAGGAATGCAGTCGACGCGTCCCCCGCACAGCGGGTGTTCAAAACCGTGAGCGCTATCCTAGTTCTAACCCGAGTGAGTGTTCTATTTCTTGTCCCGCCTATATATTCTCATCGGCGGACAAACCAGGACAAGATGATTGATAACGAGGACTCCGTACAACTTTCCGAATACTGTTTCGACGTATGCACGGTGCTGGAGACCGCAATCCAAGGGAAGAAAAATGTCGGTAGTCTCAACAAATACGTGAGGATGGCACTCGGGGACTTGGAAAGGTGTGTCAGTTGGTCATAGCCTTGTCCGCTGGTCACGTTGAGCAATTCCAGGCTTCTATGTGAAATCGAGGAGATTCTCAGGAAGGGGGCGGATACACGACACGCCAAATATGACAAGAAGACGGTCGAGGAGCACAAGTCGGAGATCCAAGAGATACTCGGTGTTATCAATCCACAGAGCTTGTCCTCTGGTGGGAACCTCAGTGTGGTTGGAAATCCCACCTCTGTGGCACACGCTGTTTCTGGTGGCACTGCTACCATTTCACTGGTCGAGAGTGGTGCGCGCTAAGGCCTCCCTTCACTGGCCTTCCACACGATACTGATCGTCTCCCCGTTTCTCCTGCTCTCGACTCCAGCCTGTCAACGCTTGATCAAACGCGCGTTTGCGTTGCACGAGCTTCCTTCTCTTGTTGAGACGGTCTTCTCGAGTGCGGACGGGGATGACGTGATCCGTCGCCTCTGTGTGGACGATGCCCAGATCTTTGTCGACGTGATGGACGAGGTGCGATCTGCATTCTCAGCATGAGATTCGGGGGCATCAAAATTTACATGACACGTTCTACCCACCAGGCGCTACCCGATCTGTGCAAACTTTCACCACCGATCCGAAAGAAGTGCCTCAAATCGCTGTACAGGACGTGCGGCCGCCTCTCACTTATTCCGAGAGCCTTGAAGGTCCCTGTTTGCTATGACCGGAACGGACACCCCTTGTACAAGGGTGGGTTCGCTGATGTTTGGAAAGGAGAACATTCCGGTCGGGATGTCGCGGTGAAGGTTTTGAGAATATACTCGACCGGTGACTTGCAGAGGATAATCGACGTGGGTTTCGTGTTGTGCTTTCTTTCTCGTGTATATCCGCTGACTGAGCACTGTGTAGAGGTTCTGCAAGGAGGTCGTCACATGGAAAGCCCTTCAACACCCAAATGTGCTGCCACTGATAGGGGTGATGATGACTGAGTCTCAGTTTGCAATGGTCTCAGAGTGGATGGTGAATGGAAGCATCAACGAATTCGTGAAGGCAAATCCAGGTGCGGATCGGCTCGGGCTCGTAGGTTTTCTATTTGATGCCTCGCCATCGTCATTCCGCTGATAACCACGCAACCCTCTAGCTGGGAGATGTCTCCAGGGGGCTGATTTACATTCATAGTCAGGGGATGATCCATGCGGATCTTAAGGGCGTATGTCGTCGTTTGTCGGGGTCGCGGTTCCAGCTTGCTGACCTTGGTGTCCGTCAAGGCTAACATTCTGATCGATCAAACCGGCCACGCCCGCCTCGCGGACTTCGGTCTGCTCATGGTCATCTCTGATCCTTCAAATCTTTTGCCATCGAGCTCGTACACCCAGGGCGGAACATTCCGATGGATGAGCCCAGAACTTATCGAGCCACAGAAGTTTGGGTTCGAGAAGATTCGCCCGACTAGGTACTCGGATTGCTATGCCCTTGGAATGGTCATCTACGAAACGATTACCGGGCATATCCCGTTCCATCGGCTTATCGACTTGGCGGTTGTCGTGAAGGTCATTTCTGGTGGGCATCCTCCTCGAGAAGCGGGATTCACAGACAGTCTGTGGAAAATGTTGGAACTCTGTTGGACGCCTCAACCAAAAGACCGCCCGAGGATACAGGATGTCCTTCGATGTTTGGAGGGGGTTTTAGATCCGTCGGAGCCACTTTCTCCTTGGGTGGACGAAGGATCGGGTTCGGATAGTGACGATTGGGACCCAGTGAGCGATTCTTCTGGTATGTTTTCTCGCTTCCTCCCCCTTGCAAGGGTTCGTGCTTAGTGCGTCGTGCTCGTAGATACCCCGGCACCCATTGACGGTGGTTCGTATGCGTCACTGCAGAGTAGTGACCCAAGCCCATGGTCGAACGACAGACTCACCTCCAATGTCCATCCCCGTGGGCGTTCAGGTGTCGGCCAAGCCGATATACGCCGGGACCAACTGGGCTCCCGGGCTCTCCCTCGGTCCCTCCGGTACCCGCGCTCACCACCCTCGCCACAGCTACCACCATCGTCACCGTCGCTAATATCACTATCCCCAACACCCTCACCGCAGCCGCTATCCCCACCACCCTCGCCGCGGCCACCCTCACCACCGCCACCTTCCCTGCCACCTTCGTCATCCCAATCATTTCCACCATTGTCACACCCATACCAGCCCTATTATCCACCACCCTCACCACCCCTTCCATTCCAGCCGCAATTCATGCCTAGTAATGACGCGAGGAACCAACAGAGTCGTATGGCTGGGTTTAATGTAGGCCAGGCGCCCACCCAACAATACCCTAGCAGTTCAATCTTTCCAGGAATTTTGCAATCACCCGCCTTCCAAAACGGAGCTACCGCCTCTTCGTTTTTTACGAACGGAAACCACGACCTTTTTAACCCGGCCTCGTTCCTCTCGTACACACTCGGAAATGGTTATCAGCCCCCCTCGTTTCCCCCGTACGTACCCGGAGAGGGTTTTTATCCGCCCCCGTCTCCTGCTCCTTCCACCTCTCCCGGGGTTCGTGCGTCTCACTCAGGTGGCGAGACTTCGGTGCCAGTGAGTGTTTTTACATGTTAAGTCGCAGTCACGTTGAGTTGACACAACTTACCCAAGTATGTCACCTACGCCACGCGCATAGACTCGTGTATGTGTGGTTGTGGTGGCGGTGCCTGTGTTCCACAGCGCAGATATGTGCAGGGGACCCCTCTACCTCCAAATGAGCTGCGAGAGATACTGTTCAGGGTGAACGGGAAGTGTGGTTATCCTCTCGACGGCGCACTGAAGAAGCAGTACACCGGTCTCGACGGAAGGGATGACAAGGCATTCGATAATCCAGGGCCCACTGCCGATATTAGACTTGAGGTGTGTTCGTCCGCGTCGGCGCGATCCGATGAGAATATTGAATCTCTCTCGCAGTGGCTGCCGTATCCGGGATGGGGAGCTCAGGTTGGTACTGACCCCTTCATTTAATCGCATGGCTATTAATGAGTCGCATAGATTCGAACGGCGATTCCCCGGGATCCGCCTGAATCCATCACCCGCGCAATGCTCGCTACAGAGGTGGCGAAGGCGATGAAGACCTTCTTTGAGGTAACGCCCAACGTGTGGCTCCAGCGGTGGCATGCTGAAACCTAGATTGAATTAGATAATGGTGGGGAGGATGCCAGACACCACGCACGTGAAGTATTGCGTCCAACCTGGAAAGATTGACCTCGAACACCTGGAACTCGTTGCGCTCGTGAGAGTTTCCAGAGATTCATGGATGCCGCATTTCCGTTTGATCGTTCCGCCAAGAGGAGAAGGTCTGTGGATACCTCAAAGAGGGGCCAGACTGGGACCACCCTACGGTTTCCCGAACAGTTGGAACTTGGTGTCGTTTGTCCGGCAAGACGGCTCATATATTCCGGTTACCGCGGCCTTGGAGCGGGACTATACCGGCTTGGCCAACCGCGATCGTCCTGCGCTCGATCAGGCCATCTTCATGATCTCTTTCCAACTTCAGGTGAATAAACCCCACTACCCTCGGTGGCGCGCTGGTACTCATTCGTTACATATTCATTTGTTACGCAGTGGCCGGGGTATATATCCCAACATTTTGAGGTGAGTTGACTGATATGGTGATCGGGCGAAGGTTAAACTCTGAGATTTCAGCTCCAAAACTATGACTTCACTGGTTTGGCTGGCCCCCCAGGAAGGGTGAGCCTATCCATGCTCGCCACAGCGGTGGCTAGGGCCATATGGGAATCCATTGAGGTTCGTCCCCGTGTCCTGCTGGGCCTAGTTTGATGTTGATCTCCCGCAGAACATGCAACGGCAAATGATCGACCCCAAACACGCAGAGTGGAGAGTTGGACCCGGTGGGATCGAAATCAAAGATCTCCACCTCGCTGCGCTTGAGCAGGTCTCGCGTGGAACTTGGCAACCTCGATTATTGTACCAGCCGTAAAATTCGAGTGCGCTCTGCCTTGTATTGTTCCCTTTGAACGATAGGTACTTATCGATTAATCATCACTCTGCTTCCGTCGAAACGCAGTTTGTAGGAATGGCCTGCGGCGCGAACTCCAACAAGCCACCTCTAAATCTCGTTCTAAACAATTATGGACAAAAATTATGTCAGGGTTACTCGGTCCTTCAACAACACCACCTGAATTGAGTACCATTGTGTTCGGCATTCTTAGTACACCCAGGAAGTCGAACATACGGATAAGTTACGGTCATGTCATCTCTCGCGTTGCCTCGCGCCACGACCACAGCCCCAGGTTCCATTGCTTCTAACGGTGTCCTTCGTCAGTTGACACTCGGTCTTACCAAAATCGTTCAAAGAGTCACGCGGCCGTATTTTCTCAGCGACAGAACCATTCGACCACTCGTCATCGGTGTGTGTAGAAACGATGAACTTCTCTCATTGCACAGCTCGTCCTCGGTTCCTCAGACCCCTCATCAATCACCTCCGGAGGTAGTCACCTTCCAAAGTGCTCGTAAATTCCGGGATCCTCCATCCGCACCCAGTCGAGTGATGGCCCCGAGTGTCATTTGCGGGGACCACCGCGTGGGGGGGGGTACGTGCGGAGGTGGGTATATTCAATGTCGAATCGTGAAGTAGGAAGAGTTATTCCGTCTGCTCATTATGCATCGCGCGCGGCGCCTGACCTTCGGCCATTCTCCGACTGAGGTTCCGACTGGGTTTTAGTGGCCCCATAACTTGTACAGTGAGGTAAAAAAAAAAGAAAAACTATAGGGAAGCCCGATTAGTCCCTCCTGCTACGCAAGGATTAGCGTGGGACCTTTTGGACCGGACTGTACATCAAAAACGGTTCTTATACGGATAGTAGGTAACAGATGGCTCGTAGTAAAAAGCAGCAAACCCCCCTTTCGCTTTCTCGTCTGCTATGGCCTCTTCCAACATTCTCACAGAATACTCCCCGACAGGGTCCCAGACGCACGCGTTCAGGACTAACCAAAAGTCCCGTACATTGCGGATTCTGCGGAGTACCTCGAATCGCCTGCTGTGCCGCGAGGCCTCCTCTGCTCTTTCAACTTCTGACACCTCACGCAAAGGAGGCCGGTCTGGGTGCCGCCAGGACTCCACACCCCGGAAGTCGTTCCACCCATAAAGGACCATGATCTTAGAGAATGA